>Ga0114970_10003360_pt1 | contig 11773 bp, 13 predicted proteins | sample M_140205_XF_Meta_FD_87030 | JGI IMG/M metagenome (GOLD analysis project Ga0114970, IMG submission 87030) | Freshwater microbial communities from Lake Montjoie, Canada to study carbon cycling - M_140205_XF_MetaG | ecosystem: Environmental > Aquatic > Freshwater > Lake | place: Lake Montjoie... | reverse complement strand
CCTTTTGCGCCATGTCCATCCATTATGGTTACACCAATGTCATGATGTTGCAATTCATTGACCAATTGTTCACAGTCCTGATGGGTGATAATTCTTAAAATCTGCATGCCCAAAGCTAGTTTTTCTTCGATACGCATTCCTACGTATGTTCCCATGGCAAAACCACTTGCAAATCCGATATAACAAGCGATATTGTCAAGATGTTTCATGGTTTGGCTGATAGCGAAAAGCCAAATCAGTACTTCTAGAAAACCTAAAAAAGGAACTATTTTCTTCATGCCTCTAGCCACAAGTATATGCCTCATCGTGCCCAAGCTTACATCACTCATCCTGGCAATAAAAATCAATAAGGGTAAAATGGCCCATTTGAAGAGATCTGAATTTAAAAATTCCTGATTTATCATATATTTTCGTCTTTCATTAATAATGCTACCAATTCAGGAACTCCTTCCGTGGCTTTGTTGTGTAAATGTTCTATTCCTTTCAAATGATGCTGGTCAATAGTTCCCGGGTCTACCAAATATTTGGGGATGCCATCAGGTGTCAAGCTGATTAGTCCTGCTGCTGGATATACATTGAGGGAGGTCCCAATACAGATAAATACATCTGCATGTGAAGTAATGTTTGCTGCATTTTCCATTTCAGGAACCAATTCTCCAAACCATACGATGTGTGGCCTTAGTTGGGAGCCCAATTCACATACTTCTCCCATTTTTAGTTCCCATCCCTGTATAGGATAAATATGATCTTTATGGATACTGCTTCTGGATTTAAGAAGTTCTCCATGCAAATGAAGAACCTTTTGGGATCCTGCTCTTTCATGCAAATCATCAATATTCTGCGTAATAATTTGCACATCATATTTTTTTTCCAATTCTACCAAAGCCAAATGAGCGGCATTGGGTTTCACTTCTAAGAGTTGTTTGCGTCTAAAATTATAAAATTCCTGTACATAGGCAGGATTTCGCTCCCAAGCTTCAGGTGTGGCCACGTCTTCAATGCGGTATTGTTCCCAAAGTCCATCTTTGTCCCTGAAAGTTTTGATTCCACTCTCTGCGCTTATTCCTGCTCCTGTAAATACAATCAGTTTTTTCATAGCTGTAAATTTCTAGAAAAAATAATAAATTTTAAATGTTTTTCAAAATCATTTTCCATAAAAAATAAAAAGGTTTGGATTTCTTCCTTTATACCAATCTGATATTTTCGACTTGTATGCCCCTCAAAAAGTCTGCAATGGGCATTCTTTTTTTTCCTGCCAACTGAACCTCTAAAAGTGATATAAAGCCGCCATTAACCGCAATTTTTAAATAGGTTTTTGAGTCGCTAACCATACTTCGACAAGCCATTTGGTGTATTGATTTTTCATCTTTAGCCCGATAAACCTTTAATAAAGTTGGGCTGTCATTACCCATTTGAATATGGGTCCAGGCCGCTGGATATGGGCTTAAGCCGCGAATTTGGTTATACACTTTTTCTATGGAATTTTCCCAACAAATATTTCCATCTTCTTTGAAAATTTTGGGCGCGGTTTTCAGTTCTTTTCCTTCAATAAATTTGGATTGAGGTTGCTCCGTATAGGTGCCTTCTTCAATGGCTTTAACAGTTTTGATAATCAGGTTAGCACCTTGTTGCATCATGCGGTCATGAAGTTCTCCGGCGGTTTCATCTGCTGAAATGGAAAGGCTTTCTCTGAAAATAATTTGTCCGGTATCAATTTCTTCTTGTAGAAAAAAAGTGGTTATGCCCGTTTCTGTTTCTCCATTCATTATGGCTCTGTTAATGGGTGCAGCTCCTCGATATTGCGGCAAAAGAGAAGCATGTAAGTTAAAGGTGCCTTTCACTGGCATCTTCCAAATGATTTCAGGAAGCATGCGAAAGGCAACCACTATAGCCAAATCTGCCTGAAAGGATTTGAGTGTTTCAATAAAGGACGGATCCTTTAATTTTAAAGGTTGTAAAACAGGTATTCCATGCTGTATAGCAGCCGTTTTTACGGCCGAAAAATTCATTTGAAGTCCACGCCCAGAAGGTTTATCTGCCGCAGTTACAACTGCAACAATTTGGTAATTGTTTTCAATAAGTTTTTCTAACGATGCCACCGAAAATTCCGGTGTACCCATAAAAATGATCTTCATATTTACTGATGCTTTTTCCTAATGTGTGTTATTTTAATCATTTTTCCTGCCATGCAAATACTAGCCCCCTGATGATATTCGTATGTTACCATTACCGCTAATCCATTTACCTTCATCTCTTCAGGAAGGTTGATGGGTTCAAGTCTCTCCTGATTATGTACTTGTAATAAAAAACTGCATCCATCCAATCCTCTGAAATCAATTACGGTAGCCTCAGTTTCCATATTTTGAATCTTTTTTTGAGAAGATACCTCTTGTTTTAAATCCTTTTCAGATTTTTCTTGATGAGTGGATTCACGGCTGCTTTTGCATGATAAAATTATTATGGAAAGAAATATACTTATTTTCCATGCTGTATGAATGGTTTTGGTCTTATGGATATAAGGTTTCATATTACAAATTTACCCATTTTCTTTTTCTTAAAATACGCCATGATAGTATTCCGATTAAAATCCAATACATAACTTCTGATCCCCAAATGATTTCAATGGATAAATGCAATTCAATAACACTAAGATATATATAGGTCAGGTAAAAAGCAATGGCTATTAATTCAATATAAAGGGCATCTTTGGTATTTCCACTTCCTGTTATCGCGTTTAAAAGTATTGAGGAAATGGAAAAAATAAGGGTTGCTAACATTAAGACTTGAAAAGACGGAATGGAGTCAATTACTAGCTGTTGGTCTGATGAATTGATGCCTAAAAATATTCGTGGTAACAATAATCCTGCTATGATCATAATGAGGGAAATTAAAAAACTCAGGGTGATAATTTTCCAGATAAGTGGCATGACTTCCTTTTCATTTTTTTGTCCGATCGCATTGCTTATCATCGAATTGGTAACGGTTGCAAATCCCCAAACGGGAGTCATAATGATCATGTAAGTTCCTCTTACCACATTGGAAATGGCCAATTCATGTTTCCCAAGTCTTTCCACCAAAATGAAAAAGATGAGCCAACCGCCAAGCGAAACGGTATACTGCACCACCAATGGCAATGATATCTTTCCTATTTTGCGAATCCATTCCAATTCGGGCAGATGAAAGTGGTATAATTTATATATGGTATTTGCTGATTGTATTTGGGTATAAATGATAAAAAATAATACAGCACAAACCTCCGAAATGCTTGATGCAAGAGCAGAACCCCCAATGCCCAATTCAGGCAAGCCCATTTTCCCAAAGACGAATCCATAATTCAAAATTACGTTGATAACAAGAATAACTGCCGTATTGATTCCTAAAATACGTGTTCGCCCTGTTCCAATATAAAAGGCTCGATAGGCAACGATCATGTTGGAGAAAATGATTCCCCATGCCCGATAATCTAGATATTCAGAACAAGCTTGCGATAGCTCTGGGGATGACAGAAATCGACTGAATAAAATGCCTGAAAAAATTTTCATGACAATGAATAAAATGACAGCTGTAAAGAGTAGGATGTAAACGCCTTGATTGAAAATTTTTCCTACTGTAGGAAATTTATCTTCTCCCATTTTTCTGGCAATCAATATTTGTACGCCATTACCTATTGCGATGCCAATGATTGAAATAACAAAGTAAAATATCCCCGCAATAGCAGAGGCGCCTAATGCCACTTCACTTACTCTGCCTAAAAATGCAATATCGGTTACATTCATGGCGGTCATCGCAAAACTGCTCAGGATTACGGGGCCTGCCATACTAAGGATATCCTTATATGTCAAATTATGTTTTTGAAATGTATTCATTCAATCTTTTACCTCATCAGCTACAAAGATAGGTATTGTCTTTATTTTTTGATTATTCAGCAATATAATCAGGTAATTCAATGCTTATAGGGGATTTTTACGTTTCATTTTACAAAAATCAATTGTATATTTGGTTACATTTGACCTTTAAAATGAAAAAAGAACAATCTGCCATACTTAAAGTAGGTGTTACCGGTGGAATTGGAAGCGGTAAAACCACCGTCTGCCGTGTTTTTGAAAAACTGGGCATCCCATTATTCAATGCTGATTTAGAGGCTTCTAAGCTGATGAATAATGATGTTTTTTTGATTGCTGAGATTAAAAAAACTTTTGGACAAGACATTTACGATGAAAACAATACTTTGCGAAGAAAGAACCTATCTGCAATGGTTTTTAATAATCAAGACTTATTGATGCACTTGAATGCGCTGGTTCATCCTGCCGTTTTTAGGCATTTTGCCATTTGGCATGCCCGCCAGGCAAATGTTCCTTATGTAATTAAAGAAGCTGCCATTATGTTTGAAAGTGGGGCTGATAAAGAATTGGATCTTATTATTCAGGTTTCAGCACCGGAAACTCTCCGCATCAAAAGAGTTTGCCTTCGTGATGGTGTTCCACCCGAAAGTGTTCAGCTACGAATTCAGGCACAGATATCTGATAAGGAAAGGGAAGAGCGGTCTGATTTTATTTTAACCAATGATGATGAGCAGCTTTTACTTCCTCAAATTCTTAAAGTTCATGAGATTTTAACAGCCCAATAAAATATTTTTATGGACTATTATTTTAAAAGGATACTGTGTTATTTTAACACGATATTGGCCTAATATATTAAAAATACAGCCTGTCTTTTGCCTATTTCGGGAATTTGTCTTTTCCATTCATCAACCCTTTTGGTAACGATTGATTCGCTATTTGTGCTTATATCTAAAGCTAAGCAAAGTAATGTGTCGTTTTTACACACACTTAAAATATCATTAAAAACATGCTGATTGCGATAGGGGGTTTCTATGAAAATTTGTGTTTGCTTTTTTTGATTGGCATCTGTTTCTGCCAATTTGATTTTGCGAATCCTTTCATTTTTTTCTTTTGGCAAATAACCTAAAAAGGTAAATCCTTGCCCATTCATTCCAGAAGCCATCAAGGCCAGTAGGATAGAGGAGGGGCCAACAAGAGGAATCACCTGAATATGTTTTTGATGTGCAATTTTTACAATTTCTGCTCCGGGGGCGGCAACAGCCGGACAGCCTGCATCTGAAAGTATGGCACCATCATAACCTTCAAGTAGTGGTTTCAAAAGTCCTGATAAATCCGTTTTTGAGGCAATGATATGTTCATTCAGTAAAATAAGTTCTACTTCAGAAAAGTCTATTTTAAATCCGCTTTTTCTCAAAAATTGCCGAGCTGATTTTTCGCTTTCTACGTAAAAATGTCTAATATGTAGAATGATCTCTTGATTATACTGTGGTATCACCCTTGAAATTGGCGATTCGCCCAATGAGGAGGGAAGCAAAAAAAGCTTTCCGGGCTTTTGCATACTCATCATTATTTTGATTCATTCACCAGCCGAAGCGCAATCACTTCGCAAGCTTCATCAATCATGTGGTAAATAATGTCGAAACCTTCTGGTCCTCCAAAGTAAGGATCGGGAACCTCTTTTCCAGATCCTGGATACTTACTTTCCATAAAAAGAAATACTTTTTCTTTTTGATGTGAACTTTGGGCTAGCATCAAAAGTTGCTCATGAACAGATTGGTCCATCGCATAGATCTCATGAAAGGTTTCAAAGTCGTTCTGATTGATTTGTCGGCCTAGTTGTGATGAAATATCAATTCCATATTTATGGCCTATAGCCATTGAACGAGGATCAGGACTTTCACCAGCATGATGACCAATAATTCCTGCAGAATCTACAAAAGCATCCTGCTCATATTTTTTAAGTTTTTCCTGAAGTACCCCTTCGGCAAGCGGAGATCTGCAAATGTTTCCCAAGCATACCATGAGAATTTTTTTCATCTTTTCGCTTTTCTTTTATTTTCCGTTAATGCTTATCTTTTTTGATAACTCGGAAACATAGGTTTTAAATTTTTTGTCAGTCTCCATCAAGTTGTTTACCGTTCTGCATGCATGCAGCACCGTAGCGTGATCTTTACCGCCACACTGTAGACCAATACTGGAAAGTGATGACTTGGTAAGACTTTTTGCGAAATACATGGCAATCTGTCTTGCCTGTACAACTTCTCGTTTTCTGGTTTTTGATTTTAAAAGCTCTATGGGTAGATTGAAATAATCACTAACCATTTTATGAATAAAATCAATGGATATTTCGTGTCTGGTATTTTTTACAAATTTGTCAATCATCTGCTTGGCCAAATCTAGTGTTATGGCTTTGCGATTGAGCGAGGATTGTGCTAAAATAGATATGAGTGCTCCCTCTAATTCGCGAATATTGGCTGTAATGCTATATGCTATATATTCAACGATTTCGTGCGGTAGTTCAATGCCATCCAAATACATTTTTTTCTCAAGAATGGCAATCCTTGTTTCAATATCAGGTGATTGCAAATCTGCTGAAAGGCCCCATTTGAATCTCGATAGTAATCGCTGCTCCATACCTTGCAAGTCTACAGGAGGCTTATCTGATGTCAGAATTAATTGCTTCCCCGTTTGGTGTAGGTGATTGAAAACATGAAAAAATACATCTTGGGTTTTTTCTTTTCCCGCAAAAAATTGAATGTCATCAATAATAAGCACATCCATCATTTGATAAAAATGGGCAAAATCATTTTGTGAATTGCTCTTTACCGAATCAATATACTGTTGTGTAAATTTATCCGATGTAACATATAATACCGTCTTCTGTGGTGTTTTATTTTTAATTTCTATTCCTATAGCATGCGCTAGATGGGTTTTCCCCAAACCTGCGCCACCATATATAAGTAGTGGATTAAAAGCAGTGCCGCCAGGTTTATTGGCTACTGCATATCCTGCTGAACGAGCCAAACGATTGCAGTCGCCTTCAATGAAGTTTTCGAGCGTGTAATTTTGATTGAGCTGTGATTCAATATTGATTTTTTTCAGCCCGGGGATGATAAATGGATTCCGAATTGTGGAATTGATATTTACGGGCATGGATGCAGGTGGATTTTTTAAATCACTGCTGTTTTTGGCCGGTATTTTTACTGTATAAGGCTTGGTATTGCTAAAAGTATTTTCCATTACAATACTATATTCCAAGCGCCCGTGTAAACCCAATTCTTTCTTGAGCGTTTTTCTTAATAGGGTGATATAATGCTCTTCAAGCCATTCATAAAAAAATTGACTTGGTACCTCTATGGTTAGGATATTACCATCTAGCTTAATAGGCTTTATGGGCTCAAACCAAGTTTTGAAACTTTGGTGGTTGATATTGTCTCTGATCACTGCCAGACAATTCTCCCATACTGTGTAATGTGTCCTTTCGGTAAGCTCCATAAACGGATTAAATGAAAATAGTATTTTAAGTTTTTAGAGTTATTTCGCACTCTTAAATCGATAGTGCAAATCTGTTCATAATTTTGTTTAAAAAAATAATTTTTTTAGAAAGATTTTTCTTGATTATTTCTTTTAAATGTATTAAAGAAAAATCTGATTAGTACACTCACATTTAATTGGCATTTTTCCAATAATAAATTATTTTAATTAAACAAGAAAATTATTTTTAAATTCCGCTTGTTTTTTTGCTAACTTTTATTGCAGCACCAATGGCCTGCTTTTTCTTTGAACTTTTTTCGAAGTAATAATCTATTCTACCCAATTTAATTCCTCCCCAACCTACCTGACAAACAAGTATTTCCTTCCCATCGCGATTGCTTAAGCGAACAGGAGTGTCTAAAAAAGTATGGGTATGTCCACCGAGTATCAAATCAATATTTTTTGATTTTTTTGCGATAAGGACATCCGAAATTTTTTCTTCTTTGTATTTATAGCCCAAATGCGATAAGCAAACCACCAAATCACATTCTAATTCCTCTTTTAATAAATGAGACATTTCTGCCGCCTTCACCATAGGGTCTAAATATTTCGTATTTCCATATTCTTTTTTTCCTACCAGTCCTTCTAGTTCAATGCCCAATCCAAATACCCCAATCCGTATGCCTTCTTTTTCAAATATTTTATAGGGTTGTGTCTTTCCGTTCATGGCTGTATCCGAAAAATCGTAGTTGCTATTGATAAATGGAAATTTAGCATGAGGCAATTGTTTTACCAAGCCATCAATACCATTGTCAAAATCATGATTTCCGATGGTTGAAGCATCATATGCCATTTGCGTCATCAGTTTCATTTCCAGTTCGCCACCATATAAGTTGAAATAGGGTGTACCCTGAAAAATATCTCCTACATCGAATAATAAAACATTTTTTTCTTCATTTCTGATTTTGTTTATCAATGCGGCTCTTTGCGATACGCCTCCAAGGCCGGGATATTTGGCGTCATTTTCTGGAAATGGATCAACATGGCTATGTACATCATTGGTGTGAAGAATGGTTATTTTGGTGATGTCATTTTTAGCATATGAAATACTCGGTATTCCTGATACGCCTATAAGGGCTGCGCTGCCTCCAAGTCTTTTTAAAAAATCTCTACGATTATTCATTATATATCCTCCCGTCTTTTTTTACAATTAATCGACTACCCTTTTTTTTCTCATCTTTTAGGTAGTTCACAATGGCATCTCTGATTTTTAAATCTAAGGTAACTTTGCCTTTAATATCGGCCATAAATGCCAAATTGTCCCCTCCATTGGCCAAATAGTCTGACGTTACAATGGTGTAGTTTTTATTGATGTCAAAGGGCTGATTATTAATCATGGGATTAATCGCTTGTTTGTCGCGAATACCCATTTTAATTCCGGAAACCGGTACGCCTCCTTTTGCTGCAATAAATTCTATGATTTTTTTTGTGGAAGGTCCATCTAATATTACTACTACAAATTGGTTTTCAAAAGGCATCAATTCAAAAACTTTTCCCAAAATAATATCCCCTTTCGGAAATGTGCTTCTGAGGCCACCATTATTCATGAAACAAAAATCAATCTGCTTGCCATTGGCAGGCTTATAGGCGGCCCGTGCTTGAATGAGAGATAAATCACAAACAAAATCTCCCAGAACTCCTTCCGGCTGACCTTTTTCCATCGGTTGTTCCGAAACATTTAAAACCTCATTCATGATGGCATCATGTTTTAATTTATAAGGTTTTATGATTCTGTTTGATGCCGAGTCAGTAGGGGAGCTGTTATTTAAAGAATAGGTGTTTGTTTCAACCTTGGACACATGTGCTGGTCCTGCGCATGCCATAAAGAATATAATTGGTAAAAAGAATGCTTTTTGAATAAGACGCATGGGGATTGCTGATTTTTGATGAATTTTGCTCCTCTGTTTTAACGGGGTACAAGTATACTAATTTTCTTTTTATCCTCTATGGAAAAATGGAATTTTTCGATTAATAGATCAAAAAAACATTTTAATGGTTTCAGATCGATTTAATACTTAAAAACTATCTTTGTATTTGTTATTATTTGAATGAATACCTATGTATAAAGAAAGTACACAAATTAGAGTTCGATACGGTGAAACCGATAGAATGGGATATGTTTACTACGGAAATTATGCTGAATTTTATGAAGTTGGCAGAATAGATTCACTTCGGAAATTAGGGTTTTCATATAAAATCATGGAGGATAATGGAATTATGCTTCCCGTACTTTCATTAAATATAAAGTATATCCGCCCAGCTTTTTTTGATGATTTATTAACGGTGGTTACCACGGTTTCTCAATTGCCTAAAACACGTATTCAATTTTCATATGAGATTTTCAATGAAAAAAATGAATTGCTGAATATCGGTAATACCGAATTGGTTTTTATCAATACAAATACAAATAAACCCTGCATGGCCCCGGATGATTTTCTGAAAGCTATTGCATTGTATTTCTAAAGTCTTTCAATCAATTTTTTGTACAATTTCAACATCGATTCAATATCCTTTTTATGGACTTTTTCATCAGGTGAGTGCACATGGTCTTCTGCGGCCCCAACAAAACACCAGTCCCATGGATAGGCAGATTTTTGCAGTTCGATACCATCGCTTCCTCCACTTCCTTCTACTTCCAGTTGGTAGGGAATACCTTCCTCTTTTGCAATGTGAATGATGCGGTTTACATAGGCCCGATTGGGAATGCCAGAGTCTCGCAACGAAATAGCAACACCCATCCCGGCATGCACGCCTTCTGTAAGCCAGGTAATATCTGAAATTAATGCCTGACGGATGTTGAAGTTCTCATACAAAAACTTCCCAAGGAATGCTGTATTGCCCCCTCCATGTTCTTCTCTGCATGAAAATACAATGGCCCCATGTCTCATGGTCTTGGCTAATTGCATAGCATTCCATACCCCTAAACGATTATCCATCGTACAGCATTGAATAGAATCAATCGTTTCTCTAAAATTTGACTTGAAGGTAAGAATGGTTCCTCGTTCAATTTCCCTTCCGCTAGCAAAAAAATTACCTTCTTCATCCGTTTGTATTTCACATTCTATTTCTCCTTGCTCGTCTTTTCCAACCAAAACATAGCCATTTTCTATTCTAGGGCCACCAATCTTTACCAATTCATTTTGATATCGAACGGTAAAGCCAATGGAATCGATATGGGAAAATACCGCCGTGCGTGCCTCGCCAAAAACCAATACCACAGATTGTTGAAACGCATCCCCTGAAAATATTTGGGGCTGAACTAAAAAATTTTCTTTTTCTGCCTGAATCCATCCCAGGATGAATTCGGTCATGGCTTCTTCGTTTCCCGAACTTGCCCGTATCTCACATAATTTTTTTAGTAGATTCATTCCTATTTTTCCATTTCATCGTAAACTGTTTTCGAAATTTCCCCAATGGCATCTGAAAGATCATCAAATTTTTTTCCTCTGCTCATAATACACAATATATAGGGGTGATTCTTCGAATATACAATGCCACAATCATGCATTTCAAAATATTGTCCATTCCCATAGGCCCCGAATTTATGCGCAATTTCAATTTTTGGAGGCAAATATTTGGCAAGGCCTTTTTTATATTCAGAAGCAACCAGGATTTTTAACGCAAGTCCACTGTATTGGGGGCTTAGGTAATTGCAATTGTATAAAATCCTGAAAAATCTGCCCATATCAGTAGCGGTAGTTTTAAATTCTATATTATTGGATTCTAAATCATCCGGAAAATCCATATCGAAATTTGTAAAGATTTCCTTATAAATTTCATAATTGTATTTCATTAAAAGATCTCTTAAAAATAAAGCAGCTTTATTGTCTGAATAAACCACAGCATAGGATAAAATTTCAAAATAGGTATAGCTCTTCCCAATTTCTAGTGACTTTGTGCCGGTGATACTTGGTGCTATTTTTTCAGCATAATCTTTGGTCACAAGGAATTTATTTGTCATGATTTTGGGTGATGTTTCTGCTATTTTTAATCCCGCAATCATCAGTGGTAACTTCAATAAACTAGCAGGCACATATTTGATGCCCGGATTGATTTCAACCCGCGTTAAGGTTGATAAATCAGAGAAAAAAACGGAAATGCTTTGTGCCTTATTTTGCATTTCCAGTTCATTTATTTTTTTTCTGATAATATTTGAAAATACTTTTCTTTTTCGCAGCGAAGTAGGATCTAAAACAAAATTTTGCCGGATATATTTAGAATGAACATTTTCATTGCCAAGAATATTTACGATTTCTCTGCCTTCTTGATGTCGCTTTACTATTTTAAAATAAATATAGGTGGTTGATAGAATGCATGATAGGAATATAAAAAACAAAATATATTTGTAGTTCCCTATTTTTTCTAAAATCATAATTTTTGGAGGTTAAAGCGGATTT
>Ga0114970_10003356_pt1 | contig 11782 bp, 10 predicted proteins | sample M_140205_XF_Meta_FD_87030 | JGI IMG/M metagenome (GOLD analysis project Ga0114970, IMG submission 87030) | Freshwater microbial communities from Lake Montjoie, Canada to study carbon cycling - M_140205_XF_MetaG | ecosystem: Environmental > Aquatic > Freshwater > Lake | place: Lake Montjoie... | reverse complement strand
TTCAATGGAGATGGGTTTTTGCCAAATGCGCATGGTTCAGTTAAGGAAGGAGTGAGGGATAAAGCATGACAAGACAGGGGACTCGGCCTTCACTTTTTAAGCTTGCCTTTGGCAATGATGGATGTCGCGAGCATGGATTTGGTGGTCTCCACGACCCCTGGCTTGGGCGCGGTGAGATCTTTTTTGGGTTTTTTGTTCTCTTTGTTTTTTCTTTGTTGACCTTTTGCCATGATAAAGTCCTCAGACAGTTAAAAGCCCAGTGTACTCCCCAAGATGCGGATTGCCCACCATGCATAAAGAAATAGAACTCAAAGAGTCAGAGGTCATTTTAAAGGCCATTCGAGCACAAGGCTCGGGGGGGCAACATGTCAACAAAGTCTCCAGTGCCATACACTTGCGATTTGATATCCATGCATCCAGCCTTGGCGAATCCATCAAGCAAAGAATGTTGGCCCTCAAGGACTCAAGAATCTCAAAAGAGGGTGTTTTGGTGATGAAGGTGCAAGACACACGAAGTCAAGATATGAATCGAATCTTAGCTTGGGCCAGGCTCAATGATTTGATTCTCAAATGTGCTCAAGCACCCAAAGCGAGAAGAGCCACTCAACCCAAGAGATCCTCCATTGAGAAACGCTTAGAACAAAAGAAAAAGCGCTCAACGCTCAAATCAAGTCGGGGTTTTATGAACGAATGAGCACAAGGCCAAGCCATCTATATTAAACTTATCAACTGTGAGACTGGCCCATCAAGATCGAGCTCGGGGGCAGAGGCTTTATTTAAAACGAATTGGAAAACACAATGACGCGAGTAACTTTTCAGTGGCAAGACCCTTTCTTATTGGATGATCAACTCAGTGAAGAGGAGAGGATGATCCAACAAGCGGCCCATGAGTATTGTCAAAGAAAATTGCTGCCTCGTGTGCTAGAGGCGTTTAGAAGTGAAAAAACCGACCCCACCATCTTTCGTGAAATGGGCGAATTGGGGCTTCTTGGCCCCACCATCCCTCAAGAATACGGGGGTCCTGGATTGAGTTACGTGGATTACGGTTTGATTGCCCGAGAGGTTGAGCGTGTTGATTCGGGATACCGCTCGATGATGAGTGTGCAATCCTCATTGGTCATGTTGCCCATTTATGAGTTTGGTACTCAAGCACAACGCGAAAAGTATTTACCCTCTTTGGCCAGTGGGCAAAGCATCGGGTGCTTTGGTTTGACAGAAGCAGATCATGGTTCGGACCCTGGGAGTATGTCTACACGCGCCCAGAAAGTGGCGGGGGGGTATCAACTGCGCGGTAGCAAAATGTGGATTTCCAACAGCCCCATCGCAGATGTTTTTGTGGTTTGGGCCAAAGAGATGAGTGAAAGTGGCACGGTGGGACCCATTAGAGGGTTTATCTTAGAAAAAGGGATGAAGGGCTTGAGTGCACCTGCGATTCACGGGAAAGTGGGTTTGCGGGCCTCGATCACGGGTGAAATTGTGATGGATTCGGTTTTTGTACCCGAAGAAAATGCCTTTCCAGAGGTCACAGGTCTGAAGGGCCCCTTTACCTGTTTAAACAGTGCGCGCTATGGTATCGCTTGGGGTGCCTTGGGCGCAGCGGAGTTTTGTTGGCATGCAAGCCGTCAGTACACGATGGATCGCATTCAATTTGGGCGCCCTTTGGCGGCCAATCAATTGATACAAAAGAAATTGGCTGATATGCAAACTGAAATTGCTTTGGGCTTGCAGGGTTGTTTGAGGTTGGGTCGAATGAAAGACGAGGGCAAGGCATCTGTAGAGCTCACCTCTTTGCTTAAAAGAAACTCCTGTGGCAAGTCTTTGGATGTGGCACGTTTGGCACGAGACATGATGGGTGGAAATGGCATCAGTGATGAGTTTGGCGTTGCAAGACACTTGGTGAATTTAGAGGTCGTCAATACCTATGAAGGCACGCATGATGTGCATGCTTTAATTTTGGGTCGTGCACAAACCGGCATTGCTGCATTTGCCAACTAGACAACACATGCATTGAACATGTCTGAGCCCAAGCGTCGCATTGTCGTTGGTTTAAGTGGGGGGGTTGACTCTGCGGTGGCGGCGTATCTTTTAAAAAAAGAGGGCCACGAAGTACATGCCATATTTATGAAAAACTGGGAGGAGGACGACCACGACACCTATTGTTCATCGAATGAGGATTTTGTAGATGCCGTGGCGGTTGCGGACGTTTTGGGCATTGAAATTGAGCATGTCAATTTTGCAGCGGACTACAAGGATCGTGTTTTTGCCGAGTTTTTAAAGGAATACAAAGCGGGCAGAACGCCCAATCCGGATGTGCTGTGCAATGCAGAAATCAAGTTCAAGGCTTTTTTGGATCATGCGATGCGACTAGGCGCAGAAAAAATTGCAACCGGTCATTATGCAAGAGTTGTGGAAACTGCAAGTGGATTCAAGTTATTAAAGGGACTTGATACAGAGAAGGATCAGAGCTATTTTTTACACCGCTTGCAACAGGGGCAGTTGAGCAAGACCTGGTTTCCAGTGGGGGACATGAGAAAGCCCAAGCTCAGGGCCTTGGCTGCAGAGATTGGTTTGCCCAATGCCAAGAAAAAAGACTCAACCGGCATATGTTTTATCGGTGAGCGACCTTTTCGGGCTTTTTTAAATCAATACATTTCATCTAAACCTGGACCGATCAAAAATGAGCTGAACCAAACCATTGGTCAACATGTGGGCCTGAGTTTTTATACCTTGGGTCAAAGACAAGGATTGGGCATTGGCGGGGTCAAGGACTCTCAGCGCGACCTTGATGCAAAACCCAAAAAAAATGAGCACCACGAGCCTTGGTTTGTTGCGTACAAGGAAATGCAGCGCAACATCTTGTGGGCCGTGCAAGGTCATGATCACCCGGCTCTTTTATCCGATGCATTGAGTGCCCAAGACTTGAGTTGGACGTGTGGCCGTGAGGCACCCGATTTAACCGCAGGAGGCTTGACAGCAAAGACGCGCTACCGACAAGCGGATGCGGTGTGCCAGGTGGATGCGATGAGTGCCAAAGAATTGAAGTTGTCGTTTGACCAAGCTCAATGGGCGGTCACACCAGGCCAGTCGGTGGTTCTATACAGAGGAGAGGAGTGCTTGGGTGGTGGTGTCATATGGGGCCACAGCCCACGTCAAAGTTTCAACGCACCACAAATGCCGTTGGCCCAGTCAATGGAGTAGCAGAGCGCGCATGCGCTTTAGATGACATCCAATACTTCTTTTGCTGCACGAACAAGCACCGATCGCAACCACTCATGCGCTTGATCAGAAAACGCTTGCTTGAACCAAAGCAAGTCCACGTGAACTGGCTGAAGTCTCAAGGGAATGGGTTTGATGCACAGTTGTTCAGCCAGGCCAGCGACGCGAACAAAATGCTTGGGCAATACCGTCAACAAGTTTGAGTTCAATACCACGCGCCCAGCGGTTGAGAATTGATTGACGGTGACGGCCACTTTTCGATGCCTACCCAAAGACGCAAGGGCCTCGTCGACAAAACCGAAAGGTCGACCAGAAAAACTCACCAGCATGTGCCTTGCTTGGCAAAAGGCTTCCAAATCCAAGGGCCGAGTGCTCAGTGGGTGATCTCGTCGCATGACACAAACATATTCGCCTTCAAAGAGCCGGAAATAATCAAACATGACCAACTCGTCTGACTGTGCTTTTGCGGTGAGATCGGCCAATACGCCTGGGAAATGACCCACGGCGATATGAGCTGCGTGTTCCATGAGGAGTTTTCGGGGGTCGCGAGTGGTCAAAGGAATGATGCGCAAACTGGCTTTGGGTGCCTCGAGCTCAAATATCTTAGATAACGCAGGGATGAGTTCAGCGGCGGTCGCATCGGCCATTGCCAAAATGAACGGCGTGGTGCTCTGTTGCGCATTGAAAGGATCGGGCGCGATGGCTTTCTCGAGTTGACTCAAGGCCTCTCTGATTTGTGGCCAAAGCCACTTGGCTTGTGAGGTTGGCATGAGACGAGGACCCGCGCGAACCAACAAGTCATCATCTAAGTGATCACGAAGCCGACGCAAAGCATTGCTCACAGCCGGTTGGGTGAGCGAGAGTTTTGCCGCGGCTCGAGTGAGGCTTTGCTCAGACATGATGACATCAAAAACCCTTAACAAGTTGAGGTCAAGAGTCTTGAAGTTGGGTGTTCGGGCCTGCTTCATCATAATTATGAATATTGTACATCACCAAACAAAAGTTGAGCAACACTCGCAAAAACCCTAGTATAGAGACATGCGGTTTTAAAAGCGCTTTATTTTTCAAAGGAAACATCATGACAACATTTGTACACACTCAATTCATTCAAAAGCATCCCGGTGTAGAACGTGTCGAAGGCATCGTGGCGAAATATCAAGCGTATTCCCAGCACTTTGACGGCGCAAAGGGTTTGGCCGCCTTGCTTTTAGGCGCCCTGGTTTCCGCTTTGCTCGTGGTTGCCAACCAAGTCATTGACTCTTGGAGTGATGGCCACTTGATGGCGGCATGGATTGCCCTTTGGATTGTGGCATTTTCTTCACTTGCTTTGTTTGATGGACCTGTCAGAAGCATTTCGAGCAAATTGAGAAAAGGTTTGCAGCATTGGATGCATGTCAGGGCGCAAAACAGGCAGGATGAAAAAACATGGGCTGTTGCGCAGCAAGATCCAGCGTTGATGGCCGAGTTGACGGTTTTAATGTTGAAGTCTTGATGTGGAGCCTGGTTGTTGCTTTTCTGTGCTGAACGAAAAAAGCCTCTTGGGAATAAGAGGCTTTTTAGCAAGAAAGCAACAAAGATCTCAAACGAGTGCGAGCCTTTTTTCAAGGTTATCTTGCGCTTGTTTCAACTCTTGAGGCAAGTGGTAGGAGAGTTGTTGAAAGAGTTCTTTGTGCAAGATCAGTTCCGCTTCCCAGGCTGACTTGTCGATGTGGGTCACTTGATCGAATTGATCTGCAGAGAAGTCAAGCCCCTTCCAATTGATTTCGGGGTAAGTCGGACTTACGCCAAAAAGATGGTCTTGGCCTTTGACGGTGTTTTCAATGCGGTCAATCATCCACTTCAAAACGCGCATATTTTCACCATAGCCAGGCCAGATGAACTTGCCATCGGCGCCTTTTTGAAACCAGTTGGTGGTGAAGATTTTTGGGAGAGTGGCGCCTTGTTGAGAAAGTTTTGCGCCCAAGTCCAGCCAATGCTGGAAATAATCACTCATGTTGTAGCCCGTGAAGGGCAGCATGGCAAACGGGTCTCGTCTAACAATACCTTGAGCGCCCGTTGCGGCAGCAGTCGTCTCCGAGCCCATGGTAGAGGCCATGTAGACGCCTTCAACCCAAGTTCTAGCCTCCGTGACAAGGGGTACGGTGGTTGAGCGGCGGCCTCCAAAAATGAAAGCATCAATGGCAACTCCTTTTGGATCATCCCACGCGGAGTCAATGGCGGGGTTGTTGGTGGCTGCAACTGTAAAACGCGCATTGGGATGGGCCGCCTTGGCGCCAGTTTCTTTTGCGATTGCGGGCGTCCAGTCCAGTCCTTGCCAATCAATGCAATGCGCTGGCGCGTCGGCCATGCCTTCCCACCAAACGTCGCCATCGTCGGTCAGTGCCACATTGGTAAAGATCACATCGTTGTTTAAACTGGCCATGCAATTGGGGTTGGTGAGCGTATTGGTACCAGGCGCAACCCCAAAGTAACCGGCCTCAGGGTTGATTGCGTACAAACGACCATCTTCTCCAGGCTTGATCCAAGCGATATCGTCACCAATGGTGGTGACTTTCCAGCCATCAAAACCTGTGGGGGGGATGAGCATGGCAAAGTTGGTTTTGCCACAGGCGCTTGGGAAAGCGGCTGCGACATGGTATTTTTTCCCGTTGGGTGGGGTGACACCCAAGATGAGCATGTGCTCGGCCAACCAGCCCTCGTCGCGCCCCATGTTGGAAGCAATGCGAAGTGCAAAACACTTTTTCCCCAACAAAGCGTTTCCGCCGTAGCCAGAACCATAAGACCATATTTCACGGGTCTCGGGAAAGTGAACAATGTATTTTGTGGCATTGCATGGCCAAATAGCGTCCTTTTGTCCGTTGGTCAAAGGTGCGCCAACGGTATGCACGCAAGGCACATACGCACCGTCTTTGCCTAAGACGTCATAGACCTCTTTGCCCATGCGGGTCATGATTTTCATGTTGACAGCAACATAAGCACTGTCGGAAAGTTCGACACCAATATGGGCAATGAGGCTACCGAGTGGGCCCATGGAAAAAGGCACCACATACATGGTGCGACCTTGCATGCAACCATCAAACAAGGGTTTTAAGGTGTTTCGCATCTCTTGTGGATCACACCAATTGTTTGTTGGGCCAGCATCTTCTTGTTTGTGTGAGCAAATAAAAGTTCGGTCCTCAACGCGAGCAACATCGTTGGGGTCAGAGCATGCGAGATAAGAGTTTGGACGCTTGGCGGGGTTGAGTTTTTTAAACGTTCCGGCCTCCACCAATAAATCACACAAGTGCTTGTATTCTTCTTCTGACCCATCGCACCAAACGATATCTTTGGGTTTGCAAAGCGCAGCCATTTCGCTGACCCAAGCAATAAGTTGGGTGTTTTTGACAAAGCTTGGAGGATTAACTCCCAAACTTTGATGTGCGGGTGCATTCATAAATCGCTCCTGATCAAATTAATTAAGGTCAAGCACTTGAGTGGTTTCAAGACCCTGACCTTAAAGAACTTGAAAGTATTTGGAAGATACTAACCGAAAAAGATCGAAGCAAACCATGGGTAAAGACGAGTGTGAGGGCCCCCTCGCGTTGGGCTTAGAAAGCCATTGTTCAATCAAAGAGCGCGCCCTTTGAGGGATGGGTCGACTCTGACCCTGACGCTTAAGCCATGAATACAGCAATAAAGGCCAGCAAGAAAATCAAGATGGCGCCACCAATGGGCAACACGATGGGCATCAAGGGCACAATGGACTCCACAACATCTGTGTGTGGTTTAGGGTCTTGGTTTGAGGGGTTTGACATTTTGTAGATCCTTAAAGGGTCATAAATTATAACTTTTTTGTCATCTTTTTCACTCAATCAAAAAAACCAACAAAGGGAGATAAAACAGTCAAATCAATCAGCATAAAGAAAACCTAATAAAAAAGGACTAATATAGCGGGTTTTGAAGCTTGCTCAAAAACAGAGCGTTGCAATATTAAAATTCAAATTTTGGGCAAATGCTGCAAACCATTCAAGAGCAAAAATTCTATGAAAAACGAAGATGTCCAATACACCCGCAGCGCAGAGCTTCGGGAGTTGCTCCAAGACAGGATCTTGATTCTAGACGGCGCCATGGGGACCATGATTCAAAGGCTTAAGTTGTCGGAGGCGCATTACCGAGGAGAGAGGTTCAAAGATGTCCCCCGCTCGGTGCAAGGCAACAATGAGTTGTTGAGCTTGAGCAGCCCCACAGTCATTCAAGAGATACACGAGTCGTATTTGGAAAGTGGCGTTGACATCATCGAGACAAACACGTTTGGGGCAACGAAGATTGCACAAGAAGATTACAAAATGGCCGATTTGGCTTACGCGATGAACTTGGCTTCAGCACAGCTAGCGCGGCGTGCATGTGACAAATATTCAACACCACAACACAAGAGATATGTATTTGGTGCGCTCGGGCCAACACCCAAAACGGCCAGCATCAGTCCGGAGGTGAATGATCCGGGTGCGAGGAACGTGGACTTCGAAGAATTGAGGGTCAGCTATTTTGAGCAAGTCAGCGCTTTATTGGAGGGAGGCGTTGATGGCTTGATCGTCGAGACCATCTTTGACACTTTAAATGCCAAGGCTGCTTTATTTGCGATCGAAGAGTGTTTTGAGAAAACCCATGAGCGTCTGCCTCTTATCATCAGTGGCACCGTGACAGATGCCTCCGGTCGAATTTTGTCGGGACAAACGGTCAGTGCATTTTGGTACAGCGTTAAACATGCCAAACCCCTGGCGGTGGGACTCAATTGCGCGTTAGGCGCGGCGTTGATGAGGCCGTATTTATATGAACTGTCAAAAGTGGCACAAGATACGTTTATCTCTTGTTATCCAAATGCCGGACTACCCAACCCGATGAGTGAGACGGGGTTTGATGAAACACCTGCAGACACCAGTCGACTGCTGCATGAATTTGCAAAGGAAGGCTTGCTCAATATTGTGGGGGGTTGTTGTGGAACTACACCGGAGCATCTGTTTGAGATTAAAAAATATGTCTCTCAGGAAATCCCACGCCGAATGGGCGTATAAATAATTTAGAATCTGTCATTCCCCAAGGAGCGTTGCAGCCTAACAGTGTTGATAGGTCAGGCTTGGGGCAATCTCCTTAGACAACTGCGCTCACCTGGGTAAAAGACTCACAGGTGAGGACCATGTTGACCACTGACAAACTAAGCGCACAAGACTCTTTACAAGCCAACGCTTTGCTGCTTTGTGGCCTAGAGCCCTTGGTCATTGGACAAGATAGTTTATTCGTCAATATTGGCGAACGAACGAACGTCACGGGTTCAAAAGCATTTGCCAAAATGGTTTTGAACGGTGAGTATGAGCGCGCATTGGTCGTTGCAAGGCAGCAAGTAGAGAATGGGGCTCAAATCATCGATGTCAACATGGACGAGGCCATGCTTGACAGCCAAGCGGCCATGGTGAGGTTCTTGAATCTGATGGCAACAGAGCCAGACATTGCAAGAGTGCCGGTGATGGTCGACAGCTCAAAATGGAGTGTTATTGAAGCGGGCCTGCGTTGCATACAAGGCAAAGGCATCGTGAACTCGATTTCAATGAAAGAGGGTGTCGATGAATTCAAACGACAAGCCAAACTCATTATGCGTTACGGTGCGGCTGCAGTGGTCATGGCCTTTGACGAGAAAGGACAAGCCGATACGTTTGAGAGGAAAACCCAAATTTGCAAAAGAGCTTATGACATTTTGGTCGATGATGTGGGTTTTGATGCGCAAGATATTATTTTTGATCCAAACATATTTGCCATTGCAACTGGGATTGAAGAGCACAACAACTATGCAGTTGACTTTATCAATGCAACTCGCTGGATTAAAGAGAATTTAAAAGGAGCAAAGGTCTCGGGTGGCGTGTCCAATGTCTCCTTTAGTTTCAGAGGCAACGAGCCCGTTAGGGAGGCGATTCATACGGTATTTTTATACCACGCGATCAAGGCCGGTATGGACATGGGCATTGTCAACGCTGGAATGATTGGCGTTTATGATGATTTGCCTGCAGAGTTAAAAGAACGTGTAGAAGATGTCGTTCTCAATCGCAGAGCCGATGCGTCTGAGCGGCTCATTGAAATAGCTGAAAATGCCAAAGGACAAGCCAAAGAGCAAATGACACAGCATGCTTGGAGGGGTCCTGAAGATGCGCCACGTGTTGTTGAAGATCGGCTATCGCATGCATTGGTCCATGGCATCAATGAGTTCATCGAGCTCGATACCCAAGAGGCTTACGAGAAAACGATCTCTCAAGGCAAGCGAGCCTTAAGTGTGATCGAGGGTCCTTTAATGGATGGGATGTCCACCGTGGGGGATTTGTTTGGTCAAGGCAAAATGTTTTTGCCACAAGTGGTCAAAAGTGCGCGAGTGATGAAACAAGCGGTTGCCGTTTTAATTCCATACATTGAAGAAGAAAAAAAACGCCAGCAAGCTGCAGGACATGCCGTTAAAACCAAAGGCAAGATAGTCATGGCCACTGTCAAGGGGGATGTGCATGACATTGGTAAAAATATAGTGACGGTGGTTTTGCAATGCAACAATTTTGAGGTCATCAACATGGGTGTCATGGTGCCTTGTCATGAAATACTCGCGAAAGCCAAAGAAGTGGGTGCGGATATTGTGGGGTTGTCGGGTTTAATTACACCAAGCTTGGAAGAGATGCAGCACGTGGCTTCGGAGATGCAAAAAGATGCGTACTTTCGTGATAAAAAAATTCCCTTATTGATCGGTGGTGCGACAACGTCCAGGGTTCATACGGCAGTCAAAATTGCACCTCACTATGAGGGGCCCATTGTCTATGTGCCCGATGCGTCTAGAAGTGTCGGTGTGGCGCAAGGGCTGTTATCTGACCAAGCACAAGAATACATTGACAATTTAAACTCAGATTACGAGCGTGTTCGAGTTCAGCATGCTCAAAAGAAAACAACACCGTTGATATCCCTTCAAGGCGCGAGGCAAAATGCAGCTGCCCTCGATTGGCGTGCGTATCAAGCAACGCGACCTAAATTCATAGGCCATAGAGTTTTCACAAATCAAAATCTTGGGCAATTGGCGCCTTTCATTGATTGGGCGCCCTTTTTTCAAACCTGGGACCTGGCGGGCCCCTATCCTGCCATTTTGGAAGATCCAATCGTCGGTATAGAAGCCCAAAAAGTCTTCACCGATGCTCAAGGCATGTTGAAAAAAATAGTTCAGGGACAGTGGCTTCAAGCCAACGCCGCCCTGGCCTTTTATCCAGCCAATGCCAAAGGCGATGACGTGGTGATCTGGCGCGATGAAACACGCCAAGAGCCTTTGATGGTTTGGCATGGGCTTAGGCAGCAAACCAAGAAACCCAATGGTCGACCCAATCGGTCCTTGTCGGATTTCATTGCGCCAATGGGTCATGAGGATTACATAGGTTGTTTTGCATTGACCACAGGACAAGGTGTGGATCACAAGGAGGCTGAGTTCTTGGCGCGTCACGATGATTATCAGTCCATCATGCTAAAGGCCCTTGCAGATCGTTTGGCTGAGGCCTTTGCCGAATACTTGCACGCCAGAGTGAGAACTGACTTATGGGGTTACAGTCCCAACGAGACGTTTTCTATAGAAGACATGATTGCTGAGAAGTACTCGGGCATTCGCCCCGCACCCGGATACCCCGCTTGCCCTGATCATGTCATCAAAAGGGCCTTGTTTGAACAGTTGCCCTGCGCTGAAATTGGGCTCACCCTGACGTCAAGCTTGGCGATGTCGCCCGCCTCAAGCATTTGTGGTTTCTATCTAGCGCATCCACAAGCTCAATATTTCAATGTTGGCAGAATCGGAGAAGATCAAATCAAGGATTTGGCCCAAAGGCAGGGCGTCACTATAGAAGAAAGTAGTCAATTTCTGGGCCCAAACCTAGCATAAGTTTTCGCACCGTATCGGTGCGCGCCAAAAAGGCCGATTAAAAATCTTAATTGCGCACCAAAAATGGGCGCTTGTGATTTGACCCAAAAAAAGATCCTCTTTGTGGTGCGTTTTTTCCAGTAAATGGTACAAATCTGATGGCATGAACAATGCTGAGGTTGACCTGATCATTTAAAGGAGATACCCATGAAGTTTCAAAAAGTCGTTCTAGCCTCGTTATTGGCTACAACTTATGTGACATCCGTCCAAGCTGCAGACCCTGCGCCTGCCCCTGCACCCGAGTCAACGCTCAGTTTCAACCTTGGTGTGTTCAGTGAGTACCGCTACCGTGGAATCTCTCAATCTGCCAAGAAGCCTGCATTGCAGGGCGGATTTGACTATGCAGACAAAAGTGGAGCGTACATCGGTTCATGGGCATCTAGCATCACTTGGATCAAAGACTCAGACCCCAAGGGCGCAGCTAAAGGTCCCGTTGAGATTGATATTTATGGTGGCTACAAAGGCGCTTTGACAGGCGATGTTGCTTATGACGTTGGTGTGTTGCAATATTGGTATTCGGGCAATAACTTGTCAAGCGTCAAAGGTTTTGTCGATGCCAATACGTTTGAGGTGTATGGTGCTCTTTCAATGGGTGCATTTACAGCC
>Ga0114970_10003355_pt1 | contig 11786 bp, 8 predicted proteins | sample M_140205_XF_Meta_FD_87030 | JGI IMG/M metagenome (GOLD analysis project Ga0114970, IMG submission 87030) | Freshwater microbial communities from Lake Montjoie, Canada to study carbon cycling - M_140205_XF_MetaG | ecosystem: Environmental > Aquatic > Freshwater > Lake | place: Lake Montjoie... | reverse complement strand
CAGTTGTCGTTGAAGCTCAAGCAAGCCTGGCCCAACAAACGGGCGCTTTGAAGCATATTTGCGGCAATAACGGGTTTGAATACGTTTAATTCGAAATGTCCTTGAGAAGCGGCGAATGAAATGGCGACGTCATTTCCTAAGATTTGGGCGCAAACCATGGTTAACGCTTCGGGTTGGGTAGGGTTGACTTTTCCTGGCATAATGGAGCTGCCGGGTTCGTTTTCGGGAATATTGATTTCACCGATTCCGCTACGAGGACCTGAACTTAGCATGCGAATATCGTTTGCGATTTTGAAACAACTCATGGCTGCACGTTTCAGGGCACCGTGTAATTCTACCATTGCATCGTGGGCCGCCAAAGCTTCAAACTTGTTTGGTGCAGTCACGAAAGGCAACGCAGTTTCTTCTGCAATGTATTTGGCAACCAATTCAGAATATCCGGCAGGGGTATTTAATCCAGTTCCAACGGCGGTACCACCCAATGCCAATTCTGCAGCGGTAGGCAAAGCGCGGTTGATTGCGTTTACACCGTTTTCTAACTGCTGTACATAAGCACTAAATTCTTGACCCAGTGTTAATGGAGTGGCATCCATAAAATGGGTGCGACCAATCTTTACGATGTTTTCAAAATCGCGAGCCTTATGCTTTAATGTAGTTTTTAGCGCTTGAATCCCAGGCAATGTGTAATCTACTACTTGCTTGAAAACCGCAATACTCATTGCAGTTGGGAACGTGTCGTTTGAACTCTGACTCTTATTTACATCGTCGTTGGGATGTAACACCTTCTTTTCATCATCCAATTTTCCACCACTCAATACATGAGCGCGGTTGGCGATGACTTCATTCACATTCATATTACTCTGAGTTCCAGAGCCAGTTTGCCAAATTACCAATGGGAATTCTGAATCCAATTTTCCCTCGATGATTTCATCACAAACGGTACAGATTAAGTCACATTTTTCGGCCGACAATACACCCAAATCACGGTTTGTGCGCGCTGCACTTTTTTTCAATATGCCAAATGCACGGATGATTTCCACGGGCATGCTGCCTTCGGGTCCGATTTTGAAATTGTTTCTGCTGCGTTCGGTCTGGGCGCCCCATAATGCATTGGCGGGGACTTTAACTTCACCCATGGTGTCGTGTTCTATGCGATACTGTGTCATAATATTTTACAAAGATAAAACCCCCAAGCCACACTTACGAAATTGAATATACACCGACGTGTTATAAAAAATTAGACATCGAAAATTATTCGTTCATAAAGCGAAACGTCCATTTACAAAAGCCCGACTATCTTTGCCAGCATATGTCAGAAAAGAAATTGCTCGACGCGCTCAGTTATCATGCCGATGGAAGACCTGGAAAAATAGAGGTAATATCAACCAAGCCCACTCAAACGCAATTTGATTTGGCATTGGCATATTCTCCTGGGGTTGCTGAACCGTGTTTGGCTATTGCTGCAAACGTAGACGACGTATACAAATACACTGCAAAAGGGAATTTGGTGGCCGTAATTTCCAATGGTACCGCCGTATTGGGATTGGGCGATATTGGTCCGGAAGCATCAAAGCCGGTGATGGAAGGTAAGGGCGTGTTGTTTAAGATTTTCGCCGACATCGACGTATTCGACATCGAACTGAATTGTAAAGATGTTGATCATTTCGTTGAGACAGTTAAGGCCATGGAGCCCACTTTTGGTGGAATCAACTTAGAAGATATAAAGGCGCCAGAGAGTTTTGAAATTGAAGAGCGATTAAAGGCTGCGTTGAAAATTCCAGTCATGCACGATGATCAGCATGGAACGGCAATTATTTCTGCTGCCGGTTTGATCAATGCATTGCGATTGGTTGAAAAAGAATTGAGCGAGGTGCGCATCGTAGTCAATGGGGCTGGGGCTTCGGCCATTGCTTGTACCAAATTATTCGTGTCGCTTGGGGCCGATAAAAAGAATATCGTTATGCTCGATTCAAAAGGCGTTTTGCGTGCCGATAGAACCGATTTAGATAAATATAAGAGTCAGTTTGTCACTCAGCGCGACCTAAATACATTGGATGATGCGTTGGTTTCAGCTGATGTTTTTGTTGGTTTGAGCAAAGGAAACATACTTACCCCTGAGATGATTTTGTCGATGGCGGAAAAGCCCATTGTCTTTGCGATGGCAAATCCTACGCCTGAAATCGACTACCATTTGGCGGTGGCAACGCGTCCTGATTTGATTATGGCTACGGGCAGGTCGGATTACCCCAATCAGGTTAACAATGTATTAGGATTCCCTTTCATTTTCCGCGGCGCATTGGATGTTAGAGCAACGGAGATCAATGAAGAAATGAAACTCGCTGCGGTTCGAGCCATTGCTGACTTGGCGATGCAGCCCGTGCCAGAGAGTGTGATGATGGCATATAATGAAAAGAACTTGAGTTTTGGTCCGCAGTATATTATTCCTAAGCCGATGGATCCACGATTGCTAACAACTGTAGCTCCGGCGGTGGCAAAAGCGGCCATGGATAGCGGTGTGGCCAAGAATCCGATTACGGATTGGGAAGGCTATAATGCGCAGTTACGACAGCGGTTAGGCATCGACAATGACTTCGTGAACCGTTTGATGACCAAAGCGAAAACCAATCCCAAGCGCGTTGTTTTTGCAGAAGCCGATCATATTCGCATCTTGAAAGCGGCAGAAATTGCCAAACGCGACGGAATTTGCGAACCGATTTTATTGGGCAACCCTGAGGCCATTCAGAAAATGATGGATGAGAATTTCATTGAGATTCCGGGTGTGGTGATGATCGACCCAAGAAAACAGGAGGAACAGTTAAAGGAATATGGCGAAATGCTGTTCCAAAAGCGCAGTAGGAAAGGACTCACGGGATTTGAAGCTGAATATCAAATGCGAAATCGAAATTATTTTGGTTCGATGATGGTGGAAAATGGAAAGGCGGATGCCTTTATTAGCGGTTTGACAAGGAATTATCCCATTGCTTTGAGACCTGCGCTGGATTGTATAGGGATGGTTTCAACTACTCATCGGGTGGCGGGAATGCATATTATGATGGCTAAATCAGGACCCGTGTTTTTTGCCGATACTACGGTGAACATCGATATAGATGAAGATTCTGTTTACGAGATGGTTGGATTGGTGCATGATCGGGTGAAGTCGTTTCAAATTGAACCACGCATCGCATTGATTTCGTATTCCAATTTTGGTAGTTCAGCGGGTAAATATCCTTTAATGATGCAAAAGGTGGTTAAACGTTTACATGCGGATCGACCTGATATTTTGGTAGATGGTGAGATGCAGCCGGTATATGCAATCGATGGTGATTTGAGAAGCAGAAGGTTTCCGTTTAATAAGTTGGGAGATAAGTCGGCTAACGTATTCATATTTAGTGGCTTGAGTACCGGAAATGCGGTGTATCAAATCATGAGAAGCATGGGTAATATGGAGGCAATTGGTCCTGTGTTGTTAGGATTTAAGAAGTCGGTCCACATCCTTCACCACAGTTCATCAGTTCGCGAAATCGTGAATATGGTGGCTTTGGCGGTGGGTGAAGCGCAGGATAAATAAGGGTTTTATCATGGAGAATGGGCCACATATCGAATTGGAATTTATCGAATGGGGATCGGTGAAATATATCCAATCCTTGGCGTTGCGACATGATGTTTTGCGCAAGCCTTTGGGAATGATATTTGATCCCGCGATTTTCCCGGAGGAGAAGGGTGATATACATTTGGTGGCCAATCACGGCGACTGGTTGGTGGGCTGTATGATACTTACAGAAGCCGGCAATGATCTGAAAATGAGGCAGGTAGCAGTCGCCAACAAATACCGTAGAAATAAAGTCGGTGCGCGTATGGTTGCCTTGGCAGAAGCGAAAGCCATCGAAATGGGTAAGCAAAAAATGGTTCTACATGCTCGAGATTCTGCCCTGGATTTCTATTTATCGCTCGGTTATTATATTGTGGGAGATCAATTTGAAGAGGTTGGGATTCCGCATCATCGTATGGAGAAGGCCTTCGTCTAAGCGAATAGAGTTTTCCCCGATTTTGGTGAGCATCGACAAAGAATAAACTATCTTTGTAAAACATAAATTCATGGAAATACTAATTACGGCCGCACAGTTTATTTTAGCTTTATCGATTCTAATTACCTTGCACGAATTTGGTCATTATTGGGCCGCCAGAGCATTTGGTATTCGCATCGAGAAGTTCTTTTTGTTCTTTGATGCATGGAATTTTAAGTTGTTCAGCTTTAAACGCGGCGATACAGAATACGGTATGGGTTGGTTGCCATTGGGCGGTTACGTTAAGATTGCCGGAATGATGGATGAGAGTTTGGATACCGAGCAAATGAAATCGGAGCCCCAACCTTGGGAATTCCGCAGTAAACCGGCATGGCAGCGTTTGATTGTAATGGTGGGCGGGGTAACTGTCAATTTGATTTTGGGAATTTTCTTGATGATTTCATTAACCTATTCGCAGGGGGAGTCCTATATACCAAATGAGTCGATCAATCAAAAGGGCGGGGTTTATGCGAGTCCGGTGGCTCGTTCTATGGGCTTCGCAACCGGTGATAGAATTATCGCTTTGAATGGTCAAAAAGTAGAAAATTTGGATGCCGAATTTGGTAACCCTTCTTTCTTGATGGCTGATAAAAAGGTTATTGATATCCAACGTGCGAAGTTGGTGATGGTTGCTAGTTCTGATTCAACTCAGCCAGCATCGTCTCAATATTCCTATTATGATACCACTTTGGTTTTGCCTGAAAATTTTGATGAGTTGCTGTCGAAGAAGTCAGATATGCCATTCTTTGCACCTCGTTTATCGTTCGTTGTGGGGAAACTCACCGGCGGCGGAAACGCTTATAAAGCAGGCTTTGATGTCGGCGATGCGATTCAAAAAGTAGAAGGCAAGGATGTATTGTCGTTTTTTGAATTCAAAGAAACCTTAGTAAAATACGCTGGGCAGAGAATCAAAATGCAAGTGAAAGACAATACGGGTAAAACCACGGTCTTAACGGTTGATGTCAATGCGGATGCCACCATTGGTTTTCAACCTAAGTTTTCAGGATTTGAGAACGATGAAAAAATCATCAAGTATGGTTTGGGCGAGTCGGTGAACAAAGGTGTTTCTCGTTCTTTTGGTTTGATAGGTGCCAATGCCAAAGCTTTGGGCAATGTGGCTTCAGGTAAAACAGATGCTTCCAAATCATTGGCCGGTCCTGTGGGAATTGCTCAGATGTTTGGTGGTACTTGGGATTGGGTTAACTTTTGGACCCTTACTGCGATGCTCAGTTTGGTGCTTGCATTTATGAATATCCTTCCGATTCCAGCGTTAGATGGCGGACATGTGATGTTCTTATTGTATGAAATCATCGCAAGAAGACCTGTTTCTGAGAAGGTTTTGTACGTAGGCCAAGTCATTGGAATGGTAATTTTACTCTCTTTGGTTGCGTTTACCTTCTGGGTAGATATCGCCAGAGCATTGGGAATTTAAAATGCAAAATGCATTCGAGTTTTTTGGACTAACGCCATCCTTGAATTTGGATGCCAAAGAACTTCGGGTCCGATATATTGATATTCAGCGCCAAGGTCACCCCGATTTAAAAGGCGATGATAGTGCAGAGATCAATGTAATTGAGCTCGCTAATCGTTTTTATGAGGAGTTACGCACGTCACGCGGCATTGTAAGGTCATATCTTATTTCGATGGATGTCGTCGATCTAAATCAAAATCGATTGCCTAAGGATTTCTTGTTTGAAATGATGGGTTTGAACGATGAAATCGATGAGAAACATGCAGGTGATGCAGCGGCTGGAGAGAGGGCTGAAGCGATGCTGGATCAAGCAGAATTGGAATTGACGGACGGGTGGAATGTTTTTAAAGAAAGCCCATCACCCAATTTGGATGAATTGGTAGAATGGTTTCAAAAATCGAAATATTTGGATCGTTTGCGCAAAAATTTTCATGGAATAGAGGAGATTTAATCGTAGCAATGTAATTTTACCACGCCATGTCAACCCGCACCCAACTAAAGAATCATCAAGAAATCCGTGTCATTTTTCAGCGGATGGCTTTAGAAATCGCGGAATCTTTTGCCGATCATGAAGATTTGTATTTTGTGGCTATTAACGAAAGAGGGATGTCGATTGCGCTCGAGTTAAACCATGAATTGGATCGCATTTTACCGAATTGTAATATTTCCTTGGGGAATGTTCACGCCTCTGAGGATTACAAATGGGAGGGTATTTTACCCAATATGGTAGCGATGTCAACCCCAGTAATTATAGTGGATGACGTGATTCATTCGGGCGGTACAGCGATGCAAGTTTTGGTTGATTTGTACGAGCAAGGATTTGAAATTATTAGAACTGCATTTTTAGCACAACGTGAACATAGGGATTACCCCATACAGGCTAATTTTGTGGGTGTTTCTATCGCAACGACATTGCAAGAACATGTATTTTTTAACAATGAGGATCCTGGAGATCTTCAGTTGTATCTGATTTAATTAATAATTTAGGTTCTCAATTGTAATTTAGTTGTCAATCCGACAACTCTTTGCTTGATATTTTGTTATTTTTGAATTAGTGAAAATGCGCTACACTTTTTTCGTGCTATTATGTTTGCTGTTTGGTACGGCGAAAAGTACGCATATTGTGGGTGGCGAGATGGGCTATAAGTATTTGGGAAATAACCAATATAAAATCCGTTTAGATCTTTATATCGATTGTCAGAATGGTAACCCCAGTGCAATTCAGTCAGATGCTACCGCTTACATCGGCGTATTTAATGGCCAAACGCGCAATATGATTGGAGGGTATCCAAAACAAGTCAGTCGCCAAGGTCCCAAACGCGTAGTAAAAACCAATTACAATTGCATTGTTCAGGCGCCCAACGCTTGCGTAGATCAATACTGGTATGAAGTTACTTTTACATTGCCTCCCATAACCGGAGGATATTATATCTCCTTTCAGCGCTGTTGTAGAAATGGTTCAATCAATAATTTAGTGGATCCAGGTGGGACAGGTGCTAACTATTGGACATTGATTCCTGATGCAAGGACTTTATCGAACAAAAAAGAGAACAATTCAGCGGTATTTAAGGAGTTGCCCCCTAATTTTTTGTGTACCAATACGCCGTTAAAATTTGACCACAGTGCAACTGACGATGATGGTGATAGTTTGGTTTATGAATTGTTTAGACCTTATACTGGTGGGACAACTAATGCCCCACGACCAGACCAAGGAGCTAATGGGGACTTGCAAATGCCTCCTTTTTCTCAAATCACTTGGGGCGCTGGTTATATTGATACCAATCCAATCAATGGCAATCCTCCGTTGCAAATCGATTCTAAGACAGGCTATTTGACGTTAACACCTACAAAAACAGGTCAATTTGTTGTTGGGATTTTGGTGAAGGAATACCGAAAAGGTCAATTGATTGGTACAACGCGGAGGGATTATCAATTCAATGTGCAGAGTTGCGTGATTGATGTTGTGGCATCGTATTTTGTGCCAACATTTATCTGCGGATATCAGTATAAGTTTCAAAACAAGAGTACTTCGGCCCAGCGATATCATTGGGACTTTGGTATAGATAGTTTAAAGACCGACACATCGAATTTGCCGAGTCCTACCTATACTTTTCCGCATGCCGGGAAGTTCAAAGTGAAGCTTTATGCCTATAAGAATAAATGTTTGGATAGTTTTGTAGCCTACGTAACTGTAGTTGAACCATTGAAACCTAAGTTGCCAGCCGATACGATTATTTGTCCTGGCGGCTCAGTGAAATTGAAGTCGAATATTAAGGCAGAGGGATATAAATGGAGCACGGGCCAAACAACAGGTTCAATCATTACCAAATTGGAAGGATGGATTTATTTGGATGTCTATTCTAAGATTTGTTATTGGCGGGATTCAATGAAAATCACCATAGACAGGGCGATCGTGAATGCACAGGGTGATACTACGATTTGTAGCAATGATCCAATCAATAGAGATATTTATGGAGCCCCGGGAATGGCTAAATACACTTGGAGTACGGGTGCAACCACAAGAATTACAAATGTCAAGAAGACGGGCAAATACTATTTGATCGGTGAGACAGTAAATAAATGTAAATCTTTGGATTCAGTGACGGTTTCTCAATATAGCCCTGTTAAGGTTGATGTTAGGGATACTACAGTTTGCCCTTCAGTGTTGGTGACATTCGATTCAAAGATCAATACAGGAGGAAATACTACCGTTGTTTGGAGCGATGGCGCATCGGGAAGAACAGCAAATATTTCAGCGCCCGGCTTGTATTGGGTAAAGGTGACGGTTGGGCTATGCTCTACCAGAGATTCTTTTGTCATAAAGAATTTCCCAAACGAGTTTAAAATGGGTAAGGATCTGAGGTATTGTGAGAAGATAGATACCACATTGACGATCACTCTGCCAAATGTGACTCAAGTTGTTTGGAACAAAGAAGTTACGGGCCCCGTATTTCGATTAACAACACCGGGAAAAGTTGTCGTTGAATTGCATAACTCTAATGGCTGTCCAGAAAAAGATTCCATTGAAGTGAAGTTGTTTCCCAATCCCATCGTGAATTTGGGGCCTGATACATCACTGTGTTTGTCTGAGACGCCAACCTTGGATGCCGGACCGGCAATGATTTCGTATCTATGGAATACGGGAGCGACATCGCAAAAGATCATTGGTTACGATAGTGGTTTGTATTGGGTGAAAGTCAAAGATCCAGAGGGTTGTGTAAATCGCGATTCAGTAAATTTGATTAAGCGAAAGGATGCTTTCCCATCCATTATTTTTATGCCTAATGCGTTTACGCCAAACGGCGATGGACGAAATGATATGTATCCGATGAACCAATATATGGTGAAAGGGTCGTTGTATAATGTGAAATTATTCAATCGTTGGGGTGAGAAAATTGCAGAATTCACCAATCCAGATATGAATTGGGATGGCAATATCAACGGGAAGCCCGCAGCGGAAGGGGTGTATATTTTCATGGCCTATTGGATTGGTTGTGATAATGAGAAACGTTCGTTGCAGGGAAATTTCACATTGCTTCGATAGGGTAATTATCCCTATTTGAATGTGAGGGTTTTCGAGTTAGTAATTTTGAGGTATGGGAAAAACAGTAATAAAAAATGCGAGGATCGTTTCAGACAATCGAGTGCTTGAGGGTGATTTGTTATTTCAAGACGGATTAATTCAACGTATAGACAGTCATATTGACACAAACAATGCTGATGTTGTAGATGCCAATGGTTCATTTGTTCTTCCTGGTGTTATTGATGATCAAGTTCATTTTCGCGAGCCTGGATTGACACACAAAGCATCGATTTTTACTGAAAGTCGTGCCGCATTGGCTGGAGGGACCACTTCCTACATGGAGATGCCCAATGTGAATCCACAAACGGTGACCAATTTCTTGTTGGAAGAAAAGTACGCTTTGGGTGCAGCAAATTCAGCGGTTAATTATTCATTTTATTTGGGTGCTACCAATCACAATTTGGAAGAAATCAAAAAAGTGAATCCGAATACTGTTTGTGGTGTGAAAATTTTCATGGGAAGCAGTACGGGTGATATGCTTGTTGACCAACCCCATGCACTCGAAGGGCTTTTTGCCCATTGCCCAATCCTAATTGCTACCCATTGTGAAAATGAAACGCGTGTAAAATCTAGATTTGCGGATGCAGTGGCAACTTTTGGTGAGGCTATTCCGCCGAATCAGCATCCAATCATTCGTGATGCCGAGGCTTGTTATTTGTCTTCTTCTTACGCCATGGAGTTGGCAAAGAAACACAATGCACGATTGCATATCCTTCATATTACATCGGAGAAAGAAACGCACCTTTTTAGAAATGATACTCCACTTTCAGAAAAGAAAATCACTGCTGAAGTTTGTGTGCATCATTTGCATTTTTCGGATCGTGATTATGAGACATTGGGCAATTTGATTAAGTGCAATCCAGCAATTAAAACAGAAACGGACCGTGCCGCATTGTGGGCTGCCTTGCTAGACGATCGGTTTGATGTGATTGCTACAGACCATGCGCCGCACACTTGGGAAGAGAAACAGGGCAAATATGCCCAGTCGCCATCAGGTTTGCCATTGGTGCAGCATTCACTTTCCTTGATGATGGACTATGTGGTTGCGGGAAAAATAAGCATCGAAAGAGTGGTAGAGAAAATGTGTCACAATCCAGCGATATTGTATCAGATCAACAATAGAGGCTACCTAAGAGAAGGGTATGCAGCGGACATTGTAATGTTGGGCAAGAATGATCGCGCGGTGAATAAATCAGATCTTTTATACAAATGTGGTTGGTCGCCCTTGGAAGGAAATCAATTTACCTATCAACCAGAAAAGGTGTGGGTAAATGGGGTGTTGGGATATAACGGTGGATTGACGGAAAACTATAATCCTCAGCGATTGCTGTTTAACCGCGGTTAATGGAGCTTTGAGCGTTTAACGAAGAAAGCGGTGAGTGCTTGCTCAATGGGCTTTGAAACGTCGGCGATGAATGAATCAATCCCCAACTGAATACACTGGTCGTTGAATTGCTTATTTCTTTCCGATTCAATTTTTTTGTAGGCCAGTTGAATTTCATCGGGTTGTAGTTTGATGGATTCATTTGTTTCTAAATCCATAAATTTAATAGGTCGATTGCCCGATGCAAAATCTAGGTTAAGCTCTTGTTCTTCGTGTTGGATTTGTATTAGCAAGACTTCACATTTTTGAAATCTGAGCATGGCCATATATTTCCAGAAGGAGGCCTCGGCTGCCGCCTCGGCCGGTCCCCACAAAAAATCGCTCAATATTACTACCAATTGACGTCGACCAACGTTTAATATGGCTTCCTCTAATGTTTGATTTGTCGGTGGATTCGCTATTTTTTGCGTGGATTTTTCATTCATCCAAAGTGGGCTGAGTGCCGCCAACTGCTGCTGGAAATGACCTCTTGTACTTTTGCAAGCACTTCTTTGATAGAATCCATTTTCATTAAAAAGTCCTAACGAGAAACTGTCTTTTTGCTGTTGTAAAAGGCCCCCAATCACAGCCGACGTTAGGGTTCCGAATTTCAGTTTCGATTCCAATTTCTCGGGAAACCGCATGCTGACTGAGGTGTCGAGCCAGATGTGGGCCTTTAAATTCGTCTCCTCGTCAAACTGCTTGATGTATTTTTTGTCGGTTCTAGCCAACAACTTCCAATCAATATTCTTTACGCTTTCCCCAGGATTGTAGGGGCGGTGTTCGGCAAACTCTACCGAAAATCCTCTGAACGGACTTTTGTGCAAGCCCGCAATGAATCCTTCCTTGGCGGCATGGGCCAAGAGTTCAAAATTTGAGTAGGATTGGATTTCTTCGAGTAGCACGGAAGGTTACGCTTGAGGAATTTGAAATGCTTTTGCTGAGGGAGAACGTTTATTTGGTGTAGGAGTCATAAAAAAGGCCGGCGAGCCGGCCTTTTTTCAAGTCTTTACAAATTACAATTGAGCCTCGATTTTAGATGCAATGTTCTGTTTTGGAACCGCACCCACAATCTTGTCTACCAATTGACCATTTTTGAAAATCAAAAGGGTAGGGATACTGCGCACACCATAGGTCATGGAAATGTCGGGATTCTCATCCACGTTCAATTTGCCAATGACTGCTTTGCCTGCATATTCATTTGAAAGTTCATCGACCATTGGACCGATCATGCGGCAAGGACCACACCATTCTGCCCAAAAATCTACCAATACGGGTTTGTCTGATTGCAATACAACTTCAGTG
>Ga0114970_10003349_pt1 | contig 11801 bp, 11 predicted proteins | sample M_140205_XF_Meta_FD_87030 | JGI IMG/M metagenome (GOLD analysis project Ga0114970, IMG submission 87030) | Freshwater microbial communities from Lake Montjoie, Canada to study carbon cycling - M_140205_XF_MetaG | ecosystem: Environmental > Aquatic > Freshwater > Lake | place: Lake Montjoie... | reverse complement strand
CACAGAGCATGAACGACAATCCAGCGTCGTAACCCCTAAGTTCAACCCCTAAGTGCCCTTTGAGTCATGGCTGGGGTTACTGGCTTTCGGGGAAGACTTTCCCCGCCACGACCTCGAAGCTAGCCTTGGTTGGACAAGCCCGCGGTGGATCTCTGGGCGGACTTCGCCGAAGCGGGACGCCCTTAGCGATTTGCTTTTCTGCACGACTCTCCCCAACAACCTGCCCAAAACTTCACCCAGGTCAGCCGGCGGATTTCTCCAGCGATTTCTTCATTCTTGACCAGCCTCATTCCCAAAGCGATGGTTCACGCATGCCTACGTCCGTCGAGCAGATTACACACGAGGCGCTCACGCTTCCCGAAACCGACCGTGCGCACTTGGCTCACACTCTTTTGCAGAGCTTGGAGCCTGCCGAAGAGAGCGTTGAGGAGGCGTGGGCTTCCGAGGTGGGTCGCCGTGTGAAACGCGTCCATGAGGGCACAGCCCAAGGCCGGCCAGCAGATGAGGTGTTCCGCGACATCCGTGCGCGCCTTCAGCAGTGAACCAGGTCATCGTCGATTCCGCGGCCGAGAACGAACTCTCGGACTCCGTCAACTTTTATGAGCGCAGACAACCCGGCTTGGGATCGGATTTCGAGCAGGCAGCGCGAGAAGCTGTTCGGACGATTCAAGCCGACCCTGAACGCCACCCGCTACAGAAGGATGGCACACGACGGCTCGTTATGGAGCGATTTCCTTTTGTCATTCATTAGGCTGACCTGCCCAGTGCAATCTGGATTCTTGCGTTCGCACACACGAGCCGGAAACCTGGTTATTGGCGGAGACGACTCTGAACCAACGTCGCGAACCCCGAAGTTCCCTTTGAGTCATGGCGGGGTTTACTTGCTCTCGGGGAAAACTTTCCCTGCCCTGACCTCAAAGCTAGCCTTGGCTAAACAATCCCGCTGTGGAACTCTGGGCGCGCTTCGCCGAAGCGGGACGCCCTTGGCGATTGGCTTTTCTGGGCGACTCTCCCCAACAACCTGCCCGCCACTTCACCCGGATCAGTTGGCAGGTTTCTCCAGCGATTTCCTCAAATAAAGGGACACAGATAAAGGGACAGGTCAGTTATCGACCCTGCACTGCCAGTCCAGCCTCCTACCCCAGCGGTCGTTGTCCTCCTCCGGGCGCTTGCGCAAAGATTTGATCAGGAATGGAAGTCATAGCCCCTAACATCGCCCCACTTCCCAGATTCTCACCCGATCCCAACCTCCTCCTCACCCGCTCCCATTTCACTCCCGCGAAGCGGCTCCGTTCAACCAAGCGCCGCGGCGAACGCCTCCGCACGTCACGGCACGCACTTGCATCGATAGGATAATCGTCATACGATACATGCATCGATATGGAAACCGTCACTCTTTCACCCAAATTTCAAGTCGTCATTCCTCAGGCAATTCGGGAGGCTCTGCATCTCACGGCAGGCGAGAAGCTTCGGGTTTTGCGTTACGCCAACAGGGTAGAATTCATTCCCGTTCGCCCGATTCAGCAGATGCGCGGCTTCCTCCGTGGCATGGACACGACCATCGAACGAGAGGATGACGGCTTGTGAGCGCCGCCAACGTCGTCGATTCATCCGGCTGGCTCGAATACCTCACGGACAGTGACCGCGCCCCGTTATTCGCAGCCGCCATTGAGGACGCCGAGAACCTTTTCGTGCCGGTCATTTCCATTTACGAGGTCTTCAAGAAGGTTCTTCGGGAGCGCGGCGAGGATGACGCGCTCCAAGTCGCCAGCATGATGCAGGGCGGCCAACTGATCGATTTGGATTGTGCGCTGGCGCTGGAGGCTGCCCGCCATCTCCTGCCACTGGCAGACAGCATCATTTACGCGGCCGCGATGCGCCACGCAGCAACACTCTGGACGCAGGACGAGCACTTCAAAGACCTTCCAAATGTGCGCTATTTCCCAAGATAACCAACGGCCAAACCCCTAAGCTCCACTTGAGTCTTAGCGGGGTTTACTTGCTCTCGGGGAAGACTTTCCCTGCCCTGACCTCAAAGCTAGCCTTGGCTGAACAATCCCGCGGTGGAGCTCTGAGCACGCTTCGCCGAAGCGGGACGCCCCTAGCGATTGTCTTTTCTGGTCGACTCTCCCCGCCACTTCACCCGGATCAGTTGGCAGGTTTCTCCAGCGATTTCCTCAGATAAAGGGTCAGGTCAGTTATCGACCGAGTAATTCAGCTTCTGTTTCTTAGAAGGCGTTTCAGAGCTTGTCTCGAAATCGGCAGGAGGTATTCTCCCACCATGATTCTCGAAACCATTCCCGAGGTGAACCGCATGACGGCGGCCGAGAAACTCCTTCTCGTCAGCGAGCTTTGGGACGATTTAGCCGCTCACCCGACCGAAGTTCCTGTGTCCCGCGAACAGATTGCGGAGCTTGACCGCCGTATGGAGGCATACCGCCGCGATCCCAGCCAAGTGACCTCTTGGGAGGCCATTCAGCAGCGAATCCTCGGCAGGACTCTCAGCGGTGAGTGAGCTTGTTTTTCTATTCTCCGCCGATACCGACATCCAGAGCGCTTACGAGTTTTACGAGGCGTGTCAGGTCGGACGAGGCGAGGTTTTCATGCGTCACTTGGATGTGGGATTCGGGCGTCTCCGCACTTTCCCAGAGATTGCGCCGATTTTCCATGAGGCTCACCGTCGCTTGCTCGTTCACGGATTCCCATACGGGATTTTCTACACGGTTGCGGGGCGACGCATCATCATCTCAGGCGTCATAGACCTCCGCCAAGACCCCAACATCATTCGCCAAAGACTTGGCGGACGAAACGCCTAACCCCGAAGTTCAACCCCGAAGTTCCCTTTGAGTCAGGCGGGGTTTACTGGCTCTCGGGGAAGACTTTCCCTGCCCTGACTTCAAAGCTAGCCTTGGCTGAACAATCCCGCGGTGGAGCTCTGGGCGCGCTTCGCCGAAGCGGGACGCCCCTAGCGATTGTCTTTTCCAAACGACTCCCCCCACCAACTTCCCCGCCACTTCACCCGAGTCAACCGGCGGATTTCTCCAGCGATGCCCTCACCCCAGATCCCGCCCACGCTCTCCGGACGATCTGGTTCGCGCCCCGCCAGCACTGGATTCCGCCCTTTTCGCCATCCCTCGACCTCCCAAGACCACGCTCCGCCACCTCCACCCTTCAGGCAGTTTTGAAAAATCTCAGCTCATTCTCGCGCGCCGGTTGATTCATCGGACTCTCAGCTCTGGGCGTCACCGCCTGTGCTCCCGCCCGCAGACCGGCCCCCGCGGTCTTTCCGCACAAGCTGCACCGCCCTCCGCAGTCGCTGAGCTTGGGGTCGTGCGGGCCAAAGAATTTTCCGTTTGATCGCGTATATCCACGGGCTATACTCCCCCGCATGAAGACAACATTACAGCGCTGGGGGAACAGCCAGGGGGTGCGACTTCCGAAGTCAATCGTTGATTCTCTTGGGATTACGGTTGGAGCTTCGGTGATTGTGGAGATCTCCAAGGATAGTTCGCAGATCACGATTACGCCAACGGCGGTCTCGCGTCCGATCCGTGGGCGGCATCGCATCGAAGATCTCATTGCGGCGAGTTCACCAAAGGCATTTGGCGGTGAAGACAACTGGGGCAAGGTGGTTGGGAAAGAGGTTTGGTGATGCGTGGCAATGTTCCATTGCAAGGTGAATTCGTGACGATCACCTTTGATCCACAGGCGGGCCACGAACAAAAGGGCCGCCGCCCAGCATTTGTGGTTAGTGTATCAAGCTTCAATCGAGCAACCGGCCTCGCAATTTGCTGTCCCATCACAAATACCGATAGGAAGACTCCCTTTCATGTGGGTATTCCGGCCGAGTCAGGCCTAACGGGATTCGTCATGTGCGAACAAATGAAGTCCGTGGATTTTCGAGCGAGAGACCTCAAGCGCATCGGAGTCGCTCCCAAGGGATTTTTAGAGGAAGTTCTCTCCGTAATCGATGCGTGCATCTATCCCAATCCCCAACAAGGCGCGGCGGCTCGACCAGCATGATCCCCTCAATTCTAACCTCAACCACGAACCCCTGACCCGGCGGTAGGGCTCAAACGTACTGCAAAATGATGCTCCGTATTCTCCACGCCACATGGTTAGTTTTGCTTGTGGGATGTTCCGCCATTACGGTCACTCGCGTTGCAGAGGCAAATAAAGGGGCGGGTCAGTTATCCCCTCCGTTGTAGCCGGGCTAACTGAGCCCGGTAAACCCCCGCCCCCCAGCGACATCTCCACCCGCCATCCCGGAGGGATCCCAGCGATTAGCCGGAGGTTGAACGAAGCGACCCCCCGGTATCCCACAAAAGCCCCACGACCCGGCAGGGGTCGCAGATCAAGGCAGAAATTGCTTGCTGCTCACCGTCCGAAATCGATACGGCCCCAACGCCAGTCCGCTGGTTTCTCCACTCGCGGGCACCGACGCAGGATTGCCCGTGCTATCCACAAAGCCCGCCGAATTCGCATCCAAATACCGCTCAATCAAAAAGGCTCCCCGAAATTCTCCCACCGGCTGACTCTGCGTTGCCTTGATAATCCAGGAATTCTCCCGCGTTCTCTGCGGCAAAACCTGCACCCGCACATGCACGGTGTAACTATTCGATCGCGTGGTCAGCCGAGGATAAATATGGGCGTAGGGCTTTTCTAAACTGTTGTCCCCAGTCATTTGGTGCGCCCCCCAAAAACTCCCCAACTTCGTCTCAAAACTTCCCAGATCCGTCCCCGCACTAAACCCCGCACTCACATGCGGACGCATCGTCGCCACCACCGGCAAATCCTTTGGGATCAATGAAATATCACAGATTTCCGACGCCGAGATAAAGGGCTTGTTCTTCGTCTGCCGATCCGCGACCTGCTTGAGCGTATTGTCCAAGTCGATCCCCCGACGCAACACCACCCCGTGCCCGCCGCCAGGCCCGTCATCAATACTCAGCCCGGGCGTTCCACAGAGCTTGTATCGCTGGCTATAGGGAAGCCCCGCACTATCCGGCTGGTTCGGATTGATCGCCGTCACCTTCACCTCCTTCATCACCGCTCGCAGTCCTGTGTCCCGACGGATGTTCGTAAATGGCACAATCTGCTGATTGAGATTAATCTTCCCCGAGGTCGCAAACGGCTCGCTGATCGCATACGGCTCCACAACGGGCATCCAAAAAAGATCCAGCAACAGGTGATCCGGCGGCCCCCAGGCCGCGCTTCCAGGATGATTCGCCCCACCAGGCAAGTAGGATTTCGCAGGACGAAACAGCAATGTCTGCCACGGCTTATTCTGCATCACCCCCGTCGGTAAAGATCCAAACATCACCGCCGAAGGGACTTGTCTATTCGGCGCAAAAAAAGTGTTTTGCCCATGAAGCGCATCTTCAGGCTGATAAAAATACCCAATGTAAGGCGCCGAATCCTCCGCAAACGGAACGCCATTCACTCCCCCATGCCGATGCCTCTGCGCCCCCTCGTCGGGCTTGTTGCAAAATGCCCCATCAGGCACAAACCCCGGCCCGTTATCCCAGTCCCCAGGCTGCCCCAGCGCGTTCATCACCCCGTTAATCCCCGCAGGAATATCTGGCCGACTCACCGCGTCGAAACTCGTAATCCCTTTCACCAAATATCCAAAGTCTGACCCCGGAACCACATTGTCATGCCATCCCGCACACAGGCTGTGCGTCTGATTCGTCCGCCGCGCGCTATCCGCATAAGCCCCGTTATTCGCGGGCTTAAAATAACTCCCATCGACCACTTTCCGCGCCGCCACCAACCGCATATCCCCCTGCACTTGATTCCCCACCGCCACCACCGAACGGATGGTGTCGTTCCCATCAATCCCCACCTCGTGAGAATTAGCAATCCGATTGCCACGCACCGCCCCACCCGTGCCACCCACGGCCATCTCCCCACCAGAAGTCGGCAACGGAACTTGCTGCCGCGGAAAGACAAAGGTGATCGTCTGGACCACGGGCTCGTTCGTCGAATTCGTCGGGGTCTCCCGCGCAGGCGCAGAAATTTCCACGGTCACGCTCCCCTCAAAAGTCAGAAAGTTACTCCCATTATTTCCAGGATTACTCACCACCACCTCCGCCGTCGGGGGCACCGACGCCACGGGCGATCCCCGGTTGTAAGGCCCAGGATTTTGATTGAACCCCGACTCACAAAGCATGTGGAGCCCAATCGTCCCCCCAATCTTTAAATCCTTATCCTCAATCTCCCCCACCCGCCCACTGTCATAGAGCGTCGGCTGCGACGCTAACCCCGAACTCCCATTCTCAGGGTTCACCAAAAAGGGATACTTCACCGCTCCAACCATGTCCGTAACCTTAAAATCAATCTTCTTAAAGGTCAGCCGTAACCCCATCGATACCGCCGAAAATCCCGCCATCGGACAAAATAATTTCGGCAAAAAGGAAAACTCAATCTTCGCCGTGTCATCCCGGCGAATCATCACCAACGCCAACTCCGAAATCGTCACGATCCGCCCCATTCCCCGCGTCCCATCAGGCATCTCGATCGGCACCACCTGCCCCCGATGCCCAATTCCCATGGACTCGTTCATCGGATAAACTCCCGTGTTCACAGGATTCTCTTCCGTCTGCGTATAAGCCGACTTCACCGCATCATCCGAGGTGTCCGCGAGATTCGTGCACCGAATGTAGTCGAAAATTTCCGTCAAGATCTGATCCCGATCTCCCCCAGAGTACTTCGCCGCAAAACTCTTCGCAGGCGCACTCCCCGCATCCCACCCAGGGACCGCTCGCCCCGTCAACCCTTTCAAATACCCCATCAACGCCAAGTTCCGCGCCGAAAGATCCGCCTTCCCATCGTTGGCATTCTCCCGCGTAAAATAAAAGGGCAACGCATCCCCTCCAGTCTTCGGTCCCATCGTCGCACAAAAGGCCACCAGTTTGTCAAAAGCCGTCCGCCGCGTCTCCGAGACCTGCACCGGCCAAATCGCCACCCGTGGCTGATTAAATAAGTTCTGCTCTGGTGCCTTACTATTTGCGGTCAAAAAGAACTTCGACATCTCCAACATCTCCCGCGTGGTATCCCGACCACTCGCCGAACTCAACCGCGGCGCCAGCGTCCACGGCACCCGAGGCGTCCCCGCACTCCCCACCATTGGGGAATACAGAAACTCGTCGATCGTTGCGTAAAGCCGCTCCCCATCAGGCCTCACTGGATACGCCTTCAAATCCCCAGAACTCTGCCCCTGCTTAAATTGCCCCTGCTCCGGTCCCGCCCGCTTCGTGCCCCCTTTCGAAGAATAATCACGGTCAAATTCACTGTAGTTCAAATCCAAATACTCCGTCCCAGTGACCCGCGGAATCATCTTGTTAATCTCCTCAATCATCTTCGACCGATCACCGCCAGTAACCAACAACAACTGCCGGCCAAAAATCGCCGAAAGACAGGTCGTCGCAGGATGCCCCGCATATCGCTGAAACTCTTTCTGCGCCCCAATCCGCTCCGCTAAATCCCACTCAAACATCGCCTCGTTATTCGATAAGTAACTTTCCCAAGGCCGGTTCACCCCCGGCTGAGAATTCCCCACAGGCGTATCCCAAAATGTCCCCTCCGAAGCCGTGTTCACATTGACCTTAGCGGTCTCGTCGTCCGTCCAAAATGCCATCCTCGCCACCGGCCGATTCACCTCCCCCTGCGCCGTCTTCTCCTTCCCCACCGGCACCAGCACTTCCACATCTCCACCCGTCCCCGACGCCTTCGCCGACGCCAGCGTCCCGTCCTTCAGTAGATAAATCCACCGCACCGGCATCGAGACCGCTCGGGTCGCAAACTGCTCCACTGTAAACCCTTCAATGTCCGCATTCCCATCCTTGTTTAAGGACATCTGCCCCGACGAATTGATGTGGTTGCCGTCAAAAATCGGATAAACCATCAACCTCTTCGTCTTTCCAGGATCAAACGGATCCACCCGGCTCAGGTCCGCCACCGGCGCATTCAAATCCGTCCATAACCCCGGCTGATTCTGCCAACTATTCGCCCCACTCGCCGCTGGCAAATCTACCCCCTTATTCGGATCAAAACTCCCCTCTTCCACCAAACTTTCCGCCGAATACAGCTTGTAACTTTTTACCGCCCGCCCACTCCCATCAAAGGTTCGCATCAAGCCAGGTTGCGATATCCACGCCGCATCAGGTTGCGTCGAGGCCTCCCTAATCTGCCCAATCACGAGGTTCACCGCCGAATCCGCCAAACCTCGCGCACTCGTCCCCCCCTCATACGCCTTCGACGCCCCAGACTCCGTCCGCACAGTCACCAAAAATGCCAAGACCAACCCAGTTAAAAGCACCAACATTCCCAGCATCAAAATCAGCGCCGCCCCACTTTCCCGCTCTCCCCTCCTCCTTGAAAAATCAAACGCGGCCTTCTTCGTCATCACAATTTCAATTCATTAATTACGCGTGACTCTATCAGCCAATCGCACCAATTTCAATCCACCCCCCCACGCAAAACCGCCTCGTATTCATCGACAATTCCCCCCAAATCAAAATTCGCCGCCCGATCCCAACTCGCCTGTTTCATCGCCAGCAGTGGAGCTCCACCCCCCAGCAATCCCCGAAGCACTTCCCCCAATCCACTCGCCTCGCCCACCGGAAAGACCCGCCCATTCACCCCGTCCACCAACACATCACGCAAACCAGGAATCGCACTCCCAACGATCGCTAACCCGTGTTTCAGTGCCTCAATGGCCGCGATCGGCAAGCCCTCCGACAACGACGGCATCACCAAGATATCTGACTGCCGAAGAATATCTTCCACTTCCCCAGCCCCCAACCAACCCGTCAACCGAACCCGCTCGCCCAGGCCAGATTCCGCAATTTGTTTCTCCACCGCTTCCCGATGCGGCCCGTCCCCAATCAAGGTGGCCTCCCAATCCAATCCCCCAATTTTCGCCAGCGCCTCAATCAAAAGACCTGGCTGCTTCTGCTCACTAAACCGCCCCACAAAGACCATTCGCGGTGGACCAAAAACGCTCGTCGGCCGACTTCTCCCCCGTCCACCATCAAGGTCGATCCCGTTCAGAATTCGGATCACTTTTCTCCCATACGCCCGCTCCGATAGTTCCTGCACAAATGTGCTAATCGCCGTGACCGCCCGAGCTCGACTCCAAACCCGCCGAGCAATCGGCCCAATCATCCGAAAAAGGGAGTCCGTCTGCTCAGGCACCCCGCCAGGAACATCCCCCAAATGAACCGTCAACACATACGGCAACCCCGTCCACCCATGCACCGCCAACGCCAGCAAGCCCGTCGGCATCGCAAAATGCGCGTGCATCAAATCCGGCTTCCACTCCCGAATATGCTCCAGCGTGGGAAAAAAACTCGTCGCACAATACGCCGCCATCTCACTCACTCGACAGGTATCAGGCGCCCGACGACCACTCCCCGTACGAAAAACTTCCACCCCATCAATCTCCTCGCAAATCGAGCTCCACCCCAGCGCCGCCGTTTGCACCCGAACCTCATGACCGCGCCGAACCAAGGCCGACGCCACCCGCGCCGCCACCCTTCCCCCACCCCCGCCAATCGGCGGATATTCATAGCAAAGCAGCAGAATTTTCATCGGGTCACCATCCACTTTCACTTCTGATTCCACTGATTAAACACCCAATAACTCCAGAGAAAAAGCCGCTGATCGCTCTTCCCACTGAGATGCGCTTTCTGGGCACGCTCCAAAAAATTCCTGTCAATGCCTCGAATCGCCTCTCCAGCATCCACCGGAAATTTCCCTTCGCGCAACCAGCGCCCAATCGGCATCCCAAACCCCTTCTTCTTTCGATGAATAATTTCCCGAGGAAGCAGCGGCGCCAGCGCCCGCTTCAAAATCCACTTCGTCTGACCATCCCGAAGCTTCCATTCCCAAGGAATCCGCCGCGCAAGGTTCACCACCTCCAAGTCCAAAAAGGGCGAACGCGCTTCCAACGAACAAAGCATCGAGGCCCGATCGACTTTCGCCAAAATCCCATCCTGCAGGTAAATCTTCGTGAAAAATTCCAAAGTACGATCAACGGTCGACAAGTGAGCCGTACGATCCCAAGCCACGATCGCTTCGCTATAAACTTCCTCCTCGTCGCAAGGTTCCCGAAAAAATTCCCCAATCCCCGCCGGGTCGAGAGGCCCCATCCACACAGGATTCCAGAGCTGTGGCCGGTAGTTTAGACCGAGAAGCGTCCGCTTCACTTTAAAATCAAAACTGATGTTCCCATGCGAGACGGGCAATTGGGCAGCCAGCAAACGGATCGCCCGGTGCACAGGCCGCGGAATCCATTTGCGATAACATTCCGCCATCCGCAAAGCCCGAAAGGGATCGTATCCCGCGAAGAGCTCATCGCCCCCATCTCCACCGAGCGCCACGGTGACTTTTTCACGCGCAAATCGCGAGAGCAAATAGGTCGGAAGCAAGGACCCATCACCCGTCGGCTCATCTAGACGACTGAGGATCTCCGGAAGCAGCGCCACCGATTGATCAAGATCCAGAATCTCGTTCCAATGCCGAGTCTGCAGTTGATCCGCCACCTTTTTTGCATAGACCGATTCGTCAAAGCTCGGATCACTAAACCCGATCGAAAAGGTATTCAACTGGCCCGCAGGCAAGTGCTTAGCCGCCAAAGCGGCGATCGCCGAACTATCCACCCCTCCACTCAAAAACACTCCCAAAGGAACGTCGGAAATCATTCGACGCTTCACCGCACGATCCAGAGTGTCACGAATCTCTTCGCAAAGATTCTCGATGTCCGGCGGCGAGGAGACTGGTTCCAAAATAAACTCCCACCAACGAAAGACTTCCAAGACACCACTCCGCAGGTCGAAACGGAAAGAATGACCCCCAGGAAGTTTCCAGACCCGCTCGTAAATCGAGCGGGGCGCCGGAATGTAGCCGTAGGCAAAATACTTCTTCAACGAGAGCATCGAAAGGCTTCGCGGAGCCTGCGGGTGGGCGAGTAGAGCGGGAAGCTCACTGGCAAAGGCCAAGGTTTCCCCCTCCTGAAAGTAGTAAAAAGGCTTTTTCCCAAACCGATCCCGACTCCCAAAAAGTCGACGCTTTCCCCGATCATAAATCACCAACGCCCACATCCCATTCAGGCGCTCGACCATCCCTTCACCCCACTCCCGATAAGCGTGAAGCAACACCTCGGTGTCGCTGTGATCACTCTTAAATTTGGCCCCCACCGCCTCCAACTCCCCGCGAAGCTCCGCATGATTGTAAATCTCCCCATTGAAAATAATTCCCAACTCCCCATCACCCGTCCACATCGGTTGCGCCCCATCCTCCAAATCCACAATCGCTAAACGTCGATGCCCAAGAAAGACGCCCTCATCCTCGCCAATCCAGTGCCCATCGGCATCAGGCCCACGATAGGCGATCGCCGCGGTCATCCGCTCGAGTACGCCCCGATCTCCCCGACCCACAAATCCAGCTATCCCACACATGGTTTTTTAAAAGAATGATTTTGCCTAGAAGATGCCCCCATAGGTTCGCTTCTGCGCTTATCAATGCCCCACCCTAAAGAATTATTTCTAGCAATCATTGAGAAGAAATCCTCTCCACCTCAAACCGCAGGTGACGACCGTGACAAAGATGCCAAAAGTTTCCTCAACCGATCAAGCTGCGGAATCTCTTCCAAAATCGTTCGCAACGATGCCAACGCCACCGGGATATGCTCCAGAAAAGCCGTCTTCCCATCCACGTATCCCAGCTTCCCATAAGCTCCCAGCGCCTGCATCAACCGCTGCATCGCGCACCACAAGTAAATCGCCCGAAAGGCCGAT
>Ga0114970_10003347_pt1 | contig 11809 bp, 11 predicted proteins | sample M_140205_XF_Meta_FD_87030 | JGI IMG/M metagenome (GOLD analysis project Ga0114970, IMG submission 87030) | Freshwater microbial communities from Lake Montjoie, Canada to study carbon cycling - M_140205_XF_MetaG | ecosystem: Environmental > Aquatic > Freshwater > Lake | place: Lake Montjoie... | reverse complement strand
GATCGCCGATGAACCGACTACTGCGCTGGATGTGACGATACAGTCGCAGATACTTGAACTGTTGCGTGAATTGCAGCGTACGCGCGGCATGGCCATGCTCTTGATCACACATGATCTGGCGGTAGTGGCGGAGAACGCCCATCGCGTCGCCGTCATGTATGCCGGCGAAATTGTTGAGACTGCGACGCGCGAGCAGTTTTTTTCGAGCCCTGCGCATCCCTACTCGCGCAAGCTGTTTGATTCCTTGCCTGGCGCCCGGCGCCGCGGCGAAGCGCTGGCGGTAATTCGTGGCAGCGTGCCGCAGTTGACGCAGGAATTTCACGGTTGCCGTTTTGCCGATCGCTGTGATCAGGTCTCTGCACGTTGTCGCACAGCGCTGCCCGCCTGGCATGACCTGGGCGGAGGGCAGGGGGTGCGGTGTCATCTTTTTGCATCGGATGCCGCAGGGGCTGCCGCACTTGCCAAGGCGGCCGATCGCGTCGCCGAGGTCGTGACGGTGCCAGTTGCCGCATCTGCGGCTGCCGCGAATTCTGCGCCCGGGCCCTTGCTCGAAGTGACTGATTTGAAGATCCACTTTCCATTACGCGGCGGTTTGTTGCAGCGCGTAACGGGCAGCGTCAAAGCCGTTGACGGTGTATCGCTGACGCTGCACGCGGGGCGCACCCTGGGGCTCGTCGGCGAGTCGGGTTGCGGCAAGACCACCGTCGGCAAGGGTTTGCTGCGCTTGATCGAACCGACCGGCGGGCGCGTGCTCTACGCCGGTGAAGATCTGGCGCGGCTGACACGCAGCGAGTTACGCGCGCGGCGCAACCAGATTCAGATTATTTTTCAGGATCCCTATGCCTCGCTCAACCCGCGCATGCGGGTGGCCGAGATCATCGAGGAGGGCATGTTGGCGCTGGGCATTGGCGATAGTGGCAAGGAGCGCCAGCGACGCATTGACCTGCTGCTCGATGAAGTAGGACTCGCGCCCGAGATGAAATTGCGCTATCCACATGAGTTCTCCGGGGGGCAGCGTCAGCGCATCGCGATTGCGCGCGCGCTATCGGTGGAGCCGCGGTTGATCGTGTGTGACGAACCGACCAGCGCGCTGGATGTATCGGTACAGGCGCAGATATTGAATCTGCTGAAGACCCTGCAGTCGCGCAAGGGACTCAGCTACCTGTTCATCACGCACAATATTTCAGTGGTCGAGTTTCTCGCTCACGAGGTCGCCGTGATGTATCTGGGTCGTATCGTTGAGCAGGGGACGGTCGACGCGGTTTTACATGCGCCGCGTCATCCTTATACGCGGGCGTTGTTATCCGCCGTGCCACAGATCGATATTGCCGGTGGCGTGCCACGCACTGCCATCAGGCTCAAGGGCGATATGCCGTCACCGGCCGATCCACCCGCGGGTTGCCATTTTCATCCGCGCTGTCCGTCTGCGGTGTCGCTGTGCAAGCAGGACTATCCGCCGTCCAGCGGCGACGACACGCACCGTTTGCGCTGCCATCAACCCGCGGGCTCCTGAGCCGTCACTGCGCGACGGCATATCGAAGGTTTAAATCTGCGTTAACGCCCGCATTAGCGGGCGCTATGCGCAACGGCTACTTTGCCATTGGAGGCCGTGGGTTTGCGTAACACCGCTTTTTGCTTGGCGGTGCCGTTGGGATGTTTGACGGCTTTGCCAGCAGCGGTAGGCGCCAGGGTGTTGGCGGTTGCCAAAGGTGGTGCCGGCAGATCGGGCAGGTGTGGTGTTGCGCTGGCCAGGGTCGGTACCAATACCGTGGCACCAATGCCGATTTTGCGCTTTGGCGTGATGCCGTTGATCTGGCGTAGCTGCGCGATCGTGATGTTGTAGCGCGCGGCGACGCGTTCGAGCGTGTCGCCTTTTTTCAACTCGTAGGCCTGCCACGACACCAGCGGCTCACCGTGACTCAACAGATTCAGGCGGAAGGTTTCAGCCTTGGCCGTCGGCACGAGCAGGGTCTGTTCGCTACTGGCGCGGATGACGGGCCGGCTGTAGCCGGGGTTCAGAGACATGAATTCTTCGAGCGGAGTGTCGGCCAATTTCGCCGCCAGCCGCATATCAATGTGGCGACTCGTAGTCACCGTCGCGAAATAGGGGCGGTTGGGGATTTCTGCGAGCGTAAGGCCGTATTGCGCCGGGTTGGCGACGATGCTTTTCACGGCTTGCAGGCGCGGCACGTAATAACGGGTCTCGGACGGCATGGTCAGGCTTTGGTAGTCGCCGGGCAGGCCACGGGCGGTGTTCTTGGCGATGGCACGCGAGACCGCACCTTCCCCCCAGTTATAAGCGGCGAGTGCAAGATCCCAGCTGCCGAACATATCGTAGAGTTTTTCCAGATAGTCGAGCGCGGCGTTGGTCGCCGCCAGGACATCGCGCCGGCCGTCGTACCAGAAATTTTGCTGCAAGCCGTAGAGCTTGCCGGTGGAGGGGATGAACTGCCAGATACCCGAGGCATGGGCGCGCGAGTAGGCGACCGGATTAAAGGCGCTCTCAATCACCGGCAAGAGCGCGATCTCGGTCGGCATGCCGCGTTTCTGCACTTCCTCGACGATGTAATGCAGGTAGCGGCTACTGCGTTCGACCGTGCGCTTGATGTAGTCGGGGTGGCTGGCAAACCACTCAATTTGTTGCTGGACCAAGGGGCTGTTGACGTCGTTAAGCCCAAAGCCTTTGCGGATGCGGTCCCACAAATTTGCTGGTGGCATGGTCAGGTCCACCGTGGGGCGGACTGGCGTCGCGCTGGCGTCTCCGGGCGGCACTTGAACGCTGGGAATGTCGTCCGGGATTACCACGCGTTCGAACGGGCGTCCGCTAGGCGCGATCGGCCAGGCGCCGAGGCCGGTTTCAGCTCCGGTGGTCGCCGGCGAATATGCCTGCGCAACCGCCATCGGTGTTTCCTGATCGACGGCGGCAGCGGGCAGTGCGAACAGCAGGGAGAGGGTTACCGCCAGCGGGGCGATACGGAACCACGTCATCGTCGCTCGCTCGGTTAGTTAGGAGGCGCAATGGTAACCAAGTGGTGACGCGATCGTCAAGGTAGGGGTGTGCGCAGAAATTATTGATTTTAATCAGAAATTGTTTTTCCACAGGCGAATTTCAGCCAGCACTTCGACGACTTCTGTCAAGGCCCGGCCGGCGTGCTGGCTGGCTGTTGCGACAACGCCGGGTTGAGCGCAGCGAACGAAGGGATTAGCGCCTTTTTCGCGCCCAATGGTTGAAGGCAATGTCACTTCGTTGCGTTCGCGTTGTGCCGCGGCCTGTTCCTCCCACGCGGTCACCAGCAGGTTGCCGGGTTCGGCGGCGCGGGCAAAACGCAGGTTCGCCAGCGTGTATTCATGGCCGCAATAAACGCGGGTGTGGTCGGGCAGCGCCATGAGCTTGCCCAGTGCGCTGTGCATTTGAGCCGGCGTGCCCTCAAAGATGCGGCCGCAGCCGCCGGCAAACAGGGTATCACCGCAAAACAGCATATCCGCACCGTAAAAGGCAATGTGACTGCGGGTATGGGCGGGCACTTCGATCACCGCCATTTCGACGCCGATGCCATCGATGATAAATTTTTCGCCCTCGCGCAGCTGCCGGCTCACGGCCGGAATCCGCTCTTCATGCGGGCCGTAGACCGGCACTTTGAAATGCGCGAGCAACCCGCTGTTGCCGCCAACGTGGTCGGCATGGTGATGCGTGTTGAGGATGGCAGTCAGGGTCAGCTGATGGTTGTGCAAATAATCCAATACCGGCGCCGCGTCGCCGGGATCAACCACCGCGGCATTGCCGTCCTTCACCAGAGTCCAGATGTAGTTGTCGTTAAAGGCTGATACGGGGATGACTTTAAGCGTGGACATGGCGGCACTTTCTGCGGTTCATAGGCATGGCGGGTATCTTTGTTTTAAACTCGGTCCATGTCAATGCCGGGTTCGATTACAGCGCCGATAACGGCTGCCGAGTGGTTTGCCTCGCCCCTTGGGCGCTATGTTATTGCGCAGGAGCTCTCCTACGTCGATCACGCGGTGGCCGATATCTTCGGTTTCAATGCCTGCCAACTCGGTTTGCCGGAACACGATTTTCTGCGCGCCAGCCGCATTCCGCTGCGCTGTCGCGTAGCGCCACAGGGTGCGGTCGATTTGCGCGCGGATTTTCCCGACCTGCCGCTGGCCAGTCACAGCGTCGATTTGCTGGTATTGCCCCATGTGCTGGAGTTCAGTGCGTATCCCCACCAGGTTTTGCGTGAGGTGCAGCGTGTGCTGATGCCGGAAGGCCACGCGCTGATCATGTGTTTTAACCCGCGCAGCCTGTGGGGTATGCGCCGCTTGTTCAACCGTACGCCGGGCGTCTACCCGTGGGACGGGCGCTTTATCCATTTGCCGCGGCTGAAGGACTGGCTGGCGCTGCTTGAGCTGGATATCGTCGCTGGTCGCACCGGCTGTTATGTGCCGCCGTGTGCCCAGGAAAAGTGGATCGAGCGCTTGGGTTTTATGGAAAAAGCCGGCGACCGTTGGTGGCCGATTGGCGGCGGCGTTTATTTTTTGCACGTCGTCAAGCGGGTGCGCGGCATGCGCATGATCATGCCGCGCTGGCGCGAACAGCTGGCGCGCCGGCGCAATCTGGCGGTCGTGCCCAAGGCCCAGGCCAGCGAGCAACCGGCGGCCGCCCGCGATGTCGCCAATCGGCAATAAAAAAGAGATCAGATGAACGCAGAATTACAGGTGGTCAATGTATATACCGACGGTGCCTGCAAGGGAAACCCCGGGATCGGCGGCTGGGGTGCCTGGCTGAAATATGGCGACCATGCGCGCGAACTCTTCGGCGGCGAGACGCTGACCACCAACAACCGGATGGAAATGCTGGCGGTGATCCGCGCGCTGGAGGCGCTCAACCGGCGCTGTTTGATCAAGCTGCATACCGACTCGAAGTATGTGCAGCAGGGCATCACCGAGTGGATACACAACTGGAAGAAGCGTGGCTGGAAGACCGCCGACAAGAAGCCCGTGAAGAACGCCGATCTGTGGCAGCGGCTCGATGAACTCGCGCAGCAGCATGAGATCGAGTGGATCTGGGTCAAGGGCCATGCCGGTCACGTTGGTAATGAGCATGCCGATGCCTTGGCCAACCGTGGCGTGGAGTCGGTGCGGACATGAGCACACGGCAGATCATTCTCGACACGGAAACGACCGGCCTCGACGCAGCGCTTGGGCACCGTATCCTCGAGGTGGCGGCGGTCGAGCTGAACGACCGGCGCCTCACCGGCAATCATTTGCATCGTTATATCAACCCGGGGCGCGCGAGCGACGATGGCGCTTTGCAGGTCCATGGTTTGACCGAGGATTTTCTCCGCGATAAACCGAAATTCCGCGAAATTTCCGCCGAGTTGCTGGATTTTATCAACGGTGCCGAACTGGTGATTCATAACGCTTCCTTTGACCTGTCGTTTCTGAATCACGAATTCGCCTTGATCAACCTCAAGCAGGTCAAACACTATTGCCCGAGTGTGATCGACACGCTGGCGCTGGCGCGTGAGCTGCATCCGGGCAAGCGCAATAATCTCGATGCGTTGTGTGATCGCTACCAGATTGATAACTCCAAGCGCACACTGCACGGCGCGTTGCTCGATGCCAATCTGCTCGCCGAGGTCTATCTGGCGATGACGCGCGGCCAGAACAGTCTGATGATAGACATGGCACCGGCGCCTAAAACGGCGGCGGCGACGCGCCGCGCCGCCGGCCAACTTGATCTGGTGGTGCTCACCCCCAGCGCTGAAGAACTCGAGGCGCATGAAAAACAGCTCGCCGAACTCGACAAGGCCAGTAATGGTGCGACGCTGTGGCGGAAATTGGTGCCGGATGCGGCGGCGGCGGCGAAGAATTGATACACTAGCGGAATAACAATCATAGTTTGATCAACGGAGCCGCGCATTGCGCGGTTTTTTGAGGGTTTTGACAATCGCGCTGCAGATCTGGATGGCGCACCACTGACGAAGGAAACAGCATGGCAATGAACCCCGGCACACCGGCGTCGCAGACGCTGTCACTTAACATGAAATTGATCAGCAACAATGACCTCGGCGGCTTTGGCGGTATTGGCGAGGGCATGGGGATGTCGAAAACGGCGGATGGCCGCCGCATCATGTGGCTCGGGCACGAAGGCCCGCCAAAGAACTTCACCGGTGTCGACGTTACCGATCCGGCCAACCCCAAAGTAATCGTGCAGACCGATCTGCCGCACAACAAGATGCGCTCCAACTCGCTCGAAGTTTGCGGCGACTACCTGATCGTGGCGCACCAGATCCGTGGCACGACGATTCCGTGCACGCCGGCCGGTTTTGATATTTGGGATATCAGCAAGCCCGAAACGCCGCGCAAGATTTCTCACTACGATACTTCCGGTGCGCATTCCTGGGGCGTGCACTGTGTCTGGTGTGTCGACGGCGAATACGTGCACATTTCTTCCGGTGCGGCTGACTTCGAGCCGAACAACGAGAACGATCACCAGTTCTATCAGATCGTCGACATTCGCAACCCGTCCAAGCCGGTCGAGGCGGGCCGCTGGTGGTATCCGGGGCAGAAGAAGGGCGAAACGCCGCTGCCGCGCAATCCGAATTTCGACAATGGCTATCGTCCGCACAACACGATGTGCTACCCGCAGCGTCCCGACCGTGCGTATCTCGGTTACATCGACGGCGGCGTGGTGGTGCTCGACATCAGCGACAAGGCGCATCCGAAGGAAGTGTCGCGTTTCAACTACTCGCCGCCTTTCAACGGCTTCACGCATACCGCGATGCCGCTGTTCAGCCGCGACCTCTTGATGGTGTCCGACGAGTGTGTCTACGACGACGGCAAAGACTGGCCGAAGCTGACCTGGGTGTTCGACATGCGTAACGAGAAGAACCTCGTGCCGATTTCGACGTTGCCGTTGCCGCCGGTTGAAGTGTTTGCCAAGCGTGGCGGACGTTACGGCTCGCACAACCTGCATGAAAACTATCCGAGCCCGTTGTCATGGCGTTCGGACGACATCGTCGTCGCCACCTTCTTCAACGGCGGTGTGCGCGCCTATGACCTGGCCAACCCGTATCAGCCGAAGGAAATCGGCTATTTCGTTCCGGGTACGCCGCCGATGTCGCCGAAGGGTTCTGCCCAGATCAACGACGTGTGGATCGATGACCGCGGTATCCTGTTCTGCGGTGACCGCTTTACCGGTGGCCTCTACGCCTTGGAAATGAATTTCTAATTGCCTTGTTGCTCTAATAAAAACGGCGCGTCAATGACGCGCCGTTTTTTTGTCTGCCGTCATTGTTAAAGCGTTTCGCCGTTCGCGAGTTTCTTGGCCACGGTGTCTATCATGCGTCGTGAAATGCTGATGCCGGCGGGCAGGTTCGGCAGGTTGTCGACATCGAAAAATGCCGCTTCTTCGATTTCAACGCCGTCCGGGGTGATTTCGCCAGCCGCATACTCGGCGGTAAACGCAATCATCAGTTGATGCGGGAACGGCCACGGCTGGCTGCCGAAGTAGCGCAGATTTTTGATCTGCAGACCGACTTCTTCCATGGTCTCGCGATGCACCGTGTCTTCGAGTTGTTCGCCCGGTTCGACGAAGCCCGCCAGTGCGCTGTAACGACCCTGCGGCCAGTCTTTCTTGCGTGCCAGCAGAATTTCACGGCCGCGCACGATCAGTATCATGATCGCCGGCGATACCGGCGGGTAGGATGTCATGCGGCAGGACGGGCAGACCCGCGAACGCTCGTCGAGGCGCACCTGCGTCGGCGTACCGCAACGACCGCAATATTGATGGTTGCGGTCCCATTCCATGATCTGAAAAGCGCGCCCGGCGAGCGTGCCGAGCGCGGGGTCGGGGCCGCCGAGCACGCTACGCAGGCCTTGCAATTCGTGACCGGCCGGCGGCGTTTCCGTATGTGCCAGTTCTGCGACATAGCAATGGCGCCCGCTATAGGTGCCCAGATAAACGCTGCGCACGCTGCTCAACCCGAGTTCTGCCAGATCGTGACAATGCGGCAATTGAATGCCGTCGTCAGAGCTTACCAGCAGCAGTTCCGATTTCTGAAAGGCAAACCAGAGGACGGCTTCGCCCGATCGCGCGGGCGGTGCGACGCCCGATTCATAAGTATTTTTCATGGCGACGATTTTAGCATCAGCTATCGGCGCGGTTTCGGCGACCGGTATCCGCGGATGGCGCAGCCATAATAGAATGGCGGGCTGTCTTTCGATGAAAAGAGCATTCATGTTTCGCCACCTTGTTGTTCTTGCCCGGGTCGCTGTCTGCGCCGTTCTTTGTCCGGCGCTGAGTCAGGCCCAACCCCAACCCTATCCCTCTAAACCGATCCGCATGATCGTGCCCTACGCACCCGGCGGCGGTGTCGATATCATGGGGCGCATCATTTCAGCGCGCCTGTCCGAACGCCTCGGCGTGCAGGTGGTGGTGGAAAACCGCGGCGGCGCGGGTACGGTGATCGGCACGGACGCCGTGGCCAAAGCCACCGGCGATGGTTACACGCTCTTGTTCGGCAACCCGGCGTTGTCGGCGAACCCGGCGCTTAACGATAATCTTCCATACGACACGCTCAAACACCTCGCACCAGTGGCAATGGTGGCGGCATCCTTCAACGTGCTGGTTGTGCATCCTTCACTGCCGGTGAAGACCGTGCGTGAGCTGGTGACGCTAGCCAAATCAAAACCCGGCCAGCTCAACTATGCTTCAGCTGGCGAGGGCAGTGCGATTTATCTGGCGATGGCGATGTTTCAAAACACCGCCGGCATCGACGTCGTGCACATTCCTTACAAGGGGGCCGGTCCGGCGCTGGTGGACGTGGTGGGCGGGCAGGTGCCGATGATGTTTATCGCCAGTCCACCGGCGGTGAGTTACGTCAACTCCGGTAAATTGCGCGGGCTGGCGGTAAGCGGTATCAAACGCCTGCCAGTGCTGCCGGATATTCCGACGGTCGCGGAATCCGGTTACCGCGGTTTCGAGGTGAACAACTGGTATGGTGTGCTGGCGCCGGGTGACACCAGTGCGGCCATCATCAACCGCCTCAACTCCGATATCAACACGGTGTTGAGCAGCGCCGACGTCAAGGAGCGGATGGCAGCGCTTGGTGCCGAGCCCGCCGGCGGTAGCGCCGAGCAATTTGGCAAGCGATTGCGCGAAGAAATCGCGTTGTGGCGCAAGGTCTTTGCCAAACCGCTTGGTGCAGTGCGGTGAAAAAACAGAGCGTCAGCCATGTGGGTGGTGGCGCCGGCATCACCTTCGCGTTGGCACTATTGTTGACAACGCCTGCGCTTGCCGCAGAGCCGCCCTATCCGGCGCGCACGGTGCGGCTGGTGATTGCCAGTTCAATTGGCAGTGGCGTTGATATCATCGGCCGCCTGATTGCAGCGGAATTGGCGCCCGTGCTCGGCCAGCAGTTGGTTGCCGACAACCGCCCGGGGGCGGGAACCAATATCGCCATGGAGATTGTGGCGAAGGCGGCGCCCGACGGTTATACGCTGTTGCTCGCCACGCCGAGTCTGGCCGCTAATGTCAGTTTGTACCGCCAACTTGCTTTTGATCCGGTGCGTGATTTTTTGCCGATCAGTCAGGTCGCTTCGGGACCGTTCAGCGTTTGTGTTGGAGCGCAATTGGCGGTCAAATCGGTCGGTGAACTGGTAGCGTTGGCAAAGGCGCGGCCCGGCCTGCTTAATTACGCCTCTGGCGGTACCGGCACCGCTTCTTATCTGGCGATGGAAATGTTCAAGCTCGCGGCCGGGGTTGATCTGGTGCATGTACCTTACAAGGGCGGCGGGCCGGCGATGACGGCGCTGATGGCGGGCGAAACCATGGTGTTCATCGCGCCCTATGCGAATTGTCTGCCTTTCGCGCGTCAGGGCAAGGTGATAATGCTGGCGGTGACCTCACCGCAGCGCCTGCCCTCCATGCCGGAGATGCCAACGGTGGTTGAGGCGGGGGTGCCCGAGTATGTGTTTGAGAGCTGGTATGGGCTGCTTGCGCCGGCCCGCACGCCGTCGGCGCGTGCCAGTGTGGTGTATGCCGCGCTGTTGCGGGTGCTGGCAAAACCTGAATTGGTGGCGCGCTTGTCTGAATTCGGTTTTGTCCCGTTGGGTAGCAGCGGCGTAGCCTTTGGCGACTATGTAAAATCTGAAATCAAAAAGTACGCCGCAGTCATCCGTCGCAGCGGCGTTACCGCGGATTGATGTGGGCAGGGTAAAATCAATCATGGGGGAAAAATGAACACAGGTGATTTCAAACGGTGGCAATGCATGTTGTGCGCTTTTGTCTATGATGAGGCGGCAGGCATGCCGGATGACGGTATTGCGCCGGGTACGCCATGGGCCGAAGTGCCCGAGACGTGGACCTGCCCGGATTGTTCGGCGACCAAGGCCGACTTCGAGATGGTGCAGATCTGAACAATGCGCCCCGCTGCGCACGCGCGGTGGCGGCTGTTGCTGGTTGGGCGTTGTTCTTCTTGAGTAGTCTTACACCGATGGCGCAGGCCGCAGAATTTCGTTCGAGTGACGGCGTGCGCCTGCATTACACGGCCGCCGGCGCGGGCGAGGTCATCGTGCTGGTTCCCGGGTGGACCATGCCGGCGTCGATCTGGGCGCCGCAGATCGCGCATCTGGCAAAAAACTTTCGCGTGATTGCCTTTGATCCGCGTTCCCAGGGCGAATCCCAGATCGCCCGTAGCGGACACAATGTTGAGCGTCGTGCCAAAGACATCGGTGAATTAATCGAGCATTTGCGCGTGCCGCGCGTGGTGCTGGCCGGCTGGTCACTGGGTGTGCTGGAGGCGCTGGCCTATGTGCAGACGCAGGGCGACAGCCATATCGCCGGACTGGTGCTGGTTGATAACTCGGTCGGCGAAGATCCGGTGTCCAAAGGCGGCGGTAATTTCATGGCGCGTTTGCGTGCTGATCGCCAGCAGGCCATGGCGCAGTTTGTCCGCGAGATGTTTCGTTCGACGCAGGACGAGGCCTATTACGCGGCCCTCACCAAGCAGGCGCTTAAAACGCCTTATCAGGCGAGCGTGCAACTGCTGACCTTCAAGCAGCCGCGTGAATATTGGCGCACTGCGGTTTATGGCACTACTAAGCCCGTGCTCTACGTGGTCACCGAACGTTTGCGCGGGCAGGCGGAAAACCTGCTGCGCAAGCGGCCGGCGACGCGCGCCGAGGTTTTTGACAGCGCCGGTCACGCACTGTTTGTCGACGAGCCGCAGCGTTTCAATGCGCTGCTCGACGAGTTTCTCGTCGAAACGCTGCGTTAAGGCCGCCACTAATCGGTGTCGCAGGCGCTCTGGCGCCACAAAATTTTGGCTTTTTTAGCTTTGGATTGCGATAATCACGCCCTTTGTGCGTTTTTCGGCGTTTCCGGGCATTTTTTGCGCCGGTCTTGAGAGGGCATCATGGAGTACTGCGGTAGGTTCTTACGGTTCTTTTTAGTCTTGTTTCTGGTTGTTCCGGCACTGGCATGGGCGGCTACGGCAGCTGCGATACCCTCGAGTGAGATGGCGCGTATCGTCGCCGGCTTGCAGCCGGAGCCCGCTGGTTTTGAGCCGGCGGCACGTTCGCAATTCGCGGCCTTTGCCAAAGACGTCAATGCGCAATGGAGCAGCTACCGAGAAAAAATCGGTGTTCCCATGGCCAACTGGGCGTGCAGCGAGATTGATTCCAAAGAGGGGGAGACGGTGTTCTATCCGTTCTCGGGTCCCGACCTCTCGTCGGTCAACGCGCTCTATCCGCAGGCCGGTCGCTACATCATGGTAGCGATGCAGCGCGCGGGTTTGCCGCCTTCGCT
>Ga0114970_10003346_pt1 | contig 11810 bp, 14 predicted proteins | sample M_140205_XF_Meta_FD_87030 | JGI IMG/M metagenome (GOLD analysis project Ga0114970, IMG submission 87030) | Freshwater microbial communities from Lake Montjoie, Canada to study carbon cycling - M_140205_XF_MetaG | ecosystem: Environmental > Aquatic > Freshwater > Lake | place: Lake Montjoie... | reverse complement strand
CCACGAGCGCGTTTGCCCTTCATGATGACGCCGGGGTATTTCATGGTGAGGCGGCTGCCGATGTTGCAGTCGATCCAGCGCACTTCGGCGTCTTCCATGGCGATGCCGCGCTTGGTGACGAGGTTGAAGACGTTGCTACTCCAGTTCTGCACGGTGACGTATTGGATCTTTGCACCTTTGAGGGCGACGAGTTCGACGACGGCGCTGTGAAGCGTGGCGGTCTCAAACTTAGGCGCGGTGCAGCCTTCCATGTACATGACCTCCGCGCCTTCATCGCAGATGATGAGCGTGCGCTCGAACTGGCCAAACTGCTCGCTGTTGATGCGGAAGTAGGCCTGGAGCGGGTGCTTCACCTTCACACCCGGTGGCACGTAAATGAATGAGCCACCGCTGAACACGGCGCTGTTGAGCGCGGAGAATTTGTTGTCGCCCGTGGGGATGACTTTGCCGAACCACTTCTTGAAGATCTCGGGGTGTTCTTTGAGGCCCTCGCTGCTGTTCACAAAGATGACGCCTTGCTCGGCAACGGCGGCTTTGATGTTCGAGTAAGCGGCTTCGCTGTCATACTGCGCTTCGACGCCGGCGAGGAATTTGCGTTCCTGCTCAGGGATGCCAAGGCGGTCGAAAGTCTTCTTCACGTCCTCGGGCACGTCGTCCCACGAGCGCTTCGGCTTTTGGCCGTCACTGAGGTAGTAGCGGAATTCGTCGAAGTGGATGTTCTCCAAATCCTTCGTGGCCCAATGCGTGGGCATGGGCTTGTCCTGGAAGACTTTGAGCGCCTTGTGACGGAACTCACGAACCCAATCAGGATCGCCCTTCACATCGCTGATGTAGTCGATGGTCTTCGACGTGATGCCGAAGCCGGAGTCGAACTTGTTGCGCTCCGGGAAGGTGAAGTTGCCGGTGTTGTCGGCGCGGATGTCGGAGATGTCGTTGGCCTCGGGAACGAGGGTGGAGTCTGGGGCGGTGACCATAAAAGTAAAAGGTTAGAGGTGAAAAGTCAGTAGTGATTAGGGCTCAGTCTATGCGGGAGGATCTTCACGCACGACGGATGATTCGGTCATGCCAGCCTCGTAGGTGACGGGTTTGCGGCGGACGATGGGGCGATCGGCGAAGACCCAACCCTCGCGTTTGAGCTGCTCGCCGACTTCACGCATGTAGGCATTGAATTTGTCATGATCGTAACCGCACTTGGCGAAGATGGCCTCGCGGTTGGCCCGGACTTCGGCGACGATGGGATCTTCAATTGAGTTCATGTCAGTTAGACGAGTTCCTCAGGTGTTCCAATGACTGGCGGCACAAAACCAGCGTCACGGCAGGTTTCTTCAATGCGGCGAAGCATGTGGAGGTTGTTGATGTGGGTGCAGTTCCAGGTAAGCAGGAAATCCATTTCATTCACTGCTGCGATGGCGATGTGGTAGGCGTCCGCCTCCGCTCGTTGCGGGAGCCCGAGCCGGGCGACCAACCGCAACGCGAGCGCACTCGACTCGGACGTTTCCATTAGCAGTGGAATGCCCTGTAGGCTTTGAAGGCGTCGTTCAGCCATCTCTGCCTCACCACTTCGTGATTCATCCAGGACATAGGACGAGATGAACAGATCGAACTCGTGGCGTCGATAAGTCCAGAAGTCGCGGGTTGCCTGCTGATGCCCTGCCAGCACAATGTCGCGACTGGGCCGGGCTACGAGGTAGCTCGGGATGGTCGTTTCAATGTAAACGGAGGGTTTCATAAACTTAATTGGCGATTAAGCCGCTTTCGCCAAAGGCTCCTCCTCATGGACCCAGTCGTAGCCGCGTTCTTCGAGTTCGAGGGAGAGCTCTTTGCCGCCGGTTTTGACGATGCGACCGTCTTTGAGGACGTGGACGATGTCGGGCTGGATGTAATTTAAGAGGCGCTGGTAGTGGGTGATGACGAGGAAGCCGCGGTTCTCGCTGCGCATGGCGTTCACGCCGCGGGAGACGATTTTGAGGGCGTCGATGTCGAGACCGGAGTCGGTTTCGTCGAGGATGGCGTATTTCGGCTCCAGCATCATGAGCTGGAGGATCTCGTTGCGCTTCTTTTCACCGCCGGAGAAGCCTTCATTGACGCTGCGGCTGGTGAAGCTGCGGTCCATCTCGAGCTGGTCCATGCGGGCGTAGAGCGTTTTGTAGAACTTCACGGCGTCGATGTCCTCGCCCTTCGGCAGGCGGGCTTTCAAGGAGGCGCGGAGGAAGTTGGCGTTGCTGACGCCGGGGATCTCGTGCGGGTATTGGAAGGCAAGGAAGAGACCGGCGCGGCTACGGGCATCGACGGCCATGTCGAGAATGTTTTCGCCATCGAGCAGCACTTCGCCGCTGGCGACTTCGTAATCGCTGTGGCCGCAGAGGACTTTGCTCAGCGTGCTCTTGCCGGAGCCGTTCGGGCCCATGATGGCGTGGACTTCACCGGGGTTGATCGTGAGGTTCAGGCCTTTGAGGATTTCGCGGCCGGGGATCTGGGCGTGGAGGTTTTTGATTTCGAGGGACATGTGGGGATGAAGAAAAAATTTATGATTTGGCCGCGCAGGCGGAGCAGGTGCCGTGGATGGCGAGGTCGGTGTGGGTGACTTTGGTGCCTTTGGGGAGGTTCCAGAAGACAGCGGGGTCAAAGTCAGCGGCAGGGTGTGCGTCGATGACTTTGCCACAGGTCTCGCAGTGAAAGTGGACGTGCTCGTGGAGGTTGGCGCAGTAGCGGGACTGGCCACGCTCGAGGTGGACGAGCTTGATGAGGCCGTGTGTGGTGAGGTGCTCCAGGCAATTGTAAACGGTCGCCAGTGAGATGTGCGGGGAGCGGCATTTGACGCGATCGAGGATATCGTAGGCCGTCGGGTGATCGGTGGAGGCGGCGAGGACATCGAAGACCTCGCGGCGGTGGGGGGTCAGGCGCACGTCAGCACCCAGCACGGCGAGACGGCAGTCCAAACCGGAGGCTTTAGCGGGAGAGCGTGGAGTGGAGGGAGGCATGAGTATTTAGAATTAGAATGATTCTAACTGCATTGGAAACGTCTCTTTGGCAAGCGGCGGATGCCTTTCCTTTGAAAAATCTTTCCGCCCAGCCACGCCAAATCGCCCACAGCGTGCTAAAGCCTCCCGCATGACCCGCACCCACACCGAAGACCTCCCCTGGACCGCTCAAAACTCCCCCAAAGGCAAGTATGGCGTCCAGCGCCGCAGTATTTCGCAGGCGGCAGACGGGCAGAAGGACATCGGCACTTGGGGCGGCGGGCACCCCTTCGACCTCGAAATCCATCGCATCCCGGCGGGGAAAATCAATTTCCCACTCCACGAGCACTCCGCCCAATGGGAAGCCTATTACATCCTCTCTGGCAGCGGCAAGGTGCGCACACCCAATGGCAAGGAGGCGATCCAAGCCGGCGACTATCTCGTCTTCCCACCCGGCGAAGCGCATCAACTCATCAACACCGGCTCCGAAGACCTCACCTACATCGTCATCGCCGACCATCCGCAAGCCGACGTGATTCACTACCCCGATTCCGGAAAATGGATGGTCAAACCGCAGCGCAAGGTGTTCGAGATGGCCGAGGCCGACTACTTCAAGGACGAGGAATGAGCCAATCCGCGCACAAGCATTCTGATTTCACGATCACGAAATGCAGGCATGCTGCGTCATGAAGCCATCCATTCTCGCCGCCTGTGTTTTGACCGCACTGCTTGCCAGTTGCCGCACCACACCAACGAATCCAGCCGAAGACCACGCTTTCGCCGCAGTGAGTGCCGTGCTCGAAACCAACTGCGTCCACTGCCACGGCGACAACCGCCTCTCCACCATGCCGCCGATCAACGACACCCACGCATTGTCGAAACTCGTCGGCAAGCATTGGATCGTGCCCGGCAAACCCGACATGAGTCGCTTCTTCCAGGTCGTCACCTTCCCAGATACCGTACCAAGTGCAATGCCGCCCAGCGGTCATGCCATCAGTCAAAAAGACGTTGGCGTCCTGCGCATCTGGATCAAAGCCGGAGCCAAAGTGCCAAAGGGAGCGAACATCAAGTTCACGCCCCACGGCGACGTGCCACGTTCGAGCTGACACACGATAGGGCAGATCATGTCGGCCATAAAAGACATTCATTGACGTTACGTCTGCCATATCGGACACTGTGGCATGCCGCAGCCCACCTCCATCCCACTGCCTGCCACCCATGCGCTGCGCAAGCTGGGCCGCGACATCGCGCTCGCCCGGCGCAAACGCGCCATCTCCACCGCAGACATGGCTGAACGCCTCATGGTGAGCCGTGACACGCTTTGGCGTCTCGAACGCGGCGATCCCACCGTGGCGGTCGGCACGCTGGCCACCGCCTTGTTCATCCTCCAGTTGCATGAGCGCCTCGCCAATCTCGCCGCGTCCGCCTCGGATGCCCTGGCGCTCAGTTTGGACGAGCACCGCCTGCCAAAACGCATCCGCCGCACAAATTCATGAGCATCGAGGTCCACATCGAATGGCAGGGGACCACGCATTTAGTCGGTCGTCTGCACACCACTTCGCGCAGCACCGCAGTGTCCTTTGAGTATGCCACAGAGTGGCTCGCACGCGCGGATGCCTTTGCCATCGACCCGACCGTGCTGCCGTTGCAGCGTGGAGCCCATCACAGCGCGTTTCTTTGGGGTGTCATGCAGGACTGTGGGCCGGACCGCTGGGGACGCGTGCTGATCGAACGCGCCGTGCGGAAGCAGGTGCTTGAGCGCAAACCCTATCAGGACATCGATTATGTGCTCGCGCTCGACGATGCCACACGCATCGGTGCGCTGCGCTTTCGTACGAGTGAAACCGGCCCCTTTTTCGCCGCAGGTGCTGGCAAGATCCCACCCTTGGTAAAACTCGCCGCCCTGCTCAACGCCACCGATGCCGTACACAGTGAAACCGAAACCGCCGCCGACCTGCGCTACCTTCTGGGCCAGGGATCACCGCTGGGCGGTGCGCGGCCCAAGTCCGTCGTGCTGCTCTCCAATGTCCGGCTCGGCATCGCCAAATTTCCGAAACCCGATGACGTGCGGGACATCGCCGCCGGGGAGATCCTCGCGCTCACGCTGGCGCGAAAAGCGGGCATCTGTGTCGCTGAACATCGTTTGGTCGCAGTGGGCGGCAGAAATGTCTCCGTCATCACCCGCTTTGATCGCGCCGGTTCACAGCGCATCCCGTTCATTTCCGCCCACAGCCTCCTGGGCGTCTCCGCAGGTGAATCAGGAGCCTATACGTTGCTGGCAGACGGCATCCGCCAATGCGGCCACGACATCACTCGTGATCTGTATGAGCTGTGGCGGCGGCTGGTCTTCTCGCTGCTCGCCAGCAACTGCGATGACCATCTGCGCAACCACGCCTTCCTCATGCGCGAGCCCGGACGCTGGGCGCTTTCCCCTGCCTACGACCTCAACCCTGTTCCTGAAATCGACCGCTCCCAGATGCCCAAGACGCCAATCTCCGAGGACTACGACGCATCAGGCATCGCCGCAACCCTCGCCGTCGCGCAGCGCTTCGCTCTTAAACAGCCTCAGGCTAAAACCATTCTGCGCGAAGTCATCGCTGCCATCGATTCCTGGCGTGCCGCCGGCCGCCAACTGCGTCTCAAAGCCGCCACGCTCGACAGCTACAGCACCGCCTTCGACCATCCACTCTTGGATGAAGCACGAAAGCTCGTCTGAAGGTTGGAAACGAATGCATCGCGTGTAGCATCCGCGCCCGCTTCGCCCCATGCCGCATATCAGTTACCCGCCCGATCTTCCCATCACGCCGCGTCGTGAGGAAATCATCGCGGCTATTCGGCAGAATCAGGTCGTCATCCTCGCAGGCGAAACCGGCTCGGGAAAGACTACGCAGTTGCCGAAGATGTGCCTCGAAGCTCTACACGATGTGCGCGGGCAGATCGGCTGCACGCAGCCGCGTCGCGTGGCAGCGATGAGTGTGTCCAAACGCGTCGCGGAGGAGCTGAATGTGCCTTGGGGCCGCGAAGTGGGCTGCAAGATGCGTTTCAGCGACGACACCAATCGCGACACGCGCATCAAGTTCATGACGGACGGCATTCTGCTGGCCGAGATCCAGAGTGATCCCATGCTGCGGAACTATTCCGTGCTCATTCTCGATGAAGCCCACGAGCGCTCCCTGAACATCGACTTCCTGCTCGGCTATCTCGTCGGTTTGCTCAAAAAGCGCCCTGATCTCAAACTCATCGTCACCTCTGCGACGATCGACACCGAGGCGTTTTCCGCCGCGTTCGGTGGTGCGCCGATCATCGAGGTCTCGGGGCGGCTTTATCCTGTCGAGATCCGCTACGCACCGCTCGTCTCCGGCGAGGACGACTTCGGTTTCATCGACGGTGCCGTCTCCGCCGTCGAAAATGCACTCATCGAGACCGATGACGGCGATGTGCTTGTCTTCATGCCCACCGAGCGCGACATCCGCGACACACGCGATCTGCTCGATGGCCGACTCGGCGCAGGCTTCGAAGTTCTCGCGCTCTACGGCCGCATGGCCTCCGCCGAGCAGCAGCGCATCTTCTCACCGGGCCGCAAACGCCGCGTCGTCATCGCCACCAACGTCGCCGAAACATCCATCACCATCCCGCGCATCCGCTATGTCGTCGATACCGGCCTTGCGCGCATCAGCCGCTACAATCCACGCACACGCACGAAGCGCCTGCCCGTCGAGGCTGTGTCACAAAGCAGCGCGAATCAACGTGCAGGCCGCGCAGGCCGTGTACAGGACGGCATCTGCATCCGTCTTTACTCGCAGGAGGATTTTGAGAAGCGCGACCGCTTCACCATGCCGGAAATCCAGCGCGCGAACCTGGCCGAAGTCATCCTGCGCATGAAAGCCTTCAAGCTCGGTGAGATCGAGGACTTCCCCTTCATCAATCCGCCCGTCAGCGCCGCCATTCGTGCCGGTTACGACCTGCTGCACGAGCTTGGCTCGCTCAACGAAACGCACGAACTCACGCCGCTCGGCCGCGAACTCGCCCGCCTGCCGCTCGATCCCACACTCGGCCGCATGTTGCTTCAGGCACGCACGGAGAAAGCATTACCCGAGATGCTCATCATCGCCGCCGGCCTCAGCATTCCCGATCCACGCGAGCGCCCCGAAGAAAAGCGCGAACTCGCCAACGCCGCGCACAAAGCCTTCGCCGCGCCCGAATCCGACTTCCTCACGCTGCTCAAGATCTGGAACGCCGCCCCCGGAACCACCAATGCACTGCGCAAATTCTGCCGCTCACACTTCCTCTCCTTCACCCGCATGCAGGAGTGGCGTGATGTCTGGAACCAGCTCTGCGACTGTTTCAGGGATGATTTAAAGACAGACGAAAGGCAAAGGAATGGGTGGCAAGGGAATGAGTCTATTCCTTTGCCACCCATTCCCTTGCCTAATTCAGAGCGTTCTTCGCCGCGTCTCACTCTCGACGACGCCATCCACCGCTGCATTCTCGCCGCGCAGCTCGGTCACATCGCCATAAAGGAAGAGCGGAACCTCTACAAGGCCGCTGGCAATCGCGAAGTCACTGTCTTCCCCGGCTCGAATATCTACGAGCGCCGCGAGAAGAACAGCAAGGGCAAACCCGGTCAGGACAAAGGCCGCCAGCCGCTCTGGATCGTCGCGGGTGAGATCGTGCAGACCACGCAACTCTTCGCACGCACCTTGGCGAAGATTGATCCGAACTGGATCGCTGAACTCGGCGCGCATCTTTGCACGCACAAATACAGCGAGCCGCATTGGAACCTCAAATCCGGCCGCGTGCTCGTCACACAGCGCACGCTCATTCACGGGCTGGAGGTGAAGCGCCAGCACATCGACTTCCTCAAGGTCGATGCCGTCGCCGCCACGCAGATGTTCATCCGCGCCGCGCTCATCGATAGCCAGGAAGTGCCCATCACACTGCGCTTCTACGCGCACAACAACCTCCTGCGTCAGCGCATCGAGACCATGCTCACGCGTGTGCGCAACAATCGCGTCTATGCCATCGAAGAGCGCCTCTTCCGCTTCTACGACCAGCGCATCAAAAACGTCTCGTCCATTCACGACCTCAACCGCGTCGTCAAAGAGCACCTCGACGAGCAGCCGAACTTCCTCTGCGCCACCGAGGCCGATCTCACCGCTGGCGAGGACTTCGAGTGCGACCTGCAGCAGTTCCCCGACAAAGTCTCGCTCGGTAACACCGCTCTGCCCGTCACCTACAATTACAAACCCGGCGAAGAGAACGACGGCGTCACCGTGCAAGTCCCCGCACAGCTCGCCGGCCATCTCACCAGCGGCCAGGTGCAGTGGATGGTGCCCGGCAACCGCGAAGAACTTGCCAACGTCATGCTGCGTGCGCTTCCCAAAGTCATCCGCCGCCAGTTGATGCCCATCGATCCCAAAGGACGCGAAATCGCCGCCGCCTTCGATCCTGGACGCGACGACTTCCACACGGCACTCGCCGACTTCATCACACGCCGCTACCGCATCCACGTCCGCGCCGAGGATTGGCCACCACAAAGCCTGCCCGCGCACTTGCAGCCACGCGTCGAGGTTCTCGACCCGAAAAACAACAGCGTCATCGCCTCCAGCCGCGATCTCGATGCCATCCGCAGCAGCGTGCAAAAACAAGAGGTGCGCTCCGATGCCTGGGAGAAGCTCCTGCCTCGCGTCGAACGCTTCGCGCTCAAATCCTGGTCCTTCGGCGACCTCCCCGAGACCATCCTCGTCGAAGAACTCAACGGCACGCCCATCCTCGGTTATCTCGGCCTCGTCCTGCGTGACAACGAGATCGACGTCCGCCTCTTCCGCACCCAGGCCGAAGCCGCACGCACCACGCCCGCCGCCGTTCGCAAGCTCGCCGAAAACACGCTCGCCAAGGACCTCGCCTGGCTGCCCAAAGAACTCCGCAGCATCAGCGCACCCGCTTCCAAAGCACCTGTGGCCAATAACTTCGGCGCACTCACTCAAATCCAGCCCACCGCCGCCCCAGCGTCCAATCTCAGCACCCAAGCGCACGAGCACATCCTCGCGCACATGCTGCGCTTGCAGCCCGTCTTCCCGCTCACCGAGAAACGCTTCTTCACCCTCTGCGAAACCGTCCGCCGCGATCTCCCCACCGTCACCCATCGCGTGAAGACGCTCTTCACCCAAATCCACGACCAGCGCGCCAAACTTCTCGCCGCCACCAAACGCTACCCCGGCCTCGAACACGACCTCGCCCGCCTCATCCCCGCCGATCTTCTCGCCACCACACCCCACGAGCAGCTCCAGCACCTGCCCCGCTATTTGAAAGCCATCCAAGTCCGCAACGAACGCTACCTCGCCAATCCCGCCAAAGACGCCGACAAAGCCCTCTTCATCACCGACTTCGACCACTGGCAAACCCACGTCCCCAAATCCCAACACGAAACCTTCCGCTGGATGATGGAGGAATACCGCGTGCAAGTCTTCGCCCAAGAACTCGGCACCGCGCAGCCCGTGAGCGTGAAGCGGTTGGAAGCGCTGTGGGTGTGACGCCTTAATGATTTCGAGGTTTTGGCTTCGATTCAGCCTATGACCAAATGCTCGAAGTTCCAACTTTACACACTCCTTTCTTCCATAAACAATATGGCCATGCAACTCACGCTTACCGGCCCCATCGAGGCCTTCATCCAACGCCAAATCGCTCTAGGCTACAAGGACAGCGAGGAAGTCAGTCGTCAGGCGCTTCTGCGCTGGATGGCGGAGGAGTCCGATACGCCTCCCCACATCCAATCCCGCCTTGATGAAGCTGCCAGCGGTCGCTTCTTTCCCGGCGACCGCTCCAATATCGAACGCATCATCGCCGCAGCCTGATGTCTGCTCGGTACGACGAGAGCGAGTATGTGTTCTGCGATTTGCAGGCCATCTACCGCTACATTCGGCAAGATGATAAATTGGCTGCGCAGCGTTTCCTCGAAGCAGCTTACGACTCTTTCGAGTTCTTGGCAGACAACCCCATGATCGGCCGTGCCAGACCCGAATTTGGCCACCCCGACCTTCGCTCGTGGATAGTGCAGGGATTCCGCAACCACCTCATCTTCTACCGACCGAACAACGACCGTGTCCAAATCTGGCGTATCCTCCACGGCTCCCGCGATCTTCACCAACACATCAGGTGATTCGAAAGCAATCCCACGTCCCCAAATCCCAACACGAAACCTTCTGATGGATGATGGAAGAATACCGCGTCCAAGTCTTCGCACAAGAACTCGGCACCTCGCAGCCCGTGAGCGTGAAGCGGTTGGAGGCGTTGGTTAGCTAGTTACTTCGTAAATGTTGCACTCAACTTCGGAGTTTGGGGAATGAAGACTCAGAATTTGATAAAACACGCTCTTGTCTCCTTCTGGAAAGAACAACTTATAAGAGTCCCCATCCTTCCTCGGAATACCGAAATTTAAGGCTTCCAGGTCTCGAAGAATCAGAATCTCGTCTTCTTGAGAAATGCCATTCAGAGTAAAATACAAATATCGTGTGCTCATCTGGTTCAGCGTGAGATTTTTAGACGTTGCCGGAGATCAGAGATGGTTGTCGGAGGGTTGGGGTAATTTAAAGCCATCTTATCTGCCATAGCATGGCAATTTGAGCATAACGGAGCCAGATCTGTGCGGGCATTTGTTTTACGTTCTCCTTCTGAAATCCGTTTCAGGTGATGTACTTCTATATAGCCACCTCCAAGTTCTGAGCCGTAAACTTCATCAAAGCTGAATCCGCACACGCAACAACGGTTGCCGTGAAATGTGATTGCTTCAGCACGCAGTTTTGGGTCACGAACTACCGCGTAGCTCGTTCGCGACATGCGCGCACCCTCTTGTCCTTCGCCGACCAATAAGTTTGATTGGGTGTCTCCTCCAGTGATGGGAAAACCATCCAAGTTATGGTCTGAATCATCTGCATCAATCGGCTCAGACTCTTTAACATGAACGTTGCTATTGGAATCTTTACGCAAAACACATTTCTCAATGTGTTTGTGGTTGGTTCGTCTGTCTTCGACGGCATTTAGAATGATCGCTGCAACGAAACATGCTGCGGAAAGAATCCAAGGCAGTCCATCAATGAAGAAAATGTGATAAAGCAACAAGGGCACCACTACCAGAATTGCCAAGCAAATTCGAAAACAGACTCGATGCCTCTCAAGCGGGGTGCCGCATTCCTCCTTTTGATGAAGGTTTATTTCATCATGATTCTTGACTGAAAGGATGGCTATAAAATTGAAGACTCGTATCAGAAGGGCGACAAGAAAATGGCCAGTATAAAAGTTCCACAAAACTGTGACATGTTGTGCTGGAGGCTTTCTTTGGGGCTGACTGCAGCAAGTATCATCATGTGAACTGTGCTTTCGGTGAATTGGATAGAGTATTGATCGTGCTAACCATCACGCTGCCTTCACCGTCCTCACGCGCTGCGACGCTTTCGAAAGGCCATCTGGCAGGCTCACGGACCATTGCTTGAGCCGACCATCGACGCTGAGGCCGACGATGGCCTGGCAGGGCGGGTGATTCGGCGGCTGGGGCAGAATCACAAACTCCGGCCCCATGTGCGAGACATCGTGCCTAACGCCCTCGATTTCGAGAAACATCTGCACGGTGGCGCTGTAGCCGGTTTTCGGCGAGGATGAGCGGATGGTGTTCGATTCCATGGAGCAGAAAGCGTTGGGTTATGCCAAGAGGCGCCAAGCGGAGTTGGGCGACAACCTCGGCTTCGGTGTGGATGGTAGCGTGTGGCTTTTGCACAGCAAGGATCGAAATCATCCCTGGGCCGTGAAATTATTTCGCTCCCCCAAGCCCTATGAACGGGAGCGCGACTGCTACCT
>Ga0114970_10003341_pt1 | contig 11825 bp, 25 predicted proteins | sample M_140205_XF_Meta_FD_87030 | JGI IMG/M metagenome (GOLD analysis project Ga0114970, IMG submission 87030) | Freshwater microbial communities from Lake Montjoie, Canada to study carbon cycling - M_140205_XF_MetaG | ecosystem: Environmental > Aquatic > Freshwater > Lake | place: Lake Montjoie... | reverse complement strand
TCCACAAGCGCCCGCCGACCAACAAGTACATCGACGCTGGAAACCCTATGCGCCTGTTCCTGCTGCACGGCTTCGTGTCGGCAGACGGCGTTGGCACCTACGAGTTCTGATCGGAAAATAATATCAGAAATATCTGTCGCCCCAGTTGACGGATCAGAACATAACGCCTAGATAGGTTGGGTAGCAACGAGGAAGCCCAAATGACCTACCGCGAACTTCAGACCCGGATCAGCGCCGCCCTCGAAGAGCCGGGCGTGAAGCAGATCAACTCACCCGCCTTCTACGCGGCCTGCGACAAGCACGGCATCGAAGCGGGCGATCTGGAAGACGCCATCCGCGACACCGAATTTCAGGCCCGCGAGGACCGCGACTACAACCACTGGAGCAACTAGTCATGAACGACCAACGCCGCAAAGCCATCAACAGCCTGATCGCCGAGTTCGAGAAGGTGAAAGAACTCGCCACGGGAAACCTGTCCGACATCAAGGATCGGCTCGAAGCCCTTCGGGATGAGGAGCAGGAATACTTCGACAACATGCACGACAACCTGAAGAGCGGCGACAAAGGAAGCCGCGCCGAGCAGGCCGTCAGCGAGATCGACGACCAGTGCAGCAATCTCGACACGCTGATCTGCGCTTTCGACGAAGTCGACATGCCCAGCATCGATCTGGGCTGAGGAGCAAGACGATGACCAGCCACCTGATGCAAGCCATGCGAGCGGAGGGAGAGCGCATCACGCGCCTCCACGCTCAGAAGGCCCTCAAGGCCCGCCTGCGGGTCATGATGAAGGAGAACAGCGTCAACGCCTTGCAGGCGCTGAAGTGGGACTACGAGGCGATGGATGCCACGAACAGCTGGGGCGACTACTGCGACCTGACCGGCATCGGATTCGAGCTGGAGAACTATCTGGACCGGCGCGAAATCCATAGCCCCGGATATCTGGCCCGCATGCGTGACGTGGCTGAAGACATGAGAGGAGATTACTGATGGTCCGCTACGAGTATCTCGTCACCGCCAAGCACCGCCAGAGCAAGCGCGTCATCACGCATGTCTGCTTTGGGGATACCAAGGCGCTCGCCGTCGACCACGCCTGCACAGCGTTTGAATACACATGCGAGCGTCAGCCAGTCACCACGCGGGGCTGGTTCATCAAGGCCGCTCGCACCGGAAAAATGGAGATCGTGTGATGACCACGGATACAGAAACCAGAACTGCCGTGCGGGCCACACAGAAGGCCGAGAGTGCCGCTTACAGCGCCTTGCGCAAGCTGGAGCGTGAGCGCGACGAAGAGATCAGCGAAGCCAAGGAGCGCGTTCGCGTCGCATGGCTAGACAGGATCGGCGAAGCGTCGAGCGCTTACTACCGTGCTCGTGAGGACGCCAGAGACGCGCTGGTTGCGGCCAGCGTCGACCACGAATGGGAAGGCAAGATCGTTATGCGGCTCACTGACAGATACGCTCGCTACGGCTCGCGCGTCCTCGGCCAGACCGTCGAGCGCGGCGTCGTCATCACCTACCGGCCCGGCGTGACGCTGCCCGAGAGCACGGCGCGGTATAACTACCCGGCCATCGGATCGCAGATCGTGCGCTTCCTGAAGAAGGACGGCACGCCCGGCGTGAAGTTTGAGCGCCTGACTGACAGCTGGAAACTTGAGGAGACCAAGTGAGCCGGGTCGTCAACTACCTGAAGTGGTTCGACGACCAGCCGCAGTGGTTGCGCGAGCTTTTCCACGAGTACGGCGATAGCGCCGTCATGGTTACAGAGTTGACGCCAGAGGCGGCTCGCGAAGTACTGGAGAGGGAGCGCCTCAAGCGTGAGCAGGAGCGCCTTGTTGGAGACGGGACATGACTGAGAAAGAACTGGAGACGAGCATGGCCGCGTTCGCCGTGCCGAGCCATCTGCGCGGCGGGATTGCGCGCTGGATCATGTCGGGCATCGAGCCGGGCGGGTTCATGCAATGCGTCCTGCAGAACGACCTGCGCGGCGCTGTCACGCGCGCCAGCACGTCGTCACGCGCTGGGTTTCTGGAGCTGGTTCACTGGCTGATCGCCGAAGCCCCGCCGCAGTGCTGGGGATCGGAGGGCGCTTATGTTGACTGGGCCAACTCTGGCGGCTGGTCGGCGCTCGACGAGGGCGGCAAGCGTAGCGCGCGTCTCGTGCGCTAAAGAATTTCATGCCCGGCGCTGCCTGCGGGTGTGATCCATTTCTGGCAGCATCAAAGAGGAACTTACCTATGCAATACGAACTGGGCATCCTGAAATCGTCTGGCGTCGATGTCGCCATCGTCAAGGCCGAAGGCACGACCGTCGCAACTATCGACGTTTCTGGCGCTGCCGGAAGCCGCGTGCTGAGCCATGTGATTAACGGCGTGACTGGCGATGGCGGGTCGATGGTCATGGCCGAGACTGGCGCTATCGTTGTCGGTTCGCAGCCGACTGATGGCGGCGGCATCTCGTACTCGTATGTGACAGCCAAGGGCGATGGCGACGAAGCCACGCTCGACTCCTGATTTCAACAACCAGCCGCGCTCGAAAGGGCGCGGCGCCCACCTCAAGAGGAGACACCATGCAGACGCCCATCGGAGTGCCCGCGCTGATCGTGATGGCCACCATCCATCGCCTGAAGAACAGCGCCAGCGGTCTTGCCATCATCAAGGAGACCGGCTTCTCGGAGGGCTCCGTCTACAACATCACATCGCGCCTTGCGAAGGCGCAGCTGATCGGATCGAAGCGCGCCTACACGACCCAGTACGCACTCACGCACGATGGTCTGGCGTTGCTGAAAGAGATGCGCGAAGCGATCCGCGCGTGAAGCTCCACGTCAACATCTGGGAGGCGGCGACGTTCGTGCTGCTGCTCGTGACGCTTGGCGTGCTGGTGGCGAAGACGTGGGACTACGACGACCTGCGCTGCCGTGTGGCGCGAATGGAAACACTGGCGGTGAGTGCAGACCCGCTGCCAGACTGCGAAGAGGAAACGCACAATGTCAAACAAGATCGAGGCTCCGACCCCGTCTCAAGAGGCGGCGTACCAACAAGGCCGTGAGGCTCGCGCGCGCGGTCTCAACATCCCCAAGAATCCTTTCGTCTCCGACACACCCAACGACCTTGCGCCGTTCTGGTTTCGCGGCTGGAGTTCGGAAAATTCCGACATCATGGATCGCATCAGGGACAAGTCGACATGACGCTCGGAAACATCATCTTTGGCATATGGCTGATCGTCTGCTGGTTTCTTGGCGGCGCGTTCGCAACGCGGGCGGCTGATGCATACAGGACCGGCAGGCGATCTGGCTCGTTCGTGCTTTTGTCAGTCGTGACTTTCATGCTCTGCATACCGCCCCTCGGAATGCTTGTTCACGCCCTGACAAGGGGCATTCGGTAGCGCCGGTACTACATGGCTTTTTAACTTCTTCCTGACACGGTTTCTTTCTTAACAGAGGAGACCACCATGACCATCATTGAACAACTCGAAAAAATCGCTGCTCAGGGCAATGACCCGGCATTTCCCAAAATCGTTGTGACGCGCGACTTCATGCTTGCCGTCGCTACGGAGATGCGCCGCCTGAATGCTGATGGCAAAGGTTTTGACCTTGTCCGCTGGCTGTCAGCGCCAAGCCGGATCAACCCACTGGCGGCTACCGCTGCATATTATTTTACCAATCCTGAAAAAAGTTCGGTAAACCCAGTTGACGACTGATAATCTACCACCTAGATAGATCGTCACTGGCCGAGCAGTTCGGTCAGAAAGAGGAGCGACACTAATGCAAACCCTTTCTTCCCCCCTGTCGAACAAGATCACCCGCTTCGGTCGTGGCGCGACTATCGCCACCGCCCGCACGGACGCAGGTTTTGCGCTCGACGAAATCCGCAACATTGCCCCGGCTATCTTCGCTGAAGGCAAACACTCCAGCCGCTCGGAGCGCTACACCTACATCCCCACTGGTGACGTGATCTCGGGTCTTCTCGACAACGGCTTCCGCGCCGTCGAACTTCGCCAAGGCGGAACCCGCGACGACGAGAAGCGCGGCTTCACGAAGCACATGATCCGCCTCCGTCACTCGGACGCGAAGACTGCGCTGGTCGGAACCTCGCAGGTCTCGCCGGAAGTTGTCATCGTCAACTCGCACGACGGCACGTCCAGCTACCAGCTCTTCGAGGGTGCGTTCCGCTTCATCTGCACGAACGGCCTGATCTTCGGCGACCTGTCGAAGTCGATCAAAGTCCCGCACAAGGGCAACGTGATCGACCGCGTTATCGAGGGTTCCTTCTCGGTCATCGAGACCGCGAAGAACACCGTCGAGCAGGCTCACGAGCTGAACGCCATCGCGCTGAACCGTGATGAGCAACAGGTCTTCGCTCGCGCCGCCCTCGCCTACCGCTTCGAGGACCTCAACAACGCCCCTGTGCAAGCCGAGCAAGTGATCCGCGCTCGCCGCACGGCGGACGTAGAGCCGACGCTGTGGAACATCTACAACCGCGCTCAGGAGAACCTGATCCGTGGTGGTCTCAGCGGCTCCCAGATGCAGGTGCGCGACGGTGAAGTTGTCCGCCGCCACGTCACGACGCGCCCGGTGAACGGCATCGATGGCAACCGCGATCTGAACCGCGCGCTGCACACTCTGGCCACCGAGTTTGCGAAGCTGAAGCAAGCAGCCTGACGCGCTTCTCTCCGTCAGGATGCAAGACTGGCGGGGGCTTCGGCTCCCGCCTTTTTTGTTTGAAATGGAACCGCCGCCTACGGAGCAACTCGCAGGCGGCGGTCTTCAGCGCTCTGGGAAAGAGGAAGCAAACCCTAGCAGCCGAACAGGTTCTTATCCTTCGAGGTCGTCATCCCGCAATGGGCGCCCGTCAGGGGCCAGCCCCTCACGCATCCTGATCGAGATCAGTGCGTCAGCGGCGGGCGTAGGCTTGCCGTTCTTGTCCATAACCTGCAGCACCAGCGACGCGCCGTGGTCATGACAGGCCGCGACGAAGTGGACCGTGCGGCCCGGAAATTTCTTGGCGACAGCTTCTGACCTATCTCGCCGGAAAAGCCCTTCAAGGGCTCCTGTGCGTGACATGAAATCGGGGTAGACCATGTAAAGCTGATCCAGCTCTCCCGACCGGCAAAGCCAAACTACCTCAGCCGTGAGAGCCGCAATGACCGCGTCCTCAACCTCGGGCGTTTCGCGCGTGAATATTGGCTGACGCAATGATCGGTGCATGCATCCTCCATGGAGGGTCGCGCCCTGCGGTAACAAGCTGCCCAAAGGCACGAGGACGGCGCTTCCCTACCGGCCAGTCTGTCCATCGCATCCGCGTGACTGGCTCGGGGCTCTGATGGCGATGTCTACGGCAAAACTGGAAGGGGCTGCGGGATTTGAACCCGCGTTCTCTCCGTTGAAAGCGGAGTGCCATGACCACTAGACCAAGCCCCCTGACGGGTGCGAGGGCGCTGCTGTCAGCGCCCGGTCGTCTCTCGCGTGAAGCGTGTCGTGGTCATTCGTCGTCGTCCAAAATTCTTTGCAGCGAACACAAAACGCCACGCTGCATAAGTGACGTTTTGATCGAGGCTTTCGCCATTGTCAACTCAGGTGCCGGTCTTCGCGCCCCGGCGTGTCTGGGCTGCGTAGTATTGCTCCAGTTGTTCGAATGCCATGCGCAGGTGCTCCCACGCCACCTTCTGAGCTGGGGCGGCATCCTTGGCGGGCTTGCCCATCGTCCGCATGAAGTAGCCGTCGATGACGCTGTTGCGCTTGCCCTCAATGCACGCCTCGTAAGCCAGCGTGTGACCGTAGACGCCGCAGCGATTGCGCAGGACGTGGCTCACCTCGTTGTAGCGCCGGGCGCTGCTGGCGCTGCTGTAGTCCTCGGACGCGGCGCGAACGCCTGTCAGGTTCAGGCCGTGCGGCGCCACATAGGGCAGACCGCTCGCGGCGCGATCTGCAATCCACGAGAAGGCGGCTGACCGCTGGTCGGCGCTGATCGCCCCCAGATCGGCAAGCATGTCGATTGGGTGCTTGTTCATTTTTTCCACGATGCTCGGAGCCAGCCAGCTGTACACTGGATCGGTTTTTGCCTTGGCTGATCGTGAGAGGCGTCCGTTGGGCTCGCGTGCGCCTTGTTCGCGCTTACGGCCCTGCTTAATCAGCTTTCGCTGTTTGAAGCTCAACGCTGTTTGTGACATGCCCGCCTCGACCAGACCCAGCACCAGAAAGCAGATTCTAGCTGGAACGTCGAGGGGAGGCGCTAGGGCGCGTTTTCTTCTTCGGCCTGTCCTGCCATGCCATGGCCCCGTGAACGCTACAGTAGGGGCCTCCAGAGCGTTTCTGGGCACAAAAAAGATGGACCCCATCCTCATTGGCCACGGGCCACCGGCAGTCCCAGACCTCCAGCCGGTCGAGCGGCTGGGGCTGGGTAATAACATTCTTGCGATTCGAAGCCGTCAATTTGCGACCACCATGTCTTCGTCGAGCGGCTCAGGCGATGCCGACCAACGCGGAATCGGCGGGCGGGCATCGATCTCCTGAGCAATCTTCGTCGCAATAGTCTTCATCTCGGACGCCCAGATTTCGTCGCGCTGCACAAACGACGCTACCTTGCGGTAGGCGAACATCGCAGTCGTGTGGTGCCGCGAACCAAAATACATCCCGATCATCGGGTAGCTCGCTTCGGTGTGGACGCGGCAAAGGTAGATCGCGATCTGGCGCGGATGTGCCCACTCCCGCTGCCGCGATGTTGCCTCCAGTGCGCCCGGTGGCAGCGCGTAGTGGCGACTGACTGCCCGCTTCACCTCTGAAATCTTCGCGAACTTCTTCGCCGCACGCAGGGCTGATTCTTCCGACATTGGCGGTTCAACCAGCGCGTATTCATAGCCATTTTTTCTCATCGTTTCCCATTTCCTCTTTTGGGGGTTACTGCGCCCGCGCAGCGCGGCGCCTTGAGGCGGCGAGCAGGCGGTCGAGTTCGTCAGGTCCGTTTTTCGGGAGGGCTTGGCCCTTCGCCTTGGCGAGCAGGCGGTCGAGTTCGTCACCGCCGCTCGATGCGCGCTCTGGCGCGGGGTTCAGGCGCTGGTCGCGCGCTTGCAGGATTGATTTGCAGAAGTATCCGAGAGACTTCGCGCGTTTCTTGCTGGCGATCAGCCACGATGATGCCTGCAACATCCCAGCCTCAACGTCGTCCTCTGTGCAGGGGGTCTCGCCGGTCAGCAGCGCTTCGATCTTCTCAAAACCGGCTGCTTCAGTCGGGCAGGTCCGCCTCGCCCACTGGTCGACCTTTTTTCTGAGACCCTGTGAATAAACTTCTCGCGCACGCGGATGATCATCAGGATGTTTCAAGAAGGATAGAGTCATGACCGCCGGGCGGACACTATCGGGGGGTGATTCAGACACTATGGAATTTGATAGTGTAGTCGGGGCGGACACTATCGGGGGCGATACTGTAGCCGGGGCGGACACTATTGCCGCGTCATCCTCCTCCTCACCAAGGTCTGAATCCATAGTGTTCGGATTCAGACACTTATCCCAACTGGTTGGGAATGCTGCGATCTTCGCCACCGATATATGGTAGACGACCGTGTACCCACGACGCCCGGAGCGCTTGCCAGTCGCGCGCAGCACACCCTCGGCCTCGAAGCCCTGAATAACGCTGACCACGGTTGACCGCGCCAGTTCCGTCTCAGCCGCGATCCGCACTTTCGAAACCCAGACATCGCTGCCGTCATCGTTGGCGCGGTTCGCCAGAGACAGCAGCACCGCCTTCCGCTGCGCGCTGCCGCAGACGCGGGTTCTCACCAGTTGCTCAATATGCCAGCTCACTTACCGCCCCTCCACGAGACCCGCTCTAAAATCGTCTGCAGTGGCCGCTGGCGCGTGAAAACGAACCAAGCGAACTGCATAGCCCCAGACTTCACTTTCGCGCCCTGCCAGCCCTGCCTGTGCATCATGGGCAACCTTTCGGTGCCCACGAAGATTTTCGACAGGTGGCCGTCGATCAGATCAGACCGACGTGCGCCCTCCAGATAGGACAGGCGCGAAAGGCAGATCACGACGGAGCAGAGGGAAAGGCCGTGGCGCACGCAGGCGTCATGCAGCTTGTACGGGAAGTTGGTAACGATGGTGTCGCAACCGCCCGGCGCCCGATGCTCCATCAAAAAATCAACACCTGAAAGCGAGTCCACGCAACCGTAATCCACAAGGTCAGTCGCAAAACATTTGCGTCCGCTCTCGCGAATCACGTTGACGATTGCGCCCGGCCCGCAGCAGGGCTCCCACACCTTGCTGGGCAGATTGACCATCCGCATCAGCGCGTGTGTGGCCGCTGGCGGCGTCTGATAAAGATCGTTCTTCCGATCCGCTATCGCGTGCCGGTTGGCGTCGCCCCGCTTCGCGTTTCCCATCTACTTTTTCTTCTCTGGCTTCTTCACCGCGCGCGCTTCACGCGGCCCGCCGAGTGCAGGCTTCACCGGAACAAGCCCCAGCTTCAGCTGGTCGTTCCAGTAGATCACCGTCTCCATCGGCCACGCCATCTTCATCGCCAGATCGCGGAGCGTCACGCAGGTCTTCGCAATCTCGCGAACTTCAGCCTGCCGTTTATCCATTTCTGTTTTCACGAAATCCCCTGAACCAACGTCCAAAATCAACACGGGCGCGCTCCGCTTCTGTAGGCGCGCGCTTCGGCTCGAAGTCAGGCACGCGCACCGCAGCGTTCTTTGCGGGCTCCTGAAACGCCACCCTCTCGAACTCACCAGCCGCCGCCATCGCGTCCGAACCCGGCGCTGCGTTCTGGCGCGACTTGAACTGCTTCAGCACAAATGTGAATCGCGTTTCGGGATCATCTTTCGGGCCGACGAGATACTGTTTGCCCATTTCCAATTCGACGGTGCCCACGCGATCTCCGTTTTTTGAGCAAGCGTAGATCACGCTCTGCCCCTCCCTCACGACGCGGCCATAGCCGCCGACGCAGTGACGCATCGTCGCCCCCTCAGCCGTCAGCTGGTTGATCGTATTCAGCAAGGTGAAGGTGAATCCGCTCTTGCTCACGTATTCGGTCGGCACGTATTTGTGCGGGGTCAGCGGCTCGTTGAACCGCGCCTCGTGCCGCGCCTTCTCCTTGGCGAAGCTCTCCTCCCACTTCTTCATGCCCGACACCACATCGCGCCATTGGCTGTAATAGGTGATGCCCGCGCCGAAGGGAGAGCGCAGGAAGTCGACCAAGTGACTTGGCTCGCACGCCCACCCCACCGGCATATTCTCGGCAATAAAATTTATCACCGGGGGCGACGTGCCCATCGCAACGAGGTCTTGAAGATAGTTCAGGTAAATCCTCTGCAGGTCTGGCGTTCGGTTCGCGATCTGCTGGGCAAGGGCTGATGGATTTCCCGGCCTCAAAACCGTGCCGAGAAGCGTGTCGTGCGGGGTTGCCATGGCGAGCGCCGACAGGCCGCGCAGGCCGCGATTGATCTGAAAAGCGTCGAGCACCACGCCGAGCTTCGCGCCGCGATTGCACACGTCTTTCCACGCGCTCAACACGCTCGCCGGACGATAGCCCAGCGAGACGCACACAATGACTGGCGCTTGTCTGATGTAGTCTGCGGCGCGCGGATGCATGCCCGCCAGCGTCACCGCACGATGGGTAAGCAGGTCGCTGGCGAAGACGCCGTACCACTCACCTCTGACTTCCTGTTCCGACATCGTTGCTCCTTTTCCTGTCGGCAGTGGCAGGGGCGAGCCTGAGCCCGCCCCTGATAGGCTTACGGCACGAACATCGGCTCCAGCTTGAGCAGCCCACCAACGCGCAGCGCCGCTGCCTCAAAGGCGCGGTCGCAGATCGACGCAACGCGATGCAGATCGAACCACAGCTTCAGCGCGCCGTCATCGATACGATAGCGAAGGAGCGCCGTAAGCGCCCACTGGGACTCGCCACGGAAGATTGGCATGCTCAGCTCGATCTTTTCGGGCATGGCCGCACGACCACCGGCGCCACCGTCCTTCTCGACATAGACCAACTCGCGCAAGCCGTTCTGCAGGCGACGCGATGACTTGAAGGTCACGGTCTTGATCTCCTCGAAGTCGGCGACCAGCTCCATGATTTTAGCGGCATCCGGCGAGACGATCTCGGCAGTGTTCTCTTCGAGGAAGCGCATGAACGCCTCCTGCGTCATCGACTTGCCAGCCACACTCGACCACGTCTTGAACTCCAGCGAGTCGGTAAGCTGCCACCATGCCTGATGAGCGTTGCGCGTAGGGCCTGCGTCAGTCGGGTAGTCGAGCGATACCTTGACGATCTTCTCGCTAATGGACGCAGTCACCAGCGGCGTCGAAGTCTCACGGAAGCGAGCGACGTATGCCGCCAGAGATGCGGCTTCAGAAAACCGAACGTGGCTCCTGATGTAATGCGGCGCTTCTTCCTTGTTGGTCAGCCAGACAATCTGGCCTTCCTTGTCGACGGTAAACTCGCGCCCGTCTTCCGTCTGCTGGATCATCACGGCGCGGCGCTCTGCCTCGCGCGCAAGGTCAATTACTGCGGTTACATCAATCACTGGCCGATCTCCCTCTTCTCGTCGCGCTGCTCACGCTTGCGCTTCAGTTCGTCTTCGATATCGATCTGGCGCGGATCACGCCGCAGCAGGTTCGTTCCGTCTGTGAAGAACATCGCCTCGCCAATACTGGGCTTCGGCTCGGTCGTCTTGATCGTCGCCGAGATGGCGACTCCCCGCTCACCGTTCGGGCGCACCTTGAGCATAAGCGAAAAAGCCCCGCCCTTGCGCGTCTCGGTGACGGCTGAAATCAAATCGGCAAAATCGTTGGAGCACTGCTCCAGCAGATCGCCATCGCGAATGTCCTCGATGATTTTCGTAAACGAAGTCACACGTCTCTCCTCTTCAGTTTGTGAAAAAGTCGTTGGCCGGGATTTTCAGTTTTGATTCGATCAGGAGCGCTGAAGTACGCTCCAGCTGCCCGCCCTTCAGCCATTTGTGGAACAACTGGCGCGAAACGCCAATCTCGGCTGCGCCCTCCGAAGGGCTCAGCTTTTTCTTTTCGAGCCACGCCTTCAACTGCCTCAAGCCAGCGGTCTCGTTTGTCTTGATTACCTTCTTCGGGCTTCTCGCCATCTACATCTCCAAAGTCAACTCGGTGTACATACACGCGGCACGCCATATCCTGCAACTGGGGTTGACGCCAGCCGTCACCTGAGTTTACACCAGAACGCACAGGAGGACAAACATGGCAAATCGCGAAATCGCTTATCGAGTCGCCGACCAGATCGAAAAGTCGGAGACGTTCAGCATGGCGCAGCAATTCCACGCTGATGGCCAGCCGTCGTGCATCGCTGGTCACATACTGGCCGACGCTGGCGACACCACTCGTCACATCCAACCGGATATCGGCATGGAAGACATCGGCAAGTTGCAGCGGCGGCTGGGCATCGACTTCATCACCGCGATGATGCTGTGCATGCCGTTGCGCCGTGACGCGCACGTTCACTCACTGCCGGGCTCGCCGGGGTATATCTCGAAAGAGCGCGCTGCAGCTCAGCTGCGTCGCGTTGGCGATGGTGAGTATCCAGACTGGGACTTGGTGATGGTCGACGGCAAGCTCACTGAGAAGCCGTAAAAAGCCGGGGGGCTGAACCGATGTTTCTATTGCAGGCTCTGTTTGAGTCTCCATATATTTTTATCACTGTACTCGTAGTGCCAGTTGCGATCCTGCAAATCGTGCTGGCCAACTTTTTGCCAAAAGAGGAAGCAGATGGCGAAGAAATCGACACGTTCACCAGAGGCCGAAATCGCCGCACAGGCGTTGGCCGCGAAGACCTTACGGGAAGTTCTTGGAAGCGACGCAAATGA
>Ga0114970_10003339_pt1 | contig 11830 bp, 13 predicted proteins | sample M_140205_XF_Meta_FD_87030 | JGI IMG/M metagenome (GOLD analysis project Ga0114970, IMG submission 87030) | Freshwater microbial communities from Lake Montjoie, Canada to study carbon cycling - M_140205_XF_MetaG | ecosystem: Environmental > Aquatic > Freshwater > Lake | place: Lake Montjoie... | reverse complement strand
TGTTGCAGCGCCTGGCGCAGTTGTAATACGGACAGAAGGGGACGTCATCATGTTGTCAGGTAAAAAAATCTCATTCGCCGTCGTGCTGTTGGCGCTACCGCTGGCCGCTTGCGTCACCACCACGCCGTCGACCTCGGTGCATCAACCGATGAGCGTGCGTCCGGTCGCCGTGACCGGCCCGGTGCAGGCCAACGGCGCGATTTTTCAGGCGTCTTTCAGCCGTCCGCTGTTTGAGGATCGTCGCGGTCGTAACGTCGGTGATACGCTGACCGTCAACATTGTTGAAAACACCTCGGCCGATAAAAAATCGAATACCTCCACCAATCGCTCGAGCGACAATAATTTCAGCGTCAGCAATGTCTCCGGCCTGCCCGGCAAGAGTTTCCTCGGCGCCGGTCTGGCTGCAACTTCGGATATGAAATTCAGCGGCGACGGCGAAACCGGCAGTAATAACGTCTTTACTGGCACCATCACCGTCACCATCATTGAGGTCTTGCCCAACGGCAATCTGCTGGTCAGCGGCGAGAAGCAGGTCGGCATCAATCACGGTTCTGAATTCATTCGCGTCTCCGGGGTTGTCAACCCGGTCTATCTGAGCGCCACCAATAGCGTCAACTCGGTGCAGCTGGCCGATGCGCGCATCGAATACCGCGGCAGCGGACAGATCGAAAACGCCCAGCAGATGGGCTGGTTGTCGCGCTTCTTCCTCAACACCCTGCCGTTCTGATCCTGTCACGACTGATGAAACGACTGATGAAACCATTCAACCACACTGTTGTTACCGCGGCTTTCGCGCTGCTCGGGCTGGTAGGGGCCGGCGCGCTGTTACCCGGCAGCGAGGCGCGCGCCGAGCGCATCAAGGATCTCGCCAGCGTGCAGGGCGTGCGCATGAACCAGTTGATCGGTTATGGTCTGGTGGTTGGTCTGGATGGCAGCGGCGACCAGACGACGCAGACGCCGTTTACCGTGCAGAGCATTACCAGCATGCTCGGTCAGTTGGGCGTCAATCTGCCGCCGGGCACCAGCCTGCAGTTAAAGAACGTCGCCGCCGTGATGATTACCGCGCAGCTGCCGCCGTTCTCACAGCCCGGTCAGACCATCGACGTCACCGTGTCGTCGATGGGTAATGCGAAATCCTTGCGGGGCGGCACCTTGGTGCTGTCGCCGTTGAAAGGGGCCGATGGCCAGATCTATGCGATGGCGCAGGGTAACGTGCTGGTTGGTGGTGTCGGTGCATCGACGCCCGGCGGTTCGAGCGTGCAGATCAATCACCTGAGCGTTGGTCGCATTTCCGCCGGTGCCACCATTGAGCGCGCAGTGGCCACGCAACTCGGTCAGGACGGTTATATCTATCTTGGCCTGAACACCACCGATTTTTCCACCACGCGGCGGGTGGTCGATGGCATCAACAAAAAATTCGGCGACGGCATTGCCAGTGCGATTGACGCGCGCATGATTCAGGTTGCCGCACCGGTCGAGCGCGACCGCCGGGTTGAGTTTGTTGCCTTGCTTGAAGAGCTCGATGTCACCCCCGCCGAAAGCGCGGCGAAGGTCATCATCAACGCCCGCACCGGCTCGGTGATCATGAACAACCGCGTCACCATCGATACCTGCGCCATTTCCCACGGCAATCTGTCGGTGGTGATTACCAGCGAGCCGATCATCAGCCAGCCCGGTGCGTTTTCCTCCGGCCAGACCGTGCAGGCGAATCGCGAGCAGATTGAAATCCGTCAGGACAAGGGCGGGCTGACCATGGTGCGCGGGGCCAACCTTTCCGATGTCGTCAAGGCGCTTAATTCGATTGGTGCCACGCCGCAGGATTTGCTGGCCATCCTGCAGTCGATGAAAGCGGCCGGTGCCTTGCGCGCTGATCTGGAGATCATATGACCACCGCGATGCCGATCAATCCGGCCGCTTCGCTGGCGATCGAGTCGCAGGGTCTCGATCAGCTCAAGCTGCAGGCCAAGCGCGACCCCGACAAGGCGCTGGCCGCCACCGCCAAGCAGTTCGAAGCGATGTTTCTGGGCATGATCATGAAGAGCATGCGCGAGGCGACGCCGAAAGACGGCCTGTTGGACAGCGAGCAAACCAAGACCTATACCGCGATGCTCGACCAGCAGTTCGCGCAGCAAATGGCGAGCCGCGGTACCGGACTCGCCGCGGCGCTCACGCGTCAGCTGTCGCAGGGCAAGGCACCCGATGCAGCGCCGGTTGGCGACATGAGTTCGACCTTGCAGATGTCGACCATCGCGATGGCTAAATTAAATCTTGAGGCGCTGGCGGTGGCGCCTTCACAACCGGCCGCACCGAATTTTGACGTGCAGCCCTTGTCGCTCGATGAAGAAGCCTGGGGCCTGCCCTCGGGCAAGGGCGCGACGATGCCGCTGGCGCGTGCGCCCTTGATGGCGGCCATTGCGCCGGCCGCATGGCCGACACGGGCAGCGGCGGCGGCAACGCCGCCGGTGAACATCGCGGCGGCGGTCGCTGCGACGCCTGCCACGGGCGCCGCACCGTTGTCGCAAACCGGTGATTTCGTCAATCGTATCTGGTCACATGCGGTGGACGCCGCGCGCAGCATCGGCGTGCGCCCGCAGTTCATGGTCGGTCAGGCGGCGCTCGAGAGCGGTTGGGGCAAACATGAGATTCGCAATGCCGACGGCAGCGGCACGCATAACCTGTTCGGCGTGAAAGCCGGACGCGGCTGGAACGGCCCTTCGGTGGAGAAAGTCACCACCGAATATGTCAACGGGGTGGCGCATAAAACCACCGCCAGGTTTCGCGTCTATGCCTCGTATGGCGAGGCCTTCAAGGATTACGCCAAATTGATTGGCAGCAATCCGCGCTACGCCGGTGTGATGGCGCAGGCGCAGGACGCGCAGGGCTTTGCGCGCGGCCTGCAGCAGGCCGGTTATGCCACCGACCCGTCGTATGCCGACAAGCTGGTACGCGTCATCAACAGCACCACGATGCGGCAGAGTCTGGCCTATGCGCCGCCGGCGCAACCGTTGCCGCAAATGCTGGCGCAACGCTGATTTTGAGCCGATAAGGCGAGGTAAATTCAATGCAAACGGGCATCTACAATCTGGGGATAGGCGGTTTGGCGGCGGCGCAGGCCGGGCTGGTGGCGACTGGCCACAACATCGCCAATGCCAGTACCGCCGGTTACCGCCGCCAGTCGATAGACCAAGCCGCGCTGCCGGCACTGTCCACCGGCAGCGGCTTCATGGGGCAGGGCGTGCAGGTCACCAGCGTGGTGCGCGCCTATAGCCAGAGTCTGGAGACGCAACTCTCGCAGGCGCAGTCGCAGGCGAGTTATTTCAGCACCTACCAGGCGCAAATGGCGCAGATTGATAACGTCGTTGCCGACGCCACCGCCGGCTTGTCGCCGGCCTTGCAGGCGTTTTTTGCTTCGACGCAAACAGTCGCCAGTAACCCCGCCGACGTGGCCTCGCGCCAGAGCCTGTTGTCGGCGGGTTCGACGTTGACTGCGCGCTTTAATGCGCTGGCCTCGCGCTTCGATGAGCTGCAAAGCGGGGTGAATACCCAGATCAGTGCAACGGTGAAGAACGTCAACACGCTGGCGCAACAGGTTGCCACGCTCAACGACCGCATCCTCGCGCAGCAGCAGAACCCGCAACAGCAGCCCAACGATTTACTCGATCAGCGCGATGCCTTGATCTCCCAGTTGAATAAATTGACCGGTGCGACTTCCGTGCAGCAAAGCGACGGCAGCATCAACGTGGTGGTGGGCACCGGACAGAGTCTGGTGGTTGGCCATCAGGCGATGACCCTGGGTGCGCTGCAATCACCGGAAGATCCACGCCAGACCGTGGTCGGCTACAGCATCAGCGGCAACAGCGTGCCGCTGGGCGACAATGCCTTCCAGGGCGGCAGCCTGGGCGCACTGTTGGCGTTTCGTACGAACGATTTGAACACCGCGCAGAACGCACTCGGACAGGTTGCGGTCGGGCTCACCCAAACGTTCAACGATCAGCACCAGCTTGGCCAGGATTTGAACGGCGTGGCCGGCGTTAATTTCTTCAAGCCGCTGACCCCTGATGTGATTGCACGCTCGACCAATAGCGGCAGCGCTGTGGTGTCGGCCAGCGTCAGCGATGCAACGGCGCTCACCGCCAGCGATTACCGGCTGAGTTACACCGGTACTGGCTATACGGTGACGCGTCTCGCCGATAACACCGTGACCGCCTATGCCAGCCTGCCGCAGACGATCGACGGCCTGACCATTTCGCTGGCCTCGGGTGCGGCCGCCAGCGGCGACAGTTTTTTGATTGAACCGACGCGCAGCGCCGCCCGCAACATGGCGATGAATATCACCAATGGCGCGCAGATTGCGGCGGCCGCACCGATGCGTGCGGCAGCGGCCAACGCCAACACCGGCAGCGGCACGATCAGCGCCGGTACGGTCAATGCGCCGCCGCCGCAGAATGCGAATATCCGCCAGCCGGTGACGTTAACCTTCACTGCTGCCGGCACCTTCAGCGTCAGTGGCACCGGCACCGGCAATCCGGTCGGGGTTGCTTATACCGCCGGTTCTGACATCAGTTACAACGGCTGGACGGTGCAGATTGCCGGTACTCCGGCCGTCGGTGATGTGTTCACCATCGGACCGAACAGCGGTGGCGTTGCCGACGGCCGCAACGCTTTGCTGTTGGGCGGTTTGCAAACGCAGAACATGCTCTCCTCCGGCACCGCGTCTTATCAGGGCGTTTATAGCCAGATGGTCAGCCAGGTCGGCAGCAAGATGCAGCAGGTTAACGTCATGGTGGAAACACAGAACACGCTGGCGCAACAGGCCACCGTTGCACAGCAGTCGGTGTCGGGCGTTAATCTGGATGAAGAGGCGGCCAATTTGCTGCGTTATCAGCAGGCCTATCAGGCCGCCGGAAAAATGATCCAGATCGCGCAGTCGCTGTTTCAGTCGATTCTGCAAATTCAATAAGGGGCTCTATCGTGCGTATCAGTACCGGCATGATTTACGAGTTGGGCGTGTCCAGCATGCAAAAAAGGCAGCAGGATCAGGTCCAGTTGCAACAGCAACTCTCGACCGGCCTGCGCATCAACACGCCGGCCGACGATCCGATCGCCGCTTCCAGCGTGCTCAATATCAAGCAGTCGCAGACCATCAATCAGCAATACAAGGTCAATGCAGAAGCGGCCAAGGCCCCACTCAGCCTGGAGGAGGGCGCGTTGAGCGACGCCACCACCATATTGCAGAACGTGCGGGCGCTGGCGGTCAATGCCGGCAACGGCGCGCTGACCAATGCCGACCGCGCCAATATCGCCACCGAGCTTGAGGGCAATTATCAGGAACTCCTTGGTATCGCCAACCGTGGTGATGGCAACGGTCAGTTTCTGTTCTCCGGCTATAAGGGTGCAACCCAGCCGTTCAGCGAAACCAGCCCCGGCGTGGTGGCCTACAACGGCGACGCCGGCCAGCGTCTGGCGCAGATCGGACCGGCGCGCATGATTCCGGTGAACGATTCCGGTGCCGATGTGTTTCGTAATATCCGCACCGGCAACGGCAGCTTCAATTCCACCGTCGCCGCGACCAACAGCGGCAGCGGCGTCCTCAGCGCCGCCACGCTCACCGATCCGACGCAATGGAACAGCGCTGCCAACGCCAAAGATTTCAGCATCAAGTTCAATGTCAGCGGCGGTGTCACGACCTACGATATTGTCGACAACGTCAACAACGTCTCCATGCTGACCGGCCTGGCGCCGGGGGCGGGGCCTTACCTGCGCACCTATACCGCCGGCACGGAAATTTCGTTATCGACGCAAAGCCCGCCTGATACCAATGCCACCCCGTTTGATTTCGGCGCCAGTGTGGCCATCAGCGGCGCACCCGCCAGCGGCGACAGTTTCAGCGTCAAGGCCAGCACGAACCAGGATATGTTTACCACGCTGAACGACCTCATCACCAGCCTGCGCAGTGGCAGCACCGCCACGCCGGCGGCGGCGGCGCAATTGCAAAACAAACTGACTTCATCATTGAACGAGCTGGATAACGCGCTCAATAACGTGCTCAATGTGCGCGCCTCGGTCGGTGCCCGCCTGAATGAAATCGACTCCGCACAGTCCACTGCTGAAACCCTCGACTCGCAATACGCGCAGACCGTCTCCGGTTTGCAGGATCTTGACTACACCAAGGCGGTCAGCGATCTCGGTCAGCAGCAGGTTTATCTGCAGGCCGCACAGCAATCCTTTCTCAAAATAACACGCCTTAATTTGTTCGAAATGCTGTGATCGTGCAGCGGCATACGAGGCTGGAGAGCACAATGAAAACTTTCAGGAAACGCCGGTTGGCGGCGGCGCTGCTGCTGCCCTGGCTGGCCGCCTGCAGCGGCATCGACGGCGTACCCAGCAGTAACACGCTGATTCCGCCCGATGTGGTGACGGTCAGTCGCTCGCTCAGCGTGCCGCTGGAGAGTATTGCCGCCAGTGTGGTGGTATTCGTGGTGATGGACCCGCTGGCGCCGAACTGGAAAATCGAAGAGACGCGCTTGAACCCCGAACGCTATCGTCTGGCGCTGCGCAAAAAACGTTTCAGCACCGGCGGTGACGGTGAGGTGATGCCGGCGTTTTACCGGCGCGCCGAGCAGCTCGTCGTACAAAACAGCGCGACCCATTACCGCATCGTTGAGTTCAGCGAAGGCGTTGATTCCGGTGGCCCGATCGCCCAGCGCGTGGCCCAGGGCGTGATCGAAATCGTGCGTTAAACCCAGCGTGCGGCGGCGTGCGACCGGCACGCACGCAGAACGTGTGCCGCACCAAGGCTGTCACTGCACGCCGCCGTGCCCGTGGTTCGCACGCATGTATTAACTTCCTGTTTTTGAGTGAGCACTGCGTGGCAGTGCCGTCGGCGTTTGTATCGGGTGCAGGCGCAGGCGCTGGTGCATTGCGGCGACGCGCGAGGCCGCCTGCTTCAGCGCCCGGGAATCGAGACCTGCAGCATGTTGCCGAAGCCGGCTTCGAACAAGCGTTCGAAGACCGGCACGCAATATTGCAGCGACATCATGAGGGCGAAAAAGCCCACGCCGAGGGTGATCGGAAAGCCGATCGCAAAAATATTCAACTGTGGCGCCGAACGCGTCAGTACACCCAGTGCCGCGTTGACCACCAGCATGGTTCCCACCAGCGGCAGGGCCAGCAAAATTGCCGCACGCATCACCATGCTGCCCGCTTGCGCGATCAGCAGCCACTGGCCGGCGGCACCGCCATCAACCGGTACGCTGCGGAAGGATTCGATCAGGGTGGAGATCATGACAAGGTGGCCGTTGAGCGAGAGAAACGTCAGCGTCGCCAGCAGATTCAGATATTGGCCGAGCACCGGGACCTGGCCGTTGCTTTGCGGGTCGTAGAACTGGGCGAAACCGAGGCCCATTTGCAGACCGATCACATCACCGGCGGCAGTGATGCCGGCAAACACCAAACGCATCGCCAGCCCCATGGCAATACCAATCGCGGTTTCACGCGCCAGCAGCAGCAGGCCCTCGCCCGAACCCGGATCGATGGCCGGGATCGTCAGCGTGGGTGCGATCACCGCAGTGATCAAAATAGCGAGCCCGATTTTGACCGCTGCCGGCACCTGCGGGCTACCGGTGAGCGGTGCGGTGGCGAGCAACGCGAGGATGCGGGCGAACGGCCACAGCATCAGGGCGAGCCAGCCGTTGAGCTGGATGGAGGTGAGGGTGATCACGGGCGGCGGGTCCCTGCGCCTTAACCGATCAGCGTCGGGATCTGCGTGAACAGGCGCCGGATGTAATCAACCATTGTGGCGATGATCCACGGCCCGGCAATGATCATGCTGACGAATACCGCGACCAGCTTGGGGATGAACGACAGCGTCGTTTCATTGATTTGTGTGGCGGCCTGAAAAATACTGATCAGGAGGCCGACGCCGAGTGCAGCGAGCAGCATCGGTGCCGAGATCATCAACACCACCAGCAGGGCCTGCTGGCCGATCGAGACGATGGATTCCGGTGTCATGTGGCAAAACTCTGAGCCAGTGAACCCATTAACAGCGCCCAGCCGTCAACCATGACGAAGATCATCAGCTTGAAGGGCAGTGAAATCATCGCCGGCGACACCATCATCATGCCCATCCCCATCAGCACGCTGGCCACCGCCATATCGATAATCAGAAACGGAATGAAAATCAGAAAGCCGATCTGGAAGGCGGTTTTTAATTCGCTGGTAACGTAGGCTGGAATGAGGATGGTCAGCGGCGTCTCGCGCACATTGTCGACGCTCCGGCCGGAGAGCTTGGTGAACAGCGCGAGGTCGCCTTCGCGCGTTTGTTTGAGCATGAATTCGCGCAGCGGCACGCTGCCTTTGTCGACCGCTTCGGTGAAGCTGATACGGTTTTCCGAGAAGGGCTGGTAGGCGTCGGCGTTGATGCGATCGAGCACCGGCGACATCACGAAGAGGGTGAGAAAGAGGGCCAGCCCGACCATCACCTGGTTCGGCGGCGAGGTCGGCGTGCCCAGCGCCTGACGCAGCAGCGAGAGCACGATGATGATGCGCGTGAAGCCGGTCATCATCAGCAGCAGTGCCGGCAGAAACGACAGCGAGGTGAGCAGCAACAGGGTTTGCAGGTTGAGGCTGTAGTTCTGCCCGCCACCGGGGGCCGGCGTGCTGCTAAAGGCCGGCAGCGCGTTTTGCGCCAGCGCCGGCAGTGCGCTGAGCAGACAGGCGCCGGTGCAGAGTGCGGCCGCCGCCAGATATTTTTTATTTCGCATTGCGTTTATCCATGACCTGCTTGAGCCAGCTGGCAAAGGCCGCGGTTGGTTGCGCGTTTGCACCGGCAGCGCCGGTGGTTGCCGGCATTTCAGCGCGCGGCATTTGTTGCAGCAGATTGACGCCACCGGCAGCAACGCCGAGCACCAGCCACGAGGCGCCGATCTCAACCACCACCACGCGTTCACGCTGACCGACGGCAGTGCCGGCCACCACGCGCAGCACGCCGCTGTTGCCATAGCCGCTTGGATTGAAGCGCTTGAGCAGCCACGCGATGCCGGCGATCACTGCCAGCACAAACAGCGTGCCGGCAAACAAACCGAAGATCTGGCTCGCGCCGATCATCGAGGTGGCGGCGGCGGGCGCGCTCTGCGCCTGAGCCGCCGCGCCGAACGGCGCTGCACACAGGGCGGCGATGCAGACGGTGTCGCGATGGTTCATCGCTTCAACTTCCGCAGGCGTTCCGACGGCGTGATGATGTCGGTGAGACGGATACCGAATTTTTCGTTGACGACGACCACTTCGCCCTGCGCGATCAGGCAGCCGTTGACCAGCACGTCCATCGGCTCGCCAGCGAGTCCCTCCAGTTCGACCACCGAGCCCTGGGCGAGCTGCAGCAGGTTTTTAATCGCGATTTTGGTGCGGCCGAGTTCCACCGTCAGCTGCACCGGGATATCGAGAATCATGTCGATATCGTTGTGTGCGCCACCCTTGTTGCTGCCGGCCGAGAATTGTTCAAAGATCGGTGCCGCGGCGACTTGTGTCGACGCGTTGCCGCCGGCTGGCGCCTGTTCCGCCATGGCCGCCGCCCAATCGTCGGCGGATACCTGTCCCTGATCTGCCGCTTCACTCATGATGATCTCCTGTTTTTCCTGTCAACCAGCACTGGACAGCAGCCGCTCGACCTTGAGCGCGTACTGGCCGTTTAAAATTCCGCATTTGCATTCCATCACCGGCACGTTATCGATGGTGGCGATCATCGGATCGGGAATGTTGAGCGAGATGACGTCGCCGACCTGCATGGCGAGCAATTGTTCAAAGTTCAAGGTGGCTTCGCCCATATTGACCACCAGCTCGACCTCGGCGCTTTGCACCTGCTTCGAGAGCATTTGCACCCAGCGCTTGTCGGCTTCCATGTGGTCGCCCTGCATGCTGCTGCACAGCAGGTCGCGGATCGGTTCGATCTGCGCGTACGGCATGCAGATGTGAAACTCGCCGCCGGTGGTACCGAATTCGATGTTGAAGGTGGTCACCACGACCACCTCGTTGGGGGTGGCGATATTGGCGAACTGCGTGTTCACCTCGGAGCGCAAATACTCGAAGCTCACCTCGTGCACCGGCTGCCAGGCTTTTTCGAGGTCTTCAAAAATAATCGACAGCAGGCGCTGGATGATGCGCTGCTCGGTCGGCGTAAATTCACGGCCTTCGACGCGGGTGTGAAACTGGCCGTTGCCGCCGAACAGGTTGTCGACGATCAGAAAGACCAGATTCGGGTCGATGATGAACAGCGAAGTGCCGCGCAGCGGTTTGATCTGCACCAGATTCAGATTGGTCGGCACCACCAGATTGCGGATGAAGTCGCTGTATTTAAGGGTCCGCACCGGGCCCACGGAAATTTCAGCGCTGCGGCGGATGAAGTTAAAGAGACCGATGCGCAACAGGCGCGCAAAGCGCTCGTTGATGAGTTCGAGCGTGGGCATGCGCCCGCGCACGATGCGCTCCTGCGTGGCGATGTTGTAGGGTCGTACATTGGATGCGTCGCCCCCCCCTTCGGCTTCGTCAGTTTCGCCGCTGACGCCTTTGAGCAGGTCGTCAACTTCTTCCTGTGAGAGGAAATCCTTGCTCATGGCCGCATCACTGGATGATGAAGGTGGTGAACAACACCGCCTGCACCGCTCGCTTGCTGTTGTCTTTTGGCGCGGCGCCGCCTTTGGTGTCCTTGGCGTCTTTAGCGTCTTTAGCGTCTTTAGCGTCCTTCGCTTCTTCGGGGTCTTTTTCTTCCTCGTCTTCGGCTGCCTTGGCGTCCGCAGCCTTGGCATCCACTTTCTTCGCCGCGCCTTTGGCCGGCGCTTCGCTTTTGCCGAGCACTTCATTCATGGCGTCGACGATGTCGTTGCCGAGCTGGCGTTTGCCTTCGATCGTCAACAGATCGGTCGATTTGCGGCTCGACATCAGCATCAGGATACGGTCACGCACCACCGGCGTGAGCAGCTTCAATTCCTCGATGACGGCGTTGTCACTGACCTTGAGTGTGATGCCGGTTTGTAAAAACTGTGGCGTTTCGATCAGCACCAGATTGACCGTGAAGGTTTCCAGCGGATAGAACACCGGTGGTTTGGCCGGCTCCTGTTTGGCTTCGGCCGCACCTTCGGCGTTTTTGTGGCCGAGATACCACCACGCACCGCTGCCGATTGCGCCACCGACGACCAGCACGATGACGGCGAGTTTAATCAGCCCCTTTTTACCGCTCGCTTTGGGGGCTGCCTCGTCCGATGCGGCTTCCGGTTTGCCGGCGCTGACTGCCATGAATGTTCCTTGAATGTCGGTGTTGAAATGACTGCATTCCGGGAAACATTATGGCCGGCGTAGGGGCTGATTGATGACCCGAATAGGCCGTCAAATGCCCGCTTTATCCGGTTTTCGCCGTCAGGCGAAGAGATCGACCAGGCTACGGCTGTGCGTGATCACGGCGGGGGGCAGTTGTGCTTCAGCCGACGTATCGCCGGCGTTATTGCCGCTGCCGCGGCTTCTGCGTGGTGGCTCTGCAAAGGCCCGGCCGTCGCGCGGCGTGTCCGCGGTGACGCTGGCGTTACCGAGCATGATACCGCTGTCGGCCAGCACTTCGCGCAGACGCGGCAGCGCTGCTTCGACGGCTTCACGCACCTCGCTGTGCGGTGAGCTGAACAAGGCGGTGGTCTGCGCGCCGTCGATGGTGAGCTTGATGTCGAGCGGACCCAGATTTGGCGGATTGACGTGGATTTCAGCGACCTGCTGTTGGTCGCCAACCATCCAGACGATTTTTTGTCCGAGTTCGGTATTCCAGGCCGGCGTGCCGACTTGCGCAGCGAGT
>Ga0114970_10003336_pt1 | contig 11842 bp, 8 predicted proteins | sample M_140205_XF_Meta_FD_87030 | JGI IMG/M metagenome (GOLD analysis project Ga0114970, IMG submission 87030) | Freshwater microbial communities from Lake Montjoie, Canada to study carbon cycling - M_140205_XF_MetaG | ecosystem: Environmental > Aquatic > Freshwater > Lake | place: Lake Montjoie... | reverse complement strand
CGTCTCGGGATAGTGGACGATGTATTTGTCGTCATTGCAGGGCCACGCCACATCGGCCTGACCCTCGGCCAAGGGGGCTCCAAGGCTGTGGACCGCAGGCACGAAGAACCCGTCCTCGCCAATGGCTTCCAGCGCCGCCGTACCCATCCGGGTCATGACGCGCATGGAAACGGCGACATAGGCGCTATCGGTAATTTCAACGCCAAGAGCACTGATGCGCGAGCCGATCGGGCCCATGCTGAAGGGCACGACATAGAGGGTGCGACCCTTCATACAGCCTGCAAACAGGCCCTGAAGCTTGGCGCGCATCAGGTCCGGCGCCATCCAATTGTTGGTCGGACCGGCGTCGATCTCATTGTCTGAACAGATGAAGGTGCGGCTTTCCACCCGGGCAACATCGCGCGGATCAGAATTGGCAGCGAAGGAGTTGGGCCGCTTGGCAGGATCGAGACGCACCATGGTGCCCGAAGCGACCAACCCGGCGGTCAACTGCTCCCACTCGGCATCAGAGCCATCGCACCAATGGACCCGGTCCGGGGTCGTCAGGGCCGCGATCTCACGGACCCAAGCGACCAGTTTGGTATGTTTGGTTGGCGCAGGATCAAGTCCGGGAACAGAGGAAGCATTCGTCACAGGGTCGTCTCCACAATTCGATCCGACTACGCCCTGCTGAACTGGCGTCAATCGATAACAAATATAACAAAATCAGACGGCTAAAGAGGCTGTCCGATCCGCTACTGGTCCCAATCACTTCGACGATCTACGCCATCATCGAACAGTGTGAACTGCTGGTTACAGCCGCACGATAGAAGCGGATGCAAAGCCAAAAAGATCACGTTAAAAATCCGTTTAGAAGATCAAGACGGCCGGGGCAAACCCCCCAAGGGCGAGTCTGGCAATGATTACGCTGTCATCGCAAAAAATGCAGCGCACGGACCGTTGGGCGCTGCGCGAATGCAACGCTGAGCGTGCACGGGCCCGAATCAGCCATCCTCGTCTTGCACCCAAGGCAATTGAAGCGTATCGCTCCGGCCTATCTTTAAGAGACAGAGGAGTAATGCGATGGGGTACCGTGTGGCCGTCGTCGGCGCCACCGGCAATGTGGGCCGAGAAATGATGAACGTCCTTGAGGAACTGGAGTTCCCCATTGATGAAATCCATGCCGTGGCTTCGCGAAAATCCGTCGGTATGGAGGTCTCCTACGCCGAACGCACCCTTAAGTGCGTGGCCTTAGACAGCTTCGATTTCTCGACCGTGGACATTGTTTTGATGTCCGCTGGCGGCACCGTGTCCAAGGAATGGTCTGAAAAGATCGGCGCGGCTGGCCCCGTGGTCATCGACAATTCGTCGGCCTGGCGCATGCACCCAGACGTTCCCCTGATCGTGCCGGAAGTGAACCCCGACGCGGTTGAGGGCTTCCGCAAGAAGAACATTATCGCCAATCCGAACTGCTCGACCATACAACTGGTTGTAGCCCTCAAGCCCCTGCACGATGAGGTTCGGATCAAGCGGGTTGTGGTCTCCACCTACCAGTCCGTCTCTGGCGCGGGCAAGGAAGGCATGGATGAGCTTTGGAACCAGACCAAGGGCGTCTTCGTCCTCGGTGCACCACCGCCCAAGAAGTTCTCCAAGCAGATTGCCTTCAACGTCATTCCGCACATCGACGACTTCTTGGACGACGGCACGACCAAAGAAGAGTGGAAAATGACGGTCGAGACCCAGAAGATCCTGGACCCGATGATCAAGCTCACCGCCACCTGCGTCCGGGTGCCGGTCTTTGTTGGCCATTCTGAATCGGTCAATATCGAGTTTGAAACCGCTATAGACGAGGACGAAGCCCGCGAAATCCTGCGCGAAGCCCCCGGCGTTGTGGTCTTGGACCGCCGCGAAGCGGGCGGCTATATCACCCCGGTCGAATCTGTCGGTGAGCATGCGGTCTATGTCAGCCGCATCCGCAAGGACCCGACCATTAAGAACGGTCTGAACCTGTGGTGCGTGTCCGATAACCTACGCAAGGGCGCAGCCCTCAACGCAGTGCAGATCGCGCAGCTCCTCGACCGTAGAGGTCTGCTGGAGCGTTCAGGCTCGTGAGCCCAGAGGCCTTAGAGGCCGCAGCGAAAGAACAGCGCGCTGCGGTCGCTGCGGCCATCTCTTGTTATCTGATGTGGGGGCTGATGCCCCTGATGTTCCAAGCCATGGGCCGCAGCGGCATTTCCCCCTGGGAGATCACCGGTCACCGCGCCCTATGGTCCGTGTTCTGGGCGGGCGGTCTTGTGCTGCTCGCGCGGCAAGGCGGCCAAGTCATGGCGATCCTGCGCGATCCCAAGCTGATGGGATGGTTGACCCTCTCGGCCCTGCTGATCGGCTTGAACTGGCTGTTGTTCCTGATCACGGTCAATAGCGGCCATACGCTGGAAGCCAGCCTCGGATATTATATCAACCCGCTCATGAACATGCTGGCCGGAGCCCTGCTGTTTCGCGAGAAGATCAGCAGGGTGGGCATGGTGGCCATCGGCCTTGCGGTGATCGGCGTCCTGTTCCAGACCGTAGCCTTGGGCCATCCGCCCTTCATGTCGCTGGCTCTGGCCCTGTCCTTTTGCCTCTATGGCATCTTGCGCAAACAGATCGCCGCCGATGCGCAGAGCGGTCTCTTTATCGAATGTCTGATCCTGACCGTGCCGGGCCTCGCCTATGTGGTCTGGCTGCAGATGCAGGGCCAAGGCCATCTGGGTCAGGGCCTTAGCGCAACCAGCCTGCTCCTGTTGCTCGGCCCGGCGACCGTCGCCCCCCTAGCGGCTTTCGGCTGGGCGGCGCGGCGCATTCCGCTATCGACCATGTCGTTCTTGCAGTTCATTGGCCCAACGGTGCAGTTCGGTATCGGACTGGCCAATGGCGAGGCCTTCACGCCCCTGCGCGCCCTATCCTTCGTCTTTATCTGGACGGGCGTGGCGGTCTTTGCCTGGGGCGCTTGGCAAAGGTCGCGGCCTCAAGATCAGGCCGCGACCTAAGGGTTCAAACCCGCGTCAGCTGGCCCACGCCCCCGCCCTGTTGAGGCGTCACGACCCACTTTGATAGGGTCTTGGTTTCAAACTCTTTGCGCACCACGGTCGAGACGGCCATCAGTTCACCGCGCGCACTGTCCTTGGTCAGGGTCAGGAGCACAAAGCCCTTGGCGGCTTGGTCAGTGAACAGAACCTCTGGATTGCGGGTGACATAGGCCTCGTTTAAAGGCGCGTCGGGCATAGCGTCACCATAGCCCGGACTTGTAATCGCCGTTGTGCCAAACTCGGCCGCGACGCGGTTCTTGCCAGTTGCATCAAACAGATCATTGACCCAAAAGGCATGGCTGTCGCCCGACAGGACGATCGGATGGGCCTTTGCGGCCTTGAACAGGTCATAGACCCGCTCGCGGGCAGCCGGATAGCCATCCCAGCTGTCAAGATTTCCGGGAATCTCCAGCGCCGTCAGTTCAGCAGCCTTGGCAAAGCGCCCGCGGTAGTTTTCTGGGAGCTTGGCCAGCATCGCCGCCCAAGCCTCTGGCCCCATAACCTTAGGCAGTTGCGGGCCCTTGACCCGCGCCATGACAACCTGATTGCCGAGCACCTGCCAGGTCTGGCCTGCCTTGACCGAGCGGTCGAGCTCTTGGCCAAGCCAAGCCTCTTGGGCAGGGCCCATCAGTTGGCGTGAGGGGCTGTTGAGCTTGGCGTTAAAACCGGCCTCGTCGGGCACAAGCTTTCCATCCGGGCCTTTGACCAACAGGTCTGCCTCATAGGTCAGTTGCTTATCGCGCGCCGTTAGACGGGTCTCGGTCATGATCAAGGTCGCGATATCACCGAACGAGAAGGACCGGTTGATGGCGGAGAGGGACTGGCCGGGTGCGGGATCGCGGATCGGCATCCACTCGTTATAGGCGCGCAGAGCAACCGCCTTACGCGCAGCCCAATCGCCTTCGGTCACTGGCTGATGGTTTTCGGCACCATCGATCCAGCTGTCATTGGCCGTCTCATGATCATCCCAGACCACGATCCAAGGCGCGCGAGCATGGGCAGCCTGAAGGTCTGGATCGCTCTTATAGAGCCCATGACGGGCTCGATAGTCCGAAAGACTGACAATCTCGTGGGCTGGCTCAGTGACGCGACCGATCTTGGCCCCGATGGACATGCCATAGTCGTCGGGTGCTGCACCATATTCATAGATATAGTCGCCCAGATGCAGCACGGCATCGACGCGCTCAAGCTTGGCGATGGCCTGATAAGCGTTGAAAAAGCCCGCCGGATAGAGCGAACAGCTCGCTACGGCCAGCACCACATCCTTCACCGAACCGGTCGGCAAGGTCCGCCCACGGCCCACAGGCGAGGTCACGCCCTGGCAGATGAAGCGATAGTGATAGTCCGTGATTGGCTTGAGGCCGCCAACATCGATCTTAACGGTGTAATCCCGCGCCAGGTCCGCTACGGTTTGGCCCTTGGCGACCACCTGTGTAAAATCAGCATCGGTAGCGACCTGCCATTGAACCGGCACGCTCTTCGTCCCTAGGCCTGACACCCGGCTCCAGATCACCAAACGGTCAGCCAAGGGATCGCCGCTGGCGACACCATGGGCGAAGGCTGGTTTGCTGTTCGACTTGGCGGCCACCGCTGCGGGGGTACCCGCAGCAGCAGCGGTCATCAGAGCCAGTGCCTGGCGGCGATCAAGAGTCATGTCGTGTGTCCATCCCGATTGATGTTCTGGTGGCCGGTTGTTGGCCTAGTAGGTTATGGAGAAGGATGCCCCAAAGTAACGGGGCTCGCCAGCGATGAAGGTCGGGATACCAAAGGCGCCGCCCGTATTACCCGCATCCTTGATGTAGTCCTGATTCAGCAGATTGCTGGCAAAGGCTTCAAGTTTCCACTTGGCATCGGTAGGCTTGAATGCGACCCGCAGATTGAGGAGACCGTAAGGCGTTTGGAACTCGTCTTGGATCTTGTCCCCCGTGCTCTGAAGAGCGGGGATGTCATTATCATTGTCGAAGAACAGCTTTGACTGCCACGTATAGGTCGGCACGATAGATATGGCCCCTCCAGCAACTGGCGCATCATACTTTAGACCGAATGAAACGCTATCGTCTGGCGACAGACGCCACTGGTTGCCCTTGAAGCGGCCATTGTCAAACCGGGCTGGGCCATGGGCATAGGTGCCGAAAATACGGAGTTGATCGACCGGCCGCCAGTTGACCTGTCCTTCAAAACCGGTTGAGGAGGCGTCACCCGCGCTGATGGTCTGGAACACGCCCGGCGCAACCTGGATACTGGTTTGGAAGTTCGTGTAGCTATAGCGGTAGACTGAGCCCTCAAGACCGAGGCGACGGTCGAACCATTGGCTCTTAATGCCCAGTTCGTAAGAATCAACGATCTCGGCGGCAACGGGTGCGAACCGCACATTGCCTTGCGGCGCCAATGGAGCGGCGACAGACAAGACCTTTGGTCGGCGACCCCGAGCATAGGAGGCAAAGACACTAAAGTCCTGTGACACGGCATAGCGACCGACCACGCGGTAGGTCATGCCAGAATCGCTGAGGGAACTGTATTGCGGCTTCCCGCCCGGTGTCGACTGCAGGAATATGCCACGGGCGGTGGCGGGGTCGGCAGCCCGAGCGGCCGAACCGCTGGTCAAGACGGAACCGCCATTGTCCAGCGTTCCGCGATAGCCAGAGCGCTTATCCTCGGTCGAGTAACGAAGGCCTGCGGAGATTTCGAAGGCGTCAGTCACCTTGTAGGTCGCATCGGCAAACACATCATAGGATGTGGTCCGACCATAGTTCTGGAAGGTCTCTCTATGGACCAACTTATAGGCGCTCAAGGCAGGGTAGGCATTAATCGCTTCCAGCGACCCCACATTGGGAGCGACAAATCCTAGGAGGGCGTTTAGCGCGGGATTTGAACGGACCGCATAGACGCGCTCATTATACTGCAGAGGTACCGCCTGCGAGCCGTCTTCATAGAAATATCCCACACCGGCGAACGCACTGAAGCGCTTGCCGCTATCGTAATTGACTCGAAGCTCTTGGCTATATTGATCGCCCCGCGCATCTTCGGCAAAAACGAACAGGGGCAAGGAGAAGCCGTCTGCATCGAAGATTTCCAGCGAATTGAAGCGTCGGAAGGCTGAGGTCGAGGTCAGGTTCAGATTCTGATTGATTTCATAGGCAACGATGCCGGTAACGCCCCAGACGGTGCGCTCCAACCCAAGGTCACGACCACCCATAAATCCGTCGCTGGCACCGAGGGCTGCACCAGAATTACGGCCCAGATCGCCAACGACCTTACCGGTCAGGGGCTCGGTGGGCAGATAGGTCAAGGATTTGAACGAGGTACCGGTCGGATTATCGGTCTGGTGATTGAAGATCAGATCGCCGGTCAATCTTTCGCTCGGGGTCCAATGCAAGGCGACGCGGTAGGCCGCCGTGTCGGTGGAGTTGAAATCCCGGCCGCCCAAGGCGTTCTCGACAAAACCGTCGCGCTTCTTAACACGGCCAGCCACGCGAAGGGCCAAGGTGTCGCTCAGCGGAATATTGGCCATCGCATCCAAGGAGCGATAGTTGAAATTGCCAGCTTCGAACTTGGCTGAACCGGCTAGGCCCCGCGTAGAGGCCTTGTTCTGGATGACATTGACCGCACCGATTAGGGCGCTGCGACCATAGAGGGTCGATTGAGGGCCCTTACTGATCTCGATCCGCTCATTATCAAACAGTTCGACATAGGAGCCACGCGACTTGGAGATGGACACGCCGTCTTGGAAGACCGACACCCGGGGCTCTACCGTAGCGCTGCCGTCATCAGAGGTAACGCCGCGCATGACAAAGCCGGGATTGTTGGGTGACTGGTTTTGCACCTCGAAGCCGGGTACAAAGGCCGAAAGCTCTTCGAACTCTTGAACGCCGATCTCATCAAGGAAGCTGCCCGAATAGGCGGTCAGGGAAATGGGAACATCAATGGTTTTTTGTTCACGCTTTTGAGCGGTAACCACCAATTCTTCGACTGAGCCAGAATTGACTGCGACCTCTGCATGAGCAGCTGTAGCGGCGCTGAGCACCAGAATGCTGGCCATTGAAAATGACCGGATACGCAAAGAAAGCATGATTGTGTCGACCCCAAGACTGAAACGTTTGGACTAGGGGCTAGATCAATCCGGTGTCAGCCTCACTACAGGACCGTAACCGAATTATGATTAATCCATGGTAGATTTATTACAGCCCGATCGGGGTGACGGCTTAGAGGACGAGGCCCTCCAAATCGTCATCTCGTCAGAAGCCGCGGGGGATCGATTAGATCGGGTTTTAGCCGCCCATCTGCCGGATCTGTCTCGGGCGCGAATTCAGGCTCTCATGGGGCAAGGGGCTCTGTTTCTAGATGGCAAGGCGGTCAGTGACGTCTCAGCCAAAGCCAAGGCTGGGACCTATGTGCTGGTGATGCCGGCACCGTTGGCGGCATTTCCGGCACCCGAAGATCTAAACCTCATCGTGCTCTTCGAAGATGCTCACCTGATCGTTGTCGATAAGCCTGCCGGTATGGCCGCGCACCCCGCGCCGGGGACGCCATCGGGGACGCTGGTCAATGCGCTTTTGCATCATTGCGCGGGCAGCCTATCGGGCATTGGCGGGGTTGCGCGGCCCGGCATTGTTCACCGGCTCGATAAGGACACCTCCGGCGTCATGGTCGCAGCCAAGTCCGATGCCGCCCATGCTGGACTTTCGGCCCTCTTTGCCGCCCACGATATTGACCGGGTCTATACGGCGCTGGTTCGGGGCGTGCCTGAGCCTCAAGCGGGTCTCATCGTCACCCAGATCGGGCGATCTCCCACCGACCGCAAGAAGATGGCCGTCCTCAAGAGCGGTGGGCGCGAGGCCATCACCCGCTACACGGTCGAACAGACCTTTGGGCCTGAGACCAAACCCTATGCGGCGCGGATCAGTTGCCGATTAGAGACCGGGCGAACGCACCAGATCCGGGTCCATATGGCCCATAAGGGCACCCCCTGCTTGGCCGATAGCGTCTATGGCGGCGGACCGCCCGCCCTCGCCGTGCGCGAAGCCATCGCGGAGGCGGGACTATTGCGCCAAGCCCTGCACGCGTCGGTCTTGGGCTTTATTCACCCGATTACGGGCGAAAAGCTGAGATTTGAGACCCAATTGCCGCCGGATATGGCCGGTTTAGCGGCGCGCTTAGGTGCGCTATAAGGTCCACCTCTCCAATTTGTAATGGGATCTTGGCCCTGAAGGCGTAAGTTTTTGTCCGGCGGGACTTAAACAGGCCACGAACGCTCCCTATCTAACCAACCGAAGGGGAGGACGACGGAGCACTATGCGTCGCTCGCCAAGATCTTAGGGGTTCTATCGATGGCTACTGCAGCTCAATCCTTGTCGGTGATGTCGCCTGATGGCGGCCTGTCCCGCTATCTGACTGAGATTCGCAAGTTTCCGATGCTGGCAAGGGACGAAGAATTCATGCTGGCCAAGCGCTGGCGCGAACATGAAGACCCCAACGCTGCCCATCGTCTGGTCACGTCACACCTGCGCCTCGTGGCCAAGATTGCCATGGGCTATCGCGGCTATGGCCTGCCCATCGGCGAGGTGATCTCCGAAGGCAATGTCGGCCTGATGCAGGCGGTCAAGAAGTTCGAGCCTGAGCGCGGCTTTCGCTTAGCGACCTATGCCATGTGGTGGATCCGCGCCTCGATCCAGGAATATATCCTGCGGTCTTGGTCGCTGGTGAAGATGGGCACGACCGGCGCACAGAAGAAGCTGTTCTTCAACCTGCGCAAGGCCAAGTCAGAGATCAGCGCCTTTGAAGAGGGCGACCTTCGTCCTGAACAGGTCAGCCACATTGCCACGCGTCTGGGCGTGCTGAATGAGGAAGTCATCTCGATGAACCGGCGCATGTCCGGTCCAGATGCGTCCCTCAATGCGCCGTTGCGGGTCGATGGTGACGGCGAGTGGCAAGACTGGCTAGCCGACGACAATGCGGTGAGCCAAGAGACCCAATTGGCCGATAGCGAAGAACAGAGCATCCGCACGACCCTGCTGCAATCGGCCATGACCGACCTGTCAGACCGTGAGCGTCATATTCTGACTGAGCGTCGGCTCAAGGACGACCCCACGACGCTTGAGGACCTGGCCAGTCACTATGGCGTTAGCCGTGAACGGGTGCGCCAGATCGAGGTCCGCGCCTTCGAGAAGTTGCAAAAGTCCATGATGGCCGCCGCAGAGGAACAGCGGATCGACAGTCACTAGCGGTGATTGGCCTAGAGGCTTTGAACCCTTGAGCCAGACAGGCTCTTCTCTCGGCCAGACCCGCTGCTAACAGCATTTTGAACCGGGTTTCCGACGCTGGCCATGGCTGACATGGCGGTCATCAGATTGGCCGCATGTTTGCGCATATTGGCTTTCGTCAATCCTCCGGCCTTTACGGATGACAAAACAAACATCTTGAGCTCAAAGGCAGCTTGCCCAATGGCGAAGTCATGAATCTCAAGGCCGATGGCACTGAGCTGTTCGGCCTGTATTAAAAGGTCGCGCGCCGAGTTCGCGGGCTCGCTTTCGACCCGCTCAATTGCCGCCTTCATCTGGATGAACAACGCACTCATGCGTTCCTGCATCGTCGGCAATTCTTGATCAAACTCACGTTTCAGCCTGCCGCGATAGACCCGGGAGTTAAAGCGCCGACGGTTAGGTCCAACATAGTCCGGCCATTCCGCCCAATCTCGATCCTGAAGCACCGCGGCGGCAATGCGTCGGTAAAGGTCTTTGGCGGTAAAGGGCTTGGCTAGGAATTCATGCACCCCCGCATCACGGGCACGGTTGATTGCCAGACGTGTGGAGGCTGCTGTTGTGACGATAATCGGCACCTTACGACACGGCATAGTACTGCGCCGGATCTTTCGAACAAGATTTAGGCCTTCGAACTGGTCCGCTTCGAACTCGGTGATGAGCAGATGAGGATTAACCTCACGCGCCATTTCGAGACCGTAATCGGTCCGATCTGTCTTGAAAACCCTCGTCGAACCCACCTGCCGAATGAGATCTGTCATGATGCTGACCGCTAGGGGGTTAGGATCAACGATCAGCACGCGCTTCATGCTTTTCGAGAGTGTCCGCGCTGAGATCTGTTCACTATCGGCCAACCGGAACTCCATCCGCAGCAAGGGTGCGAATAAATATTAAACCAGCTAGGATAGTAACATGCCTAAACTCTAAAAACAATCTTTCCGGGCATAATTAATCTTGGAACGGGTCGCGCATCAGGATCGTATCTTCGCGCTCAGGGCTTGTTGACAATAGAGCGACGGGAGCCTCGATCAATTCTTCTATGCGCCGAACATATTTTACCGCGTTGGCGGGAAGATCTTTCCAACTGCGGGCGCCCCGGGTGCTGTCGCTCCAACCCTCCAGTGTCTCATAGACCGGCACAGCGGCAGCTTGAGCCGCCATCCCTGCGGGGAGATAATCATAGAGCTTGTCGCCAATCTGATAGCCGACGCAGACCTTGAGGGTCTCAAAGCCGTCGAGCACGTCCAGCTTGGTCAAGGCGATGCCGTGAATGCCGTTGATGGCGATGGACTGACGCACCAGAACCGCATCGAACCAGCCACAGCGGCGCGGACGGCCGGTGACGGTGCCAAACTCATGACCCCGCTCGCCAAGGCGCCGGCCATGCTCGTCAAACAGTTCGGTCGGGAACGGCCCCTCGCCCACGCGGGTCGTATAGGCCTTGACAATGCCCAGAACAAAGCCCGGTGCGCGGGGGCCAAGGCCCGAACCAGCGGCAGCCTGTCCGGCCACCGTGTTGGACGAGGTCACATAGGGATAGGTGCCGTGATCGACATCAAGAAGCGTGCCTTGAGCCCCCTCGAACAGCACGCGCTTGCCGTCCTTGACCGCTTGGTCGAGCAGCCGCCAAGTAGGCTGTGCAAAGGGCAAGATCTTGGGCGCGACCTCTAACAGGGCCGCGAGCAAGCCGTCGGCATCAGCCTCGGGCAGGTCCAGACCCCGGCGAAGGGCACCGTGGTGGGCCAGAAGGCGGGCAATCTTGGTTGGCAAGGACTCCGGCTCGGCCAGATCGGCAACGCGAATGGCGCGGCGGCCCACCTTATCTTCGTAGGCCGGACCAATGCCCCGGCCTGTCGTGCCTATCTTACCGGCACCGGCTTGGGCTTCACGGGCCTGATCAAGGTCGCGGTGGAGGGGCAAGATCAGAACGGCATTATCGGCAAGGGCCAAAAGCTCGGGACCAATGAGCACGCCCTGCGCGCCAATCCGCGCGATCTCGTCCAAAAAGGCCCAAGGATCAACGACGACGCCGTTACCAATGATGGATTTCTTGCCCTGCACCACGCCCGAAGGCAGCAGCGAGAGCTTATAGGTCACATCGCCCACCACCAATGTATGGCCCGCATTGTGTCCGCCTTGGAAGCGAACCACGACATCCGCGCGATTGGACAGCCAATCGACAATCTTGCCCTTACCCTCGTCGCCCCACTGAGCGCCGACCACGGTGACGTTGGCCAATAGACTATTCCTTAGATGATAGGTCGTAGAGACGCGCCACCAAACCGGTAGCGCTAACGGATAGAACCCAGCTTGTAGATCAAGCGAAGGCCCGCGTCATCAAGCCCTTGGTTCTTACCGTGCGCAAAGACCTGGCCATTGCTTAAATGGAGGTAGGTCAGTTCAGCAGACCAGCGCGGGGATAGGACCCGTCCAATCGACAGCTCAGGCTGAAAGAGCAGATGGGAGCCGAAATCGATGCGTGAACGGTAAAGTCTCAAACGGCGCTGGATCTCTGGCGGCGCCAGTCCCGGCGCATTG
>Ga0114970_10003334_pt1 | contig 11847 bp, 7 predicted proteins | sample M_140205_XF_Meta_FD_87030 | JGI IMG/M metagenome (GOLD analysis project Ga0114970, IMG submission 87030) | Freshwater microbial communities from Lake Montjoie, Canada to study carbon cycling - M_140205_XF_MetaG | ecosystem: Environmental > Aquatic > Freshwater > Lake | place: Lake Montjoie... | reverse complement strand
TGCTCGTGCGCGTCGAGACCTCGCCCGAGGACTTGCGCGGCATGATCGCGGCGGAAGGCATCCTCACCGCCCGCGGCGGTGTCTCCTCCCATGCGGCGCTCGTTGCCCGCCAGATGGGCAAGGTCTGCGTCTGCGGCGCCGCGGCGCTCCAGGTCGATTATGAAAAGAAGACGGTCACGGTCGATGGTCAGACGTTCAAGGAAGGGGACTTCCTCTCCATCGACGGCACCTCCGGCCTCGTCTACGGCGGCCAGATCAAGACCGCGCCGTCCGAGATCGTCTCCGGCCTCATCAACGGCAACAAAGCCGCCCAGGCGACCGAGAAGTTCAAGAACTACGCGCAGCTCATGAAGTGGTGCGCGCAGGCCACCCGCATGCAGGTCCGCACCAACGCGGACAACCCCGAGCAGACCGCCAACGCCATCGCTTTCGGCGCCGTCGGCATCGGCCTCACCCGCACCGAGCACATGTTCTTCGAGGGCGACCGCATCGATGCGATGCGGGAGATGATCCTCGCGGATTCGCTCGAGGCCCGTCAGGCCGCGCTCGCCAAGCTCCTCCCGTACCAGCGCGAGGACTTCTTCGGCATCTTCAAGGAGCTGAAGGGCTATCCCGCCACCATCCGCTTCCTCGATCCGCCGCTGCACGAGTTCCTCCCGAACTCCAAGGAAGCGCAGATGGACCTGGCCCGGAAGCTCGGCGTGTCCGTGGAGAAGATCATGCACCGCGTGCACGAGCTGCATGAGTTCAACCCCATGCTCGGTTTCCGCGGCTGCCGTCTGGGCATCAAGTTCCCGGAGATCACCGCCATGCAGGCCCGCGCCGTCTTCGAGGCCGCAGCCGATGCGAACAAGAAGGGATTCAAAGCGAAGCCCGAGATCATGATTCCGCTCGTCGGGTTCAAGAAGGAGCTCGATCTCCAGGTCGCCGTCGTCCACCAGGTCGCCGCGCTCGTCCAGCAGGAGAAGAAGACCAAGATCGCCTACAGCGTGGGCACGATGATCGAGGTCCCCCGCGGCGCTCTCACGGCCGACGAGATCGCCCAGACCGCCGAGTTCTTCAGCTTCGGCACCAACGACCTCACGCAGACCGCGCTGGGCATGTCGCGCGACGACTCCGGCAGCTTCCTGCCCGGTTACGCCGAGCTCGAGATCGTGAAGAAGAATCCGTTCGCGACCATCGACCAGACCGGCGTCGGCCAGTTGATGCAGATCGCCATCGAGAAGGGCCGCAAGACGCGTCCGAACATCAAGCTCGGCATCTGCGGCGAGCACGGCGGCGAGCCGGATTCTGTGAAGTTCTGCCACAAGATTGGCCTGAGCTACGTGAGCTGCTCGCCCTATCGCGTGCCGGTGGCCCGTCTGGCTGCCGCGCAGGCCGCGATCGAAGAGAAGCGCCAGGCCAAAGTCGCCAAAAAGAAATAATTCCAGCGGGGCGACCCGCTCCCGATAAATTCAAAAAACCGCTCCGGAAACGGAGCGGTTTTTCTTTTGCCGAGCGCGGGAAAGAATTAGCCTTGGGCTCACAATGAAACCCGTGCGCATGGACCCCTCGGCCGGTCAGAACTGGAGCTGTCACAGCTGCGGGGAATGCTGCCGGAACCATCTGCTGATCACGGTATCGCCGGAGGAAAAGCAGCGCATCGACCAACAGAACTGGACGGCGGCGGATGGGGTGAATCCCTCAGGGCTGATCGTGTCGGGGCTGGGGCGTCACCGGCTCGGGCATCAGGCGGATGGGGCCTGTGTGTTTCTCGACTCTTCCGCCCGCTGCCGCATCCATAGCAAGTTCGGCGAGGCAGCCAAGCCGCTGGCCTGCCGCCTGTATCCGCTGGTAATTCATCCGGCCGGGAATGAATGGAAGGTCGGGCTCCGGTTCAGCTGTCCCTCCGCGACGGATAACCGGGGGCGGCCTCTGGCGGAGCAGGGGGCGGCCCTGCAAAAGCTGGCGAAAGAAGTTCTGCCGGAGGGATGGAAACAAAGCCCGCCGCCGCCGGTGGCCGAGGCATCGGGATTGGGGTGGCCGGATTTCCTGCGGTTCACGCGTTGGCTGGATCACACCCTCGCCGCCCCTGAAATCCCGGTGTCGCTCAAATTAGTGCAGGCGCTCGACTGGTTAAACCGGATCGAGCGGGGCTGCCTGGACCAGATTGCCGGGGAGGGTGCCGAGGAAATCCTGGAAGCCCTGGTGGCGAGCGCGGCTGAAAAAACGCTCGGGCTGCCGGCGGATATTGAAAAGCCGAGCCCCATCGGTCGGCTGTTCTTGCGCCTGCTGGTCTTGGAACATGCGCGATCGGTGACGGTTGCCGATCAGGATGTGCGGAGCGCCTCGCGCTGGAAAACTCTGGCGGCCGCTTTCCGCCTGGCTCGTTCCCGGGGACGCACCCCCGACTTGCGGGCGGGGCTGAAGCGCGTGGAGTTCGCCGACATTGAAAAACCGTTCGGCCCGATTCCGCCGGGAGCCGAGGCGCTGCTGACCCGTTATTTCCGGGTCAAGGTTCAGAGCCTCCACTTTTGCGGGCGGGCGTTTCATGGGCGCCCCCTGATTGAAGGGTTCCGGAATCTGGCGCTGCTTTATCCGGTGATCCTCTGGCTGGCGCGCTGGCTGGCCGTGAGCGACGGCCGTTCTGCGCTGTCCGAGTCCGACGTGGTGCGGGCTGTCAGGCTGGCTGATCATTCCTACAGCTATTCGCCGTATATGAGCTGGCGGACGCGCCTGATCCACCAGCGCAATGACATCGTCCGGCTCTGCCTCTGGTACGCGCAGTGAGCCGCTGCGCCAGTCGCGGGTTGATTCTTTTTTTGGGAGAACCGAAAGGAGCTTTTGGCAACTGGAGCTTTTGGCAAATTTGCTTTTCATTAAGCGTTTTCCCGCTAAGCTTCACGCTCTGTTTTAAGATATAATGGACGCCGCACACATACGTAATTTCAGCATCATTGCTCACATTGACCATGGAAAGACCACGCTTTCCGACCGCCTGCTGCACCTGACAGGCACAATTGCCACCCGCAATATGTCGGACCAGCTCCTGGACGCGATGGATCTCGAGCGCGAGCGCGGCATCACCATTAAGGCGCATCCGGTCACCATGTTGTACAAGGCCCGGAACGGGGAAACCTACGAGCTGAACCTGATCGATACCCCCGGCCACGTGGATTTTTCCTATGAGGTATCGCGGAGCCTCAGCGCCTGCGAAGGCGCGCTGCTCATCATCGATGCGGCGCAGGGCGTGGAAGCGCAGACAGTGGCCAACGTGCACCTGGCGATGAAGCAGAATTTGACGATCATCCCCGTCATCAACAAGATTGATCTGCCGCATGCCGACGTCGCCATGGCCCGGCAGCAGCTGGAAGATATTCTGGCCATCCCCGCCGAGACCGCCGTTCTGGCCAGCGCCAAGCAGGGCATCGGCATCGAAGACATCCTGGAAGCCGTGGTGGAGCGCATCCCGCCCCCCAAGCCCACCGGGGCGACGAGCCTGCAGGCGCTGGGCTTTGATTCCTATTTCGACACCTACAAGGGCGTCGTGACGCACGTCCGCGTTTTCAACGGGGAATTGAAACCGGGCATGATGGTCAAGCTGCTGCATTCCGGAAAAACCGTCGAGGTCAAGGAGGTCGGCAGCTTCAATCCCAAGCCCTACGCCCGCGAAAAACTGGAGGTGGGCGAGACGGGGTATTTCACGGCCAACATCAAGTCCCCCAAGGAAGTGAAGATGGGCGACACCATCACCGATTCCCGTAATCCCTCCGACGTCCTGCCCGGATTTCAAGAAATCCACCCGATGGTCTTCAGCGGCATTTACCCCATCAACACGGCCGATTACGAGGCGCTCAAAGTGAGCATGGGCAAGTTGCAGTTGAACGATTCGGCCTTTGTCTATTCGTCGGAAAGCTCCGTGGCGCTCGGCTTCGGGTTCCGCTGCGGCTTCCTGGGGCTGCTCCATCTGGAAATCGTGCAGGAGAGGCTGCGGCGCGAATATGGCATGGACATCATCGCCACCTATCCCAGCGTCATCTACCGGGTGACCATGAATGATGGCTCGGTCAAGCTGGTGGACAATCCAGTATTCATGCCCGATCCCAGCCACATCGCCAAAATTGAGGAGCCGATGGTGAAGGCGTTCGTCATCTGCCCGAACGAAAATATTGGCGATCTGATGGCGCTGATCTCTGAGAAGCGCGGCGCCGTGGACCACACGGAGACGCTCGACGCGCGTCGGGTGATGCTCACCAGCCGGCTGCCGCTCAACGAAATCCTGATTGATTTCCACGACCGGATCAAAAGCATGACCCGCGGCTTCGGATCGATGGATTATGAATTTGACGGGGAGATGGAATCCGACATGGTGAAGCTGGACATGCTCGTGAACACCGAGCCAATGGACGCATTTTCCTGCATCGTCCACCGCACCAAGGCCGAGGGCCGGGGGCGGACGCTGGCTGAGAAGTTGAAAGAAGTGATCCCGCGCCAGCAGTTCCAGGTCAAAATCCAGGCGGCCATCGGCGGCAAAATCGTCGCCTCCGAGGTCATCAGCGCCTTCCGCAAGGATGTGACGGCGAAATGTTACGGCGGCGATGTGTCGCGAAAACGCAAGCTGCTGGAAAAGCAAAAGGAAGGCAAGAAGCGCATGAAATCCATTGGCAATGTGGAAATCCCGCAGGAGGCGTTCATCGCCGTGCTCAAATCCTGATCCGCCGCCCATGCGCACTCACTTCAACCGACCGGCCGGGCAGGGGCTCCCGACCGGGACACCGCGTTCAGAAACAAATATATGATGTTACGCTGGTTTCTTTCTGCTGAGGTGCGCGAGGCGTCGGCGATGATGAAGCATGTCCGCCGGATGCTGGGTGCACAGCGAGACCTGCTCCCGCCCGCGGCGCGGGAAAATGTCCAGCGCGCCCTGGAGGGTCTGGCGGCCGCCTTGCGCGCGGGCGCCAAGGGGGCGGCTTTAAAATCGGAAGTGAGCAAGCTCGAAGCCGCCGCCAATCAGTCGCTCAAGCCGTATCCGCATCCGGCTTGGCGTGAAAATGTGGAGGTCCTGCTCGTGGCGCTGGCCGTGGCCATGGCCATCCGCACTTTCTTCGTCCAGCCTTTCAAGATCCCCACCGGATCGATGCAGCCCACGCTCTTTGGCGTCACGGCTAAAAACCTGCTGGAGCAGCCCGACTACAAGATCCCCACCGGGTTGCAACGCGTCCGGGAATGGTTCGCCGGCGTCTCCTACGTCCGCGTGGTGGCGCAGGCGGACGGCGAGATTGAAAAGATCAGCCCGATGCGCCGCTTCCTGATTTTCAATCTCAAGCAATCGCTCTGGATTGGCGGGGTGGAACATGTCATGTGGTTTCCGCCGGATTATGGCGAGCCGCCCTATCCCGGGGCGGATGCGTTCGCCTATCGGGCCCGGCTGGAGCAGGGGCACATCTATCATAAAGGCGACGTGGTGGCCAGTGTGCGCATCGTGGCCGGAGACCATTTGTTCGTGGACCGGATCTCCTATAATTTCCGCAAGCCGGTGCGCGGCGAAATCCTGGTGTTCGAGACCCGGGGAATCGAGCACGCCCAGATGAAGCAGGACCAGTTTTACATCAAACGCATGGTGGTGATGCCGGGCGATCGCGTGCAGATCGGGGACGACCGGCACCTGATCATCAACGGCGAACGTCTGGACGCCTCCACGCCGCACTTCGAGAACGTCTATGGCTTCAATCCAAAAACGGCGCCGGCAGACAGCCTGTATTCCGGCCACGTCAACGGCGCGGTGGCTCAGCAGTTTGGGCTCTATCCCAGCCTGGCGCCCCTCTTTCCGGATGCGTCCACCGTCTTCAATAATGACGGCGATTCCTACATGGTGATGGGGGACAACACCTGCAACAGTTTTGATTCGCGCGCCTGGGGGTCGTTCCCCGCCCGGAACGTCATCGGCAAATCCTTTTTCGTCTATTGGCCCATCACCGCGCGGTTTGGCTGGGGCAACCAGTAACCCCGTTTTACGGTGCGGCCGGGCGCCAGCATCTTGCGCTTTCTATGAATCAAGAAACCGTTTTAGTCACCGGCGCGTCCTCGGGCATCGGCCGGGATCTCGCCCGCTGCTTCGCCGCCGACGGCGCTCAGCTCATCCTCCTTGCCCGCAATACCGAGGCTCTCGAGGCGCTCGCCGAGGAACTCCGCCAGGCTCATCCGAGCCAGGTGCGCGTCCTGACGGCCGATCTCTCTCGCCTGGGAGAGGCCCGGCGGATTTTTGCCGAGCTGGCCGGCGAAAAAATTTCGGTCGACGTGCTGGTCAACAATGCCGGCTTTGGAGCCAGCGGGTCTTTTGCTGAAATCTCCCTGGCGCGTCAGCTTGAAATGGTTCAGGTCAACCTCGCGGCGCTGACGGAGCTGACCGGCTTGTTTCTGCCCGGCATGCTCCAGCGCCGGCGCGGCGGAATCCTCAACGTCGGGTCGGTCGCCGGATTCCTGCCCGGCCCCGGCATGACGGTTTATTATGCGACCAAAGCTTTTGTGCTGTCCTTCAGCGAGGCGCTGGCCGAGGAACTTCAAGGCACGGGCCTGACCGTGTCGGTGCTGTGCCCCGGCCCGACTGAAAGCGATTTCGGCCGCGTGGCGCGCGGCTCAAAAGTCCGGCGCCTGAAGACTTCCAAGATGACCTCCGCAGCGGTGGCGGATCATGGGCACCGGGCCTATCGCCGGGGGGTTGTCACCGCCGTGCCTGGATTTCAAAATAAGCTGTTCGTCTTTTTGAACCGGCTTCTGCCCCGGTCGATTCCCCGCAAAATCGTCCGGCAGTACAACCAGACCATGGAGTGACACTCCAGCTGCCCGGCAAACCCGGCCGGCAGAAAAAGCCTCAGGTATTTCAGGCTTTGAAATCGTCACCGGACTTTTAAACTCGGCCACTCTCAAATCATGCTCGGACGTTTTTTTAATCTGGCGGAAAACCATACCACGGTGCGGACGGAGGTTCTCGCGGGAGCAACCACTTTTCTGACCATGGCCTACATCATCGTGGTCCAGCCCGCAGTTATGTCCGGCCGGATGTTCGGGTTTGAGACGGGCATGGATTTCGGCGCGGTGACCACAGCCACCTGTCTGGCGGCGGCGCTGGCCACGGCGCTCATGGCGCTCATGGCGCGCTATCCCATCGCCCAGGCCCCTGGCATGGGCGAGAATTTCTTCTTTGTTTTTTCTGCCATCCCCACCGCGGCCGCTGCGGGTTTTTCCAATAGCTGGCAGGTGGCGCTGGGCTGCGTTTTCTTCTCCGGAATCCTGTTCCTGATCCTGTCGCTGGTCGGTCTGCGCGAGATGATTTTCAATACTCTCTCTCCCAGCCTGAGGAATGGGATCGCAGGCGGCATCGGCCTGTTCATCGCCTTCATCGGCCTCCAAAATACCGGACTAATCGTCAAAGACCCCGGCTCGGCGGTGAAGCTCAACCCCCATTTCAACTCGCCCGATCTGATTGTGTTTTTCACAGGGCTCTTTGCGACCGCCGTGCTGCTCACCCGGAAAGTGCGCGGCGCCATCCTCTGGGGCATCGTCGCCGCCACGTTCCTGGCCATCGTGCTGAAAGGGACGCTGTCGCCCGATGCCTCCCCTCAGGTGGCCCAGTCCCTGTTGATAAAGCAGTTCACCCTGGCCCACAGCGTGGTCTCCCTGCCGCCGTCCCTGGGCCCGACGTTCCTGCAGATGGATCTTCGTCATGCGCTGTCCCTCTCCATGCTCCCCTGCGTGCTGGTATTCCTGTTCATGCTCACCTTCGATGCCCTCGGCACGCTGATCGGCGTCAGCGAGCAGGCTGGTTTCATGCGGGACAACCGTCTGCCGCGCGCCCGCCAGGCGATGGTTTCCGATGCCGTGGGGACGGTGGCCGGCGCGGCTCTGGGGACCAGCACGGTAACGAGTTTCATCGAGAGCACGGCCGGAGTGGAGCAGGGCGGGCGCACCGGTCTGGCAGGATTGGTTGTGGCGGGATTTTTTCTCTTGGCCCTGTTCTTCAGCCCGCTGATCGCCATGATCGGGAGCTATCCCCCGCTCACCGCCCCGGCACTGGTGATCGTCGGGGCGATGATGCTTCAAAATGTCGCCAAGATTGAATGGAAAGATCCCAGCGAATCCGTGCCGGCATTCCTGACCCTGATCGGCATCCCGTTATCGTATTCTATCGCCGACGGCCTGGCGCTGGGGTTCATCAGTTATCCGGTCATCAAAATCTTGAGCGGCCGCGGTCGGGAAGCCGGCTGGCTGTCTCGAGGGCTGGCTGCGCTGCTGGTGCTCTATTTCATTTTTATCCGGGGCCGGCTGGGCTGAGCCCGGACAAAACCCGAAATCGCGCCGCCCCGCCTCCTCTGCTAAACCCAAATTCCAAAGCGGGCCGCGCTCTCGCCGACCTCTCCCCCTCGCTCCGCGAAGCAGGAGTGGGGAGAGGGCTGGGGAGAGGCGGCCGTTTTTTCGGCGCTGCCTCGGCTAGGATGGGCAAGCCTCTGTTTTGGAATTCAGTTTAAAATCAAGCAGCCGTGGACGACAATTTCCTAAAAAAATCCAGCGCTGTTTTTTCCGTCGCCGCACTCAGTTCTTCCAGGGTGCAGCCTCGGACCCGGGCCACGGCCTCGGCGATCTCCCGCACATAAGCCGGTTCGCAGCGTTTGCCGCGGTACGGCACCGGGGCGAGGTAGGGGCAGTCGGTTTCCAACATGAACTGGTCCGGCGGGGCGGCCGCCACGGCGTCCCTCACATTCTGCGCATTCTTGAAAGTGACAATCCCGGTAAAACTCACCAGGGAGCCCATTGCGAAAACCTGCTCCATCCGCGCCACGGTCTCGCCAAAACAATGAAACACCCCGCGCGTCCGGCCGATGAACGGGCGCATCTGCTCCAGCGTGTCTTCAAACGCGGTGCGCTGGTGGATGACGCAGTTCAGGCGGGATTCAGAGGCAATCTCCATCTGTTGCCGGAAAATATCCGCCTGCTTTTGTTTGTAACGTGAGTCGTCGGCCGCAGTGCCGCCCGGCTTTTCGCTCGGCAAATGGTGATAATCCAGACCGGTTTCCCCGATGGCCACGACTTTTGGATGGCGCGCGAGCGCGCGCAGGGCCGGCCGCAAATCTTCCGGCGCCTCCAGGGCCTCCGTCGGATGCCAGCCGATGGCGGCGTAGACTTCCGGATAGCGTTCGGCCAGCTGGACGGCGCGCTCACTGCTGTCCAGCCGGGTCCCGATGGAGATGATCCGGGTGATTCCGGCGGCCCGGGCGCGGGCGATGATCTCCGGCAAGTCCAGCGCGTAATCCGGATAATCCAGATGGGCGTGAGTGTCAAAAAAGTGCGGCATGATTTAAACTTCAATAATCGCTGTGTCAGAGGAGGCTCAGGCCATCCGAGGGCCCTGATTGCTGGGTGATCCAGGTCATGGCGCTGGGAGGGGAGGGGGGGTGGCCGTTGGTGACAGAGATTTTATTTTCACCTCCACCGAATTTTTGCCGGGATAATCGGGGGTCTCGGACAACAGTTTCCGGTCATTCTCGATCGCTTCGGCATTGCGCGCCTGCTCCTGGAGTTTTTCGCCGAGCGACAGCCGCAGGCGGAGCTTTTGCTGGGGCGATGGATTCATTTTCAGGGCGTTTTGATAGGCCCAAATCGCCGAGGAAGGCTTGCCTTCCAGAGCATAGAGGTCGCCCAATTTTTCTGTGAGCACCGCGCTGTGGGCGGCCACGTCCAGGTTCTCAATCAGGCTGGCGACGGCGGATGCGCGGGAGCCGTGCGCCAGTGCCGTGTTTGCCAGCCGCAGATAGGACCATTCCAGCAGCGAGCTTTTTTGCTGCGTCAGCTGCTCATGCAGGACCGTGGGTGCTTTCCCGAACGGACGATAGAGGGGATCGCCCACCACGGTCGTCTGCCAGGATAAAAACGGCTGCCCGGCGTAGGCGGCTTCGCCGAAGGTAAAGCCCGACACCGTAAGCCGGGCGAGAAGCATGGCGACGTTGGGCGTGGCGCCGAGATACGGTTCGTACACGCAACCCAGGGTGCAGGTCGCCCCCCGGGCCAGCAGCGGCCCAGCCCAATTTTCCCGGGTGCTGCGGAGCGTGCTGGCGCTGAAGGAATGGAGATGATAAGCAAAGGCGCCGGGCATGAATTCCACCTGGGACGCCGCAAATGGCCCGGAGACATTCCCGTCGTACCAGCCGCAATAAATGGCAATCTGGCTCAACGGGAAACTCGCGGGAAACGTCTCTGGCAAGTTATCCACCGTGGTTTCAAAACCAAGCTCGCGGCACAGTTTCGCCGCGCCCAGGATCCATTCATCGCCCAGAAAATACAAGTTGGTTTTGCCCAGCCCGCGCGCATCAAAATAAGTCCGGCCCCATAGCCCGTCCCGCTCCGCCGCCAGGGCCTTATCCACGAGCCCACAGGCTATCTCCGGCGTGGGGCCGTCCAGCCGCGCCACCAGCAGGATGCCGTTGGTCGGATGGAGGTCCGCCGCATTGGTCGCCCCGTAAAACGAATTGCCCTGCGGGCCCGTCAGCGTCAGCTCCAGGTTGATCAGTGGCAGCAGGGCCAGCTCCGAGTCCACCGCGGCCTCGTTGTGCCGGAGTTCCGCCTGCAAATTGGTTTTGCCCGCCTCAAGAGCACCGGGATCCGGACGGATTTTCAGCGGCACTCCATAGCACAGCACGGCGTAGCGGATTTTGGAGGCCGCTACCAGACGCCCCTCGCGCCCGGGCTGGCTGGGGATTGCAGACGTCTTCATCCAGCGGAAGGTCCAGAGGTCGTCCGCCTCGAGTTTCTGAACGAGCGGCTGCTGGAGCAATTCCCGGAATTCAGTGCGGCTGATCTCTTCCGCGGTGGGCAGGGGGAATCCGTAGACCTGCCGCCGGGGAACTTGCCGGGCCTGGGCATAATGATCGGCAACTTTTTTTGAACCCCGCACGTTGCTGTTATAGATTACTACCACTTCATCGCCCCCTTCGGCGGCTACAGCAGCAGCCCCGGCATAGGTGCCTACTCCGACAGCCAACAGCGCCAGGAATATGAGTCGGATGAAATTCATTCGTCCGCGTTCACTTTCAGCCCGTCCCAGGCCAGCCGGATACCCGGAGGCAATTCCGACTGGGAGAGGTCGTGGTCATAATCATGGGTGAGATGCGTGAAAAACGTCTCCCGGGCATTGATGCGCCGCGCCGCCGTCAGCGCCTCATCCAGGCACATGTGCGTCGGATGCGGCTTATGGCGCAGCGCGTCCAGCACAGCCACTTCCACCCCGCGAACCTGCTCCATCGCGGCGTCGGGGATTTCCTTGCAGTCGCTCAAATACGCCAGCCGCTTGCGGCCGCCCTGCTCAAAGAGAAAGCCGGTCGTTGTCATCCGGCCATGCGGCAGATCCAGCGGCGTGATCTTTAAATCGCCGATGACGAAGGGGCCCTTTAAAACGTGTTCCTGCGGGATGAAATACCCCCTCGGCCACGGTCCCTGATGAAACGCATAGAGAAAAACGCGCCGCAGATGGGCCATCGTCTCCTCGCTCGCGTAGATGGGCAGGGCGGTGCCGCCGCGCAGATCGCAGAACCGGCGGCAGTCGTCCATGCCGAGCACATGGTCGGCGTGGGCGTGAGTGACTAGCACCGCGTCCAGATGCTTGATGTTTTCGCGCAGGCACTGGAGCCGGAATTCCGGAGGGGTGTCCACCACCAGCTTCACCGCGTCGGTGGCGACGTAGATGGCGGGACGGGTGCGCCAGTTCTTTGGGTTTGCCAAGTATTCCGGCGGATAGTCCACGCCGATGAGCGGCACTCCCTGGGAGGTGCCGGTGCCGAGAAAGGTGACGCTGAATGACATGCTTGAAATTTTCTTTTT
>Ga0114970_10003333_pt1 | contig 11847 bp, 23 predicted proteins | sample M_140205_XF_Meta_FD_87030 | JGI IMG/M metagenome (GOLD analysis project Ga0114970, IMG submission 87030) | Freshwater microbial communities from Lake Montjoie, Canada to study carbon cycling - M_140205_XF_MetaG | ecosystem: Environmental > Aquatic > Freshwater > Lake | place: Lake Montjoie... | reverse complement strand
ATCTTTAGCACTAAAACATATCAAATGAAAATAATATTTTTAGACATAGACGGAGTTCTTAATTCAGAGAAAGCTTACCGAAATGGTGAGTGTAATTACGTCAAGTGGAACTGGGAGAACGGTACGGAAGATCATCATCAATCATTCTGCTCATGGAGCAAAGAACTTCTGAATAAGTTAATTGACGAAACTGATGCTAAAATAGTTATATCATCAACATGGAGAAGTTCTGGAATAGAGTTCATGAGAAAGGTGTGGGAGCTTGAAGGCATGCATGGAGAGATAATAGGGATCACACCTAACTTCAGAGGGGATATAAACGGATACAATATTCCTAGAGGATGTGAGATAGCACACTATCTGGAGCACGATCTAAAATTCAACCATATAAATTGGGACAAAGATACCCAACAGCAGTATATGGATAGATCTGGGATTGAAAACTACATCATTATCGACGATGACTCTGATATGCTATATGGCCAACGTAATCACTTTGTCCATGTTCTACCTTCTCCTAGAAACAAAGAGGGATTTAACCAGAAGTATTATAAGGAAGCATTAGCAAAATTAAGTAAATCAGTAATAGATCTAAACTATTAAATGAATAATATGTCAGAAAGAAACGAATTTTTAGAAATGGACGGGCTTTACTGGGAATCGGAAACCCACGAATGGTTCCACGATAAGATCAGCACTCAGCACGCTAGAAAGAAATCTATTCTTTGGGGAAGCGGTGAGCAGAACGATGCGTTGAATGTGATTTGCTTTGTTGTGAGAGACAAGGAGTCAGGTGAGTATGATAGGGTGATGATGGATAAGGACAAGGAGGAAGTTATTTTCGATACAAAAAGCTTAGAAGCTATGGGCTATGAGATTGACCGAATGAAAGTTATAAAAAGATTTAACGTTAAAAATTAAAAAAATAATGTATAATGCAAAATACGTGATAGTAAGAGGAAGCGCAATAGTTTTCTCTGCAGCAATCACACATAAGGACATGGTTGGATATAATCAGAAGTGCGAGGGTGCAGGCTTCGTAACATTTAGATCTGAAGTTGACGAAGCAGGAAATGATATAGCTGTTGCCAGCTGCTATGGCGAGTCAATATCATTAGGCATAAAATCGAGGGAAGATGAAGATTCTAGATTGATCAACAGACAGATACTAAATCCATTCGGATAATGCTCAAAATAAAACAGGAAAAATCGTTAACCAGAGAAGTAGCACTCATAGAAATAGGGGTTCCTAATTCAATGGGAAACATCTATAGTGAAAAATCTGTAAATAAGATATTTGAGATTTTAGCCCAGCGTGAATACTTAACAGGAGAATTAGTATACAACATAAATCCAGACGGAAAATACGAAACCCAATTAGGGGAAGCTTCACATATAATAAAGAACATGTTTATCGATGACGGATTTCTTGTTGCTGTGGTTAACTTTAAATCAACGAGAAATGGGAAGGATGCTTTAAAAATGTACGAAGACGGGACAGTGACTTTTCGACCAACAATAAGGGGAAAGATCACAGAATATTCAAGGGAGATCATAATTAATGACATTATTAGTGTTGATCTTATCCCAATTAACGATAAGGTCCTTCAGAAAGAAATAAACTGGATTACTGTGAAATAATTTTTTATATTCTGATATAATAAACAAAATGAATCAGTATGAAAGAAATTAAAAGTAGAATTTTCTCAAAGAAAACAGATTTACCGATATGTGAACTTACTTATCTAAGTTTGGTAGACGAAGGTAAGGACAAAAATGATATAAACCAAATAGGTCTAAAGCCTGTAAGAAAAACTGCACATCTGGAAACTTATAGGGTTAACACTAAAGTTAGCAAAGAACAAATGTCGGATATACAAAAGCTACACGGCATGGGTGTTATAGATACAACTTCTATGTTTAGGTCAGCTCTTGAAAACGAAAGCGCAATGATGCAACATAAGCTTATAAGAGAAATTATTTCATTTGCAGGTGAACAGAACTATAAGGAATCGTACACCAAAACCCAAATGTTCCTACATAATTGGTTTGGGTATACCCCGAAGGTTAGGATAAAAAGTGATGACCAGTTATTTCAAAAAATCATTTTGTTCTCTAATAAGATAGCAGCAAAATCAAGAAGAGGACCTGCAGACTACATCATAGTTTCAGGAGGTATGGCGAATAGAATTATGAACCTATCACAATTCGTCTATAACGATCCAAATCAGCCTAATCTCGACCAGGGAACTGGTTTCATATATTCACAGGGTAATCTTGGCGGAAGGCTTTCCGTATTGATTGATCCTAATCTATCTTATAGCGATATGAGAATAATAATGGGATCGAATATTAAAGAGCATGACGAAGGAATCTATCACGTTCACGCAGATCCTGTATTTGAAGAGTTCGAAACGATGCTTGATGTGGTACCTAGTGTTAATATCGTACTTTCCCAAAGAATGGCATTAATTGCTACTGATAATGCTCATCAAAGGTATTTAACTTTTGAGATCACAGAAAAACCGCATAATATAATAACGCATATTATAAACAAGATCTTTAAGAAATAAATTAAAATGGGAGAACATAAAAAGTTTTCCTTTTTTATTTTTTTATTCCGGGGTTATTAATTAATATTGTAGAAATTAACAAAATGAAAGTAATAATAGCAGGCAGCAGAGGCTTCTCGGGGTTTCAACTTCTTTACGCAAAGTGCGAAGAAATACTTGCAAATGTCGATGAAGTTGAGATTGTAAGTGGCACTGCTAGAGGAGCGGATAAGTTAGGTGAGCACTACGCCAGTTTAAAAGGCCATAGAGTGATCCAATTCCCTGCTGACTGGGATAAACACGGTAAAGCAGCAGGATACATTAGAAACAAAGAAATGGCCGATTACGCAGATTGTTTAATTGCATTCTGGGACGGCGAATCAAGAGGTACAAAACACATGATAGATCTTGCAACAGAAAGAGGTCTGTCAGTTCACATAATAAACTACTAAAATAAAATAGCCATGAGCAGATATAGCATCACAAAAGGAAACAAACAGCTAGTGTATGGACACGATCATGCACTAGGATATTTCTACGACATTACTGACCTTAGTGAAGATGAGGATTCTCCTAAGCATCTGATAGAAGAAAAATCTTACTTTATAAATGGTTTATCAAGAAACCAATTTGCAAACATTCTGGTAGAATGGGGAGCAAAAGAAACACACATGATGGCACTAGCTTTAGATCAACCTTTTTAAAAAATCCATATGAATGTTATTATGAAGGTGTGTACGTCAACTTCATGCTAGGATTTGAATTAGCTTCTAAAGGTGGGGCCCCTAGATCGAAACGAATTTGTAATTAAGTCATAAAATAAAATATATGTCAGAAACGATAAAAGTAACTCTATTCCCAGAAATGGAGGAAATAAAAAATCTAGCAAAGGATCAGGAATTCTTAAAAGAATGTGTTGAACATATAAAAAAATTAGGTTATAGCACTCTTTTGGTTAACGATCAAATCTGCATAATACTAAACGGTGAAAGCTCATGCCATCAGGGAACATTAGTAGGGTGGAAATACGTGAATTCCATTGAGGAGTTTATCAAACCAAGAGTATCTGAACACTACTTCTCTGGCGAAAGAATACAAAATGAAATCTCAAGAATCTATGCAGCTACCAGTGATATTGCTGTGCAAATCTCTAAAATTCTATTAGATGAAATCAATTAAGATATTATTCCCGGCACTACTAATTATTTTCCTTGCTTCTTGCAAATCAAAAGAACAGAAAGCAATTTCAAAGGCTTCTGACGGAGATGTTATGATTATCGGAAAAGATACTTTTGACATTTACGTTGATACCCACAGAGTGGTAAGCTCAGAAAGGATACCCCCAAGAAATGTTATGGAAGAGGGATCACCAGTTTGGTTAAACGGAACAGATCTAGACAGCACATTCAAAACAGCTTCACACAGACCTATAGGTTCAATCCAGGTCTATAAAATAGTTAAAAAAAGAAAATAGGATATGGATTTTAAGTTTGTTACTGTAACAGCTGACACTGTTCTTGGAGAAAATGATGAATTTGATAAATCTTTCTTTGAGTATCTGGATGAATATTCGATATCTCATAAAATATTAGAAAAAGAGGAAGGCAGATGGCCTTCAGTGGAATATACCGGAGGACCTTTATCAATAACAACTATGTTAAAAGAGAGATTCGGAATGGAGCAGGAAGAGATTGAAGAGCTATATCCAGAAATTATAAAAAATAAAGATGTATAACAAGAAAGAAAAACCAATCGTACTAGAAGTTGATCAAATCTATCAAATAGGGGGAAAGAAGTATCTAATAGACGAGAAGGGGCACAATAAAACATATGTTTGGCTGGTAGACGAAGAAAACGAGCCTTATGGACGAAGAAGGAATTTAGGGGGAATAAAAAATAAAGAAATTATTAAGATTACCTAAGTTTAGATAGCTGAGCTTCTATTTCATCAGGAGATGCTATTCCACCTAGTGTTTGTGATAATCCGGATAACATATTAGCAATAAATCCAGCTGGCTTTGCTTTGGCATCTGCTTTAATATCTCCGTTATTCTCCTCGTATCCGGTAACAACAGCATCGGAAGGAACATCATTTAAAGGCAATACTGGGATTCTACTTTTTCCTATTACAGACATAATATCTTTTTCGAACTCCGGAGTTCTAACTCCTTTAAAGTAATCTATAAATCCAATTAGTGGTAATTTATCAAGCTTTCTTCTATTGACACCAACTCTATCACCTTCTCCTGATTGTTGATCATTTGTATTTCCCTCTATAGATATGAATTCTCTTTTATTAAGATCCACCCCTATAACTATTCCAGTGTGTCCTAGCCCCTTTCCTGGTCTTGACATGATAAAGATCTGACCTGGTTTTATTAAGGATGGATTTGCTTTAGCTTCTCTTATGTTTATTCTCAAAGCGGGATCTGAGCTATTCCACATATTCATCACACCTCCAGTTTTAGGCAACTGGTTCTTAACATGAAGTCTTTTAGTAACCTGATCAAAAATATAATAAACAAAAGCTGCACACCACGGTAATCCAGGTTTAAGACCAACCGATGATAAATATTGATTAACCATAGATCCGGTATTAGAACCTTTTGGTGTTTCCTTAGAGCCTTTATTTCCTGCTAACACACCTGCAAAAACTTCCCCTGCTGTGCTCGGATCTGGAAGATCTATTGCAGTTTCTTTTATAAATGACTCAAATAATTTAATTCTTTTCATCTTGGTGTATTATGTGTAATCAATTCTTTTGGCTATACCTTTTAGAAGCTCCTCTATTATTGCTTCTATTATATCGCTGGTATCTACTTTGGCGTCATCAATATCAATAGAATCCTCATCTAGTTTACCACTTACCCTCAACTCAGTTGAATATCTATTCTCATCAACTTCAATAGATATATTTGCGCTATTGATATTGTAGTCGAAACTTTCAAGGAAAATATCCTTACTGAAAGCTGCACTGTCTATTGCATTCTGTATTTCATCTTTAGTGAAAGTTGGGCCTTTGGTATCATCATCATGAGAAATATTTCTTAAAAGTTCTCTGCCGAATCCTGATGTATCAAATTCAAACTCTAAGTGATCTAAAGCTCCCTTTATATCAAGGTCACCGTACCTAAGATTCCATGAAAGTGTAACCCTTGCGCTATCCTCGTCTACAGCATAATAATCCTTTATATCATCTTCAACGTCTGCAAATGCGTTTCTAACATCATCGGTGGTGTACATAGTAGTACCACTAGAATTCTCGTTTACATCAGATATGAAGTTCTTGAATTGTTTTATACTTTTCATAGTTATTATGCTCCTTGATTGTCAGCGAAAAATCCACTAAGCTTGCTTAGGAAAGATGCTTTAGAAGTGTCGGGTTTTAATTCATTTGCTTCAATGTCCTTGTCAGTTAAATTACCAAGCAATCCGGGGATTGATTGAACCATAACCTTAGCTATATTCGAAGATTGAGATTTCATAGACTGTATGAATGCAGGTGCTAATCCAGGAACTTCAGCTAAAATTCCCTCCACCTTCTTCTGTAGATAAGATGCCGCTGAAGCTGGGTCGGTATCTGCCATTCTAGCAATCTTTTCTGCTTCACCCGATGCTAACACTGATTGAGCCATAAGTCCTGCAATAAGCTTCATAGCATCATCAGAAACTCCAGACATACTAAAATCAATAGCTCCGAAAACTGGAGGTGCTACTTCAGCTCCTGCTGGTGCAGATCCCGGTGTTTGCGGATTAAATGTGTCAAATTCTAATAAGTTTTCCATTTTTTATATATTTGTTTTTGTTGTATCGTCTGTTTCACTTGTTTTTTTGTTGGAGAATATTTTCTCTATAACTGTTAGACCTAAACCACCGCCAGCTATTAATGACAAAGCATCATACATAAACTCAGGTGTAACGTAGTCTTTAGCTTTTAAAGTAGCAACCCAAGTTATAGCTATTAAGTTAAAAAGTGTGAAAAGAGCAGCAAATCTTTTACTAGAACTATCACTTTTTACTGAAATAAGGTCCATAAAGAATTTTTTCATAGTGAGTTTGGTTTTATATTATATATCTCTTAGGGTTGATATATAAGGCGCGGAAAACTTACTAGAATACGAAAGCTGGCTAAATGAAGGCGCTCTACCTTGGACACAAGGCGGATGGGTTTTTATTAAGGGCAAGCCTCTGAAGGATCAGAAGGATAAAAGCTATGTTTTCCTTATGTCTGTTAAATATGTTCAGGAATTATCCAGAATGAAGGTCGGGAATAAGCCGGGAATACCAGTTTATATGGCTAATTTATATGATGAGATTCATATCATAGGATATAAAGACGGTAAGTTATCAAGTAAAAAAGTTATGCCTACGGAAGAATATCTTCAAAAATGGGTTGGCATGACCGGATTTAACATAGGGCTAAATAAGAATAAGACTCCTAATTGGAGAAATACAATAAACGTACAGCAGATTCCAAAGGTTATGGCTGATGCCCAATATTGGCTTCCTGCCGAACCCTGGGCTATTATTCCAGTTTTCTAATTACTTACGAGTTTTAGTAAGATCGTTCAAAACCCATTTATCTCTTTCCTCAATCGGTATCGATGAAAGATCGGTATATGGAATTCTTTCCAGTTCAAGATAATTCTTTATTATTAAATCCAATTTAATTATCTCTTCTTTATTGTGATATCTTATACCATCGTTCTGATCTTCTTCATCAAGAAACGGTGGAACATAATATATTTTATGCCACTGACTTAAGGATTTCAGAATTTCCTTCTGCAGATGATTTATTGTTGCTATATCCTTTAAACTTAAAACAGGACTAAATAAAGATCTGAAGTAAAAGTAGTTTAGGATAGAGCTAGAATCACAGATGATAAACTCCTTAGATCCAACATACATTCTTTCCCTTCCCAACTGTTTATAAAATATTATGATCTGATCTGTTGGTGTATTTGGTATTCCCCACTCTGCAATATAATCTGTTGCTGCTTCACCCACAAACACTGAATTTCTTTTAGATATCTTTAACCCATGATGTATAGATGTTGCTAGTGTGCTCTTTCCTGATGAGGGTGCACCTATTACACATACTAATTTAGATTTTACTTCCTCCATGATCTTTATTATTCTATATGAAAATAATATAAAGTTCCGAATATATGATAGAAACTAGGTAAGATTGATTACTTATTTTATGAATTGGTTTATTTCCTGTTTTAAATTTTCGAATTGAATCGGTTTAACTGAAGGATAGAAAAGACTCATTCCTGATTCGTTTCTATATTTCCATCTCCAATCAAAATGCCTGTTAATTACAAGAATGGTCGGTATACCTATTATTCCACAAAGATGTGCAACTGATGTGTCAATTGTCACACAACTATGCAGGGTAATAATTCTATTCCACGTTTCAAACATATCATTAGGCCGGAAATTATCTTTTCCGTATTGAATTGACTGTGTTCTGAATTCTTCCCTTATGAAATTGAGGTCTTCATATTTAAGAGATCTTAATTTATGATTGGGCGAAGCTGCGTTTGCTTCCCAGCATAGACCTATTTCTGTCTGTCCGATTGATTCATATCTGGATAAGGATATTGAATTTCCAAATTCATAGAGTTCACTAAAGATATCTCCTGCTGGAATAAACCCATCGAAAGATTGAATCTCTTCTAATGAAACCGAATCAAAACTCTTAAATTCCAAATTCTTAATATCGTCAAAGATGTACTTAAATAGGGTTACATTCTCTTCTGACGTTTTTATAACTGCAGAGCCAACAAGGGAAGAGAATTTTCGAAATTGTGTTGAAAACATTAGTTCATCACCAAGTCCTTGCTCATTCATTACAAGTACTTTCTTTCCTTTCCATTCTCCCGAGTTGGAAAATTGAGGTATTGGAAAGTCAGGAAATTTAACCCCCGTTTTTAAACTCTTGTCCCTATATCTATTATTATAGAGCATCATTCCTTCTTCCCATTGAAGTAGATTTAAGTGACATAGACTCTTGTTCCAACAATTTGCTGGATCCTGTTCTATTGCATTTGATCTATTAAAAAAAGTTATTGCATCTTGCCATTTACCAAGTCCCATGTAACATAAACCCATATTATAAAATATAGTTTTTTTTGCGGGTTCGCTTGGTGACATTTCAATTAGTGACTTATAAAGATTTAGCGATTCTAAATTCTTTCCATCCAGTTGCTTCTTAAAAGCTTTATCTACTATTTTTCTTGGATCTTCTGCCATCTTTAATTAATTTATAAGTTATACTGGATTAACCGATAAATGATCCTGATAATATGGTAATTTATTTTTTATAAACGGGATTATTTCTTATCTTTGCCCATATAAATCTGTGATGGAAAATAATATCAAGAGATCAAGTCACGTAAATCGTCATTCGGATACGATAGTAGTTGAAAGAATATCTTTAACTGAATTTATAATGTCTGGATATTCCCCAGATTTTTATAGAACTTCAGTCACTGACGACAATAAGCTTATAATGTTCGATCCTCCGGGAGGACCTTACACCACAGCAAAATATGGTGGACAACCCGGATCTGATATGGGTTACTACGAGACAGAATGGAAGGGGCTCATAGTCGAAGCAATGGAATTTGTCGAGCAGGGAATTAAACTCAAATGCTTTTATGAAACAAAAGTGGTGTGGGATGAGTTAAAAAAAGAAAACAATTAAAATAAAATATGAACTATAAATCAGAATTTGAAAAGTACGCTAAAAGCGAGTATGGGATTACCCCATTAAAATTAGATTATTTCGATAAACAAATTCAATCGTCGATGACCCCTTATATCTTAGAGGAAAGAGAATTGAGGGCAACCCAAATTGATATTTTTTCAAGAATGCTAATGGATAGAATAATTTGGGTTGCTGGTGAAGTTAACGATAACATGTCAACTGTGGTTCAAGCACAGCTGATGTTTTTAGATTCTGTTGATAGCAGAGATATTACCATGCACATCGATTCGCCAGGTGGATCTGTTAAGTCTGGTTTATCTATGATTGATGTAATGGAATACATCTCAGCAGACATCAGAACGGTTAATACAGGAATGGCAGCTTCAATGGGATCGGTTTTACTTGGAGCTGGAACAAAAGGAAAGCGTAGCTCACTTAGATTCAGCAAAGTGATGTTACACCAATCAAGTGGCGGGTTCAGAGGAAACATTCAAGACGCTAAAATCGACATGCAAGAATGGGAGGAGTGTAATAAGATTCTTTTCGATCTTCTTGGGGGTTACTGTGGGAAGAAGCCAGAACAGGTAATGAAAGATGCAACAAGAGATTTTTGGTTAAGTGCTGATGCAGCAGTTAAATACGGAATCATCGATGAGGTTGTTGTAAAAAAAGACGTTAAGAAAAAATAGTCAATAATGAAATCAATACTTAACAGAAAAGCCAAATTTGAATACACGTTTATTGACACCTATACTGCAGGGATATGCCTATTAGGCACAGAGGTAAAGGCAATCAAAAGCGGAAAGACTTCTATGGTTGACTCGTATTGTATTTTTGATAAAGGTGAACTTTGGATAAAGGGTCTGGGGATAACACCAGGTACTGGAGCATTTGAACACGAAGCTTTTAGAGATAGAAAACTTCTTCTCCGGAAAAAAGAGTTAAAAAAGCTAAGCTCCTCCCTGGACAAGGGATTAACCATAATACCAGTTAAGATATTCTCAGATGAAAGGAATAGATTAAAAATGGAAATAGCTTTAGCTAAAGGTAAAAAGCTTTACGATAAAAGGGAATCAATTAAGAAAAAAGATATTGAAAGGGACTTAAGGAGAAACGATTAAGCCCATCTCATGAGATCAGAGGCTCTATTAGAAAGAGCAACTAATTTATTCAGATCATCCTCTGTCTTCCCTATTTTTTTCAGAAACAAAGATTTAGATCTTGGGTCTAAATCTTTATATATGCTCATAAAAATTGAGATATCCTCTTCGTAGATAGATTCCAGATAACTTTCTATATTAGGAATTTTAGATAAATCAAAAGCTAATCCTTGTTTAGCATATCTTTTTCTAGCCCAGTTAAATAAATAAGCAAATCTGATATTCCAGTCTGTTAATGAAGAGATATTTGAATTGAATCTTTTCAGTATATGTTGTGAACTGGTACCGCCGAACCTATTTTGAAAGTTTTTTTTAACAGTTTTTCTGACTGGACCATTTCCATAGATAGTTATGGATTCAGCAGGCTCACTCATATTAAGAACATCGTTATAAATCCTCATATTACCATGTTTCCATATTGCAGCTGATGTTGAATCATAAAACCCAAGCTTTTGCAATAGATTAAATAATGGCAACTTTTTAACATCATCAATCGTATAATTATACGAAGAAGACTCAAATAAGGTAAATGTTTTAAGATTTTTCATCATAGTTATATATCATTACAGCATGAACTACTTTAACCCTATATTTAATATAACAATAAAAAAAAATGATAAAAGCAACAATAATAAAGTCACATACGGTGGCAGAGGCCACTATAACATACGGGGAAGAAACCGTTCAGAATATATTTAAACTTATAAGAAATAAGCCACCCAAGGATCTTTTTGTAGAACTAGAAGATGAAAACTTAAAAAAATGCCTTTTTTTTCTTCTAGATGGAGACATTAATTAAAAAGACAAAACGTTTATTTAAAGGTTCGGGTTTCCACTATTACAAGATTAGTCACTGAATATTTTTTGATATATAGTAAAAACAAATAACTTATCCTATGAGACACATAAAAGAATTTGAAAAATTAAACGAGGGTATAACTAAAAACACCATGGTAGATTTAGAGGGTGAAGAATTTAGTTATGAAGGATTCAATTTTATAGCTGATTTTCAAGCTGAGGGGAGAACTTACTACGAAGCTCCTTCCAGTGAAGAAGGACACGGATTTCGTAACATCGGAGGCGGTGTTACGGTAGATGACGTTGTCATATCAATAAACAATCTTGATGTTGACGTGCTTGATACCTACATACCGGTTAAAGATCCGGTAGTATTGGGAATAATAGAAAAATATCTAGCAGAACAAGATTTTGTTAAGACAGCTCTAGAAGAAGCCCATGACGGAGACGATTACACAGAAGAATAAAAGGAACCAATTCAAACACCAAGAGAGGGGTTAGCTTATTCGGCTGATCCCTTTTCTTTTTCAATTTTTCCAAGAAAGAAATATAGTGCAAAGAAGGAAGCAGACGCCAAATAGAATAAGATGTCTGTGATTAAATACGAACCCGTCCACTTTGT
>Ga0114970_10003332_pt1 | contig 11847 bp, 6 predicted proteins | sample M_140205_XF_Meta_FD_87030 | JGI IMG/M metagenome (GOLD analysis project Ga0114970, IMG submission 87030) | Freshwater microbial communities from Lake Montjoie, Canada to study carbon cycling - M_140205_XF_MetaG | ecosystem: Environmental > Aquatic > Freshwater > Lake | place: Lake Montjoie... | reverse complement strand
ATTGCATGCAGTGTTTTAGCGCGCCAAGAAGGTGAGGCAACACTTTCAAAATTTACGTTCATTTTTGCAGCAAATGCTACGGCATGGCTCTTTTCAATTTCGCTCATTTGGGCAAAAACATTTGCTACAATAGGATCTTCCTCATGCTGAGCTAGGATACTGTATAAATACCAAGCATCTATTTCTGTTTGAATATGCTTAATGTCCATAATAAATTAATTACCGTATAATACTGCATTTGAAACACCGTGGCATGAATTACATGCACCTGATGGTACGGATGAAGACATGTAATTGGTAGTACCATTTGGGCCTGTTATAGCTGGATATAAACCAGTATAATCATTTGATTCTGTTGTATGGAAATTCCCTTTACTATCAATTGCAACTTCATACTTTAATGTACCACCACCATTTGCAAGCGTATAAAACTTAACTGTTCCAGAAGAAACATGTGCTGTTAAAGTGGCATTAGAGACACTTCCGGCAGCGGTGAAACACCCATATCCTTCTCCTCCACTGACATGGCAATTCATACAATTCATTCCAAAATTATGACTTTCATTACCACCATTTTTGCTGATATTCTTTTTGTTACAATTACCGTTTTTTTTACAACTCGGCGTCATTAAAAATGTTACACCTATTATAAAAATTGCAAATAATATTGAATTTGTTTTCATACGCTAAGTTGTTTAAATTACTCTTTTTTGATTGTCCTTTACCTAAATTAATCATTATTCTTCCCCTTTAATAAGAATCGCTGACATAATATTATAAGCTCCTGCTATCACTATTGAGTCTAAATAACTTCTTGCTTTATTTTTATATTCAATTGCACTTTTCCCATTATTCACAGATATAACTCGAACCTCTTCAGGAACATACGATGCACTTCCTTTTTCTTTCTTAGTTTCAAAAAACACAACATTTTTCCCATTCATTTCTACAACAGCTTCACTTGGTATGCAAAAATATTTCTGTTCACCAGTATAAATACTCGCTTTGAAATAGGACCCAGGAATCAACTCTTTGTTTTCATTATTCAAATGACAATGAATTTTTATTGTTCGGTCCTTTCCTATTTCTCTTCCAATCAAAAATACACTTGCTTCAACAGGAACTTCATTATTTGACAACATCAAATTCACTTTTTGACCAATTTTCAATTGTTTTATATCTTTTTCAAAAACGATTACTTCAGCATGTGCGTGTTTCAAATCAATTATCTCTAATAGGTGATCAGTTGGGTTTGCATAAGAACCAACATTCACTGATAATTTCGTCACTACTCCGTTAAACGGGGCAATTACAGAAACAGTTGGTTTTAGAATGCCTTTATTTAATTGATCCATGCTAATTCCTGCCATTTCCAATTTTGCTTTCAGTCCACTCTTCTGTGAAATAGCTACATTATATTGTGATTTCGCTAGTTGCATGCTTTTTAAACTACCTGCTTCTTGAGAAACAAGAATTTTCTGACGCTCTAATTCTGCTTGTAGATACTCCAAATTCCCATTAACTTCTAGATAATCTTGTTGAAGCTGAATTAATTGTGGATCTTCAATGGTAAATAAAACCTGTCCTTTTTTAACAGCCATTCCATCTAAAACACTCAACGATTTAATAAAGCCCCCAAACTTTGCGGCTATGACTGTTTTATTTTGGGGAGGAACTTCAATCATTCCATTTGCAAAAATTGTGACCCCAATTAATTCATTTATTGGCATCCCAATTTTAATTTCAGAATTTCGAATTTGGTCTGCATTTAAAATGACGGATGTTGATAATTCAACTGTTGGTTCAACTTTAACTGCATCCTTAGAACCACAGGAAAACATTAAAGGAACACTAAATAATACTATATATATAAGATTTTTCATTGTCTCAATTATTTATTTTGAACAAACCAATTTAACTGATGGACAGTCTGATTGATATCATTCTTAAGTTGTAAAAAATTCATTTCAATATCTATTATTCCTTGTTTCGTTTGAAGAAATTCAATCATAGATATTTCTCCTGTTTCTAATAAATATTTCCCTTGATCACGCATTATATTAGTTTGCGGGATTAATTGATCAAGGTATAAACTGTAGGACTCCAATAAACTATTATAATAAGAAATAGTTTGATTAAAAGAAACGCTAAGTTCATTTATCACATTCGCTTTCCGTAAATTATTTTGCTGGATTTCGAGATCTAACACATCTGATTTACGTTTAGAACTTCCATAAAACAAAGGAATACCCAAACCAATTTGACCTGCTTGAAAACGATTAGATTGAACAAAAACTTGATTATCTGTTAAGGTAACAGAATGTACACCAACCAAAGTTTGATTTACATACCCGAGTGTAATATCGGGCATTGTTTCAGCCACCAACACTTTTTTCCGTTTTTCAATCACGTTTTGCTCATTTTGAAAATACAAAGCGCGCGGATGATTAATGAAATCTGTCGAATCAGGTAATTGCACAAATTTTAATAGTCCCATTTTACTGTCTACTGCTGTAATCGGAAATTCAGAACCAACTAATAATTGCAATTGATTTTCTTCAGAATTCAATTGTTGTTGATTTAGCATAATTTGATTTTGAATTTCTTTGCGCTTCGTGCTTATTAATGCCATGTCCAATTTTGTAGCATCTTTAAGATTCAGTTTCACTTCATAACGTTTTTCAATTCCAATTAACAGAGAATCTTGTTCATTGAGAATTCCCCTCTTAGCGTTTAGAAATCGAATGTTTTCATACACAGCATTAATTTGCAATACCAAATCTTGTAAGGAAGATGAATACACTGCTTTTGCTTGGTCAGAAAGTGCATTTCCAAGGTCCTTTTGTCGACCGAAAACCGTTGGAAAAGGAATCGTTTGAGACAAAGAAATATTGTTGTCATGATTGTAATATGAATTGTATTGCCCCATCATGAAAGTAACGTTAGTCTTAGGAATTACGACATTACTTTTTCCAATCATTTGTTCTTTTTGAATTTGTATTTCTGAAACTAATAACGATTGATTTTTAGTTTTAGCCATCTCAATACATTGTTCTACTGTCAGTTGCTGAGGGATTTGCGCGAACATGTTGAATGACAACAATAACATAATCATTCCTAAAACCGTTTTTTTACCTTTTTGTATTTTCATTTTACGTTCAGATATTAAATAAAAGATTGGAAGAACAAATAACGTTAGGATTGTTGCCGTTATCAATCCACCAATTACAACTGTTGCTAATGGTTTTTGCACTTCTGCTCCACTTCCATGTGACAATGCCATCGGTAAAAAGCCTAATGACGCTACTAAAGCCGTTAACAAAACTGGTCGTAAACGAGAGCGTGTACCGAGTAATACAATTTTCAACTTATTTGAATGGCCTTTCTTTTTGAGTGAATTAAATTCGGAGATCAATACGATTCCGTTTAAAACTGCAACACCAAAAAGTGCAATAAATCCAACCCCAGCGGAAATCGAGAAGGGCATTCCTCGCATCCATAGAGAAAGAATTCCTCCTAAGGCAGCTAAAGGAATTGCAGAGAAAATTAATAATGCTTGTTTGAGTGACTGGAATGCAAGGTAAAGTAAAAAGAAAATTAAGAAAAGTGATACTGGAACTACCACCATTAAGCGTGCTCTAGCATTTTCAAGATTTTTAAATGTTCCACCATAAGTAGGATAATACCCAGGCTTAAAAATCACTTTTTTGTCAATCGTATCTTGTAACTCTTTCACGATACTAGAAACGTCTCTGCCTCTTACGTTGAATCCTACAATTATCCTTCGTTTCGCATCATCACGTTGAATTTGATTAGGACCTTTCTTAAAATCAACTTGTGCCAATTGCTCCAAAGGAACTTGAACACCTAAAGGGGAAGTAACCGTAATTGTTTTTAAATTGTCGATTGACGCTCTATTGGTAGAGTCCAATTTAACGACTAATTCGAATCGCTTCTCGCCTTCAAAAATAAGTCCAGCGGTTTGACCAGCAAAACTAATATTGATTGATCTATTAACATCCTCAATACTAATATTGTATTTAGACAATGCTTCGCGGTCATATGAAACAATCATTTGGGGCAAACCGGTAACTTCTTCAACATACACATCATGAACACCTTCAATCTTACTTGATAACGAACCGATTTTCGCAGCATATTGACTCAATTCATCGAGGTCCTCACCATAAATTTTCACAACAACATCTTGTTTGGCACCTGTCATCAATTCATTGAAACGCATTTGAATAGGTTGCTGAAAACCAAAAGAAAGACCTGGAAGACTTGATTCCAATTTCATTTGCATTTTCTCAGCTAACTCTTCTCGTGTTGATGCAGAAGTCCATTCTTCCTTGTCTTTCAGGATAATCATAATGTCACTAGCTTCCATCGGCATGGGGTCAGTTGGTATTTCTGCAGATCCAATTTTCACAACAACATCTTTCACTTCTGGAAAATTCTTCAAAAGAATGCCTGCCGCTTTAGAAGTCTCTTTTATCATTGTTGATAGACTTGTTCCGGTAATTCCACGTGTTTCGACAGCAAAATCTCCTTCATCTAATGATGGAATAAATTCAGACCCTAATTGATTAAAAATAAAGAGGCTCACAATTATCAATCCTCCCAAACCTGCTAAGACAGTGCGTTGTTTTCTCAAAAATGAATTTAATACAGGTGTGTATACACTTCTAAAAAATGAAATTATTCGATCACTAATTGTTTTGCGTATTTTGATCTTTTTGTTCAAGAATAAAGCAGAAATCATTGGGACGTATGTTAATGATAAGATTAATGCTCCAATAATGGCGAACATTACCGTTTGTGCCATAGGCTTGAACATTTTTCCTTCGATGCCAATCAATGCTAGTAAAGGCAAGTATACTATCAAAATAATTATTTGTCCAAATACAGCACTTTTACTAAATTTTGAAGCAGAGTGATATACTTTAGAATCCATGTCCTGTTGATTCAGATTTTTGTCTCCTTGATTGTATAGAAAATGTAAAGTTGATTCTACGATTATTACAGCTCCATCGATTATCAATCCAAAATCTAGGGCACCAAGACTCATTAAATTGCCGGAAACTCCAAAAATATTCATTAAAGAAATTGCAAATAGCATTGCAAGTGGTATTACAGAAGCCACAATTAAACCGGCTCTAAAATTCCCAAGTAATAAAACCAATACGAGAATAACAATTAGTGCTCCTTCTAGCAAATTTTTAGATACCGTCGAAATTGCTCTGTTAACCAATTTTGTTCTATCCAAGTAAGGCTTAATTTCAACTCCAGTCGGCAATGTTTTTTTGATTTGTTCCATTCTCTCTTTTACGAGACCGATAACTTTCGAAGAATTAGCACCTTTCAGCATCAAAACAATTCCACCAACTTCTTCTCCTTCTCTGTTAAAGCTTAGTGCCCCATATCGTATGGCAGAACCAATTTGAACAGTAGCTACATCCTTCACCAAAATAGGGGTTCCCATTTCACTTTGAGATATAATTGTTTGTTCAATATCTTCTATAGATTTCATTAAACCATCTGTGCTAATATAGGTTGTTGATGAATTCCTTTCAATATAGGCACCTCCCGTATTTTGATTATTCTGTTGAACTGCTTTAAAAACATCAGAAACATTTAAACCAAAACCTTTCAAACGGACTAAATCAACTGCTATTTCGTATTGTTTTAATTTGCCTCCAAAGCTACTAATGTCCGCAATTCCTTCAACTCCAAGTAATTGTCTGCGAATTGTCCAATCTTGAATCGTTCTTAGTTCAATTGCATCGAATTTCTTTTCGAAACCTTTCTTCGGTTTAACAATATATTGCAATATTTCACCAAGTCCTGTAGTTAAAGGAGCCATAAACGGTTCTCCAAAACCAGATGGAATTTGATTCTTTGCCTCGGCTAACCTTTCTGATATTTGCTGTCTCGCCCAGTAAATATCTGTTTCTTCGGTAAAAACAACTGAAACGACACTTAAGCCAAAACGGCTAAAAGATCTAATTTCTTCAATTCCAGGGATTGTAGCCATGGTTTGTTCGACAGGAAATGTCACAAACCTTTCAATATCTGCAGCCCCTGAAGATGGTGCTGAAGTAATTATTTGTACCTGATTATCTGTAATATCTGGAACCGCGTCAATGGGCAAATTTCTCAATGAGAATGTTCCCCAGACAACTAATGCTAAAGTCATAGAACCAACAATTAACTTGTTGGCAATTGACCAATGTATAATTTTATTTAACATAAAAAATTGATTTAATGTAACAATATGAACCGTAAAGATTCACTTTAAAAAATTACACTAAGACAATTGGGGAGGGTTCCAAATGGAATAAAGTTTACTATAATTTTGGCTACTTGGTTCACCGAAATAATGCGATTGAATAAGTGAAAATTCCGTTTTCTCGACAACGGGAACAATTGAAATATTTTGCACATGCATTACCGAAACACTTGCTATAACAGATTTAAACGGTAAATTATGTTTCTTTTCTTTTGAATTTTTATTACTGAAATAATGGTCTTGAACGAAGTTAATAACCGAATTAAAACCATCTTTACTTTCCTGATGTTCATTATAGTGTTCCACAACCTCACTTATTTTAAAGAACTGTCCACCTTGCATATTAGGAGCAAGAGACAATATCCCAAAAAGAAAAGCAAAAATGATAATTGTAAAACGCATAATACAAATCTAAGTATAAGGGCGAGACAGCTTAATTAATAATTGTTAATTTATGCCATAGTGTTTGGAGTTCCAAAATTCATTGGTGGCATTCCTGGCGTATTTGCATCATCAATAACACCGAAACTTTGCTCATATTTTTGAACATTTTCGATCAAAGCTCGCATAAATCTTTTCGCATTCTGAGGTGTCATAATTACACGAGAACGAACTTTACCCTTTGGCATTCCAGGCATTAGTTGTACAAAGTCACAAACCACTTCTGCTGGTGAGTGAGTGATTATTGCAAGATTTGAATAAACGCCTAAAGCTATTTCCTCTGTCAATTCAATATTTACTTGATTTTCGTTGTTATTTTCCATGATCTATTTTTTGATTGTTGAATTTAGTTATTCTTTTGTTTCGAAGAACATATATGCTCTTATTTTTCAAAAAAAAAGGAGTAACATTTCTGCTACTCCTTTATATTTTAGTTGTTAAAGCTTAACCTTCAATCAATTCTTGTAGTGCTTCTTTCGAACCTACAATCATTTTTTGAAAATCTCTTACACCTGTTCCAGCTGGAATCAAGTGACCAACAATTACATTTTCTTTTAATCCAAGTAGATTATCTTCTTTACCTGATATCGCTGCCTCATTCAATACTTTTGTTGTTTCCTGGAAGGAAGCTGCAGAAATGAATGATTGAGTTTGCAAAGAAGCACGTGTGATACCTTGAAGTAAAGGAGTAGATGTAGCAGGAACAGCATCAATTGCGTCAATCAATTTTTTATCTGTACGTTTCAATTGTGAATTTTCATCACGTAATCTTCGTGCAGAAACCATTTGACCGGGCTTCAATGTTGTCGATTCTCCAGCATCAATAATTATCTTCATTCCAAATACAGCATCATTTTCTTCCATGATATCTGCTTTATGAACTGATTGTCCTTCCAAGAAACGTGTATCTCCAGCATCAATAATTTCTGCTTTCAACATCATTTGTCTTACGATAACTTCGAAGTGTTTATCATTAATTTTCACCCCTTGTAATCTATAAACCTCTTGAATTTCATTCACGATATACTCTTGTACTTTCGTTGGTCCTTCAATATTCAAAATATCGTTTGGTGTAATCGCTCCATCAGATAATGGTTGACCAGCACGAACGAAATCATTTTCTTGAACTAGAATATGCTTAGAAAGTGGAACCAAGTATTTACGAATCTCACCTGTTTTAGATGTGATTTGAATCTCGCGGTTACCTCTTTTAATCTTACCATATTCAGCAATACCATCAATCTCAGAAACAACTGCAGGATTAGAAGGATTACGTGCTTCAAACAATTCAGTTACACGTGGTAAACCTCCTGTAATATCTCCTGTTTTACCAGCAAGTCTAGGTATTTTAACCAATGTTTCACCAGCTTCAATTTTATCACCTTCGCCAACTGCGATGTGTGCATCAACAGGTAAAGAATATTCTCTTAATACCTCTTTTGTTTTTGCATCAATGATATGAATTGCAGGGTTTTTCTTTTTATCTCTCGATTCTGTAATTACTTTTTCAGTATATCCTGTTTGCTCATCGACTTCTTCACGGAAAGTAATACCTTCAATTACATTATCGAAAACAACTTTACCAGAAACTTCAGAAACAATAACTGCATTATATGGATCCCACTTACAAATAACGTCTCCTTTTTTAACTTTAATATTGTTTTCAATCATCATTTCAGAACCGTAAGGAACGTTTGCATTCATAATTACAATACCAGTTTTCTCATCTGTTATTTTCAATTCAGCAGAACGACCAACAACAACTCTTCTTACAGTACCATCAGCACTTTTCTTGTCAATTGTACGTAATTCGTCGATTTCTAACTTACCGTTAGCTTTCGCTTTCATGTCAGAAATATCTGTCGTATTAGAAGCTGTACCCCCAACGTGGAATGTACGAAGTGTTAATTGTGTTCCTGGTTCACCAATTGATTGCGCTGCAATAACTCCAACGGCATCACCATGTTGAGCTGGACGGTGAGTTGCAAGGTTACGACCGTAACATCTTGAACAAACTCCTCTTCTCATTTCACATGTAAGAACTGAACGAATTTCAACTTCTTCAATACCTGCTTTTTCAATAATTTTAGCAACATTTTCAGAAATCAATTCTCCAGCAGAAACGATTACATCATCCGATTCTGGGTAGTAAACAGCATGTACTGAAGTTCTACCTAAAATTCTGTCATATAATGGTTCAACAATCTCATCATTTTTTCTCAACGCAGTTGCAACGATACCTCTTAAAGTACCACAGTCATCAGCATTAATTACAACATCTTGAGCAACATCCACCAAACGACGTGTTAAGTAACCCGCATCCGCCGTTTTCAAGGCAGTATCTGCAAGACCTTTACGTGCACCGTGAGTAGAAATAAAGTACTCAAGAATCGAAAGCCCTTCTTTAAAGTTAGAAAGAATAGGATTTTCAATAATTTCTTGTGCTGAAGCACCAGATTTTTGAGGTTTCGCCATCAATCCACGCATTCCAGATAACTGACGAATTTGTTCTTTAGATCCACGAGCTCCAGAGTCAAACATCATGTAAATTGAATTGAAACCTTGTTTGTCAGTTTTCAATTGCTCCATTAATGTGTGCGTCAATCTTGAATTCGTATGTGTCCAGATATCAATAATCTGATTATAACGCTCATTATTAGTGATTAATCCCATGTTATAATTCATCATAACATCTTTCACTTCTTTTTCAGCTTTTATAACCAATTCCACTTTTTCTTTTGGAATGATAATATCATCAAGGTTGAAAGACAGACCACCTTTAAAGGCCATGTCATATCCTAATTCCTTAATATCATCTAAGAATTGTGCCGTACGAGATGTTCCAGAAATTTTCAATACTTCACCAATCATATCACGAAGAGCTTTCTTCGTCATTACATCATTGATGTATCCAACTTCTCTCGGTACACGCTCATTAAATAGAATTCTTCCACAAGTTGTTTCCACTAATTGTAAAGTAGGAACACCTTCTTCATTCAAATCATACGTTTTCACTTTGATATGAGCGTGAAGATCTAATTGCTTTTCGTTGTATGCGATAATAACTTCTTCAGGAGAATAGAACGTTCCACCCTCACCTCTAACGATATCATCACCCATTGTCATTTTACCCTTCGTTATATAGTATAACCCAAGTACCATATCCTGAGAAGGAACGGCAATTGGAGCACCATTAGCTGGGTTCAAAATATTATGAGAAGCCAACATCAATAATTGCGCTTCTAAAATTGCAGCATTTCCAAGTGGTAAATGCACAGCCATCTGGTCACCGTCAAAATCGGCGTTGAAAGCTGTTGTTACCAATGGATGTAAACGAATTGCTTTACCTTCGATTAATTTAGGTTGGAATGCTTGAATACCTAATCTGTGAAGAGTAGGAGCACGATTTAAAAGAACAGGATGTCCCTTCAAAATGTTTTCAAGAATATCCCAAACAACTGGCTCTTTTTTATCTACAATTTTCTTAGCAGATTTTACTGTTTTTACTATACCACGTTCAATCATCTTACGAATAATGAACGGCTTGTATAATTCAGCAGCCATATCTTTTGGTAAACCACATTCGTGTAATTTCAAATCTGGTCCAACAACAATTACCGAACGTGCAGAATAATCAACACGTTTTCCAAGTAAGTTTTGACGGAAACGACCTTGCTTACCTTTCAATGAATCAGAAAGAGATTTCAAAGGACGATTAGATTCAGTTTTTACAGCACTTGATTTTCTTGAATTATCGAATAGCGAATCAACTGATTCTTGAAGCATACGTTTTTCATTACGTAAAATTACTTCAGGAGCCTTAATTTCTATCAAACGCTTTAAACGGTTGTTACGGATAATAACACGACGATAAAGGTCATTTAAATCAGAAGTAGCGAAACGTCCACCATCAAGAGGAACTAACGGTCTTAATTCTGGTGGAATAACTGGGACAACTTTAACAATCATCCATTCTGGACGATTATCAATTCTTCCTTGAGATTCACGCATCGATTCAACGACTTGTAAACGCTTTAACGCTTCATTTTTTCTTTGAACAGAAGTTTCTGTACTTGCTTGGTGACGCAAATTGTATGAAGTTTCCTCCAAATTCATTGTTTTCAACAAGTCATATAGCGCTTCTGCTCCCATTTTAGCTAAAAGCTTATTTGGGTCAGTATCTTCAAGATATTGATTCTCCTTAGGAAGTGTATCTAAAATATCTAAATACTCTTCTTCAGTTAAAAAATCTAAGCGCTTTAATGGAGATCCATCAATGTTTACTCCAATTCCAGCTTGAATCACAACATATCTTTCGTAATAGATAATTTGATCCAATTTCTTAGAAGGTAAACCTAATAGGTAACCAATTTTATTCGGTAGAGAACGGAAATACCAAATGTGCGCAACTGGAACCACCAAAGAGATGTGTCCCATACGCTCACGACGTACTTTTTTCTCAGTAACCTCAACTCCACAGCGGTCACAAACGATTCCTTTATAACGGATTCTTTTGTATTTCCCACAATGACATTCGTAATCTTTTACCGGCCCAAAGATTCTTTCGCAGAACAAACCATCTCTTTCAGGTTTGTACGTACGATAGTTTATCGTCTCAGGCTTAAGTACTTCTCCACTTGATTGCTCAAGAATGATTTCAGGCGAAGCCAATGAAATCGTAATTTTATTGAAGCTACTTTGTTTTTTCGGTGTTTCTTTTCTGTAAGCCATGTTTTGCTTCTTTTCTTAATTCAACAACTTGACAATTAATCTAATGATATGTTAAGGCAAAGGCCTCTAAGTTCATGCAACAATACGTTGAACGATTCAGGAATTCCAGGTTCTGGAATATTATCTCCTTTAACGATCGCTTCGTATGCTTTTGCACGCCCCATAACATCATCCGATTTCACGGTTAAGATTTCTTGTAATATGTTTGCAGCACCAAATGCTTCAAGTGCCCAAACCTCCATTTCACCAAAACGCTGACCTCCAAATTGTGCTTTACCACCAAGAGGTTGTTGCGTAATTAATGAGTATGGTCCGATAGAACGTGCATGCATCTTATCATCAACCATGTGCGATAATTTCAGCATGTAAATCACACCAACTGT
>Ga0114970_10003331_pt1 | contig 11849 bp, 12 predicted proteins | sample M_140205_XF_Meta_FD_87030 | JGI IMG/M metagenome (GOLD analysis project Ga0114970, IMG submission 87030) | Freshwater microbial communities from Lake Montjoie, Canada to study carbon cycling - M_140205_XF_MetaG | ecosystem: Environmental > Aquatic > Freshwater > Lake | place: Lake Montjoie... | reverse complement strand
TTGCTCACTTCAAGCATCACGGTAGCGAATCGTTTTGCCTGCCCAGCAGCCGGGCCACACGGTCCTAAGGTAGGTGTGATCGGTTAATTACTTTTCTTCTATGTAATCTTGACTGAGGTCTTGATTTTGTTTTCGTCTAGCACGAAACAGGTCCACAGCCATTTTGGCATGCTTGCGTGTTTTAAAACGACTGGGCAGGCTGTTGCCTTGCCGTCGTATTTCATAGCCCTGTTCATCGTTGCCATAACATTCCAAGCATGAGCCATCGGCCATTTCAAATGTTTCCACTGGCCGAGCTTTTTCTTGCAAGCCTGGTTGTTTGTTCAATGCAGGTGCTGCTGCTTGGCTGAGTTGATTGGCTGCGGCAGTGGCATCAGCCACTGCTGTTGGATCCACTGCGCTTTTGGCAGGATTTGCATTTGGCACAACTTGGGCAGCCTTGGTTATGACATTGTTGCCAACACCGGGCCCACTTGCACCGCCCAACATGGGACCTGCATATGATTTTTGTGTGACTGTGGCATCGCCCGCTGGCACACTGACCTTGGCCACCGTGGGCGACGCCAACTGGCCAGCAGCATAGTTTGGTTGTTGTTGTTTTGTTCCAAACTTGGCCACCCCAAGATCCACAGACTGTGTTTTTGCTGTGGTAGCTCCAGCAGCATTTTTTGTTTGAGATGCCGACATTGGACCTTGATTGAAGGCAGTGGTTGTGTCGCCAGTGTCTAAATTCTTTGTTTGTTGAACACCAGGAACAAATTGTGGCGACTGTTGAAGGCGTTGTCCTTGAGCATTTGTGGTGTAGGTGTTAAAGTCGTTGCTTTGTTCTTCGTTTAGATCTAATTCGCTGTGTGGGAATGCCATGTAACTGTTGCCATTTTCATCACCTGCTCGTATCACAAATACTCCGGCATCATCATCACCAGATTCATCCTGCCCAATCTCCCAACCCATTGCAGCCAAGGTGCGTTGTGCCTTGGCCATTTGTTGTTCTGTGCCGTTCCACCATTGTGCAGCCAATTGACGCAGGATTTCTTCTTCATCGGGCTCACGATCGTCACCGCCCACTGGCGCAAATTCATCAAGGTCTTCTTCGGCTTGACCACGTTCCACAGCATCTTTGGCCTTGTCTTTTAAGTCTCGGCTCACTGCAACTTTTCGTTCCAGTCGATCCAGATAATGTGTAAGGTCTTTTCTAACCTTGCTGATCATGTCTTCTTCGATCTCGGCCATGGCTTCTTCCAGTGCAGTGCGACGAGGCTCCGCTGAATCGCCAACCATGTAACCGTCCATGGGATGTGCAGGATCTGTCTTTGAGCCCAACGCACGAATGTGTCTAGGTTTGAACAGTGCAGGCAGTTGTGGCACTTTTTGTTGTGCAGGGCTCAACCGTCCCTCCACCATGTCCAGGCGTCTTATTATATCACGGATGTCGTTGCTCATGCTCGTTGGTCTTTCAGATAACTGCGCAGTTGCCATTGATACTTGCCGTGTTGGCTCAGACGTCCTGCCACGAAGTCAGCAATGCCCTGTTGATTTTCTTGTTCAGCAGCAGCAAAGCACTGGTTCAGCAGGTCGATCATTTGTTGTGTATTGGCCAGCAGTTCTTCAATCATGAGTCGAGCACGTGGGATTTTTGATTGTCCTTGTATCACACTGAGTTCGGCAAAACGTTCCAGGCTGCCGGGTGCGTAGTCGTCAAGATATCTAATGTATTCTGCCGTTTGATCTAACGCACCATATGCATCTTCGTAGATTTCTTGGAAAAAATTATGCAGTTCGCTGAAGTCAGGACCTTCCACATTCCAATGAAATTGGTGTGCTTTAAGGTAATAGACAAAATTAGTTGCCAATAGAGTTTTCAAATTGTCCGCGAGCATTCTTTTTCCTCTTGTATTCTTTAGGAGTATTCGGCGTGGGGTCCGAATCTGTTACATATTTACCTGACAGCAAAGAACCGCCAGATCTTGATACCATGCCCAGGGGCTGACTCACAGTGGCAATTGCACCAGATGTAGTACTGACATTTTCCTTAATCTCACGCCATCTCATCATGTACCTCTATGTATATTTTGTCATCAAATGTCTTGATCTTGCCAGGACCTTCTTGTACTCGCACATTGCGCATTTTAAAATTTCCACGGTCAGGATCTACATTTTCAAAACGCAACAAGTAAGCTCCTGATGGTGCTTGTATTTGTAAACATTCTTCAAGATAAATGTCTTTCCAGATCCAAGTGCGTTCACTGAACAATTCTTCATTAACATACACTCGATATCGTGCAGGTTGAGAACACCTGCCACTTATATCACATATCACTCGCACGTATTGAGTTTGCATAGATATATTTAGTCAAAACTGTGTATATAAATATCCCATGCTAAAGCTAGACCAAATACGCCAGGTGCATGTGGAACTCACCACCCGGTGCAACGCTCGTTGTCCCATGTGTATGCGTAACTATCGTGGATTGGACTACAACTCTGGCTACCCTGACGTGGAACTAAGTCTGGCTGATTTTCAACACATTGTTGGTCCTGTAATTGCACAATTAACACAGGTCAATTTCAACGGCAATTTGGGAGACTTTGCAAGTGCTCGTGACGCTGTGGAAATAGTTGAGTACCTTGCGGCACACCGCATTACCATAAACATCAATACCAACGGCAGTTTACGCAATCAGGATTGGTGGCGTAGGCTAGCACTGCCAAATGTGACAGTGGGATTCGCGCTGGATGGCCTGGCAGATACCCACGCACTGTACCGCCAAGATACGGACTGGCACCGAGTTGTTGCCAATGCACAAGCGTTTATTGGTGCAGGAGGACAAGCCAAATGGCGCTTTGTTCCATTTGACCACAACCGACATCAAGAACAACAATGCAGACAGTTGGCACAAGACATGGGATTTGTGGGATTTGAAAACATTTATGATGGCCGGGACTCTGGACCAGTGTTCACTAGGTCAGGGGAATACAGTCACAGGATTGGCACAGATCCCAGTGGACATATACCACACATCAAAGATTTGTTGCAAAGTCATGTCACATGGTTTGATCCACACACTGTGCAGAGCCACAAGGATACACCTGACTTAAAACTACGCTGCCAGCACAAGCTCAAACAAGAAATATACATAGCCGCAGATGGCTCAGTGTACCCCTGTTGCTACCTGGGGTTTTATCCTGCAACCATGACCCACGCTGGCAACAGCCAAACAAAAGAATTGGTGCAAGAAAACAACGCACTTAAATATGATTTGGCACATTGCCTGGCATGGTTTGACCGTGTGGAACAGACCTGGGCAAAAAGCAGTATTGCGGATGGCAGACTGTATCAATGTGTCAACAGTTGCTCAATTACCTAAGGAAAATATGACTTCAGCAAGAATTTTACACCTAGCACGATATCGTGTGCCACATGCTATCATGAGCCTGCAACCTGAGTTTGCCAACAACCTCATTGGCATAGATCGTACTTGTATTGCCTCACCTGTGCCACAGGAAGAACTATGGCCGGTGTTTGAAAAGTACGGCATTGATACTTCCAAACTAGACTACGCACCTGATTCAGAAATATACAGGATCTATCCCGAAGTCAACAACTGGGTGTTTGATGGTGATTACAGAACATACTGGCTGCGTCAACAGGCCATCAAGTTTGCGTTCCTAGACTATCTCAACTATGACTTGATGATCATGCACGACTGTGATTGCTTGTTGATTAAGCCTTACGAACCTATCAAAGATGGTGTGTTGAATTTTCAAGTGCTGGAGAATGAACGCCACAGTTGGGGGTATTATGAAAGCATCAAGAACGGCTTGGGCTTTGACCGATTGACTCCACACTGCTTTATTTCAGAGAACGTGCCGGTACTCAAACAAGACTTCAACGACTTAGTCAAGTTCCTGGAAGAAAGGCACCAAAAGAAATGGCTGGATGCCATGATTGATTCATGCCCACCTGAGCCCACTGTGCCGCCCTGGGGCAATGGTGAACTCATACGCTGGTTCTCAGAATATGAATTTATTGGTAACTGGACCATGAGCCGCAGACCCATCACCATAGAGTTCCAGCGTAGATATCACTACGACAACATGGAGGCCATAGGCGACTTTGATCCTGCATATCACACTGCTGTGTGTGATGCTGTGCCTGATCTTAGATTCAGTTTGCAAATGGATTGGGACCGGAAAGAAGTTGTGAACTTTGACTATTACATGGACAAGATACGTGAAACTCTTGCACGACAGTCTTAAAGTATTCTCTCCAGGTTACCAAGCCATAGAGTGGGGGTTCGGCTATGATCAAATTGTAGACATAGACACTGCATTAGCACAACCTCACAAGATAGCAGTGATGCCGGTGTTTTACAGTTTACCTAATAAACATGAATACAACACAGAGTTCATGCAGTTGCCCTTGCACAAGTTTGACCTGGTGTTGTTCACAGACATAGAATGGCACAGCAAAAAAGAACTTGTAGAGTGGATTGAAACCACAGGTGTAGAGAACTGGTTGTTGCACATAGCCGGTGAGTGGTTGGACGAGCCCGAACATCCCCAAGTGATCTACAGACCAGCCTGGAGTTTCAACTTCCTACGCTGGAATCCGCCACGTGAAGATTTTCCTGTGGAACGTCCCTACGCATTTGAATGTTTGTTGGGTGCCCGCCGTGAGCACAGAGATTTTACAATGTTGAGTTTACAAAAGTCAGGACTATTGGATCAGGGCATTGTGACCTACAGAGACTTGTTTGTTGGGCATTGGATCAATTCAACACCTGAACGTGTGGCCAAGCGGTTCAACGGTATTGAACTACAATATCCTTACGTGAGTGCAAATCTCGATCCTGCGTGGGAAGTCAAAAAAGACATGGACAACTCTGTAAGCGGTCTAGTACCTTGGGACATCTACAATCGCACATGGTTCTCAGTAGTGTGTGAAACCCTGGGCCAAGGCCGCACATTTTTGTCAGCAGAAAAAACAGCCAAGTGTTTTCAGGCTCGTAGACTGTTTGTGTTGTTTGCCATGCAGGGTTTCTTGCAACAATACCAAGATTGGGGATTTGAAACTTTCGGTGATGTCATAGACGAGTCGTACGATGCTGAGTCAGATGATGTTGTTCGTTGGAGTCAAGCATATGAACAAGTGCAATATCTGTGCAGTCAAGACTTGCCTGCGCTGGTGCAAAAAATAAAGCCTAAGTTGGATCACAATCACAACAGGCTGTACGAGTTTGAAAGAGAAAAAACTCAAGAACTACAGCAGTTTGTTATGAATCACTTGAAATAATCTAGCCAAGTCTGATAGAAGTTTTCTGCAATGGTAGCCTGTCCTGCTGGACTTGAATGATAACCAGGATCTTCGCCTGAGAATGGATTGTTACCACATATGGCCTGTGGCGACCGTGCAGGATCCAAATTGATGTAGTGGTCCGGCACAATACTAGGAAATGCGTCTCTCCACTGAGTGGCATTATTGGGATCAAATGGCCACAACAAGTTGGGGCAAACAATAAATTTGATACCATCCAAGTACATCATTGTAACACCGTCACGCATGATCCACTCGTCGCATTGCTTTTTCCAAGCATTGTCGTAGATTGAATCGATCCAGTGACGCACACCTGTTTGTGCTTGTTTCGTAATACGACCCTGTCTGTACGGATGATGGAAGCTCTCAGCCAAGGTAAAAATAGTTTCGCAAATCATGTTTGAAGGCTCTGTGCCATAGTTGACATTGCGTATGCCATCTTCTCTGCGATAACCATTGCCTAGAGTTCTATTTTGTAAGTGTTGTTCTAATGGGGGGTTCTCTCCTGAACTGGGCTTTTGATTCCAGTCATAGGGCACTGAGTCAGCGGGTATTTCCATTCTGTCCCAGAATGTGGGAGTTATCACAGCAAAGTCTGGACGCTGACGGCGTATCTCATCTATCTGTATGCGTATGCCGCCATTGCTACAGCCTTGCCGTGCTAGGTTAACCAGGTCCCAGCCTAGCTTTTGTGCCAGCACTTCACTCCAGGCGGTGCCTGGCAATGACTTTGATACCGCTGAAAAACTGCAACCTGCTACCATTAATTTCATACAGATTCTTTGTAACTGTTTTTATGTTGCATGACATGGAAGCCAGCAATGATGTTGGCATGCCGGGGCAATTCATCTAGGCTGTATGCACTGTTGGGCACAGTATATGTTGTGCCTTGCCCGGGCGGAGCAAATGTAACCAAGTGTGGATGCCACTGTACTGCATTGTGTACCAACACATGATGTATGTGCCCATAGTCTCCTGACTCGTCATGTGTCAGCACTAGGTCAAAATCTTTTGCCAGCGCCCAACATGCTCGTTCAGCACGTTCTTCTGTCCATCTAGTGAATTGTTTAAGTTCATTGTCGTGCCAGTGGTCTTCAAACCCCAAAAACACTGTGTCAATGCCGCGGCGTTGCCAAAAAGCAGCAAGTTCTGCACCGCGTGGATCTGCCTCAGTATAGGTCAAATATCCAATGGTCCACTCCAGTTCAGGATGATGGTGTATGTAACTTAATCCAAAGATCACACAGTCATCAGGATGAGCCACAATGCACAAGGCTTTCATAATTGGTGTGCAGCCTCAATGCCACGTTGAGTCAACAGGTCTCGATACTCTTGACGTTGCTGTGCTGTTAGTTTGTTCCAGGCACCTCTATGCACACTCACAGTGAGGGTTTGTCGGTTATTCATTTGATTTATTTTAGTCAGCCATTGCACAGTTTCGTCGTGACTGACATTTACTATGCCACCCAGTTTGTTTTGTCTGTCGTACATGACTTCTAAATTGCCGCACAAGAATTTTACAAAGCCTGAATACAATATAAATTCAGTGACCATGCCTTGTTGTTGAAACCATGTGGGAAATGGTGTGCGTGTGCGCAAGGTTACTTCGGCAATCATCATTCTCACTGTGTCGTTGTGTACAATGAATGGTACGCCGCCGGGTCCTAATTGTTCAGTTAGTTCAATCTCAAACAACTGCTCTACTATTTTTTTACTGGGATCAAACACAGGATATATGGGGCATCTACCTGTGAGTATTCTACCTGTGGCATCTATTATTGTGTCAGGATCTAGTTCACGCACAAACAAGGTCTTGGCATCTAGTATCATTGAGTAGGTGTTGTAACTCATGGATGCTGTGAGCAGTTTAAGCACCTGCTGACTGACCCAGCCATCCGCCACAAATGGTGTGGAGAACGCTGAACGTGGGATTATCAACACATTACTGGCCAGTGGTCCCCACCAGGCAGGATCAATCTGTGCGGCAACAGTTTCGGAGTCATTCAGCACCACGTAGATGTTGCGGATACCAATGCGTTGGCAGTTCAGCGCAATGCTTTGTGCTTGTGCTCGTAATACAGGGATTTCTTGTTCGAAAACAACAGTGACAATATCAATCATGCACTTATGTATTTGTGATTGATGTATGGGGTGTTATTTTCCTGCTACTGCCAGTCCAGCGCCTTTGTTGAAGCTGGGACTCCATGAATTGGCTTGACGTAGTCCTTTTCTCTTCGACCAGTCATATCCAGCTCTGTGACCCGAACAATCTTTGGTGCATTCCGATCCTAGGAAACTCAGTTCGTCCAGTTGTTCTTCCTCCCACACACGCTCATCTTCTCCACGATGTTTATCCCAAAAGCCTTTACCAGCATCAGTTTGGTCATAGCTACGATGAATCTTGTAGCCCTTGCTCTTTGCGTAATCATACATGGCTCGAGCAATACCTTGACCTTGATATCTTTCGTCAACTTTTAAATCTTGTGGATCTAGTTCATTGTTGTCATGAATGTTGAAAGCAACAGAACCCAATATGTTATTACCCCAATCGTCAAGTGCGTTGATCACTAACACATGGCCATTCTCAACCATCTCGATGTTCATGCCCTCAAAATCTTCACGGGATTTTTTAAATTTTGCTACACTTGCTTCTTCTTCATTGAAGGGCATGTTATAACGAAGTTGTCCTTGAGTGGGACCACCTTGACCTTGCTTGTTAATACCAATGTCAAGTTGTCCTGGGCCTACCTGACGGGAATAACCTAGATTGAAATTGTTGGGTTGGTCTTTGGTGCGTGAAACTCCAGCAGAAAAATTGCCGCTGCCCACAGGAACATTTGCTTGCACATTGAACTGATTGTTTGGCAAGCCAGCAGTTCTTGTGACACCACCACTGATGCCACCACTGCCTATTGGCAATGCATAATTTGCAGAAACATTTTTGTCAATTCGTGTTGGATCAATGTCCGGCGATGTCATGGCCAGAGCCTGAACTGACGCAGTACCTGAGCCTAGTTTTTTACTTGCGCCAACTCCAGCAACATCAGTTCGCTGGCTATAGGGATCATACTCTTGACCTGCTATTGGATATACATCCAGTTCTCTAATGAATTCACGGGCTCTCATGTTCTATACTTTTGTCTAAAAGAATCACCTGGTTGATACTTGTCTGACCTGTCGCTTGGCCAAGTAACCTCTTTACCTTTGTCAAGAGTTGCACCCGGGTCAACGTTTGATCGTTGTTCTTGTTCACGGTTGGCAGGATGGGAATATTGACCTGGCAATCCACCAAACTTACGAATTGTTCCGGTCACAGGATCTGTTTTCATTCGTAATTCTGAGTATTCTTCTGTACCCGGCTGAACTATTGTGTCAGGACCTAATCTGTTTGACAATTTTGGAGCCATAGGAGATGGTGGTTTAGGAGCAAATGGATTATTTGGTTTAAGATTATATCCTGGAGTAGTTTTAGGCACAGGCATGGTGGTCAGTGCATTGCGCCCACGTTTTTGTTGATCCCATGCATCCCATTGTTTAGCTATTTCTGGAGTGGGCGCACTAACCCATTGCTCACTCACTTTTATAAATTCTTGCGCTCTCATCGTTTAGGTTGGTCTGCTGTGGGCACGTTCTTGTACACACGCTTGTCAGGATCCCACACAGTCTTCATGGGACCAATGCCGGCTAACTTTTTAACTCTGGCAACCATGTCATCGTATTCGGGACCGTACTTTTTTTCGGGTGGTTGTTTTTTACGTGATTGTTCTTCAATGTCTTTGTTTGTTAGGCCAGACAACTCGCGCAATCGATGCATGTCTTCAGATGTTGGCTGTGAATCAGGAACAGCCGCTGCTGCATCAGCAGGACTCATTGGAGTTGTTGTAGTTGTACTTGGATTAACAGCGTTTTTAGGATCAGTAACAGCAGTCAAGTGCTTGATAACACCTGCTTGTCCTTGAGGACTCTTGACCAGCGCCTGTGCGGCTGGAGTTGTTATTTTGGTGCCCATCATAGCGCCAACTTCTTTTGGATCAGTGTCTGGAGTGTCATAGTACTGAGAACCGGTGGCATTATCTGTTTTCAAGTGTGGTGCAAATGCTGTTTGTTGCTGTGGCGTTAGTCCTCGTGGAGCAGTGCCTGCTGCCTGACCTTGAGCCGATCTTAATGTTGATGCATTTGTTGCGGGCGCTACCGATTGTTCGTCTAGGCCAGGTCTGACACTGTCCCAGTTGGAAGGTTCTTTGTAATCCCTGCCAGGTCTAACATTGCTCAAGTCAGGAGGTTCTTTGTTGATTTCTGATCTTCGCATTTTATTTGCGTCTACTGGACGAAGCTGGTTTCTTTCAGCAGGTGAAAGAGGCACAACATCTTTGAGTTCAGGAGCTTGAGCTTGATCTTTTTGCCGTTGGTCAGAGGCTGCACGGCCTGGTCGTGGAACTTTGACTGGCGGGGCTGGTGGCAGTTGATCCAATTTCTTGTTCAACTCATCATATTTCTGCTGCAGAGTCTTTGGCGGCACGTAGTCAGGGTTTGGACCTTGTTTTACCGTCATGGTGTTGGGGGTGGTGATACTAACGGATGCTTCACGCGATCCAGGTTTTGGGCCAAATGGTGAAGGACCACTAGTTGTTCTGCCACCGCCACCACCCATGCCGCCACCGGCTTCCAATGGTTGTAGATCATTGGGATTTCTTATACTATTGATACCTTTGGCTTCATCCATATAATCAGACAAAGTTTTATCAATTTGAGTCACGTAATTTTTTCCTACTCTAGCGCCTGAAGCACCACCAAACCCAACACCCGCAGTTCTAGTTGCTGTGTGCTGTTGCCCAGGTTTGCCCAATGCACCTGTGGTATCAGTGTACTTGGCTGACACTGACTTGGTGCCGGCCAATTGTCCTTTGTTGTAATCAGCAGACTTTCGTGTGGCTGATAGATTCAGATTTGGGGCAACGTCGGTGTCTACAGTGACTGACTGAGCTCCGCCTGGTGTCAGGTCTTTTTTGGCACTCAAAGTTGCTCCGCCCACCGGCATCGTACCCGACACAGTGTTTGTGCTTTTGTCTTTTGTGATGTTTGCTGTAAAATCGCCAGCTGGAGTATTCACTGTGGCCTGTCTGGTCTCTTCATTGAGTCCTTGAATTATGCGTTGTATCTGTTTGAGACGCTGATACTTTTGTTCAGCTTCCTGGCCCGCGTAGTAGGCCTGCCCATCTGCCATTTCGTAGTCTGGATCACGACGCAATTCTGCTTTGCGCACCAGTTCATCAATGTTGGGGTATTTGTCTGTCAGTTCTTGCCGTTGTTTTTCCATGTCCACAGATGGTGGTGTATATGGCTTGCGTCTAGCATCGGCACGTGCCATGCCACGTTCTCTTTTGGCAATAGTCTGATCGGCTCGGGAAACTTTTTCAGGATTGTCACGGCCAAAGAATCGGTTTATCTTGGCACCGGCTTGACTCACTTGTGCCTTTTTACGATAGTCGCCCAGGCTGACTTCTTTGACAGTGCCATTTACTGATTCAGATTTGGCTGCACCAAGACCCTGACTCTCTCGATCTTTTATATCCAACTGTTTAATTCTGTCCACAAAATCTCTTGCTTCTTGCTCTGAATCAAAATCGTATTCTTTACCCTCAGGTCCTTGTACAGTGTGCCTAAAACCCGGAGTAGCAGGCCCAGCCAAATCTGGCTGCATCATTTGTTGCTGTATTTCATCCCGAGTCAGGGACGGTGGACGTTCTACGTTTCGAAACACATCAGCAATACCACTGGGGTTTACACCAATTTTACCACTTCTCGGATCAAACTCATAGGGTCTATCATTTTGAACTGCTGGAGTTTTGGCTGGAGGTGTTAATGACCGAGTGGCATCCGCGTCTGGTGGCAAACTATAATACTTTGGTTCCACAACAGGTTTTGTGTTAGGATTATTTGATTTGGCGCCTGCTGATTTTGTACCTGAAGTTTTTGCAATAGAAGATAAGTTGTCACCTGGCTTGACTTTGTACCGAGATCCATCTGGCATTTTTAACACAGTATCTGTTTTGATCAAGTTTGGATTGGTACCAATTTTTTGTTTGTTGAGATTATATATATCGCGCCAGCTTTCTGCCATATCTTCTGTTTCTTCCACCATGGCTGCTGTATCGTCATCACTCCAAAAACCGCCATCATTGGGGGTAGGCATACCCTTATACTTTTTTTGATAAGTGTTATCCCATTTTTCATCACCGGGATGTACATCTGTTGTTTTACCGCCGGGGCTTTGAACTCTAAAAACTGTACCTTTATCTTTGTGATGGTAATAATTTGGAAAACGTCGACGCTCTGATTCTTCTTCGGATTCCTCTTCTGATAGGCCTTGCTCGGTAGTCAAAGGTCCGCGTTTGGTAAAGTTCGCACTGCTGGCTTTCTGTCGTTGGTCAAACGCACCGTTACGATATGCCCAGTCTTGATCACTTTGATAAGTGTAAGGACTTTGTTGTATTAGATCTTTGCCTGCTTTTTGTTGAGCCTTTTGTCCTTC
>Ga0114970_10003330_pt1 | contig 11850 bp, 8 predicted proteins | sample M_140205_XF_Meta_FD_87030 | JGI IMG/M metagenome (GOLD analysis project Ga0114970, IMG submission 87030) | Freshwater microbial communities from Lake Montjoie, Canada to study carbon cycling - M_140205_XF_MetaG | ecosystem: Environmental > Aquatic > Freshwater > Lake | place: Lake Montjoie... | reverse complement strand
TTCTTAATTATGCCTACCATCGGGTTCAGTTTAAACATGATTGTATTGTTTGCGTTCTTGTTAGCGTTAGGGATTGTAGTGGATGATGCGATTGTGGTTATCGAAAATACCCACCGTATTTTTCATAAAGATAAATTACCGATTAAAGAAGCGGCCAAAAAAGCTGCTGGAGAAGTTTTTCTTCCAGTTTTATCAGGTACGATGACTACCCTAGCGCCTTTTATCCCTTTGGCATTTTGGAAAGGTATTGTAGGTAAATTCATGTTCTTCTTACCCGTTACTTTGATTATCACGTTATTGGCTTCTTTGTTGGTCGCTTACATCATCAATCCAGTATTTGCTGTTGACTTCATGGAAGATGAGCATGCAGTAGAAGACAAAGTCAAGAAAAACAAGGCGGTTCGTAGAACAACTATTGTAATGGGAATCATTTCGGTACTCGGTTACGTAGGCGGCGGATTTGGGACAGGTAATTTGTTCCTTACCCTTTTGTTGGTTTACCTAGCTCACCATTATTGGTTACGACACGTGATTGTGAAATTCCAAACCAAAACGTGGCCATCTGTTCAAAATAGTTATGAAAAGATGATTACTTATCTATTGAAAAAGAATCATGCTCGACAAACGATATTAGCTACCATCGTTTTATTAATTGGATCATTCGTAATTACTGCAGTTCGTAAACCAGGCGTTGTATTCTTCCCACAAGCACAACCCAACTTCACCTATGTTTACTTAACGATGCCTACGGGAACATCCGCAAAACACACTGATAGTATTCTAAAAATTGCCGAAAAACGTGTTTTCAACACCATCGGAAAAGATACATCCTTGGTAGAAAGTGTAATTTCAAATGTCGCTGTTGGAGCTACCGACCCACAAAGTGGTGATCGCACCACGGCGGGTAACAAGGCGAAAATCACCGTGGCATATGTCTCTTTTGAAAAACGCGAAGGTCAAAGTACATTGGATATGCTCAAAAAAATCAGGGCCAATATTGGAACCATTCCAGGCGCTGAAATCATCGTAGAGCAAGAAAGAAATGGCCCTCCAGTTGGAAAAGCAGTAAATATTGAAATCCGTGGAGATGAATTCAATTCATTGGTAAAAACTGCGTCTCAATTAAAAACTCTGCTAGACCAAAAGAAAATATCGGGTGTTGAAGAGTTGAAAACTGATTTCATCAGTTCTAAGCCGGAGATCATCATCAAAATTGATCGTGAGCGTGCCAACAGATTCGGAATCAGCACGGCCCAAATTGGTATGGCATTGAGAGGTAGTATTTATGGCACCGAAGCGAGTAAGTTTAAGGACGAGAACGACGACTACCCTATTATGGTTCGCATTAAGAAATTGGATGCTAACAACTTAGATGCGTTATTAAACATGAGAATCACTTTTCGCGATATGGCAGCGGGTGGATTGATCCGTCAGATTCCCTTAAGCTCTGTAGCCTCTGCTGAATATTCAAATACTTACGGCGGTATTAACCGTTTAAATCAGAAGCGTGTAATCACTTTGGCTAGTAACGTATTGCCAGGTTTTGCACCAAATGGTGTTGTTGCAGACGTTCAAAGCGCATTGGATGCGTTCGATAAACCTTCCGATATCCAAGTTATTATGACGGGTGAACAGGAACAGCAGAAAGAGACTGGAGCCTTTTTAGGTAATGCCATGTTGGCTTCTCTTGCTTTAATTCTAATCATCCTGGTGACACAGTTCAATTCTATCAGTAAGCCATTGTTGATCTTAAGCGAAATCTTTTTATCGTTGATAGGCGTATTGTTGGGCTTTGCGATATTCAATAAGGATTTCTCTGTTGTAATGACAGGAATTGGTGTCGTTGCATTGGTAGGAATTGTAGTTAGAAACGGAATCTTGTTGGTAGAGTTCACAGATTTATTGCGTGAACAAGGTGCTACCTTAAAGGATGCTATCATTGAAGCGGGAAAAACGCGTATGACGCCGGTATTATTGACTGCATCGGCTACTATTTTGGGCTTGGTGCCATTGGCTGTAGGTTTAAATATGGACTTCGGTACCCTATTCAGTGAGTTGAACCCGCATATATACTTTGGTGGCGACAACGTTGCCTTTTGGGGACCTTTGAGCTGGACGATGATTTATGGATTGGGATTTGGTACATTCCTGACATTGATCTTGGTACCATGTATGTATTACCTAAACGAGAAGTTCAAATCTAGAGTATATCGTTGGATAGGTCGCAATTACAACCCTGATACTATGATGCGTCCAGAACCGAAACAATAATTCATGTGCGATGATTTAATTCTATTGATTCATCGCACTCTATCATTTACTATTACCAAGCCTAGTTGTTTTGACTACCTTAAAGAATAGAATAGAAGGCCACCCAATGCAAAGATTTATTTCTTGATTCGGTGTTGACAGAATAAAAAAGAGAGGGCCTCGTCTGCGACGAGGCCCTCTCTTTTTTATTCCCAAACCCTGTAAGACAGGGTTTGGGATACATTCTATTGGGTCTGAAAAGATTCCGAATAACTCGGAATGTTTCATACACACTCTAATTATTCTAACGTAAAGTTGTTCTTCTGACGCATCAAACCACGCGTCCACAATTCAGCAGTGTATTTACCCTTCATCAACTTACCCGTCAACAAACCTTTCTCAGGGAAATTCCATTTCACCTTTTGTAAAGCACCATCAAATTGAATCGTATTCTTCAAACTAGTCACTTTGCTCTTATCTGTCAATTTGGTATTCGTAGTCGACAAAACACCGCCATTAGGATCGATGATTCTAATTGTAACCTCTTCTTCCAATGGTTGAGTTACCATTGGATTTTCCAATACATCAAAAGTCACGCGAATTTTATCTATGCTCTTACCTTTCATGGTTTCGGTCATTACACCTTTCTTATCGAACAATCCAGTAACCAACAGAGCGCCAAACTGAGGACGTGCTCCTTTATCCAAACGATCCTTCAATTCTACATTCTCAGACTCCAAGGTTGCGGAACGATCTTTTTCAGCTGTCAATTGAGCCACAAAATCGTTTTTCTCCTTGGTTAACCCTTCTATCACGGCCATCAATTCAGCTACTTTAGCGCGAGCCTCTTCCAATTGCTTTCGCAAATCTTCAACTTCGGCTCCACCCTTGCCATTCTTGGATGCTTTTCTAGAAGCTTTGGTTGATTTCTTAGTAGCATCACCAGTTCCGGCCGTTGCGCCATCACCTGAAATACCATTAGAGATTTCTCTTCTCAAACGATAAATTTCTTGCATCGCAGCAACAACCCTAGGGTTTTTGTCGCTCTCCAATTCTTCTACCTTTAATACTAAAGTTTGATTTTCGTTTTGGAATGTTTGAATGACTAAATTCAACGAATCCTCCATACGGTTCAACTCACTTTGCAAAGAATCTTTGGCCTTCATCACAGCCACTTTGTTTTCCAATTCTTTGTCGCTTTTCATTTTGTTGAGATACAAAAATGTATTACTTCCAAGTGAAGCCAACAACAAAATCACTAGCACTACGGTTAATGCGGTCCTATTCATACAATTGCAAAGTTAAATAATAATTTAAATATTCCACACCTTTTACACAATTCGCTTAATCGCAAACTGACAATCATTGATTTTTCAGTGAATTCGGACGCTGATTTATGGATATCAAACGCTGTTTCGGATCAACCATAAAATACTGAGGCATCGTTTGAAGTTTCAGCTTTTCAGCCACTTCGGACGAACAGAACCCCTGAATAAATTGGGTCTCATATCTCTTATTGTATTGATACACATATCTTCCTCCTCCGCCATGATTCAAGCAAACAATTTGAATACTATCTGGCAAATTCCTAGATAAATCGTGCAATTCAGCACTATCCTTGATATAATTCGGATTATCGGCATTCCACACTACAATGTAAGTATACTTGCCTTTAAAATTCCGAATCGAACGGCGATGTACCGGATTCTCCTTTAGTTTGCCGGGCTGGTATTTGCCTTCAATTAAACAAAACTTGAACTTGGGCAATTTCTCGCCAATCAATAAACTCCGACTCCCCTTGATTCCCACATTTTTTATTTTTCGATGCGAAATCGCCCATATCCCGTCCTTACTTTGATTGACATTTTCTATCAATTGGGCCTGTCCTAACCAATCCACGATTAATCCCGGACGATAATCCCATGCGTTGCTGCTACTGAATTCACCACGATTGTTGCCCACAATTACTTTGTCGATTCCAATGTCGTTGTATAACCCATTCAGATTGACATCCTTCACGGCCCAATACAACGTATCGTTTTGAATGGAGTTATTGATTTTCTCCCCTCCAAACCAAACGGCTTTACGATGTTGCCTAAAACTGACATTGCAACCCAAATATTCTCTACGTCCGCAAACCAAGGCAATGGCATCGTCATACATTTTTTGGACCGACCTCAATTCTCCCGGCATAAATTGATTAAATCCCACAGCCATACCATTCTGCGTTGTATCTAGCAAAATAAGGCTCTGACTAAAAACGCGGTCTCCGTCATTCAGCTTAGGCAATGTCAACTTAATGGGAAAATACCACTGCGCAGGTCCATCATCCGTTAAATCAAAATTGTGATTCAAATCAACCCAGATTTTTGTCGCTCTAAACCTCATATTTCCGGGATTGTCAACCAAAATCAGCGTATGGGTTGGTACTAATCCCACCCCGTGGTGATGTGGGATAAAACCATAACCATGATTTATCCCTGGAGTCAAACTATCTTTTAAAGTGATAATTTTCCAAGCGTTTAAGTTCATACCCGTATAATCTGCCGATAGATCGATGGGTTGAATTATACTGTCGTTTTTGAGAGTAAACAATGGCAAAACATCAATCAAATGATTGATTTCGTTATCCGATCCTCGCTGATCCAAACTCGTGACAAGTGTTTTGGAAGATCCGAATATTTTTGTCTTCGTTCTAGCCGACGATGATGTCACTAAATCATTTCTCAGAGGTTCTATCGAATTATTGCTAGATATTACAGATTGCGCAAATGCAAGTTTTGGGGAAAATCCCACCGCAAAAAAAACGAAAATCAACGAATAAAACCGTTGCAAGGTCCGCTGCATTTACTTAAGCACGAAACGCACAAGAATCACAATCAATGCGATTGCAAACATCAAAATCGAGATTCGATTCATGCCATGCATCATGCGCAAATTAAGATTGCTTTTCCCGTCGCCTTGCTTGCGAAATGTGAGGTAAGAAATTACTTTTTGAAAAATCATATTTAACAAACTTAACAAAAAAACTGTGTTATTCTTTTCCCGCTTCTGACTTTTCCTTCAACACACCAAACACATCGATAGGATCTTTTACTTTTTTATCAGTGAGTGCCAAATCTAATACTTGCAGCATGTTATTCACATAGTGAAATTCTAATCCTTGCAAATATTGCTGAGGGATATCAAGTACATCCTTCTTGTTTTGCTCACACAAAATCACCTGAGTGATTCCAGCTCTTTTTGCAGCCAAGAGTTTCTCTTTGATTCCGCCCACTGGCAATACTTTTCCCCTCAATGTGATTTCTCCCGTCATCGCCAACTTGTTCTTCACCTTATTTTGGGTAAACAAAGATGCCAACGACGTCAGTATTGCAATACCTGCGCTAGGGCCATCTTTGGGAATTGCACCGGCGGGAAAGTGTACGTGGATGTCCCAGAAATCAAATACTTTTGAATCAATTCCTAAATATTCCGCATGGGCTTTAAGGTATGACTTGGCGAGCATTACACTCTCTTTCATTACATCACCTAGCTGACCGGTAATTTGTAGCAGTCCTTTTCCGTGAGATAACTTACTCTCCACAAAAAGAACAGAACCACCCATCGGACTCCAAGCCAAACCCGAAACCACGCCGGCGGTATCATTGTTCTCGTACATTTCAGGCTCCAATTTCTCTGCACCCAAAATCTCCTCTACTTCAGAAACGCCAATTTGCTTTTTAATCGGTTCCTCCATCGCAATGGACTTAGCCATAAAGCGCGCCAAAGATGCAATTCTCTTATCCAACGAGCGAACACCACTTTCACGGGTATACTGTTCGATGATCAACTCCAATGCTTTATCGGTCACCTTAAATTGACTTGCCTTTAACCCATGAGCCTTTCGCTGCTTAGAAACCAAATATTTCTTGGCAATTTCGATTTTCTCTTCGATGCTATACCCATGGATTTCAATGATTTCCATACGATCTAACAACGCAGGCTGAATGGTATCTAGATTATTAGCAGTAGCCACAAAAAGCACTTTACTTAGGTCGTAATCTAACTCCAAGTAATTGTCGTAAAAGGCAGAATTCTGTTCGGGATCAAGCACCTCCAACATCGCACTAGACGGATCGCCTCTAAAATCCCGACCCAATTTATCAATTTCATCCAATACAAAAACGGGATTGGATGTACCTGATTTTTTCAAATTTTGTAATATCCGTCCTGGCATTGCACCGATATAGGTTTTACGATGTCCTCTAATTTCAGATTCGTCGTGCAAACCACCCAAACTCATCCTAACATACTTGCGACCTAAAGCACTTGCAATACTCTTACCTAAGCTTGTTTTTCCAACACCTGGAGGGCCATACAAGCAAATGATGGGAGATCTCATATCCCCCTTGAGCTTCAAAACGGCCAAATATTCCAATATACGCTTTTTGACTTTCTCCAATCCAAAGTGGTCGGCATCAAACACTTTTTGGGCGTGGTGAATATCAAAATTATCGCTTGTCTGTTCATCCCACGGCAAATCCAACATCAATTGAACATAATTAAGGCCAACCGAATAATCAGGAGATGCAGGATTCACGCGCATCAATCGATCTAATTCCTTGTTGAAATGACTATGAATGTCTTTGTTCCATTTCTTCGTCGTCCCTTTCTCACGCAAATTCTGAATTTCCTTATCTGGCGTATCACCACCCAACTCCTCTTGAATTGCTCTAATTTGTTGATGTAAAAAATACTCCTTCTGTTGCTTGTCCATATCAGTCCGCACACGACTCTGAATCTGATCCTTCAATTCCAACATCTGCAACTCTTGGGTCACGTGAGACAATACTTTAGTAGCGCGCAATGCAGGATCCAACATCTCCAATAAAGCCTGCTTTTCAGTTTGCAAAATGTTCAAGTTGCTAGATACGAAGTGGATCAAAAAGGTTCGAGAGTCAATATTACTTAATGCGACTGAAGCTTCGCTTGGAATTTGGGGCGACAAATGAATAATCCGGTTTGAGATATCGCGGATAGAATCAATGGTAGCTTTGTATTCTTTAGATTCTTTAATTGGCAAATCTGGCAGTGAACTCACCTTGGCTTTAAAATAGGGTTCGCTTTGCACATATTCATCGATTTTTATACGACGTTTTCCTTGTAAAATGACGGTAGAACTGCCATCAGGCATACGCATCATACGAATGATTTGAGCCATCGTCCCCACCGTGAAAAGGTCATCAATTTGAGGATCTTCAACATCCGAATTCTTTTGAGCCACCACAGCGATAATCTTACTCTTCTTATTGGCTTCGCGAATGAGTTTAATGCTCTTGTCACGACCTACCGTGATTGGAAATATTACACCTGGATACAGGACTGTATTGCGCATTGTAAGTACCGGCAGTTCTGCAGGCACCTCCAGCTTATTACTTTCCTCCTCCTCATGCTTTGAAAACAGTGGCAAAAACTCCGGTGCATCCTCAAATCCCTCCGAATCCTGGTCACTACTAAAAAAGGTCTCTTTGTTTTTAAACATTGGAACACATTCAATCAATGCTTGTGCCAAATATCGGCGATGTCTGAAAAAGTATTAAAACGCCAAAACCTATGACAATTTGTCGGTAAACGAAAATACATGAAAAACTGCTTGGAAAATTGCGATTTTTCTTGAAATTTGCGTAACAAATAAAAAAAAATGAAAATCAAACATCTACTTTTAGCCCTTGCTTTGCCCGTAGTTGCCTTCTTAGGCTCATGCGGCGGTGATAGCAAAGATCCAAAACCCAGTATTTCTCTAACCGCTGGTGCAAAATACGTTAGCGGTGACATCTCTGTAATGAGCGATTCATTGTTGTCGTTTAGCGTTTCTGCAACTTCTGGTTCAGGTAATTTGTCTGGAATCAGCGCAAACTACTCTATTAATGGTGCTGCAACCAAAACTTTCTTTGACTCTTCTGTTTCAGGAAACGCAGTAAACTTTGTTATCAAAACTCGTTTGGCGGGTAGCGTTGACGATGTGGTTGTTTTCAACTTCATCGCAAAAGATGCCAATGGTCAATCTAGCACCAAGAGTATTAAAATAATGGTAATTCCTCCAACTGCACCATTATTGGGTTTCCAAACTCAGTTGATTTACAATGCGAACAACACAGGATTTGAAAGTGCTTACGATTTAAACAAAGGTGTTCCTTTGCTTAAAAGTGCTTCTGCTACGCAAAAAGATTTGATGGATATGTCAACCAGTGCAATGGCTCAATTCTCAAAAATCTGGGGATCTGACAACAAAGGCAAATTCGTAAAGGTTACTGCAAACGACTTTACAAATGCAAACACAACTACTTATTTGTATAATCTTTGGAAAGCCAACAGTGCTGCAGCTACTGCTCAAACTGCAGTTTTAGCGATTGGTGATGTGTATTTGCTTAAGACAGGTCAAGATTTACCTTTCAACCTTTACATTATTAAAGTAACCAACATCCAGGATTTACCTGCTATTGGAAACCACAACGATTATATCGAATTTAGTTACAAGAAGATTGATAACTAATCAATAAATAAACATTTAACTTTTGCAAAAACCCCGCATTCGCGGGGTTTTTTGTTAATAATCGCAACGAAATTTTAACGTATTTTGTAAATCGTGAAAAAGATAGCAGTTCTCACATCCGGCGGTGATGCCCCAGGCATGAATGCATGCATTCGTTCAGTCATTCGGGCCTGTGCCCATTATAATTTAGAAGTGTTTGGAATCCACAGAGGTTACCAAGGATTGATTGAGAATGAAATCCACCCAATGACAACCAGCAGTGTGGCCAACATCATTCAAATGGGTGGGACTATTTTAAAGACTGCCAGGAGCATGGATTTCATGACACCTGAAGGACGCAAAAAAGCCCATCAGAATCTACTTAACTTAGGTATAGAAGGTATCGTTTGCATAGGCGGAAATGGAACCTATACCGGTGCCATGATATTTGAAAAAGAATTTGGAATTCCTAGCATGGGATGTCCGGGCACGATCGACAATGATCTTTGGGGAACAGATGCCACCATTGGTTACGATACCGCAATCAATACAGCCATGGAAGCCATCGACAAAATCAGAGATACTGCAGATGCCCACAATAGAATCTTTTTCGTAGAAGTTATGGGTCGGCATTCAGGTCACATCGCTCTCCTATCAGGTATCGCAGGTGGAGCTGAAGGTATATTCATCCCTGAACGCGGAAACGAATTTGACGATATCGTGCAATTGTATGAATCCAAAGCACGTAAAAAGGAATTTAGCATCTTTGTGGTCGCTGAAGGCGATGAAGAAGGCCGCGCCTACGAAATTTCTAAACGATTCCAAGCCATTTACCCCGAAACCGATTGTAGAGTCACCGTTTTAGGACATGTGCAACGCGGTGGCAGACCGACAGCCAACGACAGGATACTCGCTTCGCGTTTGGGAGCGCATGCCGTAAAAGCCCTGATCGATGGACGCAAAAACGAAGCCGTAGGTGTTGTCAATAACGATATCAAATTCACTTCCTTCCAAGAAGCCATCGAACATAAAAAGGACATTCAAAACAACTTGTGGGTCCTAAACACAATCATCACTCGATAATCACATCAACTCAATATAGATTATGATTACTCACCTGAATATCAAGAATTACGCGCTAATCAAAGACCTTGATATTGAATTCCAAGAAGGTTTTACGTCAATTACCGGTGAAACAGGTGCTGGAAAAAGTATATTATTGGGTGCAATTGGTTTAATAATGGGTGAACGCGGCGATAGTTCTGCAATACTCGACCCCTCGCTAAAATGTATTTTAGAGGCTTCATTTGACCTATCGCGGCTGAATTTAATAACGGCTTTCGAAGAAAGGGACATCGATTTCAACAATCATTGCACGATAAGAAGAGAATGGAGTCCCAATGGAAAAACCCGTTCTTTTATCAACGAATCACAAGTCACAGTTTCAGAATTGAAATGGCTGGGGCAACAGTTATTAGAAATACATTCTCAACATACAGGACTGCTAGTTACCCAACCCAATGAACAGTTAAAACTGCTCGATGCGTTTTGTGATTGCACAGAATTATTGTCCGACTATCAGCACACCTACTATGAGCATCAAAAAGTAGCCATCGCATTAAAAACAGCGTTAGAACAACTCTCGAAAATCACGCAGGACACGGAATACAATGGTTTTTTGCGAAAAGAACTAGAAGATTTCAACCCCAAAATAGGTGAAGAAAGCGAGTTGGAAAGCGATATTGCCTTGCTTAGTCAGGCCACGGATTTGGAAGAAATATTTGGCAAAATCGACATGGTGATGGATGGCTCCGAAAATTCGATTGTAGACCAACTTAACGCAGTGAAGTCGGAAATGAAGGGATTCTCAAGCATCAACCCGCAATTGGGAGGCATTTATGAACGATTTATGTCGATCGCGGTAGACGCAAAGGAACTCGCAAGGGACCTCAGAGTAATTGCCCAAGGAATCGAAAGCAACCCTGAAAAACTGCAAAATGCCAACGACCGATATTCTTTATTGCAATCGTTATTCCGCAAGCACAATGTCGATTCGTCCCAAGCCCTGCTAGAGAAGTTGACATCGTTACAAAGCGAGCAAGCAGGGGAAACTGTACTCCAAGAGAAAATCGCGGAATTACAAGAGAGCGCACTCAGACTACAATCGGATAGACAAATCAAAGCAAATTCACTGCATAAAAAGCGATTGAGTGGCCTTGAAAGTTTGTGCTCACAAGTGGTGGATCAATTGAAGCAATTGGAAATGCCATTTGCTCAGATGGAAATTCATATTGCCCAAGCTGATTCGAGCTTTAATGAAATAGGAAATACCCAAATTTCGATGCTTTTCTGTGCCAACAAAGGACAATCACCGATGCCAATTGAAAAGGTTGCCTCTGGTGGTGAAATATCTCGACTCAATTTCTGCCTTCGAACATTGATTGCCGACCTCAAGCAACTCCCTACCCTCATTTACGATGAAGCAGATACGGGCGTTAGCGGAGAGGTTGCCAACCGACTTGGTTATTTGATGCGCACTCAGGGGAAGAAACAACAAATCTTAGCCATCACACACCTACCACAGGTCGCAGCGGCTGGAAATCAACAGTTATTTGTGTACAAGGACAACCAAGCGGCCATCAGTGAAACCAAAATCAGACCACTAGATGCTGACGGCAGAATATTGGCTCTGGCGGAGATGCTAAGTGGAAAGAACCCCACCGAAGCAGCCAAATTGAATGCTCGTGATTTGCTAAATATCTAAACCCAAGCCTTTTTCCTGCTCGGATTCGTATTTTTCGTAGTTGACATCCACATCGGTGGGTCCCAATTGTGCGGCTGTTGTCGCCAAGACATCGCATCGCTCATTTTCCTTGATGCCCGCGTGACCTTTCACCCAATAAAACTTGGGCTTGTGCTGCTCGTACAATGGCAAAAACGACTGCCATAAATCAACATTTTTTACCTTCTTCCAACCCTTTGCTTTCCATCCAAACAGCCATTTCTTTTCGATGGCATCGCAAACATATTTGCTATCGGTGTAGACTTGAATGGATAGTCCGGGCGACTTAATATGTTTTAGGGCC
>Ga0114970_10003328_pt1 | contig 11858 bp, 23 predicted proteins | sample M_140205_XF_Meta_FD_87030 | JGI IMG/M metagenome (GOLD analysis project Ga0114970, IMG submission 87030) | Freshwater microbial communities from Lake Montjoie, Canada to study carbon cycling - M_140205_XF_MetaG | ecosystem: Environmental > Aquatic > Freshwater > Lake | place: Lake Montjoie... | reverse complement strand
TGCAGTTGTTTCAGGATTTGTTATGTATTTCTACTGGACTCGTGTCAAAGGCTATCTTGAAAATATGAGCAACTATGGCGAAACATGTGCCAACGGTTTCACGTTTGGTACAAATCAAAAAGGCGAGCAAGACTGTGTACCCACAGGACACGCCACGTATGATCCTTCTACTGGTTTCAAAAGCAATTCTCCCTCGCAATAAATAAACAAAGATGAAACAATCTACTGTAATACTACTTGTCGTAGCAGTGTTTCTCGGAGTGTATTTTTTTCATGTAAAAGAATGTTTTGATGCTGGTCATCCGGATACAAAAACTGATAAACCGTGTCCTCCTAACTCCGAAAAGTGTCCTTCGGGAGATTGCAAACTAAAAGGTGATTTATATGGAATGTGCGGTTATACTCCCTAATGAATGACCTTACTGATTTTTATCTAGGTATTGCATGTATTTGTTTGTTATTTGCATGTTTCACGTTGTGTGTTATCATGCGATACATTTTCGTAGAAGATCTTCGCGAAGAACACTATCAAACGTTACAGGACTAGTAAATTGAAACAAGTGCTGGCATATCTTTATATTCATCATCATCTTCTGGAAAGAGCAGGCTGGGCTGCCTAAGTTCCAGAACAAATTGGCGAACATGCGTCAAAGATGGTGGCACAGTTTCAAAATCAATCTTTCGTCGAAAATAACAATGGGTGTATCGATTTGGCATAGCAAACAAGCTGTTCATACTATCTGTGAACTGCTGGTCTGATACAAGTTGGTGAATAGGAATCGTAGTTCCGGGCAAACGCTCTTCGAGTGCCATCGAAACATCCATTCCCGAATGGACATACTCAAACAACACAATTTTGTGAGTTCTCATGTCGTGTTTTGATGATGCAATTCGTTTGCCAAGTTTAGTATAGTCAATCTTGCCCAACACATATGCCAGACACTTTGACATATTGACATCTGCGTTCTTAAATGCGTTTGTGATCATTTTGTTGGTGATTTCTTACCTATCTCTTGTATAGATCCGTTTTCAAGTTCTACCAATCCAACTTCAAATATTTGTAGTCCTCTATTTCCTTTTTCAAACATATAGGTAAGTGTGTTTGCATCTATCTTGCACCTACATTTGTCTATGCAATCATTCAACAAGATTCTGGAACCATAATATTCTCCCAACACATACCCGTTTGATGCATATGCATATTTTTTTCCTTTCACAAGATTGTCTTCACGTTTTACTATGGACATAGTTGGCAACACGTCTATGCTATCCATTGCTTGTGTTTACACACTGCGTATAAATTCCCACTTTAAATAGTCGCAAATTTTTTTCCATATTTGGTCATGCGCAATCAATCTGTCTCTGCTTTTCAACAGAGAAAAGTAGATCTTGTATTCATCTAGTTCCAACAACTCAAAAAACTTGTACAAAATATACGAGTAAGACAGAAAATTGGTGCGATCGTTAGGACAATACAGCAGAAAAGGTGCCTGGATTTCCTGAAACATTGCTCGTATCTTTTCCTCGATTTCAGGAGTGATTGTTGGCGGAGGATTGCCGTTGAGTCGAGATAGTATGTGGGCGGCATGCTCGTAATACTTACTACGATTCAGTTTCTTTAAAATCTCTCGCATTCCAATTTCGCTTAGTTCTGCGATATTTTGAATGCGGCGTTTTTTGACTTCACACACCACTTCATTCATCACATCCTCGGGAATGATCGTGCTTTCCTTTGCCTGAAACTGATTCAAAATTTCATTTAAGTGGTTGATTTTTTTGTACGCATAGTTATTGCGTTCCTTTGGAGGATCTCGAAACGACGGAAAATCCGATACTACCAGCATATACTCTTCCGATCCGCATTTTGGACACACCAAAATTCCTTCTTCGGACAATTCTTCTCGCGCAATATTGCAGTGATCACAATGTTCCGTCGTAAATGTTTTCTCATATATTTCGTTTCCAGTATTTAACTTCATTCTTGACGTAAATTCATCATACAAATCTTTTTTCGATACAACACTTGTATCCTGCACAACCGTCAAGTATTTCACAAATGTGTTTTGATCTGCAGGCGTTGTTGTGATAGATTGAAGTTTGTCGCCAGAACTATAATATTTCAGAATAATGTCTGCATTTTTAATGTAGTAATCTTTGATAGGGTTTTGCTGGTCAAGACGTTTTTGTATCGTTCGCAATTCATCCTGTAGTTTGGTTATTTTGTACACATCTTCCGATTGGATTTCCTCGATTGTTTGTTCCAGTTCTTGTTTTTTCCTCAGCAGTTCTTGCAGATTCGCATCCCGAATTTTGGAAACCATGTTCTGGTGAATAGAATCTAGAGTTCCTGAAACAGTCTCATACTCTTTTTGCTTTGTGTCTGAATCCCTTGTTTTTTTGATTCGGAAAACATTGTCCATTTCGTATTCTTCATTTTCTGCCTGAAAATATGAAATACATCAATCCCAAACCAGCCAAAAGTGTAGGAAAATCTATGTTTGTTTTGTTTGTAAATCCTTCCGTTGTAGACACACATTGCGACGAATCCACTTGCTGACACTGACTGTTTGCAATATCAGGATCCAGGGAAGATGTGACAAATTTTGCAACATTTCCTCCTGTGGTAGGACACGACATACATACACACTGCGGATTCGGATCCGCCATCAGCGCGGAAAAAAGATGCAGAGGATTTAGCCCTTCAATATCTTCTGCGATTCCCGGAATTAAGCCATTGAAGTCAGATCCCAGTTCAGACATTGCAGACGGCAGGGCCGCAGAACCTGATGCCATGTTGTTAATATAGTTATAACGGGGCTGCAAGGAACCATCTGGCGCCGTACACATTCCACCCGTATTCACAAAATACTGATTTCCCAACGGAGGATTTCCTGTTATCAACGCTTGTGTATAATACGATATCGCATTTGCGTTTGTGCTTAATTGGCCAAACGACCCATCGGATCCTACACCCAAGGAAGAAGGACCTTGTATATTATCTGCATAACTGTAGTCAGGTCCAACAAGTTCAGTTTGTATATCTTGACCCGATTGAATATTCGCCCACATTGGATTTCCACCAAGATCTGCCATTATTATCTACTGATGTTTTTTGATATATTCTATCGCTTGTCCCATAAATGCTTTGTTTGTGAACACACACGGTCTCTGAATAAGCATGCTTTTTCCAATTGTTTCTGGCGCATATCCAAACTTAATACACAAATACATAAGCGTGAGAAATGCACTTCGATTAATTCCGCATTGGCAATGCACATAAATCACTTCGCATGTAGGATCCGCCATAAATTCATTCATTTTTGTTTCAAATTCCGGATACCACTTTGTAATATCTTCTTTTTCGGAATCTATGGCTCCAATACACGCATATTTTTGAGGCCACTTTGCTTTGAACAAAATGTTTCCCAATCTGTCTTCTGCACAATTCACCATATGCGTGACTTTGTACGAAGGTTTTGGCTCAACATATGTTTTTGTTGATGGGCCCACAACTATTCTTGAATGCACTCTTGCAAGAGGATCATGCTGCCATCCTCTCGAGTTTCGTCGGTATTGATCACACAGTTCTTGCATACTTACCTTTTTATATAATAATGAAAAACGTATTCATTTTTCATATGCAAACGAATACTAACAAACAAAATGATGGACTATAGCCCCGTGCACAACACAAGCCTGCATTATGCAGAGATTTACAAGCGGAACAAACTAATGGCGTCTTCAAGGAATAGGATTGGGAGTAGGTCTAGGGGCTGTGGTTGGTCAGACAGCACAATACACGCAGAACGCGCAGTTGTGAAACGTTTTGGAGACCTTTCACAATTGAGCGGTTGTATTCTCGTAGTTGTCCGAATCAACAAACAAAGCGAAATTCTGGGCTCAAAGCCTTGTCCCGACTGCGAAAAGTTTCTCGAAAAGTGCATGGAAAAATACGGTCTTTTGAAGGTCGTGTATTCTTCGTAACATAAAAAAACAAATAAAAAGTTTTTGATTTCTTTTTTTTGGTTTTTAGATTGTGTCAACATCAACCTCTGCGTCGAACTCGTAGGCATCCTCATCGGCAACTACGCGAACGCTCAGAATCGTTGACTCATCCAATAAAGTAATATCTAGCAGCCTAGAATCAATCTTTTTGTGCTTACGGATCGCATGCAGGTCATCTTGACCTAGCATCGAAATGATTTGGTAGCGAGATGATCCTGCCAACTGTGTGTCGGCAAGAACTATGATGCTACCTACTCGAATAGGAACGGCTCGCTTTGCGCCACCCCTTCCGAACTTACCACGAATTGTGGCTGTTACAATGCAGGGTACACTCTTGTCTAAGTAGAACACCTTGCACTGTCCAAATCCTGTGGTTTTGATCACTCGTCCAATCTGGACATCATCGTCCAAATCTCCGTGCGTAATATCATCCACAAGCGCCTGATTCTGCTTCTTGTTCGATTCAATCGCCTTGCGGCCAATCTTGCCAATTCGGTTGTTCATTGTGATCATTGTGTTTGTTACTATGTATTTGTTTGATCATGTGAAATCCGTTTTCATTGTTTGGCATAGATCACAGAGTCCTTGTGTGTTAACTTTACAATTTCTCCTTTGTTGAGAATGAAACACAGCGATGTTCCTTCAAACATTCGCAGATCTTCTACGCGCTTCTGAAACATCATTTGCTTCAACCACATTCCCCGCAAAAGTTCACCCCACATGACCGCCTTCTTGTACGGGTCGCCAAACTGATTGATGTAATAGGGTAGTCCAATGAGATTGTCCATGCTTTCTTTGCTATCTGTGTCTTGTCTAGCAAAATAATCCATTTTTCATACTTAAAACAGTGCGCCAAACAGAGTTCCTACGACATACGCAATTGCCACGGCCACTCCTGCCAAAATTGCTGCGCCCATATACGAAGGAACGCCGCCCGAAGTGTAGGTGTTGGGAATATACTGTAGAATCAGAGATCTAGGTGTTGACAGAGAAATAATCATTGCAGCCGCAAAAAATCCAAAATATACCATTACATTTTTTACCGCATATCGAATCGTGTTGAAACTCGTGCTGTGCGACAAAGACATTGCGGGTTTGTTCGATTGAACTTGTGGTGCGATAAACGGATCCACTCCGCCTGTCACTATGGGCGCAAACGTGGTTGACTGAGGCAGCGAGGGGTTTTGCACGGGTCCGCTTCCCAAAAGTTCACTTAAATCTGTCGCTCCGTCTGCCATTTATTTTAGAGAAAGGATTTCGCATTGCGCATCCTCCGCATGATACTGATAGCATTTTTTGTCGAATGCGATCGTCTTGCCTTCAATGTCTTTCACAGGTAAAGACAGTGTTTTGCGAGTTTGAAACGGTTTGTGAAATAGTAAAATAGCAATTCCTAGTCCAACTATGAACGACAACAGCGGCAATGTCTCTTTTGAAATGGGGTTCATTTATGTTGAGATGCTACAAAATTAAGCGATGTTTTGTCAGGTGTGCACGGAACCTCCTTTGCCACAAATTTCACACATCCTTTTCCAGTATGCATGGCATCTGTTTCATCCGGAGTTGGTAAATCAGGAATATTGCGAAGGGGTGGCGTAAATACCACAGAGACAAGAAGACCTACTAAAAATCCACTAAAGATCCAGAACAAAGAGAACATTTCTTATTTTATTATGGGGCTAGTTGAATAATTTCACGAGTCCCAGAGTCCCAATATAGCGGATAAAAGCCAGATGGTGCAACACCACCTGTGACTACACGTATTGGGGCAATATAACAACTACCAGTTGTTCCAGAATTCAAGGCAACTCCAGTTGCATTCATAACAATTGTATTTGCATGTTGACCAGTATATCCAGCTTGATATCCAATCGCTATTGCATATTCATTTTGACCTGTATATCCTGCTTGAGAACCTATTGCTATAGAGTAATTCCCCTGATTATTGTATCCTGATTCAAGCCCAATTGCAACTGATTCGGTTCCTTGAATATAATATCCAGCACGATTGCCGATTGATACTGAGTAAAATCCTTGACTACTATATCCCGAATTTGTGCCAATTGATACAGAACTCAGTCCTTTTCCAATATATCCAGAGTTAGATCCTATCGCTATCGAAGCCTGTTGTTGACCAGTATAGCCTGCTCCCAAACCTATTGCGATTGCTTGTACCTGTTGATCAGTATTTCCAGCATTATAACCGATTGATACAGAGTAAGGTTCTTGAGTATCGTTTCCGGCAAATTTTCCTATTGCAATTGTATTGGATTGTTGGTCTGTATACCCTGCTTGATAACCTATTGCAATTGAACCGGTTGCTTGACCAGTATATCCTGCATTTATTCCAATCGCTATTGGATCTATATTTAAGCTTGCGCTACCCGTAGGACCCGTAGGACCTGTATTAGTTCCGGGATAAAATGTACCTGTAGGACCAATATTGTTCCATGCACTTCCCCCAACAGGACCTATTTTCAAAATATTGTTGGTTGTATCAAAGCCAGGCTCGCCTTCTAGTAGAGGTGTTGTTGACAAACTCCAATTTACATCTGTATCGCGACGTAGTTGGAACTTTACTACCGTTGTAGTCGAAGCCATTTATAAATTTCCGCTTAAAATATTCATAGAATTTGTACTTGATGATCCACCATTATATATAATCTCTTGAACTATAGAAACTGGGCAATTTATGTCTGTACTTGCATTTCCTCCTGAAAATATAGTACAAGATACTTGACAATTTCCATCATAGATTATATATGCAAGCGTATTCGAACCACCTCCCGACAATGTATCTACACAAACAATTGGCGGAACTGGAGGCACAATCGGAGGTGGATTTCCTCTCCCATTAAATTTGCATCCGCAAATATCTTTGTATTCAATTGATTGAAAACTTTGATTACAATCGATTGTTGCAGACAACGTATTTTTCACACCAACTCTTCCCGGATACACAGTTTTTAGCAAAGACGCTTCTGCCAAAATTCTTCGTTTGTTTGTATATGCTTGCGCACTCATTTACCATCTCCTGCGGAAATTCGGAGCTTGCGTTTTACTTTCGGTTTTTCCTGAATATTTAAGGCTTTCAGTTCATCAAATTGCCGACGCACCTGTTCGACGGGAATGCCCCTGTACACCATCTCCAGTTTGAGTTTGAGGAATTTGTCCATAATCTAAGGAAGGAACATTTTTGACAGCATTGTGCCACATATTCGGCTCAAATTTGATTTTTTCCAGTTCTGGAGGTGTGGATGTTCCATAACTTCTGTACAAAAAATACCCGAATGAACCCAAGACCACAACAAGCAGCACAATATTGAACCACATCGAAAACATAGAATCTCGCACAGATTTTACCCATAACAAATTGTTTTCTATTTCCGACGTATCTTTTAGTAAATGAAACATCTTACTGAATAATAAGAACTTTCCATGGCATCTTTAACCACAGTCTATATGATTTCCATGATTTTGACCAGCATAGCAGGATTCTCTTCTGCCTATGTGGGTAACAGAATTTTTCCTTTGACTGGCGGAGCGATTCCTACAGAAGAACCTGTTCCAAAAGAAGAACCTATTCCTACCGTTTTGCCTCAAACACCAACAGAGGCTCTTGTTTCTGAGAACAGTCCTGCACAATCTCTATAGGCAGTTTTTTTAATAAGGTATCTATGTAAACATTTGTTGATCCGTGCGTACATACCCTTATCTTTTCGGTCTTTGACTCAAGAACAATTCGCACAAATTCGTACTGTTCTTGAGAACTTAGTTGTTTCATACATACTTCCAACGCATCATTCTTGTACATCAAATGTTCTCGAATAATATCCATTCTTGTGTAGTTGGAGATTTGCTGTTAAAATGAATTCAAAGGTTGGGCATACGGATTCTTTTTAAAGGCTTCTAAATACGAAGGATCTGTTCGTTCTAGCAAAGCATCCTCTTTCAAAGGAATATTGAATCGATACGATCCCAAATGTTCAGCCGAAGAAGCAGTTCCCACCACATTTGCTCCTCCATTCATTCGGGCAGCATCAATTATGGCTTGCTCGTTTCGATTCGAAGCAGCCGAATACCCTTCAGGACCCATGGAAAATCCAGTTCCTTGCGCACCTGCAGGTCCAGGTCTGCCTTCCGCTGTTAATCTCATAAATTCCTGATAGGGTTCCGTAAACGCTCGGACATACGGAGCCAGAATCGCAATTGTTCCGCCAATCGATCCAAAATATTCTCGTTCTGTCGTTTCGCGGGCCTGCGGTTTCATGGGCTGTTCGGCATAGATGGTTGGTGCTGTTTGCGCGCCTACAGCCGTATTCACGCGATCCATGCCATACAATGCAAACCGATCGGGTTTGTTCTTTTTGACATCCGCCTGTATTCCTGGCAACGTAACACTGTTGGCGCCCGGCACAACGGGAGGCTCATACGAAAGTTTGGGTTTTGTTACAACTCGCAGTTCATCCGTAGTTGGCGGCAGTGCAAATTCACGAATCTGATCTTGCTGATATCCTCCTTTTGGCAGATTTGTATACCCATCATTCGCACCTGGACCTACTCGCACTTGATCGATAGGAAACACATTCTTCATGTTCTGACCACTCACCATTCGCGACTGCATGAAATCGCTTTCCACCTGATTACCAAATGGCTGACCCACACCTGGCTTTGTGTCAAAAAACGAAGTGGCTTCACGCTTTTGAAAGTACTCTTTGCCAGCACCCGTGTGATTATCCAGAACTTGATCCGTTGCACCAGAATACATGCTCTGCGTAACATTCGCCCCGAAAAAAGGAACCTCGTTATTGTGTCCTTTTTCCTGTTGCGTATGCACAATCTCGTCTTGTATTTTTTGAGTAGGACGTGCTTCTCCTTCCCCATTCGAATAATGTTCTGTACTAGAAGGTTGATCCTTTGCCAACATATAGCCGACTGCTCCAAGCCCTACCAAAAGTGCGAGTTCAATCATCTTTGTATTTGCCCTTTACTTTTTCTTGTCTCTTCCAGACTCCTGTGTAAGTTGTGTTGCCTGCGGTTTTGTCTGAAGCCATGTCATGTTGCGATGACTCTGGTCTGTTTCCGAAGGCGCCGGAGGTTGATACGCTGGTGCAAACGGAACATCTTGTTCCGTAATTTCATACAGTTTTCGCTTTACCGGTGTGTCCAACGAATAGTTGTTCATGTATGTTTGCCTTTGTTTAGAGAAGATATGCTCGTAGAAATACTTTGAGCCACTCCAGGAGTATGTGTGTTTGCATTCCATTCCGACCATCCCATCCGATTAAAAGCAGATACAGACATTCTGTTCAACATGCCCTTGTATTTGTCGACCATTTGGTTAAATGCGGAACTATCCGTTCCTGGTACTGGCAACGGGAATTTTGTGTTTTTGTTTCCAGGCTTGACACCATAGCAATTCACTCCAAATTTGTTGGAAGGATTAAAGTATCCTCCGTTCACTCCTGGGCGGCCGCACGATGTTCGCTTTGCCTGATCGGTTTCTTGCTGCAATAGTTCCCATGTAGCTTGTTGCGTTGGAAACAATGCCATTCCACCTTGCGTCCATCCATATCCACACCATTCTCCTCCTGCCGCATAGGCATCATTGACTTGATCATATGTTGCAAGCTCGGCACCATACGCTGCACACACTGCTGGAGCGTCGTCATATGTATATTCATTGCCACTCACGTAAAACACTTCATTTTGTTCAATTGATTTAGGAGTTATTGCAATCGATTTTGCAGTAGACGAGGCTGGTGCAGGCGCTTTCTCGTAAAATCCAAAATCTATTCCTCCCGAAGTTGTCGATACTTGCAGAATCCCTAGTTTGTACAACACAAATCCTATGACACCTACAAGCAAAAGTATTACGATTGTTGCCATCAAATTTTGAGTGGATACAAATGCAATCACTGCTAGCAAGGACAGTCCGGCCATTGCTACCATGAGTATTGTTGGAACAGGCCACATCTTTGTTAGTCTATGCAATAATAAATCAATACTCGCATTTTGTTTGATAAAGGAAATTGTTTGGGTCCATGCTCTTGAACTTGCTGATCATTTAAGGTAAACCATGAAGACCCTGGCGGCATGTTTCTTCCATATGTCCACCAGTGCATATTATTAAAACAACTTACAGATACCAAAGCATATTGGCGACTGTTTAGCGTCAAAATACTCGAGTATTCTACCGAGCCTTCGGTAGGAATCATGTGAAACATCATGACTTTGGGAAATGATCCTATGAGTTGTTGCTTTTTGCACCCCTTTTCATTGCACTTGTCGCACTTCCAATCTTCAATTATGTTTTCCTTCACAGTTTCAGCAATACATTCTGTAATCGATTTGTTTTGTTTGTCGCTTGATATCGAGAATTCTATCACAGTATCTTCTCGTAGTTCTTTTTGTTTGCAGTGGATACACTGTATCGAGTCTGCGATCTTAAAGCGTACTAATTCATCCAAAAACGGCAATTTGTCGCACATAAATTGCATCAGTTCATGCGAATCGCCAATTCCGTTGCCAGCAGGCATGATTTCTGTACGAATCGATTCAAATAATTCTTTTAGTCCTTCTTGACCTTTTGTCGTCCATATTTTGCAAAGACATTCATCCACCAAATTTCCTTTTTCAAATACCTTTGCGTCGTATCTTGTCTGGACTTCTGGAATACGAAATATACTTTGCAAACATGTGTTGACCCAACAACTTCCTCGAATATTTTGTAAACCAAACATCTCCTTTAATGTTGAAACTTAGAGAAATCTGTTAAAAAGGGTTGAGGCTCATCATCATCCACAGGAAACGCCTTTCGAAAATCTGGATTGAATTCATACGTGTCATCATCTACTGCATCCGATGTATGTGATCCTGGTTTTGTGTTTGATTTTGTCTTTGACTTTGACTTTTTCATTCCAGGAACAGGTGTGATTTCTGGCCCATATATGTCAGGATACACGTTCGTGTCATTTGCGGATTTCCCGCCAGAAGATGAAGCAGGAACAGGTTCTTCGGGTTCGGGAGCCTTGGGACCATAAATCTCTTCTTGATATGTGTCCTTTGAAGAAGAAGATTTTGATTTCTTACCCTGCGTATCAAACCTATTCAGAGTTGCCAATAAATCTTTGTTGGTCATACGTTCTTTGTTGGGAACATATAACACCAACACCAACATTGCCAGAAGCAAAAGTCCTAGCCATATGTGCTCCATTCTTCTTCTCTTTGTTCAAAGCAAAGAAATGCCTCGCAAAACCTTCAAAAAGTCCCGAAAACAGCGACGTCGTACTCTGCGTCGTCTACGAAAAAACAAGAGGGGTGGTGCTGATTCGCAGTCTTTACAAATACCTTCTGCAAGTTTTGGAGCAAAAATAGGCGCGCCTGTAAACTCGGACAATGCATGGCATAAAATAGCCTGAAACTAATAAAGATGTCACTGTTGAGATATACACCTGGTGTTGGGATTTGCAACAACGGGTATAATTATAAAAATCCTGGTCCTGTAGGTCCTACAGGTAATAATGGAAGTACGGGTCCTACAGGTTATACAGGTCCAACAGGTCGTCCAGGAGATCCTGGAGGTCCCACAGGTCCTACAGGTCCCACAGGCTATACTGGTTATATCGGAGATACAGGTCCCACGGGCTATACTGGGTATACCGGAGAGACAGGTTGTACAGGTCCTACAGGTCCTACAGGTCCTACAGGTCCTACAGCCCCTACAGGCTATACTGGGTATACCGGAGAGACAGGTCCTACAGGTCCTACAGGTCCTACAGCCCCTACAGGCTATACTGGGTATACCGGAGAGACAGGTCCTACAGGTCCTACAGGTCCTACAGCCCCTACAG
>Ga0114970_10003326_pt1 | contig 11860 bp, 28 predicted proteins | sample M_140205_XF_Meta_FD_87030 | JGI IMG/M metagenome (GOLD analysis project Ga0114970, IMG submission 87030) | Freshwater microbial communities from Lake Montjoie, Canada to study carbon cycling - M_140205_XF_MetaG | ecosystem: Environmental > Aquatic > Freshwater > Lake | place: Lake Montjoie... | reverse complement strand
ATATTTTTCATGGGTATAGTGAACGCCATCAAGACTTTAGAGTTGCGCGCGGGTTTCGCTGGGATGATGAATGGGGGAACATTGATTGGATGGTGAAGGGTATTGAAAGAACGGATGGCGGGAGCGTCTGGTGTGATCGAGCATTTTCGCGGAAGACAATCATCTACGCGGTCTGGGCAAAGTTTTGAGGTGTCTGATCATTGGATTGAATAACCAGTTCACCTATAGCGGGTTAAGCATCTTCATTAGAGGAGGCAATCCGCGAGCGTCGAGTTTCTCCCTCACCGGGTCATTGGCAGATCTGCAATCGTCTTGGGCATGAGTAGGGGCTCCGATTGGGGCAGTTTTGAAATTGTTTACTGGGGAAATTTAGGGTGAGAGTTGGCGGAGGGTGAGGTTGGCGCGTTCTTTGGACCCGGGGTCATCTTTTTCGGTATTGGGGAGGGCGAGACCCTTTTTGAGTTCGGTTTTGGCGAGAGCTGTTTGGTTTAGGGCGGCGTAGGTTCGTCCGAGTTCGACATGATGAGAGACGCGTTGGGGATTGATTTGGATCGCCTTTTGGAAGTTGCGGGTGGCGTCTTCGTAGGAAGCGGGAGGGAGATTGCCGTAGATGATTTTGGCGAGGCCGAGGAGGATGGGGTTGAGGCTGGCCATTTCATAATGCCAAGCACCGAGGACATGATAAGCGTAGTCGTCGGAGGGATTGAGGGCGATGGATTTCTCGGCGTGAGATTTGAGGAGTTTTGAGTAGGAGAGTTTGGTTTTGTTATCGACGAGAGAGGCGAGGCGACCGTAGCAGATGGCGAGGGCGAGGTGAGCGGTGGCGTTTTGGGGATCGGTGGTCACGGCGCGTTGAGCGTAGGCTAAAGCTTTCTGGCCGAGGGCGAGTTTGGCGGAGTTTGAGGGGGTATCTGGCATAGCGAGGGCGAATTCGCGGGCGATTTTCCGGTAGAGATCGGCGTTTGGGGGGCTGAGTTTTTCGGCTTCGAGGTAGGCGGCGAGGGAGGCTTGGGTTTGGAGTTGTTGATCGTAGAGATCGCCTTGGGCGATGAGATCGGCGAGGGCAAGTGGTGGGGCGGAGAGGAGTGGGTGAGTGAGGGTAAAGGCGAGGCAACCTGCGAGAAGGAGGGGTTTCATGGTTTCTGGAAGAGGTAATGGGAGACGAGCCATTGGTTGCCAGATTGGTAGCCCCACAGTTCGGCACAGGAGAGATAGAAAACGCGCCAATAAGCCCACCATTTTTGGGTATTTTCTGGACCGTAGGTTTGTTGGAAGATCGTCCAGATTTCGTTGCGATGGGCGTCCATATTGACCAACCAAGCTTCGGCGGTTTTTTGGTAATGGGAACCATTGACGCACCAGTGGTTTTCGATGGTGAGATCGTCTTGGAAGTAGAGGAGGAGATCATCGGAGGGCATTTGTCCGCCGGTGAAGAAGTAGCGGGTGAGCCAATCATCTGGGCCACGGTCCTCGTAATGATAAGCGAGGGAGTGGTGGGTGAAAATGTGGACGAAGAGTTTGCCATGGGGGTTGAGCCAGCTGGCGATTTTGGCGAGGAGCCGTTGGTAATTTTTCATGTGTTCGAACATTTCGACACTGACAACGCGATCGAAGGTCGCGGTGAGGTCGAGGTCGTTGATATCGGCGGTGAGGATGGTGAGATTTTTCAAGCCTCGGAGGGAGGCTTGGGCATCGATGTGTTCCTTTTGGGTGCGAGAATTGGACACGCCGGTGATTTGGGACGCCGGATATTTTTCTGCCATCCAGAGGGAGAGCGAACCCCAGCCGCACCCGAGTTCGAGAATGCGGATGCCGTTGGAAAGTTCGGCACGGGAGCAGGTTAAGGCGAGCATTGCTTCTTCGGCTTCGTCGAGAGTGGAGTGGGGTGAGGACCAGAGCCCGGAACTATATTTGAGGCGGGAGCCGAGGCAGAGTTCATAGAAGCGGGTGGGGACCTCGTAGTGTTGCTGGTTGGCGGCGAGGGTTTGGACGGCGATGGGGCTCTGCTTTAGTTCGTCGACATGGGTGAGGATCGCGGCGCGTTGGGCATCGATGGAAGGGAGAGTTTTTTCGCGGAGAGTTTGGGCGAGGAGGCGACGGATTCCGATGCGGATGAGGGGATCTGGGAGGAGATTTGCTTTGAGGAGAGAATCGATGGAGATGATCATTTTTTGAACCAAGGGATGAAGGGGCTAGTGGTGCGTTGGTATTGGCGATAGGCGTCGCCCTTGCTGCGGACGGCGTGTTCTTCGGTGAGGGGGATGCCGGTGACTTTGAGGAGGAAGTAGAGCATGAGGAGTGGGCAGAGGAGAGAGATCCAGCCGTAGGTGGAGTGGAGAGAAGCGAGGGCGAAGGCGAACCAGAGGAGGGCTTCGAAGAAATAATTGGGGTGACGAGAGTAGTACCAGAGGCCTTTTTGGCAGACTTGGAGATGGGAGGAGGGGAGACGTTTGAAGGATTGCATTTGGAGATCGGCGAGAGATTCGCCGATGAGGGCGAGGAGAGCGAGGGAGAGGGCGAAGATTTCGAGAGTGGAGAGAGTGGGGTTGGGGTTAAGGGCGGTGAAGAGAAAGGGGAGAGAGAAGATGACGGCGACGAGGGCTTGGAGTTGGAAGAAGAGGAGAAATTTGAAGGGGCTGGGCCATGAAGCGCGGAGGGATTCGTAGCGTTGATCTTCTTGGGGGTGATGGCGGAGGACGCGGAGGAGAATGTAGGTACCGAGGCGGAGGCTCCAAGCGATGCCGATGGTGGTGATGAGCAATTTGCGTGGGGAGCAACCTGGGGTGAGGAAGGCGTAGAAAGGAGCGAGGAGAGCGACGCTGTAAGACCAAGTGACATCGAGGAGACCGTAGTTTTTGATGCGGAGGCTGATCGCCCAAGTGATGGCGAAGCCGATGGTGGCGATGATCGTGGCGTAGAGGAGAAGGGAGGAGATCATAGCGAGCGAAGGGCGAGGAGGCGGAGGGGGTGGAGGAGGATAAAGTAAACGAGGAGAGTGAGGAGTGGTGCGAGGAGGAGCCAGACGGCGATGCCTTCGAGGCCGATGATGCCGAAGTTTTGGAGGAATTGGATGGGATGAGATTTAAATTCGGAGATGAGAAGGGGGATGGAGAGGGATTGGTGGGGTTGACGGAAGAGGGATTCGCCGGCGCGGTAGAAGGGGATGAGGAGGGCGAATTGGAGTGGATAGGCGAAGTAACTGGTGACGAGGATGATGGGTTGATTGAGGTGGAAGAGGAAGGCGGCGAGGGCGCAGAGGAGGGTGGTGGAGCCGAGGATGGGGAAGATCCCGAGGGTGAAGCCGAGGGCGATGGTGATGGCGATTTTTTTGGGGGAGATTCCTTGTTGGAGTTGGGTGGTGATGGGGTTGAGCACGCGACGTTTCCAGAAAGAGGGGGGAGGAGATGATTGGGGTGGGGTCACGGGGATGGGCGGCTTATTTTTTCCGCAAGAGGAGAGTGGAAATGGGGGCGGAAGCGGGGATGGTGAAGAGTTCGCGGAGGAGATAGATGGCCATGGCGATATTCCCGAGGAGGAGAATGGCGATTAGCCAAAGGAATCTGGCGAGATTGGAGGACTCTTTGTAGGCGACCCAAGCCCAGAAAGTGAGGAAGGCGAAATAGGTATCGAAGAGGGTGGCGATGAACCAGGGGTGAGTGGCAACCGAACGGGGCATTTTCCAGAGGGGCACGTAGTTGCTCGCCCAGGTGGTCACGCAGAGCATGGCGACGAGGACGAAGATGGCGAAGATGCGAAGGAGCCAAATCATTGGGGTTGAGTTATTTTAGGGGCTTGAACTCCGAGCCATTGGTAGGCGTAGCAGTGACATTTGAGGGCACGATGAGTGAGGCTAGCGGGGAGGCGTTCGGGATTGGAGAAATTGATGGGCGGGCCATGAGATTAGGGGAGGGGTTGGAGAGAGCGATTATTGGGGCGGGTGTAGATGGCTTGGACCACGCTGATATTGCGCATGGTGAAAGCGGCTTCGCAGTATTGGAGGTAATAGTTCCAGCGGCGGATGAAGCGATCATCGAAGCCGAGGTCGAGGACATCTTGGGAGCGAGCATTGAAGGTTTCCCACCAGAGATGGAGAGTTTTGGCGTAGCTTAAACCGAGGTCTTCGAGGTGATGAAGGAACAGATTGCTGGTGCGGTGGAGGGCGGAGTTGACGCGCCCGATGCTGAGGAGGAGGGAGCCGGGGAAGATGTGTTTTTGAATCCAATCGATCCCGCGTTTGAGTTCGAGGTGTCGGCAATCTGGGACAGTGATGTATTGCAAGCCGACGAGGCCGCCGGGTTTGAGGACTTCATCGATTTTGGCGAAGTAGGTTTCGAGGTAGCGATCGCCGATGGCCTCCATCATTTCGATGGAAGCCACTTTATCGAACTGTCCGGTGATGAGTCGGTAGTCGGTTAATTGGAGGTCGACGCGATCGGCGATGCCTTCGCGGGCGAAGCGTTCGCGAGCGTAATTGAATTGGGCTTCGGAGATGGTGACGGTGGTGACGCGGCAACCGTAGTGGCGGACGGCGTGGGAGGTAAATCCACCCCAACCGCTACCGATTTCGAGGAGATGATCGGTGGGTTGGAGTTGGAGTTTGCGGCAAAGGGCGTCGTATTTGGCGGTTTGTGCGGACTCGAGGGATTGGTGGGGGTGGGAGAAAAGGGCGGAGGAATAGGTCATCGAGGGATCGAGCCAAATTTGGTAGAAATCGTTGCCGAGATCGTAGTGTTCGGCGATGTTCTGGCGGGCGGTTTGGAGGCTATTGGGGCGGAGGATGTGGAGGGCGCGGTTGTAGCACTGGAGGAGGTTGAGGGCGAACTGGCGGGTTTTGGAACCGGACATGGAGGGGGAGTTTTCGACATTGAGAATCGCCCAAGCGATGACGCGTTCGATGTTGGGGGTTTGCCAGTCGCCATCGACGAAACTTTCGCCGAAGCCGACATCCCCGAAGAGCACGCATTTTTGGAAGAAGCGGGGGTGAAGGATGTGAATTTGGGCGATGATGGGGGCGTTTGGGGAGCCGATGATTTGGGTGAGGCCGTTGGGGAGGGTGAGTTCGAGGCACCCCGCGTTCATTTTGGCGAAGGCGGAGAGGACGAGGCGTTGGTAGAGGCCACCGGTGGAAGCGGGCGATTGGGTGAGAGTGGTGGAGGGGTGATCGGTGGCGAGTGGGTTCATGAGGATTTTTCCCGGAGAGAAGCGTGAGGGTGGAGGACTTGGCGTTGGAGGTCTGGACGATCGGCTTTGGGATACCAGGGCAAGCGTTTTGTCCAGAGGCGGAAGGCGTGCCAGTGGATGAGGGTGATGACTTTGAGGGTGATGAAGGGATATTTTAGGGTGAACCAAGCGAGGCGTGCGTTGGTGAGGGGGAGGCGATTCCCGAGGAGTGAGGTGACGAGAATTGGGCGACCATCGGCGAGGTCGTTGATGTGGATTTCGAGTTTTTCGTTGGGGAGTCGGAGATGGAAATCGAAGTCGAGATCGAGGGGGGAGAATGGGGAAACATAGAAGTGTTTTGGGGTGATTTGACGAAAGGAGTGATCGGTGGTGGGAGCGGGGATGAGGTAGGGTTTGATCTCACCGAAAGTGTTGCCGACTTGGACGACGGCGTAGAGTGGGAGGCCTGCGGAAGTGGTGCAGAAGTAAAAGGAGACGGGGTTAAAAATGTAGCCGAAGACGCGGGGGAGAGTGATTAGTTGAATTTTTCCATCGGGGGGGAAGGTGAGGTGATGTTCGTGGAGGTAGGCGAGGAGATTTTCTTTAAGGGAGGCGGATTGGTGGCCTGGAAGGGTGAGATGATCGCGGTCGCGAAACTCGTAAATATTGCGCCGATTGTGGCTAAAAAAAGGCAGGTGTTTGGCGAGGAGATCGAGCTCATCGAGATCGAGGGCGAGGAGGAAAATTTCGTAACGAAACTGGTGTTCTTTTGGGGAGAGGCGGTGGTGCATGACGCGGCACTCGTAGATTGCGGAATTCATGACCAGAGGGGTTCGCCGGTGATGGCTCTGGCGCATTGGAGGGCGCTGGTGAAGCCGTCTTCGTGGAAACCGTATTTGAACCAAGCGCCGGCAAAGTAGGTGGACTGGTTTGGGGAGATGCGGTTGAGGTCGGGGAGCTCGCGTTGGGCTTCGGCGGTATCGAGGTTGAAGATGGGGTGTTCGTATTCGATCCGGCGGAGGACTTTATCTGAGGGAATTTGGTCGTGGCAGTTGAGGGAGACGAAGTAGTTTTTTTTGTGCGAGACGCCTTGGAGGCTATTCATCCAGTAGTGGGTGGTGGGTAGTGAAGGGCGGTGGGTGGCGGACTCGATGCGGTAATTCCAACTGGCCCAGCATCGCCGAGTTTTTGGCATCACGGAGGCATCGGTATGAAGGGTGACGGTGTTGGGTTGGTAGTGAAATTTTTCGAGCAAGCGAGTCTCCATGGGGGTGGGATCGGCGAGGAGTTGGAGGGCTTGATCGCCATGGCAGGCGAGGATTACTTTGTCGAAGAATTCGGATGATCCGTCGTCGGTATGGACTTGGACTTGGTTACCGACGCGGGTGACGCGGGTGGCTTGGCGTTTGAGATGGAGGCGGTCTTGAAATGGGGCGGAAATTTTTTCGACGTAGCTTTTCGATCCATTGGTGACAGTGAACCAAGGGTGTTGGGTATGAAGGCCAAGGAAGCCGTGATTGTGCCAGAAGCGGAGGAGCGTGATGGCGGGGAAGTCGAGCATTTTTGATGGGGGAACGCTCCAGACGGCGCTGCTCATGGGGACGAGGTAGAGGTGGAGCATTTCTTCGCCGTAGCGGCGTTCGGCGACATACTCGGCCAAGCTATGATTGCGGAAGTGCGGATCGGAGAGTGCGGGGACGGCTTCGGCGTTGAAGCGATTGATTTGGGCGAGCATCCGCCAGAAGCGGGGGCGAAGCAGGTTGATTCTTTGTCCAAAAAGGAGATTGAGACTCCCGCCGTTGTATTCGAGGCCACTGGCTTGATCTTGGACACTAAAGGACATGGGCGACGGTTTGGTCGCCACATCGAGTTCGCGAAAGAGGCGAGTGAGGTTTGGATAGGTGACATGATTAAAGACCATGAAACCGGTATCGATGGGGAGGGACTGATCTTCCTCGCTGACGGAGATCGTGTTGGTGTGTCCGCCGGCGTAATCGTGTTTTTCGAAAAGGGTAAGATCGTACCGAGAGTGAAGAAAGTGGGCACACCCGAGTCCGGCGATTCCTGATCCGATGATAGCGAGCGAGGGCACGCGCAAGAGATTAGTGAGCTAAGTCTTCAGTGGGCTGGGATTTTTCCGATTGAGCGTAAATGCTTGCTGGAACGGGCTTTAGATCCCAAATTAAGCCAGTCCAAGAGAGGGCTTTGAGGGCATAATAAGTGATATCGATTTCCCACCAATAGAATCCTTGGCGAGCTGTAGCCATGTAGCGGTGGTGATTATTGTGCCAGCCTTCGCCAAGGGTGAGGAGAGCGAGGAAGAGACTGTTTCGGCTATCGTCGTCGGTGGCAAAGCGACGGGAACCAAAAACATGGGCGAGGGAATTGATGAAGAGAGTGCAGTGTAAGAGGACCACGGTGCTGATGAAAAATCCCCAAATAAAGATTTGGGAGCCAGAGGTTCCGAGGTGAGGAGCGATGGCATTGAGGGTGGTGCCGAGGAGATAGAGGAAAGCGCCGTAAATAGCGGGGACAACGAGGTCGAAGCGGTTGAGGAAAACGAGTTCGGGAAACTTGGCTAAGTCGCGGATGGTGTTGTAGTTCGTGGGAAAGTTTTTGCTGCTCGTCATCCAGCCGATGTGGGACCACCAGAAGCCGCTGATGCGCGGGGAGTGGACATCGGCCTCGTGGTCGGCGTGTTTATGGTGGTGTCGGTGGACGGCGGCCCACCAGAGGGCGCCGCGTTGGACAGAGGTATTGCCGATGACGGCGAAAATGAATTGGACGAGGCGGGAGGTGTGGAAAGTGCGATGAGAAAAATAGCGATGATAGAAGCCAGTGATGGCGAACATTCGCACGAAGTAAAGGGCGACAGCGATGGTGACGGCGGTCCAGCTCCAATGGACCCAGAGAACGCCGAGGCAGCCGAGGTGAAGAAAGAGAAAGGGGAAGCACCGGCGCCATTCGAAGCGATCTGGGCGAGATTGAACGAGCTCTGCGCCTTCGGGAAAATAATCCGAGTCGAACCATTGGCGGATGGTTAAGAGGACGCGTTGAAGCCTCGAAGTGGCGGTGGAATGATGGCGTCTGGCGTTCACAAGAAAGATTTAAAAGAGATTGAGCGGATGAATCTAGAGAAAACAACTCGGGTTGGAGGCGGGATTTGGAGTGTTTGGGCTAGCGGCTTTTGGGTAATTGATCAGGGAATTGGGGGACTTTGACAAATTGATGGGGATCATAGCCTTGGCTAGCGAGTCGTGAAAGAATCGCGTTGTAGGTGGTGGTGGGGAGGGTTTTTTCTCGAGCCATGATCCATCCATATTTGCGCGAGGGATGACCGACGACCGTCCATTGGTAGGAGTGGTCGAGATCGATGATCAGGTACTTGGCGGTGATGATCTTAAAAAAGGTAATCCGCCATTCGGCATTGGTTTGGTGGTTAAAGACGACTGCCCGAGCGCGGACTTGTTTTTGGGGGGAAGTGAAAGAACCCTTTCGGAAGGTGAAAATATTGTCGATATTGCCGTCAGGGCGTTGCTGGTAAGTTTCGATGGAATCGATGCAGTTTTTTTCGGCGAAGTACGGAATATTGGCGATCACTCTCCAGTCGCCCATGTAGCGGGGGAGATCGACTTTTTTGACTGTCTGAAGGGGAGGTTTTGGGTGCTTGAACATGGGTTTTGTGGTGCGGGGAGCGGTGGCGTGGGCAATGATTGGAAGGAAGTGGGTAAATAAACCGAACAGGGCGAGATACTTAAGAGCATTGGAGATTGGAAACATTGGCGTGGAGGAATTCTAATGGGAGCGAAGATCGAAAGAGTTATCTGTCTAATTCGATTGGCCGGCTGGTGAGGACGCAATTTGAGAGTGGCGTGATGGGGGTGTGGTTAATTTGCAGACCATTGTACGGGTTGATCGTTGGCTTGTTTGGGTCCTGCGGTGCTGCGTCCGTCGTTGATGATTTTTTCAAGCTTTGAGGTTAGTTCGGCGACGATTTCTGGGTGAGTGGTGGCGAGGTTGTTGGTTTCGCTGGGGTCGGTATTGAAGTCATAAAGCTGAGGCGACTGCACCCCAGGACCTTTCGACCACCCGCCACTTCCCGAGCAAAGGGCGAGTTTCCATTGGCGATCGCGGATGGCAAATTTCCCGTTGATACTATGGTGGATGACGGGGGAGCGGGGGATTTTTGGCTCGCGACCGAGGAGAATGGGAAGAAGGCTAAAGCTATCTTCACCAGCGGTTTCTGGTAGGGGAACACCAGAAATGTCGGCGCAGGTAGCGAGGAGGTCGGTGTGACAAATGGCCAGCGAGGAGGTCGATCCTGGCGTGACGACGTTTGGCCAGCGGACAATGAAGGGCACGCGATGTCCGCCATCCCAAATATCGGCTTTGTAGCCACGAAATTCTCCACTGGGGAAGTGTCCGAGTTTTTCGAGGCGAGCTGTTCCTGCGGCTGGGGAGCAACCATTATCGCTGGTGACGATGACGAGGGTATTTTTACGGAGTTCGGCTTTATCCAAAGCGGCGAGGATTTGGCCGATGGCGTTGTCGGTCTGCATGACAAAGTCGCCGTAGGGGCCAAGGGCACTTTTGCCCTGCCACTGGGGCGAGGGGAGGATGGGTGTATGTGGTGAGGTGAGCGGGACGTAGAGAAAAAAGGGTGGGGCATTTTTAATTTTTGAGCGGCCTTCGATGAAGGCGATGGATTTCTGGGTGAGGGTAGGGAGGGCGTCGACGGCTTCGAAACTGGGAGCGGCTGGACCTTTACGGACCCACGATTTTACTGCGGTAGGGGATTCGGTGTAGTGATTGTTTTCGATGAAGGCGAATGGGGGCATATCGAGTGAAGCGCTGATGCCGAAGAAGTAATCAAATCCTCGGGTGGTCGGGCCATCGGTAATGGGGCTTTCGAGATTTTGGGGCGGAGGAAGAGACATTCCGAGATGCCATTTGCCGATGGCCGCGGTGAAGTATCCTTGGGTTTTGAGATAGGCTGGGACGGTTAGGCGGTTGGGGGAGATCAGGGCCTTGGAGTCGCCATTAAGAACGCCGCTTTGGAGGTGAGTCCGCCAAGCGTATCGGCCAGTGAGTAATCCGTAACGAGTTGGAGTGCAGACGGATGATCCGCTATGAGCATTAGAAAATGAAAGGCCATCTGAGATCAGTTGATCGAGGTGGGGGGTGGAGATTTTTCCGCGGATGGGGTTGAGAGCGTGGACATCGCCGTAGCCGAGGTCGTCGGCGAGAATGTAGAGAATATTTGGTTTGGATGTGGAGGGTTCCTGGGCGTGAGTGATCGGGCAGAGAAGGCAGAGAAGGGTGAGATTGAGAAGGTGAGAAAGTTTCATTTTTGGGAATTTTAGGGGGTTGGAGGTGATGGAGGTGTGGGAGTGATGAGCCAACCGAGTGAGGTAAGAAAGCGATCGGTTTCGCGAAGGGTATCAGTGAACCAAGGATGGGCAGGGGTGTTGTGGTTAAAGAACCCGTGACCAGCGCCTGGGTAGAGGTGAAGATCGCAACGGGTGCCGAGATCTTCGAGTTCTTTGGCGAAGTCTTGGAGGGTTTTTACGGGGATGAGTTGGTCTTGATCTCCGAGAAAAATTACCGTGGGTGGGGCATCTTTTCGGAGGTGATGTGCTGGGGAAAACTCCCGGAAGCGGGTTTTGAGACGATCGTATCCCCATTGACCTGGGCCATTGTTGCAGACGGGGTTATAGAGGATGAGGGCGTTTGGTTTACAGGAAACGGAAAGATCATCTTGTGGATCGTCTTGGCCTTCGACGAGTGCGGTAAAGGCGGCTAAGTGTCCACCTGCGGAACCGCCGGCCCCAGCGATGCGCTGGGGATCGATGCCGAGCTCACTAGCGTGGGATCGGATGTAGCGCATGGCAGATTTGGCATCGGCACAGCAGACGGTTGGTGGACCGTGATCGCCCGGGGGAATTGTTCGATACTCCACGCGGATGCCGATGGCACCACGTTCTGCGAGACCCTGACTTTGGGGAATGAATTGGTTTGGGGTTCCTCCGACCCAGCCACCGCCGAAAAAGAAGACGATTGCGGGTCGGCGATCGGTGGGTTTCCAGCCTGAGGGCTTGTCGAGAAAGATGCGAAGTGGGCGAGCGGAAACTTGTTTATAAGTGATGGGAAGAGTATCGATTGCTGGGGAATTGGAAGACCAAACAACGAGGAGCAAGAGATGAAGGAAAGCTGCGTAGAGACTTTTGGTTGTCATGGGATTTGTGAAAAAGGGCATGAGCTTGGGAGATTTTCTCAAGGAGTTTTTTGAGGTGAAGCAAACGGAGATCTCATGATGTCGTAGAGGCTGATTTTTCACTGGAGTGAGTCTGGGACGGAAAGTCGTCAACGAGGCAGGAGAAAAGTATTCAGTGAAAGATTTTTAGGGAAGAGGATGTTTGGTGAAGAGGCACCCGTTGAGATTGGCAGGTGAGTTGGCTTCGGCTAGAAAGGCGAATGTGAGTGGAATGATTGCAGCCTTTGGGGCTTTGGTAGATCGGATTAAGGTCAACAATGTTTCCCGCCAAGTTTGGCGGGGGCGACCTGCATGGGTGAAGCGTCGCCGCTGGATGGCCCTGCCGATTTTAGCTTCAGCGAATCGTTGTTTTGGGGTGATCGATCACCCTGTCGAAGTGCTTTGAAAAGCTCGCGATTGTCAGAAATGGGAAGTGGATTGCTTTCT
>Ga0114970_10003325_pt1 | contig 11862 bp, 6 predicted proteins | sample M_140205_XF_Meta_FD_87030 | JGI IMG/M metagenome (GOLD analysis project Ga0114970, IMG submission 87030) | Freshwater microbial communities from Lake Montjoie, Canada to study carbon cycling - M_140205_XF_MetaG | ecosystem: Environmental > Aquatic > Freshwater > Lake | place: Lake Montjoie... | reverse complement strand
TATGACCCAAGAAAAGCTTCGCTCCATGGAGCCCTGGGTGGATCCTGTTTTTGGCACCCTAACCCATGGGAATACCACCCACCCCTGCGATGGAGCAGCGGTTTGTTTGCTTTCCGACCAAGACACCGCACAGGAAGCAGGCCTAAAAATCCAAGCTGAAATCATCGATATTCGAGAAGCCGCCTTCCCCCTTACCTCCTTTCTACAAGGAACGTCATCCTTACTCTCCGAGCTGATGACCCGCAATCAATTGACCTTTGCCGACATCGGTCTTTTTGAGCTCCACGAAGGTAGCGCGGCGCAACTCCTCGTGACCTTGCAAGAGGCAGGTTCCGACCTTTCCCTTGAACGACTCAATATTCGCGGTGGCGCCTTGGCCCTTGGACATCCTTATGGCGCCTCCGGACTGCGAATGCTCATGGACATCAGCGAAGACCTCCAGCGACTCAAGCGACAATGGGGCGTGGTGTGTGTCAATGGGAGCGGAGGTATGGCTTCCGCCATTCTTCTGCGAAATCCAAGCTTCTCTCTAGGAGAGAAAAAATGACCGCTATGATCCGATATGAAGTAAGAGAAGATAAAGTAGCTGCACTGTATCTTCCGGAGGATTTTTCCCCCCTCTCTGCTGAAACCCAAGACTCTCTTGCTACGGTGTTACAAGCCTTCGCCACCCAGAAATGCAAAGGTCTTTTGCTGCGCAGCTCAACCCCCCCCGTATTTTGCCAAGACTTTGCCGCTGAAGAACTCGCTTCCCTCTCGAGCGAAGAGCAAGCCGTTCAATATGCCCAGCGATGGCAGCATATCGCCGCGCAAATCCAAGAGTTGCCGTTCCCCACGATATGTCTCTTACAAGGGACCTGTTTTGGGGTGGGACTTGAGCTAGCACTGGCCTGCGACTGGCGCATCGGCACCTTAGAATCCGAAACGCAACTTGGCTTTTTGGAAACCCAAGCCGGTTCCATGCCCAAAGCGGGAGCTACCTATCGACTGCCCCGGCTCATTGGAATCCAAGCCGCCTTGGATTTACTGCTTACGGGCCGCATCATCTCTGGGGAAAAAGCATGTCGCACGGGTCTACTAGATCTTTGCGTGCCCACCTCCTTTCTAGAGGCCCAAATCGCCCTCTTGATTCAGAAGGGAAAACGACGGAAACTCCGATCGCCCGCCTCCAAGGCAACAGGACTTTCCCACGCCTTACCACAGTGGGCCTTAGAAGGAAACACACTAGGGCGTAAGCGGATTTTTAAAAAAACCGCAGAACGTATCGAGACAAAAACCCAGAGTCTTTACCCCGCTTCCTATGAAATTTTGGAGGCTGTCTCCGGGGGATTTGACCACCCTGAAGCCAAAGCGCTGGAAAACGAAACTCGCGGATTTGCCCGACTCTCCCGCACGGAGGCCGCCCAAAGTTTGAGTCATGTTCGCCTCCTTCGAAAAAGGAAGGCCATTCTCCCTACTTTCGAGAATACCGCCTCAGAGGGATCCCTCGTATTGGGTCTCTTGGGAGCTACCCCCAAACAAGGGACACTCGCAGCCCTCGCCATAGAACGCGGCTTTCGGGTATGGATAGTTGATCCCTCCCAAGAAGCTGTGGGTTTTTTTCTCCAAGGGCTCCATGCAATCTGGAAGAAGAAGGTAGAGAAAAAAGAGATCCCCGAGTATCGCGTAGCCATGTATATGGCTCGCGTCTTGCCCAGTCATACTCTCCAAGGATTCCAGCGTGCAGTTTTGGTGCTGGACGATCTCCCCGTACAAGAAGAGATGCGATGGGCGCTGTGGAAAGAGCTGCGACAGGGCGTGGGCTATACAGGCTGGCTTGTTCAATTAGCCGCTCCCAACCCTCGCCTCAAAACTCCCGCTGCGTTAGCGCCTTGGACGCCACTCCATATTCTAGGCGCCTCCTTTGTGGAGTACCCCAAAGGGGAAAATCAAGAGCCGCTTGCTACTGTCTTACGACAGATGGGGCTATTCCCAATTGTGGAAAATCCCCTGCCCCATTTTTTCTCCCAACGGATTTCCACTGCCTACCGAGGGGAAGCCAAGCGGCTTGCCGATCAAGGTATTTCTTATGGCCTACAAGCGCGTATTTTGCAGGCCAGTGGATGTACATTGACCCCCTCAGGGATATTGACTCACCTGGAAGTCCTCGTATCGGAGGCTGCCTCTACGGCTTCGTCGGAGACAGCCTCCGTAGGTATATCAGAACGAGAGATTGCCAATGGCTATCGACGAGTACTGTTCGATGAAAGTCGGGCTTGTGTAAAGGATGGGACATTATCTCATATAGATGAGGCTGATTGGTTATTGGTGGATGGATTTGGGGTTTCTCCCCTCTGGTTTTCTTCTCCTCGTTAGCTTCTTCGCTCTCCCCACACCCTTCCCTGCCAAGCAAGCCCCAATTAAAAAGAAAAAAAATACCCCCGAGGGGGCCTTTAAGCTCCGGCCACTTAAGGTGATGTAGTAGGAAGTGGTGATCGTAAGGAAAAGTCAGTACTTGCAGTCTAACAAAACAAGGAAGGCAAAAATGGTGCAGCGGCTGAGCTTAAAGTCGTTTTTTAGCAGGGAGAAGCCCTGTAGATAGACCACAGACCCATCGTTCTTTCGAACGTCGTTAGGGTGGTGCGAAGCACTCACCGTAATGGAAACTGAGGGCCTATCTTCTGGAATTACCTACTTTACCAGATACTCATTGTCAAGGTGTTAAAAAAATTTTTCGAAAATCGCAATCAAGCGATGTTTTTTTATGTATTTTTAGAGAAATTGGGAAATATTTTTCCGACAGGATGAGAAAACCACAAGGGCGGAAAATATTTCCGCCATGAAGGATATGACACGGTATGAAGCAAAAAATGAGGCTTTATTAATTTGGCCCATGTGAGTTGCTTCTTTGCATATCGTCGCGTTGCGATTCGAATTTCCTCTCGCATGTCGACTTGGGATAGACGGCCTTGGAGAAAAGCCACCACTTGTTTATACCCAATACTTTCCATGGGAGAAGCGGTAGCCGGACAGCCTGCCTTCAATAATCCATGTACTTCCTCCATCCATCCTCCTTGCAGCATAGCTTCCATACGAAGAGAGATTTGACGCTCTAACTTCTCCGCTGGCAATGCCATCTGAAGGGTCAAGGTTGGCCACCAAATGGACCCCTCTGGACTTTGAGTACAAGCCGCAAAGGAGCGCCCAGAGAGCTGGACTACTTCCAAGGCACGAATCACCCTAAATCGATCATTGGGATGCAACGCTTGCGCTCGCTCTGGATCCAAATTCACCAACTGCTGGTAGAGCACCTGGGAGTCCGAAACCTCATTCAAGGTTTGTCGTAACGCAGGATCTGATGGCAAATCATGAAACCCATCGCCAATTAAAGCCCGCAAATACAGACCAGATCCCCCAACAACCAACGGAACCTTCCCCCGTTCATAGACTTCCGTAATTTTTTTACGGGCAAGCTGACGATACTGGTTGGCATCAAAAGTATCCGCCCAAGTGATCTCATCCAAGAGATGATGAGGAATACGCGATTGATCCTCGTGAGAGGGTTTGGCACTCCCAATATCAAACCCCTGATACAGCTGCACGGAGTCACAGGTGATGATCTCCCCCCCTACACAAGCTGCGAGCTCAAGGGCAAATCGAGATTTTCCGCTGCCCGTGGGCCCAAATAGTGCCACATAAGGGCATGGTTTAAGTGCGGTCAAACCATGCCTCCACTTCTCTTCGAGACAACCATTTGAATACCCGGCGACCATGGGGGCAATTGTGCAGAAAATCCACGCCGTGGGCCTCCTGTCGCAAGCGCGCCACTTCCTCCGCACCCAGCCGCTGACCAGCCCTCACCGCACTGTGACATGCCAAAGTAGCCAGCACATGGTGATGGAGCGTCAAGGCTTCCTGGGTCCCGCTTTGGAGCTCTCGCAGCAGGTCAGCCAGTAAAGCATCCCAATTTTGCTGCCGCAAGATGGCAGGCACGGCCGTCAGCTCCAAGCCTTTCCCTTCTAACACTCGATAGGTAACCCCATAGCGAGCGAGTCGCTCTTGATGCTCAGCAAAACAGACGACTTCCTCGGGAGAAAAAGCCACCAGATGAGGGATCAACAGGGGCTGACTCTTAGAAAGGAGCTCTTGGTCTCTGGACAATTTTTCATACAAAATTCGCTCATGAAAAGCGTGTTGATCAATCAACAAACCGCGACTGGCATCGGAAAAAAGCAGGTAACAGTCAAACCAGGTACCGATGAAGGCAAAATGATCCCAATCCAAAATGGAGGCCGCCTCAGAGGCCAAAGGAAGCGACTGTTCACGCCGCCCCTCAGAAACGGGAGACTGCGAGGGAGCCATAAAAGTCGTCGACCGAAAGCCACCATCCCCTTGACCCCAACGCGAACTGGAAGATGAACTGGAGCGAAAACCAGCCCCTTCGCGGGCCCCCGCCAGGGGCTGGAAGGAAAAAGCCCGAGGGGCCGACACTGGAATCGAGGTCAGAGGCGTACCCTCGGGAGCCTCCGCCCAGGAGGCCGAACGCAGGGCCTTGCGAATGCCCGAAGCCAGCACCCCTTGAATCTCGCCACTATACTGAAACCGAAGCTCCGTCTTGCTGGGGTGCACATTCACATCCACCAAACTGGGGTCGCAAAGCACGTGCAACACCGCCTGGGGATATTGTCCTTTTAGCAAATGGCTATGATACCCCCGCAGGGCACCGTACCGAATGGCCTTATCCTTGACCCAACGACCGTTCACAAAGGTCCAAAGGTTTTTAACCGTAGCCTTTTCCACTCCTGGAGGGGAAACCAACCCCACTACACGACCGTACTGGTTTTCTTCCGTGACATATAAAAAAGTCCCACTCTCTTGGGGATCGAGCACCTGGATCATGCGTTGTCGCAACACCGCTTCCGCGAAACAGGCCTCTCCTTTTTCTGAAACCACAGAAGGCCAGTTGGCTTTCTCTTTGCCATTATGAAGCAAGACAAAAGACACATCAGGACGGGCTAAGGCCAACGCTTGTACCAGTTCCAAGCAAGCGGCATACTCTGCCTGAGGGGTTTTGAGAAATTTTTCCCGTACGGGTACGTTATAGAACAAGTCAAGCACTTGCACCGTAGTTCCGATAGGCGCAGGTCGAGCATAAATCGTATGCCTTTGGGCACCTTCGGTTTCCAGCTTGGCCCCTTCGGCACAATGCTTTTCCCGAGACAACAGAGACAACCGACTCACAGAAGCGATGGAGGCTAAGGCTTCCCCGCGAAATCCCATGCTGGAGATGCAGAACAAATCCTCGCTGGTACGCAACTTGCTTGTGGCATGTCGACGAACCGCCAGAGGGAGATCCTCTGCCAAAAGGCCTGAGCCATTGTCCGTCACCAGGATTTTTCTTCGTCCGCCTTCTTCTAGTTCCACCCGAATGGAAGTGGCTTGGGCATCCAAGGCATTTTCCATGAGTTCCTTGAGCACACTGGCTGGACGCTCAATGACTTCACCTGCAGCAATCTTATCGATCACCGAATCGTCGAGAAGCTCAATTCGATTCATCTCGTACCTGTTGTTGCATATACAATCGAAGGGCGTCAATGCCGTCTTTGTGCAAATTGGAGATGGGATACAAAGGCAAATCAGAAAATTCTGCTCCCAGCTCCGCTCGAATGCCTTCGAGACGTTTCTTTTTTTCCTGGGTAGATAGTTTATCCGTCTTGGTCAAAACCAAAGAGACTTTCTTCACCTCGAGCAGATCTTCGAGCAAAGCAAAATCTACGTCTTCTAAAGTTCTTCGAATATCATGAAGAAAGAATATTTCTTGCAAACTGCCACGACCGAGAAAGGCTTGGATCAAGACATCCCAAGTTTTCTGGGTTTTTTGAGGGGTTTTATTAAAGCCATATCCCGGTAAGTCCACCAATAACATGGAAACTTCCGGATCGATTTGCAGTTCAAAGTAGTGCAGCATCTGCGTGCGGCCTGGCATGGCACTGGTCCTTGCCAATTTTGAATTCAATAACCCATTAATAAGAGAGGATTTTCCACAATTAGAGCGTCCCACAAACCCAAACTCGCAATGCGTGGGCGGAGGCAACTGTTCCGGAGTGGCAACGGCCTGTAAATATCGAGCATGCATGGACAGAACCTTTCATCGAAGCTTTTTCTGGTTGTAGCTGGAAAGTCCCCCCATGGCAAATTTTAATTCAGCCAACTATTTTCTCTATTGAGGGAACAGGAGCAGTTCGTGATAATGGCCCCAAAGGAGGATGCGCCTATGCTGCCTATCACCTCTCTAAAAAAAGATCTGCTATCCGGCTTCTTGGTGTCTCTTCTGGCACTTCCCCTCTCTATGGGGATTGCTATGGCAAGTGGCTTCCCCCCCATTGCTGGTATTTTCACTGCATGTATAGGGGGTTGTCTGGCAAGCTGGTGGGGCAGCGCCCGGCTTACCATCAAAGGCCCTGCAGCCGGCCTGATTGTCATTGTTCTCAGTGCCGTCCAAGAGCTGGGCGCCGGAGATCCCCAGGCGGGATATCGAAGGACCTTGGCCGTGGGGGTGGGAGCCGCCCTGATACAGATGGCCTTTGCCCTAGCTCGATTGGGTGTTTTTGCGGAGATCATGCCCCCAGCCGTGGTCCATGGACTGCTTGCTGCCATCGGGGTGATCATTATGTCCAAACAAATTCATCTATTATGTGGAGTTACCCCTGCAGGACATGAACCTTTAGAGCTCCTACGAGAGATCCCCCACAGTCTGCAACATGCCAATCCAGAAGTACTTTTGATTGGGGGGCTCTCTTTTTTGATGCTATTTGCCTTACCTTACCTCAAAAAACCCATTTTTAAAAAAGTGCCTCCTCCTTTGGTGGCCCTCTGTGTAAGCATTCCGTTGGCTGCCTATTTTGGATTCTCCACTCCTCATTCTTATACCTTTTGGGGCTCCGCCCACTCCGTAGGGCCCACCTTTCTTGTGAATTTACCTGCAAATTTCTTAGAGGCCATTACCTTTCCTGATTTTTCTCTCTTCTTTTCTTTTCACTCCCTCAAATATGTTTTTTTGCTTTCCGTCATCGGCATGATTGAATCTCTGCTCACGGTGTCAGCCATGGATACCCTAGACCCAAAGCGAATCCCATCCTCTGTGAACCGAGATTTATTTGCCGTGGGAGCCAGCAACCTTGTTGCCAGTTTGATTGGTGGGCTACCTTTGATTTCTGAAATCGTTCGAAGCAAAGCCAACTTAGACAATGGGGGTACATCTCAATGGGCTAACTTCACCCATGGGGTTTGCCTCCTTCTCGCCATCGCTTTCTTTCCTGATCTATTGCACCATATTCCTATGGCTGTATTGGCTGCGATGCTCGTATACACAGGATCTCGGTTGGCTTCTCCCAATGAGTTTGTGCACAGCTATCATACCGGTCGCGATCAATTCTTTTTATTTCTACTCACGATGATCACCACCCTGTGTACAGATTTACTTATAGGGGTAGCCGTGGGATTACTCGCAAAATTCTTCCTGCATACGGTGCGAGGCGCTCCCATTCGTAAACCTTTTGTGGTAAAAAGCGAGTCAGAACCATGCGGAGATACTCAAGTTCTAAAAATGGAAGGGGCCTGCACATTCACAAACTACCTCTCCCTCAAGAAGCAAATTCTCTCAGCTCAAGCCAAGGGAACCATAGTGGAATTGGATTTTAAAAATTGCAAATTAATTGACTATACCACCCAATCCAAACTGCAAGAATTGCAAGCCACATTCGGAACCGATCATTTCAAAATCACTGGCTTTGAGCATCATCGGGCCGCCTCCGAAGACCCCGCTGCAACCAAAATCTGGGTACGATAACGTGAAAACCCATGCAGAAATTCTGCAACGAGCTTTACAACGAATCGGGCAATGCCTCCCCCCGCAAAATCCTTTGCCTACATTTATTCACCTCAACCTGCTCACCGCCTGGGAGGACAAACCTTTTTGGGAGGGCGTAGAAGAAGCAGCGAACCTCTATCGAGCCAAACCATACTTACATCTTGAGTTCTACCTCCATGAATTTGAACGGGGCAGAATTTCAAAGCAATCCTTCGCCAAATCTTGTACAGCCTGGCTTCAAGACAAAGACCCGTGGCTCACTCATACGGAACAATCGAGAGAAAGCAGCGTCGTCTGTGAGATGCTCCTACAACTCGGCACTTCTTTTACCCCTCGCTTGCTCCAAGAGGGGGCTTCTTTTGATTCGGTACGAACCTTTATTCTAGAACAAAACCCCACTCTACAAGCTGCCATCGAAGGAAGTTACGCCATTCCTTTGTCTGTGGTTCATCCACATCTTTTACCAGATGTATTGGCTGGAAGCCCACTCCATACAGGGATTTCCGAACTGGCTCGTCTGGTAGAGTCCTTCATGGATCAAGGTGTCTCCCCTTGGGACAATCCTTTTGCCACAGGAAAATTTTCCTCCTATGTGAGTGCTTTTTTTTCTAGCAAAGGGTGGTTATTGCCCTCTTGGCAAAAAAGATGGGCCCAAGAACTCCGAAAAATTGAATCTCTCGATCCATTGGTTGCATTGGAAAATACGCTCCTCCGATTTCACTGTCCTCCTGCCCAGTGGGAGAACTTGCTCCTCGAAGTAAGTTTCCTTCTCAAAGGATGGATGGGCATCATCAATCGGCTGGAACAAGACCCTACCACAGCTCCCGTTCGCATACGGCCTCTTTCTGTATGTGAACTTCTCACTGTTCTGCTCCTTCTTTTGGAAAGTTGCCATACAAAGCTCCATCTGAAAACGCCACCCCATTCCTCTCGTTCGGTCCCTAAAAAATCCATCCTTGGATTTTTCCTCCATCATTTTTTCCTCTCTTATAGTGATACGGATCTTCGAACTTGGGGTTGGAAACTAGATTTCCCTTTACTGCTCGAGCGATTCTCCCAACTCACCCGAAATCGATTGCGCCAAATTTGGCATGAAGCCTATGAGAACGAACTCTACGGAAAAACCTTAGGTTTGATACAAGCCACCTCTGCCACATCCCCATGGATCCCGCCTATCCAAAGGAAGTCTACGCTTCCTATTCACATTCTTTTTTGCATGGACGATCGGGAAGAATCCTTACGAAGGAATATCGAACACATCCGACCGGATATTCACACCCATGGTGTACTCGGTTCCTTCGGAGTTGATTTTCAAAGGCAAAAAAAAGCGGGAAATCCAGCCCTGTCTGTGGAGCAGAAAGCCACTAAGGTAGCCGCTTTCTTGCATATATCCTCTCTCATCAATCGCCTCGATGGATTGGTGTGGTTGATGGCCCATAGTTCAACGAGCACCAACAATCCATTTTGCCAATCCTATGGGTGTGGAGCCTGCGGGGGAGAGCCAGGCGGTACCAATGCCCTCCGCTTTTCCCAGATGGCCAACGACGTTGAGGTGCGGCACGCCCTCCTACAAAAGGGAATCAAACTTCCCAATACCATATGGTTTCTTCCAGCTCAACATGACACTGCCACAGATGAAATTACCCTGCTTGATAAAAGCCCATTACCCAGCCCCTTTCAAGAGTTACTAGCCCAAGTGAAGGGAGACATTCTTCAAGCCACTCAAGTCAATGCCTATGAACGCATACGACGATTTCCCAATGCGCCATTTTTCTATAAGAAGGAACGAGCCCTGTCCCATGTAAAATCTCGAGCCCACAGTTTGGCGGAGCCTCGACCGGAATATGGACATACAGGGATTTTTCTTGCGGTCTTTGGCAGACGGGCCCTCACTCATCCGTTATTTCTCGATCGAAGATCCTTTCTTATTTCCTATGAACCGGATCACGATCTCGAAGGTCAAGTTCTCAAAAACTTGCTGGGAGCGGCTCTTCCCGTTTGCGCCAATATCAACTTGGACTACTTCTTCTCCGCCCTGGACAATCATGCATTTGGAGCTGGGTCTAAACTCCCCACCAATATCAGTGCGCTACTGGGAATTGTGACGGGAGGGGGGGGAGATTTGCGCATTGGATTGGGCACACAAATGATCGAAAAACATGAATCAATCCGATGTCTGACACTTGTGGAAAGCCCCTTACCCCGCCTCGAAGCAGCGATAGAACATTCTCCTCGATTGCGTCAATTGGTAGACAATCGATGGATTCGATTAGCCTGTCTCGATCCCTCCACAAAAAAAATCCTCGGATATACTCCTCATGGATGGAACGAAATTCCTCTCTTCTCTGACACTTATATGAAAAATGCCCCCTCTAGCTTGTACCATGCACGCTTTGAAAGAGAACCGGCCCAAAACCGTCTTCACATCCTAAGCTTGGGGAAAGGGACGGTATGAATTTGTTGCATAGCCTTTTAATATTGCTCCTGGTGATCCCACTTGGATGGGTTATCATTCCCTTGATTTTTTTCTTAGGGAATGTAGGAGAAAAGAAAGCCTATCTTTTGGTTGGAAGCCTACGACTGCTTTGTGCCATTTTGGTGGGCACCTCCCTTCTTCATTTTGTTTTTTCTTTGCAGCTCACTGAGGACGCCATTTTCTTCCTCGGTGAATGGACGCCAACAAAGGAAGCTCTCTTGCCCATGGCCTTACAATCCGACTCTCAAGGGGCCTACTACTTGCTCTTAAGTGACATTTTACTTCTTGTTATTATGCACTTCTCGTCGAGCTACTTACAAGGAGACCGAGGGTTCACTCGGTTTTTTGTATGCCTCGGATTGATGCGGCTGGGACTTGGCTTGGTGTGCCTCGGCGCCACCATTGATATGTTTCTTATTGGATGGGAATTGGTGGGGCTTAGCTCCATTCTCCTCATTGCCTTCTTTCGCAGCAGCTCGAGAGCCGCAGAAAATAGTGTTCGCGTGTGGGCGTGTTATAAAATCTGTGATTTAGCCTTAATCCTCGCTGTGGGATTGATTCATGAATCTGGACATTCCATGTTTTGGAATCACTTGCACGAAAAGATGAATCTTGACGGACAGCATGAGCTCTATTTGATTGCACTTCTTTTGATCCTCAGCACCTTAGCCAAAGCAGGCCAATTCCCTTTCCAGTGGTGGATACCTCGAGCCATGGAAGGCCCGTCCCCTTCCAGTGCTATTTTCTATGGCGCTCTTTCCCTTCACCTCGGCCCGTTCCTCCTCCTGCGAACCTACGATCTATGGCATCGATTTCCAGAATTTCCATGGATCATTGGAATACTGGGTGCCTCTACAGCTTATGTAGCGACCCTCAGTGGACGCGTAACCTCCAATGTGAAAACCCAACTGGCTCATGCCGCAGTATGCCAAGTGGGTATCATTTATATTGAATTGGCTCTTGGCTATCGATGGCTCGCATGGATTCACATCACCGTCCATTGCTTGCTTCGATCTCGCCAATTTCTACGCGCAAATACGCTTCTACAAGAGTTCCAAAAAAATCCCCGTTCCCTGCCTCGGTATGGATGGGAATTCCGATGGAACCTGCTCCAATACTTGCCGCTATCCATGGAGAAAAAAATTTATCTATGGGCCCAACACGGTTTTTTTGTGGAGCTCTTCTTTGCTCGATGCGTAGAAAAGTTCCTAGAAATTGTTCATTTCCTCTATCGAAGAAAACGGGTGCTTTTTCTACAAGGGTTATTCCTTGTTCCTGGGAAGAGTAATCAACGACGCGTACTGTTTCTACTGCGATTTGGAATTTTGCAAGCCATCATCGCACTCTTCTTTGGGTGGAAACAAGTAGGCACCGAGTATTATCATCTCCTTTGCTATGTTTTTCCGATTCTTGCTTTCTTCTTTTCTTGTTTTTCTCTGGTTACCCGACGGTGGTCGAGCTGTTTGTATTACACCGCCCAAAGCTTCACCCAACTCTATAGTCTTCTTCTCTTGCATCCGGAGTCCCATTGCCGATG
>Ga0114970_10003322_pt1 | contig 11865 bp, 12 predicted proteins | sample M_140205_XF_Meta_FD_87030 | JGI IMG/M metagenome (GOLD analysis project Ga0114970, IMG submission 87030) | Freshwater microbial communities from Lake Montjoie, Canada to study carbon cycling - M_140205_XF_MetaG | ecosystem: Environmental > Aquatic > Freshwater > Lake | place: Lake Montjoie... | reverse complement strand
GGTGAATATGGAGATCTTTTTATTAGATTTAATATCGTTATCCCAAAATCAATTGAGCTAGAACAATTAAAAGTACTAAAGGAAATCTTCAATAGTGAACCAGATTCAACCTTTGAATCACATGAAACTTACGATAAACTATGTCTTCTTGAAAATGTATCCGATACAGATATTGAAGATATGGATTCAGACTCAGATTTAGAAACTGACTCCAATTCCGACTCAGATTTAGAATCTGAAAGTGATAGTGACTAATTAACTCCCAAATAAAAGCAAGAATGTATAAATAGACATCATATCATTTATTTCTTTCAATGTTTTAGAAGAATCATCATTAGCAAATAATGCATTGTAATTATTGAAATAATCATCAATTGATTCTGTAGCAGTTTTAATTGGTTCTATTACTAATTTTAAGTCACTTGTTAGATTACATAATTGATCATTATCAAGATTATTCAATTGGAGATTTTTTAAATTTTCAATTAAATTTTTTCTTTTCAAAATATATTTCTGAAAAGTTTGTTCTTCATATTTTAATACCTTGTCTATAAAGTTGTTATTCATAATAATAATATTATTATTAAGTAGTTAAATGTTTAATACATATTTACATATTTTAATAATATTAATTAGCATTATTGTAATTTACTTTATTATCGATTTTGTATATTTCATGTTTTTTTACAAATTACATCTTTCCACAAAAATAGTGAAATACAAGATGTCAGACAGTGATAAAAAATTTATGAAATTAAAATCAATAAATTCTAAATTAGACAACCTTGATCCCAACGGTCTTAATGTATTTTATACAGAAAGCAATTGGTCGATTAAAAATAATAATTATATCTTGTTCAATTGCAAATATTACATAATAGAACCTGGTTATTATTATTATGTTAAGAAAGACGATTTAACAATCAATAACAAAAATATGAGTATAAAATTGTTTGTTAAAAAATAATTGTTAAAAAATAATAAAAGTTATTAGATATAACAATGTTTAATCAAAAAGTAAATCCTTTTATTGAGGAAGACCCTGAATACTTAAGATATTCTTATGCTCCTCCACGAGTAAGACCTGCCGATATACATAATTGTGGAACAACTATAAATAAATACAAGAAGATTAGTAAATGTGCATCACTACCTCTTCAATCATGGTGTTCTGCAGATGTTGCAAGTGTATCTTTTGCGATGAGGCCAATTATTTCAAGTACAGAATATTTTACATACATTAAACAGTATCTTCAAAGTGTTATTTTAGGAGATCTTGAAGATTTAAAGAAAAGTAAACTTTCTTCTGAAAGATATCAACTGTTTGAAGATTATGGAAGAGAACCAGAATCTTCTTTACTTCAAGCAATTAATCTTGAAGCTACCGATAAAATAAATGAGATAATGGCAGCAAGTGCAGAAAAAATTAAGATGTTTACTAAACATAATCCTATATGTGAAGGATTTGTTGTAACTGATATTACAATTAATACATATAGATCTTTAACGAATAAAAATCACTATTTTCATTCTGTTGTTTTCTCTGCTGTAAATACTACTAGGTATAACACTGTTTCATTTAAAGCACAATTATATCAAGATACTACTCCAATGATGAAAAACTGGAATAAAGCTATAGGAGAAGTTATGAAAAGCGAAGATGTTACAAAAGATATTAATAAACCAGATTCACGTGTTTATGTTCATACAATAAATCTTTTAAATGATACAAATTGTGTTTCTGGACAGGAAGATGATTGTACTTATAGTGGATATAATTTAGATGGTGCATTTTCACAGTTATTAAATGACAACAAGTTACAAAATGTAGTAGATAATAAATGGTTAGAACCTCCTGCATTAGCAGATTTTACTTACAATTATAACGGTAATTATGATACATCAGGTAATGTTCGCATAAGTGATAATGGACCAAATGGATTGGATAAATTAGTTAAAGAATTATCTTATATTTATAATAAATGAGTTTAGAACTAATTATCGGTAACATGTTTAGTGGTAAAACTTCTGAACTTATTAGAAGAATCAACAGAGAAAAAAGTATTAATAAAAGAATTTTAGTAATTAATTATTCTCTTGACAATCGATATTCATCTGATTCAGTATGTACTCATGACCTTACAGAGTGTAAATGTTTGAAGGTATCCAATTTAAATGATATACGAGAAGGTCTTCTCAATAATTATGATTCTTTCTTTATCGATGAAGCACAATTTTTTGTTGGTCTTTATGATTATGTAAAAAAACTTGTTGAAGTTCATAAAAAACACGTTGTAGTATCTGGTTTAGATGGTGACTATAATCGTAATTTATTTGGTGAAATTCTTCATCTTATTCCAATATGCGATACAGTTGATAAACTTAAGGCATATTGCAACAAATGCAATAATGGTACATATGCACCTTTTACAAAAAAGATTAATTCTGAAAACAGTAAGTGTATTGATATAGGAGGTAGCGACAAATATATTCCTGTGTGCAGGTTTCACTTTAATGAATAAGTTTCTTTTAAGTTATCTAAATTTTAATTTCCCATCCTTACCTAAAATAATTTCAGTTCCCTCTCCTATTTTTGTATCTAACGCATATTTGGCCTTTAAAGGGTTATATGTTGGTGCTTGTCCAATATATATTTCTTTATTTTTTACTTTATTTGGTCTACTTTTTTCAAATTGAGTAGCTCCTCCATGAAGACTTGCAATAGTGTTTTTTCCAAGTAAGTATTGATTGTCTTTTTCATAAGATGGACCCATTTGATTGTATAACATATTTCCAAATAGATTTTTGCGTTTTCTGCGGCGACCAAATTGATTTGTTACGATCTGAGGACTATCCGGAGAATCATAAAATAGACCGGTCTGTTTCGTAGCCGCTGCTGGATTATTTATAATATTGCAGTTTCTATTATCTTGTAATAATGTATCAAGATCATCTCCAGGTCTATTCATTCTTGGTTGATAGTAGTACTTCTCAGAATATATTTTATCTTTGATATAATTTTGATCTGGTTTCCCATCTTTTCCTTTTGGAGGAGGTCCAAATTCTCTACCAAGTGTTCCTGAATCTAATGCATTGCCCCATTCATTTTTTACCTCGTTTTCCCAAGATTTATTTATTTGAAAACCCTTTTTGGTTGTATCAAAGTTTTTTCCATATTTTGCAAGACTATCAAAATAGTTATCAAATGTTGTTTTACCCCATTTCTTTTCACCAAATGAATACTTGGCCTTTCCAAATGCTGATTGTTTTTTATTCATTAGATCAACAAAATTGTCAGGTAATACAAGATTTTCAATTATAATTCCGTTGTTCTTTGTTTTGGGAAAATACCATGATGGTTTATATATTTTATTTCCATCTCCTAAAAAATATGGAGCTTTCTTTTTTCTTAAATCATAGTATTTAACATCTAATGGTTCATTCATTTGTTTAAAATACTCAGCTAACATTTTTATTTGTGCAACGCATGCCGTACATTTATGATCTCCAAATAATATAATGTTTGGACCTAGATAAATTTCCTTCATCGATATTTATTTATTAACAATATTTTTATTAAATAAATAATAATATTTACAATAATAAATGGACAATTTTGACGATGAAAACTCGGATGCCGAGCCTGATTCAGACGCGGAATTTGAAGGATATGATGAATTTCAAGATTTATCTAATCGCCTTGAAGACGTCAATGCAAATGTAGAGAAAAGGAATGTATTAATTAATGAGAAGTTTAACTTGCTTTTAAAATTTAACTCAAATGCAGAAGACACTGTTTCCAGTAAAGGAGAGTTAATACCAGGAACTCTTATAGATCCAGGATTTTATAGATCTAGATTAAAACAGATTGACACAGAACTAGAAGAAATGGAAATATTGGAAGATCAGGTATCAGATGAACTTGCTCAAAAAGAAGCTGAATTTTCAGACCTTTTGGAAAGATACATATTAAAATCAAAACGCGGAGAAAAATTATCTACTTCTGAAATTGATAATATCAAAGCACTTGAAACTGTGATAAATGAATTAAGAACACAGTATACATCTATCAATAAACAACTTGAACCAGTAAGTTTTACACATTCTTTTGAAGAACCTGGATATTGGGAAGAGGTTCAGGCAGAAGAGGAGGAAGAGTTTAAAAGTATTATTAAGAAATTAAAATTGCGTCTAAAAATTCCTAATGAAGATTATTTTATTAAAAAATACTCCGATTCCAAAATTAAACGAAAGATCAAGATATCAAAGGGGGGCGATGAACCAGTTATAGTTGAAGTAGAAGAATTTAGATATAAATATGAATATGAAAAAGAATATGAAGAATTTATGAAAAAGATTTCTCCATATTTACCTACTTATGAAACTACAATGAATATTACATCTATCGGAACATCTACAGTATTAAGTGAAGAAAAATCAGTACTTACTCAAATTAATGAAGACCTTGTCGAATTAAAAAAGTTACCTATTAAATTATCAGAAGAAGATCTCGAAAGTATAGACACATTTGAGGTAATTAAATCTAAATTACTTGGACTTGAGAAATCCGATCTTATTGGATGTATTATGGATTCTAATGTTATATCAAGTACCTATATAAATGATCTTTATAATAAACGTATCAGAGTTTTAAAATACAACCCAATTACAAAAACTTCTGGAAGAGAACCAGATAATATTGAAAAGGTACTTATTTCACTACTTGTAAATGTAGGTACTGATATAGATTCTTTAACTGGAAAAAGCGTAACTGAATTAGAAGGTATTTTAAATATGAAGTATTCTATTCCACCGAGCTTATATTACACAAAGAAGTTTAAACAAGACACGCTTATGGTTCAAAAAAATGGAGAAACTAATAATATAAATATATCATATGACAGTAGAACTCCATTAATAATAGTTAAAAAATACCCAGTTCCAACGGATATAAAAGTCAATAATGAATTATTTTATGAAACATATTATCCAGTAGAAGATTCATTATATCTAAAATTAAAAGAGTTAAATGTTAGTATTCCTGAAATATGGATGCTTCCATATTCAATTAAAAATGGAAAATACATTCTTCGAAAGATTTTATCATTTGAAGAATATCTTTCTGAAGTGAAATTTATGACTCTCAATAAAATTAACCAAGATCAAATTGAATTATCAGAAACATACGATCCTACAAAAAGAACAATCATTCAAGAAGAAATAAGCATCTTATCGGACCGTGTTAATCAAATTGAACAATATCTTGAATACAAAAAAGTAGTTCCTTCATATAGCACAAGAACAAAAAAAGGATATTCTTCAGTGTTATCTAAGAATATTGCAGAATGGCAACGAAAAGTTTCTGGAAGAAGAATCTTTAAAATTCTTAAAAATAATTTGGTATCAGACTCTCTGGAAAAGGTAATTTACAATTTATCAAACAATGACCAAGAAACTTATTATAAAATACTGAATAATGTATTATTTATATTAGATACATATCCAGAATTAAAAGCCAGTATTCTGTTAAATACTAAATTTAAAAATCTATATAGTTTTGTTTTAACACAGAGACTTAATAAACCGGTTATTGAAACTAGAAGAAAAACTTTAAGTAACATAAAAAGATTATTAAAACAGGGAGTTACAGAGTACAGAAGAATGCAATACAGTATTTTATCCGATCTTATTATAAATGAAGTATCAAAAAAGATAGAACTATTAATTTTTAAATTATGTACAAATGACTATGTATTAGTTTCAAATAAGTTTATTGAATTTCTTAGAGAAAAATCAATTGTAAGTAATGTACTTACAAATAAAATTGACACAGATCAATTAGTGGTTATAATAAATAGAATGAAGATAGATTTAAATAGAAGCATAGTTAAGAAAGCATTAGCAAAGGTTGTTGACCTTGAAGAAATAAAATCTAAAATAGAACTGTTAAAATCTAAAACAGGTTCAGAAAAGGCTGATGAAGAAATGGAAGATTACAAGCAACTTATTAAAAATTCACTACGTGATTCACAAGAAATACGATACAAGAAAATGAATATAGCACAAATTGATGCATTAATTTCAGAAGTAAAGAATGAACTGTCAACTTATAAAAGATTAAATGACATAGCCCAAGTTTCAAAATCAGAAAATAAACTAAAAAAACTACAAAAAGTAAGAATAAGTAAACTATTATTAATATTTAAAGTTAAGAAAGCTTTTCTTAAAAAATATTCAAAACAAACTGTTCGAAAAATATCTAAACCAGAAAGAAAATTTTCAGCCTTAAATGAGTCTCTTGTATTTGAAGTTATACAAGCATATAAACGACGACTTCTTTTAGAATCAATAACTTCTAATAAAAATAAGTTATTAGATTTACTTGATTTACTTGATCTGAATGAACTTAGTTATAAAACTAAAAGAATTCCAGTGGATACATACACAAGAATTAAAAATATACTTCTTACCGATATAAAAACAGTGTATAAAGGTGATTTTAGTTACGATGAAAATTATGCTTTCATTCAATCATTAAATACTGTTTCTGAACAAGTAAATTCTATAGGATTTCCTGATTTAAATTCGTTAATTGATAACTGGCCTCAGAAATACGAACCCCAATCAGTAATAATTAATAATTATGGAGAAGATCTATTTTTAAAATTATACAATTCCTCGGATCCATTTTCATTTTACGATCAAAAATTACAGAGAGACTATTCATTTATTGTTTCCAAAAATACAGCTCCCCCTCGGGAAGTTATGAAGGCTCAAATGGTTCTGTACAATCCAATGACTCAAAAATTCGGAAAGGATGCATATGATGGTTACTTATTTAAAGTTTATAGACTTGAAAAGAACCCACAAACAGGTCTTCCAATAACAATGTACAAATTTATTGAAGATTTTAATCCCAGGTTAGGTGTTAACACAATGAAACAAGTAATGTATGAAAAACCAGGAAAAGTTTATTTTATGAAATTACCAATTATTAATCCAAACGATGAAAATGATACATTTAGATGGTTAGAGGTTCCATATGGAGCAGTTGGCATGTATCCACTCGATTACGATACATGTTCACGGTTTTCAAATCCCGATGAATGTGATGCCGGTATAGGTATTGCTGGAAGTAAATGTGTATTTAAGAACGACAAATGCAGTGCACAATATAACAGATTTGGATCATCTAATAATATAAAATACCGATTATCAGACCCAAATACAACAAGACATAGAGCACTGTATCAAAAAATTAGATCTGAAATGATTCTTAAAAGATACAATAAACGCCAAGCTGCTTTAGTTATAAAAAGACGACTTAATATTTTAAAGACCAAAAGCCCAAACAATAAAAAAATATTATTAGATATTTCATTTGTTAATAAATTTGTACGCTAATTAATAAATGGATTCAATAGCAAAAAATTTAGAAGAAAATAAAGGATTTGTTAAAATTAAAAGTACACTTGACAATCTGGAATATAAGGTTCTTGACAAAGGATCTGAATCAGAAAAAATAGAAGTTGCCAATACACTTTCAAAAATTAGATTTGATCTCAATAGATTGCTTATTTATCTTTGTAAAAATCCTGAATTATGGATAAATAAGTCAATTGCATATGGAATTATTCTTACGTTATATATTCACATACCTGGGCTATATGATATATTTGAACAAGTAACAACAGCAGGATTAAGTGACTTTGAGTTAAATGAACTTATAATAAAATCAAGTGGAAATAGATTATTTAATATTCAAGAAATGACTCCAAATAAATATGGAATTATTGGTTTAAATAAACCAAAGGAAATTAAAAAGATACGTATTTTAAAAGATGGTAAATATATTGATTATGAAATAGCCGATAAACGTTCTATTCATCTCACCGTGAGAGAACATGGAAAAATAGACAAATATTCCAAGATAATATCACTAGCCATACATGAAATAACTCATACTACGTGTAATGATCTATACTGGAAAGAAGATAACCACAAATACCCATATGAAAGTTATCATACATTAATGAAAGAATGGTCTAAAAAGTGTGGAATTAAATAATTTCAATAAAATAAAATAATTACAGTAATTATTATGGGAAACATTAACTGTTATTTAGGAATATTTGATTGTCTTTTATTATTCTTTCTTTTAGTTGTATTATATACCCGATCAAATTTTGAAGTATTACCTGCAGATAAACCAGAGCCTGTATTTAAAGAACCTCCATATGTATCTATTACACGCCCAGATGAAAATGCATATCAATATGATTCTCGATATGCATTTAACTACGATCCACCCGTTAATCCAATTGTTCAATTTTCGAAAGTAATTCGTAAAATAAAACCAGAAAGTGAATTATATACTCCATTTGACAATTATTATGAAATAAATGATTCCGAACATTCGATTCTTGACAATAATGATCAGTTAAATGAACTCAATTATTCTGGAGGGAGTACAAAAATGTATGAAATTCCTCTGCAGTTAAATGATCCAGGAAATACTCTCGAACAACTTCGTTCTCAAAATATACTTGTAACTCCATATAATAAAATAAAATACTGCTAAATTGTTAAAGTAACATAAAAAATAAACTTTTAAATACTCATATGAATATTATTGATAATTTAAAAGTTTTTAATTTTGATAAAAAATTCAGACTCGGTGCAGATAAAGACGGTGGGTATGTCATAGGAGACCTTGATGGAGAGTATGATTGTTATATTTCAGCAGGTGTATCAGATGAAGAAAGTTTTTCAAGAGACTTCATAAATAAATACAGCACTGATAAAAGTGTTAATTTTGCTTTTGACGGAAATATTACAAATTATCCATATAACTATACTGATAAATTAACGTTTATAAAAAAGAATATTGGAGTTATTAATAATAATAATGAATGTAATTTATCATTTTTAATGGATACTTACAATAACATTTTTCTAAAGATGGACATTGAGAGTGGAGAATACCCATGGCTTTTTTCACTATCAGAAGAATCATTACGGAAATTTAAACAAATTGTTATAGAGTTTCATGGAATTAATGACAATGGATGGAACTGTGATCTATCTGATAAGATAAAGTGTTTAGAAAAATTATCAAATACTCACTATATTATTCATGCGCATGGAAATAACTGGGGACCAGTTCTCAATAATATTCCAGATGTTATTGAACTTACATACATTAATAAGAAATATTTTGATTCAATTCCAGAACCAAATACGCACCAATTACCTGATCCATATATTGATTTTCCAAATAAACTTGGCCACGTTGATATTAATCTAAATTTTCCACCTTTTGTAAATTAAATTAAGTATTTATACCTTATAGGTACATGTATTGTTTATAAATACATTATGGAGTCCAATTATTTCAAATATTATATGTAAGAAAAAACCAATAACAAAAATTTCTATTTTCTTTGAATTACTATTTATTAATGTCCCTAATAAAAGAAATAATAGACCTTCAAACAAACTTTCTAAAACTAATTTAATCAAATTAATTTTAGCAATTTCTAACCCATTGTATTTACAATAAAGTGTATGTATTCCGATAAAATATCCAAGAAAATGTTTTAAAAACCCAGTTACAAAGAAAATAAGATACACATTCTTGAATAATAAATCTATGGGTATGTACAATAATAATGAATATAACCCAATAAATATTGCTTCTAAAATATAATTCATTTAAATATTACAAGTATTTAATAATACTCATGAATACTATTAATTATAAGTCAGGTAAATATACATATAGAGTAACATATAGACTGATTTGCTGTGTTCCTAAATTTTCTATTAGTGAAAGAATAATCCCTAAAATCAGGCCATCACGTTCTATTTATTTTGATAAAAATGATGATATATTTAAAGAAATAGTTTATCCAGAGGAACTTCATAACACTGAAATTCTTCAAAATGATCCAGTAGAAGAATACATTAACTCTCTAACTGGGTTTATTCCATATTGGACAAAAATTGAAATTATTTAAATTTCATTTAATTTCTTCTATTTCTATTATACTTCCCTTAATATGTCCATATGGACAATGTCTGCATATGTTTCCGCAACATGGTCTTTTTGAAAGTTCTCTGGACGTAAAAACTTTAAATCCTGTTTTTGGGTCTATATAACTCGACTGCGAGTTTTCAATTGCCTTTTTATTTAATTGTTCCATTTTTTTACAAAATAAAAAACCACTTTAAAGAATACAATGATCTTAATTTTAAATGAGTTACATTTATGTTAGAGCGAATGAATGGCTTGAATCACATAATGAGGTAAAGGTCGGTGGATGTGAGAATATTCCAAATAGAGAATCTGGGTATGTAACAGGTGAAAGAAAAAGAGGAAAATTTGTTCTTGTGATTGAATTATACGACGATTGGAGAAAGATTGAAACATTAATCAAGAAAAATTTTAAAAATCTTCATAGATACATAGATGGATGTACCGAGATATATTCTGATCAAATACTTTCAGAAATTATTCCATTCTTGTTACACAGTAACATTAAATTCAAAATACTAACTGACGATGAAATCAATAAATTACTCGGAAAGAAATATTCTTCGCAGATACCTCAAGAAACTCAAATTGTACCAAGTTATGAACAACAAGAAGTACTTAACAAAATTATTCAGTTTTATTCTGAAAACAAAATTGGAAAGATAATCTGGCCATGTGGTCTTGGAAAAACTATACTTAGTCTACTTATTGCAAACAGATTAAATGCAAAGAGAATTTGTATATGTGTTCCATGGAGAAATTTGTTATTTCAATTCAAAGAAGCTGCCTTGAACTTTTTTAATGAGCGCGAAATATACATTGACAATGTTCCAAGTTCCAAAAAGGAGAAGTTTTTAGTAATTTCCACTTATTATTTTTCATCGAAACTTAAAGACATCAAGTTTGATTTGAAAATAGGAGACGAGGCACATCATCTAGTTGGTAATGTCCCAGATGGGGGCAGCCGTGCATATAACCATTTTCATGAAATTAATTCAGATAAGACTCTTTTTATGACAGCTACTGAAAAAATAGCAGATTCTGATTATTCAATGGATTCAGAAGACATTTTTGGTAAGGTCATTGATCAAAAATCTTTTCATTGGGCGATTGAAAATAAAAAAATCAGTGATTACTGTGTATTATGTTTAAAAAGTTCTATGAAAGAAATTGATCTTATTATTGAAAAACATGTAAAAAACCATATCGTTATCAATAAGAAACTATTTCTTGCTGCGTATATGTGTATCAAGAGTATGGTGACCAACAAAAAATTAACTCACATTCTTTGTTACACAAATACTACTGCAGATTCAGATCTTTTAAAAAAATATATTTCTTATTTTATCAACGAACCTTATTTTTATAACGAATCGTTGCATAGTAAAAGTACATTGTGTTTAGAAGATGAAATCAACAAATTTAAAAATAGTAGTCTGGGAATAATATGCAGTGTCGCACAATTTGGAGAAGGGATCGACTTACCGTGTTTAAATGGAATCTGTGCTACAGAAGATATAGGGTCTAAAATAAAAGGAACGCAATATCTAACTAGGCATCTCAGGTTAGATAAAAAACATCCAAATAAAATAGGTTTTACGTTGATACCTATAGTTGAAGAATCTGAAAATGCACTGTTTTCATTAATTTCTCAGTTAAGGAATATTGATTCAGGCGTTGAACAGAAAATAAAGATTTTTACGAATAAAATAAATTCTGAATATTCTCAGTCTGAAAAGGACTCACTGATTGATTTAGAATTTGAAGAGTCCGAAAATGAACTCGAAAAAATAAAATTTAAAGCTAGACTAAGTAAAAATGGTTTTTCT
>Ga0114970_10003321_pt1 | contig 11866 bp, 22 predicted proteins | sample M_140205_XF_Meta_FD_87030 | JGI IMG/M metagenome (GOLD analysis project Ga0114970, IMG submission 87030) | Freshwater microbial communities from Lake Montjoie, Canada to study carbon cycling - M_140205_XF_MetaG | ecosystem: Environmental > Aquatic > Freshwater > Lake | place: Lake Montjoie... | reverse complement strand
TAATGTAAAGAAGACTTCCCGAGTCCTACTCAACCGATTCGTTGGATTGGTAGCCTAAGACCCCTGTAGATACAGGGTAAAATAAGTGTTGACTTTTATTGCGCCTTGTAGTATAATAGTTGTTATGAATGTGTGAAAGTGTATTTTTATTATGGAGAAACATGTGATGGCAAAAACTGATACCCAGTTCCGAGATTCTTTTGAATCAAAAATGAAAGAGATGTACCCTGACACTGCCACTAAAGGCACTGTTAGTCGTCCAGAACTTTTAGATGTAATGAAAGCAATGAAGACAGAGAAGTATCCTCTGTGGCTCATGAAAAATAAAGTTGGTCGTGGTTTGTACGCTATTGATGGCACTGGAAACCAGATTGTTGGAAACACTGCATTGAAAGCACAACCTGTGAAACAAGAATCATTTAAGGTGGACTACTCTGACATCTCAGCACTAATCCCAAAGAAAGATCCTAACTTTGTTCCATTCGGTAACTACACTGATTTGGAAAACATTATCAAGTCTGAGATCTTTTATCCTGCATACATTTCTGGTCCAACTGGGAATGGCAAGTCCACGATGGTCGAACAGATTTGTGCCAAGCACAAACGACCACTCATCCGTGTTAACCTTAACATGATGACAGACGAAGAACAACTTATCGGTTCCAAAACTTTGGAAGATGGTAATGTAGAGATCGTTGAAGGTCCAGTTCTTATCGCCATGCGCAATGGTACTGCACTCTTGCTTGATGAGATCGATGCAGGTTCAGCAAACACTCTGCTTTGTTTGCAACCGATTCTTGAGGGTAAGCCATACTACTTCAAACTCAAGAACGAGATGATTGTTCCAGCTGAAGGATTCAACATCTTTGCCACTGCCAATACTAAGGGTAAGGGTAGCGATGATGGTCGTTATATTGGTACCAATGTTTTGAACGAAGCATTCTTGGAGCGATTCGCTGTTACATTCGAACAGGAATATCCGAATGCGAAAATCGAAGTTAAGATTATCAAGAATCTCATGGAAACTTATGGCTGTCTAGATGCCGAGTTTGCAGAGACACTCGTGAAGTGGGCTGAAGCAATTCGTCGCACTTTCGAGGATGGTGGTGTGGATGAAACAATTACGACTCGTCGTATGATCCATATTGTTCGTGCCTTTGCGATTTTTAAGAATCAGCAGAAAGCAGTTGAGTTGTGTTGCAATCGTTTTGATGCTGCAACCAAAGCTGCATTCATCGACTTGTTCGACAAAGTTGCAAACCCACAACCTGAAGTAGTCGCTACACCTGTAGAGAATCCGAAAGTAGAAGATGAGGTTCCATTCTAATCCCTGCAACTTTGTAGGGTTATTATAAAAAGAACTTGCCTTTAATTCGGAATTGTAGTATAATAGTTGTTCGTTAGTTAGATTTTTGTGAAACTTTTTAAAGGAAATATATTATGTTGAAATTTGCAAACTTGTCATTGTCTCAGAAGCGTTTCGTTGTGGCTGTTCTTGAGTCCAACAAACAGTACAAAAAAGATCCTCAGATTACTTTGAAGGAATGTGCTGCAATCTATTACACAATTCGTGACCAGCGTACTGGTGCGAAGGGTGAGAAGATTGGTTACCCTAACTGGTTGTTCAACAAGAACAAAATCGAGCGTGGTGTTTACCAGTTGCCGATTCCTACTGATGCCGAGTTGTCTGCTTATGCCAAAGAATTGGCTGAGAAGAATACTCCAAAAGTAGCAAAGGCTAAAGCCAAAGTTGCAAAACTTGCTAAGGCTAAGACAGTTAAAGTTAAAGCACCTGCTAAGTCAGTTGCGAAAGAAGACAGCATGGAAATGTCTCGTCTTCAAAAGATTGTTGATGAGTCCGTTGATTTCGATGACGAAACAGAAGACTTTAATGCGATCTTGCGTGAGAATGGCATCACTGTCTAATTAGAGTTTTATCCGTCATCTGGGGTACTGCCATCGCCCCAGATGATTTTTTTCATTTGATGGTTGTTAATTATGGAGATATTATGTCTAAACAAGAATTGCTATTGACGCATTTGAACAAGGGTAAGACTTTTACTGCTAAGCAGATCAAGTCCTCTTTCGGTATTGCTCACCCAGCAAGTACAATCCGTAACTTGCGTGAGCAAGGCTACTGTGTTTACTCTAACCCAGCAGTTGTAAATGGTTCTGAAGTGGTTAAGTATCGCATCGGCAAACCAACTCGTGCGATGGTTGCTATTGCAAACCGCTATGCTGGTTCATCTGTATTTACTCGTACAGCCTAATTAAGTGAGTTATAAATGGGCATTCTTCGGAGTGCTCATTTGTGCATTCATTTGGAGATAAAATATGGCAACCAAAGAAGATATTAAAAAGTCCCAAACAGCTACGACTGGTGGACGAAAATTTGATGGTAATAAACTTCAATATGGTTTACTACCACCACTCGCATTAAAAGCGACTGTAGAAATTCTAACATTTGGTGCGGAGAAATACGAACCAGATAATTGGAAAGTAGTTCCTGACTCAAAACGCAGATACTTTGACGCAATGCAAAGACATCTTTGGGCATGGAAAGAGGGAGAACAAGATGATCCCGAAACTGGAAAGAACCATCTGGCGCACGCAATGTGTTGCCTAATGTTTTTATACGAACACGATGTAAAATATAGTAAGGACTAATATGACTCTTGAACAAATTTTAATAGCAACAGTAGTATGGGCAGTATTGATTGGTGTTTCTTATACACATAGTAACTGGCATGCTATTATTGATTGCTATAAAATGTGGTTCACTAAAGAGTACTGGACTGATTATAACAGAGTAGAATTTGCTAGTTGGGTAGCCAAAGCAGTGATTATTGTTCCAGGATTAATTTTTGGTATTCAGATTTGGTGGTTATATTTCTTGACACTTGCAACTAGCATCACATTAATTTGGGCAAGTAATAAGAAATTACTTCCAACTCTTGTAGCGTTTAATACGCTATGGGCATGGATCAGTTGTATGGTTCTTGCTCAGTATTTAATAAAATAAATTTGTCAAATACCTCAGGATGAGGTATAATGTTTTATACATAGTAATGTACATTTTGAAAAAGGAAACCCTATGAAATTATCTAAAGAAACCGTATCCCTTATTAAGAATTTTGCTGGTATCAATAGCAATCTTCTCCTTAAGAATGGGAACAAACTAGCAACTATCAGTGCACAAAAGAATGTGATGGCTGATGCAACAACCACTGAGTCATTCCCTGACTTTGCCATCTATGACTTAAATGAGTTTCTTGGTGCTATGTCTTTGTTCGAGGATCCTGAGTTGGAATTCCAAGACAAGTATGTTTCTATCAAACAAGGTAGCATGAACATTAAATTCTTTGCAGCAGACCCATCTGTGTTGGTAGCACCACAGAAAGCAATCACCTTCCCTGACGCAGAGATTAACTTTAATATGTCTTCAACGATGTTGGATATGATTAAGAAAACTTCTTCAGTCCTTCGTGCAGCCGATGTATCAATCGTTGGTGATGGTAGCAAAGTTACTGCTGTCGTTGGCGACAAGAAGAATGCAACTGGTAACTCTTACAGTGAATCAATCGGTGACACTGATAAAGTATTTAAAGTTAATCTGAAAGTAGAAAATCTAAAGATGCTTCCAGGAGATTATCAAGTATCAATCTCAAGCAAGAAAATTTCTCGTTTCAAAGCACCAAACACTGACTTAGTTTACTATGTCGCAGTAGAAGCTGATTCTACATTTGAGTTCTAATTGATGAGAGGGTATAATTCCCTCTCTGTTTTTATTATGTTTGGAGTGATATATGATTGATAGTCGTGATGAAATGTTTTTGTGGGTTGAGAAGTATCGTCCACAAAAGATTGATGATTGTGTTTTGCCACAAGCATTGAAAGATACTTTCCGCCAGTATGTAGAGCAAGGTGAACTACCCAACTTCTTGTTCACTGGTTCAGCAGGTGTAGGTAAAACTACAATTGCCAAAGCACTTTGTAATGAAATTGGTGCAGAGTTTATGATGATCAACGGATCCGAAGAATCGGGTATTGATACTCTGCGCACTAAGATTAAGGGATTCGCTTCCACTATATCATTGACTGATGCCAAGAAAGTTGTCATCCTCGATGAAGCGGATTACCTTAATGCTAATTCCACTCAGCCAGCACTTCGTGGATTTATTGAAGAGTTTGCCAACAACTGTCGATTTATCCTTACCTGTAACTTTAAGAATCGTATCATTGAACCTATACACAGTCGTTGTTCTGTGGTTGAGTTTAAGATTGATTCTAAAGACAAACAAGAGATTGCTGCAACCTTTTTCAAGCGAGCAGTATCAATCCTCAAACAAGAGCAGATTGAATTCGATCCTAAAGTAGTTGCCGAACTAATCACTAAACACTTTCCAGATTACCGTAGGATTCTAAATGAACTCCAACGATACTCTGTGTCTGGTAAAATTGATTCTGGTATCCTCGTCAATATGTCTGAGGAATCATTTAAGGGTTTGATTAAACTTCTTAAAGAAAAAGACTTCACCGAAGTCCGTAAGTGGGTTTCAAAGAACTCTGACTCAGACACCACATCACTATTCCGTGAACTCTACGATAGTGCTGCAACTACGATTGAACCAAACAGTGTTCCACAGTTGGTTCTAATTCTTGCAGACTATCAATATAAAGCAGCATTTGTAGCTGACCATGAACTAAATATAATGGCAGCACTCACTGAGATTATGGCTCAGTGTAAATTCAAATGAGGCTAATATGGAAATCATTTTACTAGTAGTATTCATATTTGTTGTATGGATAATGGGTGCGGTATCTGGCTGGAATGCCAGAGAAAAACATGCCAAACATCAGATTGATAAATTCTTTGCACATGTTGATGAAGCCGAAGAGGAAGAACAAATCCATATTATCATCGAAAAACATAATGATATGTTGTTCGTGTACGATAAAGATACCAAACAATTCATGGCACAGGGAACTTCGAAAGAAGATGTAGAGAAAATTCTTGTAGAAAGATTTCCTGGAAAACGATTTGCATGTCATGAGTCTGTACTTAAAGAAGTTGGTTTCATATCATGACACCCTTTGACTTTATTAATGCAATCAATTTCACCAAGAAAGATCTCTTAGCAGAAGACCCGATGGCTAAGAAGGACTATGTTCCTTTTATCATTAACAGGGGTTTAGGTTATTTTCCCGATACAGTTCTATATGCGAACGAGATGAATCGCAACTCATCTATTCCAGTGGACTGGCAGTTTTCTTTTTTACTAAATAGTATCTCTAAGAAGAAAAGATTTTCTAAATGGCACAAAAAAGATGCCGAAACAGAGTCTCTTCGATTAGTTAAAGAATACTTTGGTTATTCCGATTCTAAGGCAATTGATGCCCTAAGTATATTGACGGAAGACCAGTTAGTGATGATAAAAGAAAAATTATACAAAGGTGGAAAATAATGACTGTCGAATTGATTTATTACGACTGGACGGCAGAGTCCATGCTTGAAGTGATACTACCAGAACCAGATAACTTTCTAAAGGTTCGTGAGACACTAACTCGCATTGGCATCGCATCCCGAAAAGAAAACAAGTTGTATCAATCTTGCCATATTTTACATAAGCAAGGTAGATACTTCATTGTGCACTTCAAAGAATTGTTTGCTCTTGATGGTAAAGAATCTAACATCACGAGTGGCGATATCGAGCGAAGAAATGCTATTGCTGGTTTACTTCAAGATTGGGATCTGTTAAAGATACTAAATAGTACGCAAGCAGACAATAAGGCATCTTTGTCTCAAATTAAAGTGGTCTCTTTTAAAGAGAAAAATGAGTGGGAACTTGTTCCCAAATATAACATAGGAAAAAAATCAAAATGATTAAACTTGAATTGACGATTGACGAATGCAATATGATTCTTCGTACATTGGGTAAGCACCCATTTGAGGAAGTTATTACAGTCATTAACAAAATTAAACAACAAGGCGAGCCACAAGTGCAAGCCATGGAAGCAGAAGCAGCAAAAACTGCAGCTGAAGCACCTGCTGAAAAAGCATAAGTATCATTAGATAAAACTAATGATTTTCTTTAGCTGGTTTTTAGTCTCTTAGTCCTAAGTAATAAGTCCAACAATGGACAAACAATTAGGAGAAGATTATGTGGACAAAACCATCAGCAACAGAAATGAGATTTGGCTTTGAAGTTACAATGTATGTAATGAATAAGTAATAAGAATTCACCTTAGGACCACTAAGTTACGAATCGTTTTAAAGCAGACATGACGCACGATGTCGCTGGAGTTGTAACCAGCACCTGATATGCCTTCGGGATATCAATTTTTATTTTTAACTCGCTTAATAGGAGAACTACTATGGGTAATTCATTACCACAACTTGCATTATTTGGTCCAGGCTTTAAGGACTTCGACAAATTCTTTGTCGGCTTTGACGAATCAGCAAAACAGTTACAATCGTTGCACGCTGATCTCACTAAAAACATTCCCAACTATCCACCATACAACATTCGCAAGAATGATGAGAATCATTACACCATTGAATTAGCTGTTGCTGGTTTTGGTGAATCTGAAATTGATATTACTATCGATGGTGGTAAATTAATCGTTAAGGGTAATGTTGATTCAGCTACTGATGCGCTGGAAGATAACTTCTTGTTCAAAGGTATCGCTACTCGTGCCTTTACTCGTGCCTTTGCTATCGATGATCACATCGAAGTAAAGAATGCAGAACTATTCAATGGTATGCTTAAGATTGCTTTGGAGCGTTTAGTTCCAGAAGAACAAAAGCCAAAGAAAGTTCCAGTCAAGACTCGTGGCAAGAAAGAATTTTTACAAGAGGATGCATATGACAAAGCTGCTGAAACACTGTAAGAATTTTATTCTTGGTTTGGGTGATGGTATCCACGCATTCAGAACTTACAAAGCAGGTAAAGTAAAATGAATAACTGGATCCCAATGACAGATGATGATTGGGATTGGGTGAACGGTAAACAACCTAAACCAACCAAGTGATCGTACAAGTAGGGAGAGTTTCGGCTCTCCCTAAATACTTGTATGAAAGCCAAACTATCTCCCAACATGATATCTTTCGTCACAGTTCGTCGTGGCGATTGGGTATTAAAAATATCTGTTTATAAAAACAAACAGATAATGGTAGTTGCACAGCATTGTTATGAGTATGAGAGAACAATTGTTCATTTCTTTACTGACCAAAACATTGCAGCAGATTTTATTGAACAACTTGTTATAGAGGATTGAGATGACTGAAATTAAAGTATTTAAATTGATTAGTGGTGAAGAATTGATTGGTAAAGTAGAAGTAACAGGAAGAGGATATACAATTGAAGCACCAGCAACTATCCTCATGCAACAAACAAAAGATGGTGTTGGCTTGGCATTGATGCCGTATATGCCTTACACCGAAGGAAAGGTAACATTGTTCACTCAATGTATTGCCACTGAAGGTGAACCATCCAAGAAAATGATTAACGAATATAACCGATTATTTGGTTCAGGGATAGAGATCGCTCCAGCGTCTGCTTTAGTCGGTCTGTAACCCTCTCTAGGCTTCCCCTAGACCTCCCTCCAAACCCTCTCTCGTAGAGGGTTTTTGTCATTCTAAACCCTTGTAGATACAGGGGTTTCTAATCCCCTCAGACTCGTAGGGTTATCCAATTTAGTTGTTGTCTTTAATTGCAAATTGCTGTATAATATAGTCTTAGAAAGTTGAAAAGGAAATGAAAATGACTGAATTTGAAAGCAAATGTTACGGTATCTCTGAAGAAACTATTCGTAAAGAATACATGGCATCAATCACTGCTCGTTTGAGTGGTTTGGAAATGGTTGCGATGAGTGTTCTTTCTGATGCTCAAGAATTGATGTCCTTCGGTAATGATCAAGCAACTGATCAGGCTCGCAAAAACATCAACATCGCAAAGTTCATCATGTCAGAAATGATGGAAGCACGAATGACTGAAACTGTTTAATTAAAAGGAAAATATATTATGTTCTATAAATCAAAATCTGAGATCCGTGCTGAAACCGAAAAACAATTGAAGATGTTTTTGAAGAAGGGTGGAAGCATTGAAGTGATTAAACCACGCAAAGCACCAAAGCAACTGATGTCTGGTAAAGTTACAAGATCTGGTTCCACTGGGACTTCTGGATTCGCCACTGGATTCCCTCGCAAGAGTTGCATTTAAGTGTTGTCTTTAATTCATAGTTAGGGTATAATAGTTGTATGATGATCGAAAAGGAATTGCAAATGTCAAACGAATTCAAATCTTGGGAAGAAATGTCTGTGTTGGAACAAATGCAGTGTCAGTTCTGGGATATGTATAAGGATGCATACGGTAGTCGTCCTCGTGGTATTGATACTTCTGCTTGGACTGAGGAAGAATTCATGGCTGAATTCGAAACTCTTGGTCGAGTAATCGAGCGTGAAGAGATTGCTCGCAAAGAAGCAGAAGCAGAAGCCATTGTGCAGTTCGAAGATCGTGTTACTAATCTTATGCACACTGGTACTAATCGTGCTCGTGTTATTGCTTGGTTGATGGATGCAGAAGGTGCTAATGGTGACTATGAGTATTTCTGTTTCACGCAAGGTTTGCCCTATGGTTACTTCAAGGATGCTGCATGATCCTTGCTAGAGAAATAACTGTTTGGGATACAGACTTTCAACCGAATCATACATATGTTATGACAGAGTCCATGGACAAAATCTTCGGTTACTTTAAGTGGAATAATCCAAACGATTTTAAGATGTTCAGCAAACCAATGCGGTTTGATACTCGTTATCGCAAATTCAAAGTTATCAAACGCAACATGTACTTTGAAGGACAGAAACCCACGAATAAAATTTGGGAAATTAAAGGTAGCAAAGACCATGTATATACCGTAGAAGAATCAGAAAATGGTATAGTCTGCAGTTGCATCGGTTTTAAATATCATGGTAAGTGTAAACATATTGATGGAGTTTTGAATGAACATAAATGAATTTCTAAACAGTCTCGCTGAAAATGCCTCACGCAATTTCAAGATCGACCAATTAAACGCACAGAGCGATAACGAAACACTGCGTGAGGTTATTCGGCTAGCACTGGATCCATTTACTCAATTCTATCAACGAAAGATTCCTGAGTACACCACTGACTCCAAACAAACAAGTCTAGATCAAGCCATGCTCGCATTGTATGACTTGAAAGAAAGAGTCGTGACTGGTAATGCAGCAATTGAATATCTCCGTATGCTTCTTTCATCCGTATCAGCAGATGATGCTAAGGTATTAGAGAGAATCATCGCAAAAGATTTAAAGTGTGGTGTTGATGTATCGACTGCCAACAAAGTTTGGTCTGGTTTGATTCCCGAATACCCATGCATGTTATGTAGTCCATTCGAACAGAAGTTAGTTGACAAGATTAACTTTCCAGCCTATGCTCAAATGAAGATGGATGGAATGCGATTCAATGCGATTGTCCGTGACGGTAAGGTAGAATTTCGTAGTCGAAACGGTAAACAGATTCATCTGCTAGGTAATCTAGAGAAAGAATTCGCTGCATTGGCAGGAAACATTGATTGTGTCTTTGACGGAGAATTGCTTGTAATGTTGGATGGCGACCACCAATTTGCTGACAGGCAGACTGGTAATGGCATCTTGAACAAAGCAAACAAGGGAACAATCTCTGCTGAACAAGCAGCACTGGTTCATGCCACTGTTTGGGATTTGATTCCTTATGTATCATTCGTTGATGGATATTGTTTGACTCCATATTCAAAACGATTTTCGACTCTGGAACAGATTGTAAACAAACAATCATCTAAAGATAAAAAGATTTGGACTGTGACATCTACCATTGTGCAAACATTAGAAGAAGCCCAAGAGATTTTCCAAGGTTATCTTGCAGATGGATATGAAGGTATCATCCTCAAAGATGGTTCTGGTGAATGGGAAGATAAACGAAGCAAGACTCAGATTAAATTCAAAGGTGAATTGGAATGCGATCTTAAGATTGTTGCAGTGGAAGAAGGTAAAGGCAAAGCAGTAGGTATGCTTGGTGCAATTATCTGCGAATCAGCAGATGGAATTGTAAAGGTAAATGTAGGATCTGGTTTCAATGATGCACAACGAAAGCAATATTGGAAAGAAAATTTAGTTGACAAAATCGTGGCAGTGAAGTATAATGCTAGAATCAAGAACAAAACTGGAGAAGAATCTCTATTCCTCCCAGTGTTCATTGAGTTGCGTGATGACAAAGATGTTGCAGATAATTCAAAGGTAATAAAATGAAAGTAGTAATTAATAGATGTTTTGGTGGGTTCGGTATCTCAAATTTAGCATTTGAGAAATTACTTGAACGCAAGGGTATTGCATTCGATAAAGTGCCAGCCAAGTTTCCAATTCGTGGAAACGACTCAGACTATTACAAAGCAGGTAGTGAACAATCTGATGCTACATACATAAGTGAGTATGAGTTCTATGAACAACGCAATGATCCAGATTTGATTGCTGTGATTGAAGAGTTGGGTAAAGATTCATGGGGTTGGGCATCAGAACTAGCAATCTTGGATATTCCAGATGATGTTGAGTGGCACATCCATGAATATGATGGACTTGAACATGTGGCAGAAAATCATAGGACTTGGTCATGAGAAAAGAATTAGACGAAGCACTTTGTGCAAAGTATCCGCTGATCTTCAAAGATCGTAATGCAGATATGCGTACCACAGCCATGTGCTGGGGACTTGAGTGTGGTGATGGATGGTATAATATCATCGATGTTCTTTGTGGTCTATTGACTTCTGAATATCGTGGCGCACAAAGTCGTTACGAATATATCAAAGATAAAGTTGATCAACCAACATATGGTTTTAAACCTGATGGAGATCCAGTTGGTAAAATTATCACTCAAGAACTGATTGATGAAGCCAAAGCAAAACTAGATGAAGAAACATTAAAAGTTCCAGTTGCTTCTCAAGTTAAAGAAAAGTTTGGTGGACTAAGATTCTATGTTCAAGCTGCAACTGATACACACTACAAGTATATCAACTTTGCAGAGAGTATGAGTTATCGTACCTGTGAAGAGTGTGGTGCTCCAGGAAAAACATACACCGATGGTTGGCATCGTACTATGTGCGATATTCATGCAGCAATGGCTGGTCGTACTGAAGAATATGAGTATGAGGAGAATGAATAATGTTTTATGGTAAAGATTCTATTGAAGACAACTTTGATGTTCTCCTGCAGAAATTTCAACAACAAGAATTGTTTTTGTTTGAACCAATGCCAAAGTATAAAGAAGGTGAAAGATGGACTGACGAATTTCGTATTCGTGATGGTCACACTAAACTTGCCGATGGTTCATGGGTTACTATTCATAAAGTAACTACTTGGGTTGAGATTTTAAAGAAAAATACCATGGAGTTGTATGAGCAAAATACAAAACAATCTCGTGAGATTTCATTGTTGAAACAACAAAGACGAGAGATGGAATATGGATTGCGAGTTGCTGAAAAGGCATTGAAAAACTCGCTGGCTTTAACTAAGGAGATGATTAATGAGTAAAGAATATATTGATGTGTTAAAACAAGAGCGACAAGTTTTGCTTGATCGTTACGATCCTTACAGTGAGGGTACTGGTCATTTCAATACTGCTGTTAGCGTATTGACTGCTCGTATTGAAGAGTTGGAAACACCAACTAAAATCAAAGAAGGTTCAGTATGGGTTTTGGTTGAAGCAATTCAATCATATCGTATGCGTTATATGGTCGAAGCACCAGCAACTAATCCTGAGTATGCCATGGATGATGTTACCTGTGAAGATGCAAAAGAGTTTTCTCAATTGGCACT
>Ga0114970_10003320_pt1 | contig 11873 bp, 10 predicted proteins | sample M_140205_XF_Meta_FD_87030 | JGI IMG/M metagenome (GOLD analysis project Ga0114970, IMG submission 87030) | Freshwater microbial communities from Lake Montjoie, Canada to study carbon cycling - M_140205_XF_MetaG | ecosystem: Environmental > Aquatic > Freshwater > Lake | place: Lake Montjoie... | reverse complement strand
TTCTCACTCGATGGAGATGAGTACGAGACCTTTCACACATCAGGGGGGCTTGGCACGCTCTGCCAAACCTTAAAAGGAAAGGTGCGCGAGCTTAACTACAAAACCATTCGCTATCCTGGACACCGAGATCTGATGGCGTTTCTCCTCGAAGATCTTAGATTTCATGACGACCGCGACACTTTGAAAAAAATTCTGGAACGGAGCCTTTCAACCACCTCTCAGGACAAGTGTATGATCCTGGTCGAGGCAACCGGCATCGATGGTGGTCGATTCCGCCAGAAGACCTATGCCAGCACCGTCTACAACCAGATCATCGCCGGACGACACTTCGGCGCGATCCAAGCGACCACCGCTGCTGGCATCTGTGGTGTAATTGATCTCTTACTGGAGGGGCGCTTTAAAGGAAGAACTGGCCTAATCAAAGCCGAAGATATCTCCCTAACAGATTTTCTTAATAACGAATTCGGAAAGATCTTCCGCGACGATAAAGCTTTACAGGGGATCTCCTAAACAACTACCCCCTATCCCAACACCCTGGCTATCTTGTCCAGCGCAAAATCAAGATCTTGGCGTGAGATTACAAGGGGCGGAGCAAATCTAATGGTCTGTGTGCGGGTATCCTTGCAAAGCACCCCTTCGTACTTAAGCTTCTTACAAAAATCCTTCGCAGTACCGTCTGCTGGATTGATATCGATTCCAATCATAAGTCCACGTCCTCGTACCTCTTTTATAGTGCGGGAGTTTATAGCTTTGAGTCGCTCAATAAAATAAGCACCCTGCTCTGCTGCGTTCTCGTGCGGCTTCTCTTCATTTATAATCGCAATAACCTCGCGAGCTATCGCGCAGGCAAACGGATTCCCACCGAAGGTGCTGCCGTGAGTTCCAGGGGTAAAGACCTGCATAATGTTGCGGTTGGCTGCGATGCAGGAGATCGGGATAATTCCCCCTCCAAGCGACTTGCCAAGGATGTATATGTCCGGATGAACCTCTTCATGCTCACACGCAAAAACCTTACCGGTACGGCATAGTCCAGTTTGAATCTCATCTGCAACCATCAGGACGTTTTTACGGGTACAGATCTCTCGAAGCTGTCGAATAAACCCGTCTGGCGGAATAATAATGCCCCCCTCTCCAAGGATCGGTTCAAAGATAACTCCCGCAGTGTTTTCGTTTATGGCCTCCTCAACGGCACTCGCATTGCCGTAGTCGAGTATCTTAAACCCCCCGGCGAATGGCCCAAACCCACGCTGGCTATCAGCAGAGGAGCTAAAACCAACTATAGTTGTCGTTCGTCCGTGAAAGTTATTTTTAAACACAACTATCTCGGCATGGTTCTCTTGGATGCCCTTTACCTCGTAGCCCCACTTACGCACAGCTTTAACAGCGGTCTCGACAGCCTCCGCTCCTGAGTTCATGAGGAGCACCTTATCCATGCCGCACAGCTGCGCCAACTCCTTACAGAGATGGGCTACTGGCTCGGCATAAAAGGCGCGGCTGACAAGGGTTAGTGTATCAAGCTGTTGATGCGCCACCTTTGTAATGCGCGCATTACAGTGCCCAAAGTTAATTGCGCTATAAGCACTTAAAAGATCGATGTAACGCTTACCATCAACATCCTCAACCCAGGCCCCATTACCGGATCTTATCACTACCTCAATCGGGGCATAGTTCTGCGCCGAGTAGGTTTCAGTCATCTCAATTAGCTCTTTGTAATACATAGCAATCGTTACTGCTTATTTAAAACTTCGCAAATCCTGGATAACGTGGGAAAGGAATTACATCACGGACATTCTGCATCCCGGTGATGTACATTAGGAGTCGTTCAAAACCCAATCCGAAACCAGAATGTGGTACCGTTCCGAATTTTCTTAGATCTAGGTACCACCAATACGATGCCTCATCGAGCCCCATAGCACGTATCTTGTGCAGCAACACATCGTGTCGCTCCTCCCTCTGCGAGCCTCCAATGATCTCTCCTAGCCGCGGTACAAGCACATCCATGGCACGCACAGTTTTTTCATCCTGATTGAGGCGCATGTAGAAGGCCTTTATATCCTTCGGATAGTTCGCAACTATAACTGGCCCCCGCACATGCTCGTCTGTTAGGAAACGCTCGTGCTCAGACTGCAGGTCTATGCCCCACGAAACTGGGTACTCAAAAATCTTGCCACTACTCTGAAGAATAGAGATAGCTTCGGTATAGTCAATTATAGCAAATTTTGATTCCGATACAGTCTGAAGATTTTCAATGTGTCCAGGTTGCACCCACTCCTGGCTCGCCAGAAACTCGATCTCACTTGAGCACGTTGCTAGCGTCTGTTGAATCACGCTCTGCACAAACTCCTGTGCAAGCGCCATGTTGTCCTCTAGCTCATAGAAAGCCATCTCAGGCTCAATCATCCAGAACTCAGCTAGGTGGCGCGTTGTATTTGAATTTTCAGCGCGAAATGTCGGTCCAAATGTATAGATCCTTGAGAGGCCGGTCGCGCACACCTCACCCTCAAGTTGTCCCGATACGGTCAGGCTCGCTGGCTCTTTAAAGAAATCCTGTGAGTAATCAACCTTGCCGTTTAAGATCGGAGGAGCGCTTGGATCGAGCGTTGTAACGCGAAACATCTCGCCCGCCCCTTCGCAATCCGCAGTGCTGATAATGGGGGCGTTAATGTAAAAGAACCCGCGCTCCTGAAAGAATTTATGAACTGCAAAGGCTGCCGCAGACCGAACGCGCAGCACCGCACCTATAGTAGCTGTGCGTGGACGGAGGTGCAGCACCTCGCGCAGAAATTCAAGGGAGTGCTGCTTTTTTTGTAGTGGAAATTGCTCTGGGTCAGACTCGCCGATTAACTGCAGGGATTCGACCTGAAACTCGTACTTCTGGCCCTTGGCTGGAGAGAGTATTAACTGCCCTGAAACACGAATTGAAGCTCCGGTCGAGAGCTTGGCAGCGACCTCCTGGTATCCAGCGAGGTTCGGATCGATAACGAGCTGCAAGTTTCCAACAGAGGTGCCGTCAGACAGCTCTATAAACGAGACCCTCTTCGACTGGCGGTGGGTCTTTATCCAGCCACCTAACTCCAGCGCGCCCACTGGGATACGATCCTCAAGGATCTCTCGAACAGCTATTAACCTTGCCATATAGAATCCTGACAATATGGAAAAAAGAATCGGGGTGACAAGATTCGAACTTGCGACCCCTAGTTCCCAAAACTAGTGCTCTAGCCGGGCTGAGCTACACCCCGATACGTCTTTCCATTAGATTAGATTATATGCTCTTACGTTTAGAATCAAGTTACTATTGTGGTATTTAGGGGGTTTACGAAACATCCTGGGCTGAACTTCGATTATCAAACCAATCTATTACGTTCATTATTAGCCTGCAAAAGGACCATGACACCAAAAAGCCTGGGCATAACCCTAACCTGCTTCGCCATCCTGTTGATTGGCTACCTCTTACAACAGCCTGAGCCGCCGATAACCGCGGTACAAAAAAGAGCTACGGGCAAGCGATCAGAGCTAAAAAAAGCCGCGAACAGTGAGAAACAGGCCACTGAGATCGAGCACGCCGCAGTCAAGCCTCCCCGACCACCCCTGCGACCGCCCCTCCAGCCACAAAATACGAAGGAGCTGCGCGATCCCTTCCAGCCAAATCGTTATCGATCATTAAACCAGAACACCCCCACACTGCCTGCCCTTGAGCGCCTTGAACTCTCAGAGCTACGACTCGTTGCGATCATAAAAGATATTGAGGGGGTGAGTGCGGCGTCGGTCGAGAATAGCTCTGGACTCGGATTTATGATTAGAGAGGGCACTAAGATCGGCCCACGGGGCGGATACGTTAAACATATCGGTCGTGATCTAGTCACCGTTCTTGAGCCGGTCAGTCCTCAAGATCCTTTATCAACAGAGATAAAGGAGCATCAACTAACTCTTCGTTCAGTCGCAGTCTCTCCCCTACCGTAACCCTCGGACCAGCTCTTGTGAACGTCCGACCGGCTGATCATGCGAGCGCACAAATGCGCCGCCCTCATGAATGATATTGCTCAGTCTATCTAGGGAGCGATAAGAGACCGCCTCAGCCACTATCTCCTCATTTAACTCATCCTGCTCGATCAGATCTGCTATGGTAATAGCAACCCGCAACACGCGGGTGTAACCTCGTGCACTCATTCCCAAACGCTTCATCGCCTCACCTAGGAGCGCTCGGGCCCCTTGAGTTATCCTTGTCTGCGTACGCAGCGTCGCATCGTGCACCTCGCTGTTAAGGACCCCATTGCGTGCTATCTGCCTATCGCGCGCAGCAAATACCGCTGCTGGTGCGATCGCTTCGCTGCGCGTCTGTCTCGCATCTGTCCAGACAAGATCGTCAACATCAACCGCTTCAAGCTCTACGTGCAGATCAATTCGGTCCAAAATGGGCTGCGATAGCTTAGCTAAATAATCCCGAATAGCACGATGCGAGCACCGGCACCCCCCAGCCTTTGTACCGAACCGTCCGCATGGACAGGGATTCATCGCAGCTATTAGCTGAAATCGGGCTGGATAATTAATAGACGCTTTGGCGCGCGCCACCTGGACCCACCCCGTTTCAAGAGGGGAACGCATCGCCTCAACCGTGCTACGCTTAAACTCAGGAAACTCATCTAGGAAGAGCACTCCACGGTGCGCCAAGCTAACCTCCCCAGGCCGTGGCATACCTCCCCCACCGATCAAGCCCGCATCGCTTATAATATAGTGTGGCGAGCGAAAGGGGCGCAGGCCAGAGAGCACCGGCGCCGTGGCCTGTCCAGCGATGCTATGAATTCTAAGCACCTCCAGCAGCTCGTTTGGATTCAGGGGTGGGAGGAGCGACGAGAGTCGCTCAGCCAACATACTCTTGCCACACCCTGGGGGTCCAATCATAAGGAGGTTGTGGTTTCCCGCTGCCGCGATCGCCAGAGCTCGTTTCGCCGCGCCCTGCCCAAGCACATCATCTAGGGTTTTTACTGCAACCTGAGCCTCAAAGGGCGCACGCACCTTATAACAGGGCTCTTCATCCCCCTTGAGGATTCGGATCGCCTGCGCCAGAGATCGTACCCCAATAACCTTAATCCCACCTACAACCGCCGCCTCTCCACTATTTTCTTCAGGCACAATAATACAAGAAATTCCCGCCTGAACCGCCGCAAGCGCGTGCGCCGTTACACCCGGACTCCTCTTGACCTCTCCAGTAAGGGAGAGCTCCCCAACTATAGCAACATTTTCTAAAGCCCCTTGTGGAAGGGCTCCGAACGCCCTCGCCAACGCCAACGCAATTGGAAGATCGAACGCCGCGCTCTCCTTCTTAATCTCTGCTGGGGCGAGGTTTACCAGAATAATTCCGGGGGGATTGAAGCCTGCGTGTTCAAGCGCCGTAAGGATACGCTCTCGGGATTCCCTCACAGCCGCCCCTCCAAGCCCAAGGATAGTGAATCTGGGGGGAGCCCCATCTCTAACGTGAACCTCCACCTCAACCGGAACGGCGTCTAGACCTACGATACAACTTGAATGTGCACTAGCGAACATATCCTCTCTATTCGAAGTATTGTCTAAGTTGTTGCGCCACGAGAAACAAACACAGTCCCTAACATGAGAATAGCTACGGTACGGCTTGTGCTACCTTTACGGGACACCCCCAACCGGGGCTCTGTATTAGTTAGTTAGAGCCTTATTGCGGCAATATTTTCCACGAGTTGCATGGCATCTGAGATAGAAAGTAACGATTCCATTAGTGAGATCTGGCAGAGAATTCCCCCTGAGGAGCGGCTTGAGGTGCTGGCCTCTGCCCAGGCCAGGGGGATCCAGGCCTGCCTTTTACTACTTATTATGACGGGCAGCGCTGCCCTTGGTCTACGCGTGCCATGGATCTTTTTCGGCAGCTTTCTGCTGCTTCCATTTGTATTCCAGATCGCAACGGCAAAGGCCTGGCACATCCTTAAACCACGCTCGATGCTTGAGTACATTACAGCTCGCTCGACCGCTAGAATATATGCTTCATTTGCACAGGCCAGAGATCTCGATCTGAGCATTATCTTGCGGGGTGAGCTTGAACCGGTGAGCTCAGCCGAGACTATTGAGGGTCCTCTAGATACAACCCTTGAGAGCCCTAGCCCAGTACCGGTCTGGGTTTCTCTCTTTCCGGACACTATGGTGATCGCCTCAGAGAGCCCTAGCGGAGCTATCCTTGAACTATCACATTCGATCCTTAATAACTTTACTATCTCAGCCGAGGGCTTCGATCTCTCTGAAGGGGGGACTAGGCGACTTATAATTGAGATCGAGGGGCACCCAGGCAAGATCTCTAAATGGCACCTTACAGGCCCCCATCCATCTGCGTTGCTGGCGTGTGAGAGACGGGCACACGGTTTTATTGCAAAGCATAAAAAAACCGTAGATGCGAAGGGGCTTACACACCAACGGAAAACAGCACCTCTTGGGCTTAGCGCGGCGCTAGCGTAACGGCGTTTCCATAAAAAAGATGCCCTATTCCGTTACTAAGAAGCCTTTTTAGACATCCTAACTTCAGGCTATAATTTGCCAATTCTTAGGCGTATTCTATTTATGGATTTATTCAGCGATTTATTTAAGAGAACAAGCTCTTTCGTACGAACCACCGCAGCTGTGCTGCTCTGCACAATTGCGCCCCTAAGTTTTATTGTACTTATCAACTCCGCTCAGGCTGAGCGCCAACTTACAGGTGCAACAACCCTCTCCTCCAAAGATCGTGTCAGCATTATCCTCGATCGCGAACGGGCCGATGATGGTACCTACGTTGTTCTTAAGGTCGTACTTCCCAAGGATGTTAAGATAGATGCCTTTATGCTCCCTAGCCCGCCCAGGATCGTGCTCGATCTGGATGGTGCTAGCGTAAGAAAAAGCGAGACATTTTTGGCCCCTACTAACGGGATCGTTAAGCAGGTGCGACTCGGATCGCACCCGGGCAAGTTACGAATAGTAGTCGATCTTCTGCGGGCAGAGGCTCCAAAGTATGACTGGAAGGCAGGCAAGCGTCAGGTGATCCTGCGCATGCTAGAGGAGGCAGCTGAGTCAGTGCCTGCTCCTATTGCACCATTAGTTCAAGCCTTATCTCAAATCGAACAATCTGAGGCCCTGCCCACCAAAGACTCCGGAGCTCCGGATAGCTTAGCAGTTTTACCGAAACTCCCTGAGGGGGTTGATGTCGCTAGCGTTCCATCAGAAACACTTGGGTTAACCGAGCAGATAGCTAGTATTGAGACGCCTGCGTCAGATAAAAAAATCCCTGAACTAACTGCTCCAAAACAGGGTGAGGTAGTACTTGAAAAAGAGGTGCTACCGGAGCCAATTAAGGAGCAAGCTCTGGATCTAGGCGGCGCGAAGCCTGTGGTAGATAGTAAAGCTGCCGCTTCTAACCTTGCTGCAATAGAGAAAAACGCCGCTGCTCCGCAAGCTCCAGTTGCAGCCATAAAGATAATCGGCTACCGCTTCGAGTACATGGAGCCGAACAAAACCCCGGTACTTAAGATCTCCCTTAATTCAGACAAGGCCAAAGCACAGATCAGTAAGGTCGATGGCATGACCTATAAGATAGTTATTCCAACCAGCACGCTTGCCAACGAGGATCTAGTTTTGCCGCAATTTCCACCCGCAGATTTTGTCGGGTTTATTATGGTTGTAACTGAGGAGGTGTCGGACTCGGTTGAAATTACCGTTAGCGTTGAGGAGGGCACCTCAATTACAACCCTTGTACGGGGTGATGAGATCTGGGTGCAGCCACCCGGCGTATAGCGTATCGATGCTCGTAAAGGGGGTTCCTCACCGATAAGTGTCGGTACATTAGATGGAAAACCCTGCGCGGGAACGTGAACCGCTTCCCGTTACCTGCTCCCGCTCCGATACCGGTTAACCCTTAAAAACCAGCTTTGACAGCATGGCCGCCAAATGGAGGTGGCGGCGCGGCGCAACTGGTTGACAATATCGCTGTTTCCGTTCGGGAGGAGGCGAATAACACTAATATCCTATTCAGTAATTCAACCGACTTTTGATAGACTTCGAGCTTTTCATGACAAAACATATCTTCTATAAATCGGTTCTTTTCAAAATAAGTTTCCGGTACCGGAGAGGGAGCAGGTAACGGGAAGCGGTTCACGTTCCCGCGCAGGGGTTTTCCATTTAATGCACCCACACTTATTGGTGAGGAACCGTAAAGGGTAGCCTCCCTTTGTTCTAAAGGGTATCGTCTACTCCTCACATGAAGATTGCACTGATCCAAACTGATATCGCCTGGAATGATCCTGCTAAGAATGTAGCGGCATGTACTGAACTAGCAATTCAGGCGGTCAGTCAAGGGGCGGAGCTCCTCATCTTTCCAGAGATGTTTACCTGTGGGTTCTCCCTTCCAGAGGTCGAACTGGCTCAGGCTAGCGCAGAAAGCGGCCGCTCCTTTCTACTCTCAACTGCTAAAAAACATACTGTCTTTACGATCGGCTCACTTCCAGAGGTTAGCGCAGAGGGCGCGCTTTTCAACACCGCTTATCTCTATCGACCAGATGGTTCGTTTGAAAGCTACCGCAAAATGCACCTCTTCTCCTACGGAGATGAAAGCCCCAGATACTCCCCAGGAGATCAAACCCTTTCGGTAGAGATCGGTAACCTACGTTGCTCAATTTTTATCTGCTACGATCTGCGCTTCCCCGTTCCATTCCACCAACTCGCCTCAAAAACTGACTTATTTATCGTTGTGGCTAATTGGCCCGCAGCGCGACGCGAACATTGGCTTACGCTCCTCAAGGCGCGTGCCATCGAAAATCAAGCATTCGTTGCCGGCGTTAATCGTGTTGGTGAGGGTAATGGACTTCAGTATAGCGGTGATTCGGTGCTCTTTGCTCCGGATGGTAGCGCTCTTACAGAGCTCTCTTCAGCTCAATGCGCAATCGTACACGAGCTGGATCTAAATCAGCTCTTATCGTTGAGAGAGAGATTTCCGGTGCTCCGAGATAGACGTTCAGATCTATATGAAAAGTTGTCGTAATGGTTACCACAAAAATCACTCGCCCTACCCCTATTTCATGGAAAGTTAGGTGCGGCCTCGCTGGCTTCGGAATACTCATGGCCTTTGGGATAAGTGCGCTGATTGTACAGTTCGTTTCTTTGGCCCCTCAGGGAACCGAGTTCGCCTCACTCGCTGATCTGCGTCGAGCGATGAGCGACGCAGCACCTCCGCAGGGCAGCGGAGATGAAACCTCTGGTATATCTATACGTGCGCTTGTGCGCCCTCACCCAGACGATAAGATCATCTACACATTGAAACCGAACCTTGATCTTAAGTTTATGCGCGCAAACGTTAAAACCAACTCGTGTGGAATGAGGTCCCCCGAGCGCCCCATTAAAAAACCGAATAACACCTACCGCATCGCCCTTATTGGAGACTCCTTTGCATTTGGTTGGGGAGTTGAACAACATCAATCATTCGCACAGGTTCTTGAGGACACACTCAACCGACTCTCGAAAGGCGCAAAAACATTTGAGGTTTTAAACTTCGGAGTGCCGGGCTACTCAACATTTCAAGAGGTAGCCCTCTTTGAGGAGATCGGACTCGACTTTGATCCCGATGCGGTGCTGGTTTATTTCGTTCAAAATGATTTCGGACTGCCATTTTTTATCCGTGACATCGGAGGGACTGGGGGCATCCTCTCCTCCCTTAAATTCGTGGAGCTGGGCAAGAAGCTTCTAAATCCAAACGAGATGAATCAACACATCTGGCAGATGGGGCTCGATCCGAATGTGGCCCTCAGTAGACTTGCAAAGATAGCGGAGGAGCGCGGCATCAAGCCCTTTATCGCCATAAATCCATCCAGATCCCTGCAAAAAGATCGAACTAGATTGCACGTCCTTAAGGATCGTAAGATTTCAGTCATCCCCTTGCAACCACCTTTACAGGAGTATCAACACCGAAATGGAATCAAGAACGAAGAGCTCGTTCTCTCATTTGATCCTCATCCAAGCCCCTTACGGCACAAGATTCTAGGCTCTATTCTAGCCCCATATTTTATGGAGAATGCTCTGTAGCTGCGCTATATCCGCTCAATCTTTAGCGACTCGCCAACGAGCTTAAGGAGTGAGCCCTTGCCGTTAATACTTGTTTCAAGCACGACGTCCTTCTCCCATAACTTGGCCACATGCCGCAGGGTTTGCTCCGCGTACTCTAGTTGTAGATCTCGACTGTCGTGGTAGTGCTTAAGGTACAAGATTCTGTTCTTACCGAAATCTGCATCCTCCACCTTAATACATGGAATAGATCCGGTGCCCACACTCTTAATAAGGGTCTCGCGCATATCCTTCCAACTCCCCTCATCAGCAACCTTCGTTACGATCCGCTCCTTGCCACGGCGCTCATGCTGAAAGAGGTTAAGCTCCTCCATAATATCGCGTGTGAGAAAGCGCCTGAGGAAGGATTGATCACGATCCGCCTCACGAACCTCAAAGATCTTTCGTCTGCCTGGGGTATCGTTCTCATCCTGGCCCTCTGTTTTTACGGGAGGCGCGCTATCATCCCACTCGTGCCCGGTTTCCCCTGCATTCCAGCGCCGCTCAATTTCATGCCACAGTACAAACCCTAAATGGTATGGATTGAGCCCGCCAGGATGTGGGCGTAGCACCTGATTATGGCGTACAAGAAATTCAAGATGCATACCCTGCGGCAACTTAAGTTCGTTTAAGAGCTTATGATGCCAATAGCTGGCCCAGCCCTCATTCATGATCTTTGTCTCCATCTGGGGCATGAAGTAGCGGGTCTGATTATCTACAATCTGCAGGATGTCTTTCTTCCACTCACTCAGGTAGGGATTATACTTAGCGATAAACTGCAGTAAATTCTCCTGGGGTTCTATCGGAGTTTTGGAAAGATCCGGCGCAATATACTGTTGTGGTGGATGAATCTCTCGCCAAGGATCGGGGGTGCGCTGCGCACGCTCCCAGGCCGCCGTGCGCTGCTCCTCCTCTGAAAGCTGCTGAATTGCAAGATTACGCGATCGTTGATAGCAAACAGCATGCGCATGATCGAGAACAGCCTCAACCTGCTCAACTCCAATTGATGGATCCTCCATATAGCCGCTAATGCGCCTGGCCTGATTCTTAAAGGTCTCAAGCACGTGGTGCGCCTCTGTGCCGGATGTAAATGTAAAGTTATTGGCAAAAAAATCGTTATGCCCATAGACGTGCGCAATAGTGAGAACCTGTAGCAGTAAGGTATTATCGCGCATCAGATAAGCTAAACAGGGATTAGAGTTGATCACCATCTCGTAGGGAAGACCCGACACTCCGTAGTCATACATGGTCTTTTGGCGTTCGTAAGATTTACCGTACGACCAATGTGGATAGTGCGACGGCATGCCGGTATACGCCATGTATCCAAGCATCTCATTGTGATCGCAGATCTCGAACTCCTGCGGATAGCAACGCAGCCCAAAACGCTCTACAAGCGCCTTAATCTTCTCATCCCACTCTGCAAGCTCTTCAACGTTAAATGACATACGCTCCTACGGTGCAGCCGATGCGGCGCCTTCACTTTCACCAAAGACTTTGCCGTGCGCCGAAACACCGCTGGCCCTGTCCTTCATAAGAAAGCTCCTAAAGCCCTCCCAAAGGTCCTCTTTTTTCTCAATTGTTATCATGTGAAAGTTCGGTGCCTTAATCTGACCAAACACCTCCAGCATGCTGCCGCTGTAATAAGCGCTTCCAGAGGGCTTAATCTCTCCATACCCGAAGAGGTTACAGACCTTACAAAGCTCCTCTGCTGCTTGCAGCGCACGCTCGTTATCTGAGTAGAAGTTATCACCATCTGAACAGTGAAACGCATAGATGTTCCAAAGCGAGGGGTG
>Ga0114970_10003319_pt1 | contig 11874 bp, 13 predicted proteins | sample M_140205_XF_Meta_FD_87030 | JGI IMG/M metagenome (GOLD analysis project Ga0114970, IMG submission 87030) | Freshwater microbial communities from Lake Montjoie, Canada to study carbon cycling - M_140205_XF_MetaG | ecosystem: Environmental > Aquatic > Freshwater > Lake | place: Lake Montjoie... | reverse complement strand
GGCGACAGGCGTTATCCCGGTGAGCCAGGCGAACTGTGCATGAAAGGCCGCCGGGCTGGCGAAACCACCGGAGGTGCAGACGTCGTTTGCGTTCATACCGGAGGCCAGGAGGCGGCAGGCATGCTTCACGCGGGTTCTGCGGAGGAACGAGGACGGCAACTCCTGCGCGTGTCTGCTGAACCAGGCGTTCAGGGCCGCCTGGGAGACACCCACAAACTTCGCCAGACTTCCGGTATCCGGAACGCCTGCGGGATCCTGACGAACCTGGGCGGTGATCCGCTCGAAGTAATCTTCGTGCCATACTTCCCTGCGACTAAACCAGTCCGGACGGCAGAGTAGGCAGGGCCGCAAGCCATGTGCGAGAGCTTCCTGCTCAGTCCTGAAAAAACGGAGGTTCTTGCGGAGCGGGCGGCGGGCAGGGCAAGAAGGGAGGCAATAACTACCTGTACTCAAAACGCCGACAAGGAACCGACCATCGTTCGCAGGGTCACGCAACACGAGGAGGTTGTAGAGCGATTCGTCATCCAGGCCAGCATCGCCCTGGTGTGCCCGCACTCGTCCCAAGAGACTACTTCAGCTTCAAATTGAGGACGACACTGGGGTGGGGATCGAAGGTGCTCACCGTCCTGAGCGCACTTTCCTTGCCATTCCCGAGGGCCTTCAGTTCGTAGTCCACATCCAGGCTGAGGCCCTGAAAAATATAGTCGCCTCTGTCACGAGCAATGAAACTTCTTACCTGGAGGGTCTTCAGATTCTTCAACTGAACGACCGCGCCAGGAACAGGAACCTCTTCCGCCGTCGTGACGATGCCTGCAATTGTTCGCTCCACAGGAGTCTTTTTCTTTTTCTGCGCCAAGCCGACCGAAGGAAGAGTAAGAATTGCAATCAACGCAAGGGAAAAAATCAGACCGATTCGATTGAACATTTGGGACCATTATGCCATTCTTATGCGCGCCTTGGCCATCCGGCCTGAGACCGGGTAGCACGAGGCCGTGGGTACACTTCCTCTATGCATAGCTGGTTGCTGCGGAAAGGCACAGCCGCAGACGCGGCAGAGATCACAACCCTGGTGAATCAGGCCTACCGCGGGCAGGGCGGTGACGGTTCGGTACAAGGCTGGACGAATGAGATTGGCCTGGTGGAAGGCCCCCGAACGTCGGTCGGCGAAGTCCTGCAGCAAATGGAGGCGGGAGTTTTTCTGTGCGCCAGGCTGGGCGGTGATGGCCCCCTCCGGGGTTGTGTCTGGTTTGAACCACGCGGCAGGGAGGGCTACATAGGCATGCTTTCCGTCTTCCCCGCCCTGCAAAACTCCGGTCTTGGGCGCCTGCTGATGGTGGAATGTGAAGCTCTGGCGAGGCAGCGTCAAATACCGACCCTGCTCCTGACAGTCCTCGCACCGCGTGCGGAACTACAGGCGTGGTACCAGAGGCAGGGCTACGAGCCCACCGGAGAACGGCTGCCCTTTCCGCATGGCGGGCCCCTCGAATTGCTTGTTTTTCGAAAACTAACGCTCTCCGGTTAGTGTTGTCGGGGCAGACTTGAGACAATGCAGGCGATGCCCGCTGTCGGACTCTGTGCGAACTGTCTCTATACCCGCCAACTGTCCAATGACCGTGGTTCTGTGTTCCACCTGTGTGAGTTGGGCTTGCAGAATCCCGCATTTCGCAAATACCCGACGCTGCCCGTACTGCGGTGCGGCGGCTTTCACAGGAGGCCTGAAGAGCAGCTATGCCTGACAAAGACTACACCGCCCGGCCGTTGATCGACAAACTCGGGATCAAGCCGGGCGCATGCGTCGCGGTACTCGGTATCAATGACCCGGCCTTTGTGGAAACGCTGACCGCGAAGACCACGAATTATTGTGTTGGGAAGTGTCAGGGAGCCTGTGACGTGATCCTGCTGGGCGTGGAAACCATTGCGGAACTACGGCAGATTTCCGAGTGTCCGAGTGCGATGACGCCCGCCGGGGGGATTTGGGTGATCTATCCCAAGGGCCGCAAAGACATTACGGAGGCCCATGTGATGGAGGCGGGCCTTGCGGCGGGGCTGGTGGATAACAAAGTCTGCAGTTTCTCGGCTACGCACGTGGGGATGCGTTTTGTGATTCGGCAAAACGGCAGGCCGAAGGCATGAACTGGTTCGGACTGGCGGTGATGCTCTGGCTGGCCGTTTTAGCGGCGGCCCAAACCTCCACTATCCAAACCTCCACTATCCAAACCTCCACTATCCAAACCTCCACCATCAGGGGCCGCGTAGTGGACGCGCGCGGCGGTGAGGCGTTGTCCCGCGTCTCGGTTCGGGTGGGAGATGGCACACAGCGGACCGTCACAGATGACAAAGGAAAGTTTGAGTTGGTAAACGCGCCTGTCGGCGAGTCCACACTGACAGCGACCACGGTTGGATATCACGCCGTCAGCATCTCCGTCCGTCTGGAGGCAGGTGAAACACGGCAGTTTGAAGTGGTGCTGAGCGCGGATAACTTCCATCGGTCGGATACTGTGCAGGTGGCCGCAGGGCCTTTCGAAACACGTCGGCAGGACAGCCCGTCTGTGCTGAGTCTGGCAGGAAATGACATCAAGAATCTGGCAAGCGTGCTGGCTGACGATCCGCTGCGGGCGGTCCAGAGCCTGCCGGGGGTCAGTTCGAACAATGATTTCGACGCCCGTTTTTCACTCCGTGGAGCGGATTACAACCGAGTGGGTCTCTATCTGGATGATGTGCTCCTGCACCAGCCGTTTCACATGCTGGCCGGGCAGAACGTGACGGGCTCAGGTGCTGCGTTTAATGGCAACATGGTGGACCAGCTGGAACTCCATGAAGGGGCGTTTCCGCAGCGATTCCAAAGCCGCAGCGCGGGCATTCTGGATGTCCATACGAGGGAAGGCAGCCGCAAAGGTATTCAGTTCCGGGCCGAAGCCAGTATGTCGAATGCCGGCGGGGTGGCGGAAGGTCCGCTCGGCAAGAGAGGCTCGTGGATGGTGGCGGCGCGCAAGAGCTACCTGCAATACCTGATAAGCCGCCTGGCTACCAATGACACCAGCCTGGTCTTCGGCCTGGAAGACGTGCAGAGCCGCCTCGCTTACGACGTGTCGCCGACGAATCACTTTTCGCTCTTCTTGCTGGAGAGTTTTTCGAGTGTGGACCGGACTGGCAATCCCCGCCTGGGTATCAATTCGTTGGCCACGGCCGGTTACAACTACACGCTGGGGAACCTGGGCTGGCGGTTTGCGCCCTCGTCGAAACTCGCAGTCAGCAGCCATTTCGCGTGGATGCGCGAGAAGTTCGACAACCTGAACACGAACAAGTTGAGGCTGGGCAGCGGCTTTTATGGGGAATGGGTGGGTACATCGAATGGCTCGTGGGTTCAAGGTGAGCACGGCACGCTGGATTTCGGAGTCTCGGTTCGACGCATGCGGGACGCGGGGCTCGCGGCACAATACCAGACGTTGACGGCACCGCCGAGGCTCCAGAACAGTTACAACGGGACTGGTGTACTTGCAGGTGGGTTCGTGCAGCAGGGGTGGACTGGGCTGGGTGGGCGACTCCACCTTTCCGCCGGGATTCGCAGCGATCAGGGACCTGTGAACGGCATCGCCACGGTAATGCCGCAGGCTTCCGTATCGCTGATTGTGGGCGGGTCAACGCGTTTTCAGGTGGGGTGGGGCCAATACGTGCAATTCCCCGAACTGGCGATTTTAACGTCGACGCTGGGTTCGCGAAACCTGCTGCCGATCCGATCCAACCATTTGCTGGCGGCGGTGGAACAGAGGCTGAATGAACGAACCCGGCTGCGACTGGAACTCTACAATCGGGCTGACCGCGACCTGCCATTCCAGTCATTCGCCGAGCCCCGCCTCATCTTCAATTCGGCACAAGTGAGCCGGGTGTTCGTCCCCCCGGTGAGTCCGCTCTGGTACAACGCGCTCCGAGGCTACTCTCGCGGGGCGGAGATTTTCCTGCAACGCTCCAGCGCCAACAGGTTCAACGGCTGGGTTTCTTATGCCTATGGCAGGACCAATCAGCGCGACGGGGTTAGCGGGGCGCGATTTGTCAGCGACTACGACCAGCGGCACACGGTCAACATTTTCACCGGCTACCGCCTGCGACCCAGCGTTCATGTGAGCGTTCATGCCAGTTACGGCAGCGGCTTCCCGATACCCGCATGGCTTTCTTTTTCCAACGGTGTTTACAACCTGGCGCTACAGAGAAATCAACTGCGCATGGACTATTACCAGAGGATGGACTTCCGGACCAACAAGACCTGGACACACGCAAAGTGGAAGACGACGTTGTATGGGGAGGTCCTGAACATCACCAACCGAACCAACCGGATCTTCAACAGCCTGAACAGCTACAACGCCACTACTGGACGGACTTCCATCTCGCGGGACAGTATGTTCCCGATTCTGCCGTCCATTGGAATTCTGTTCGAACGATAGCTTGGTTCGAACGATAGACTGGAAGCAGTGGAGCAATTCGCCCTTGATTTCGTCCCCCAGCGCCGCGTCTTTACCCTTCGTGAACTCAGCGACGGCATCCGCTCCACACTGGAGCGAGGGTTTACGAATATCTGGATCTCGGGCGAGATCTCGGGCACCAAACTCGTCCCCAGCGGGCATTGTTACTTCACGCTGAAAGACTCCGAAGCGCAGATCAAGTGCGTCTGCTGGAAGCTGGCCTACTGGCGGCTGAAGTTCAAACCGGCCGATGGCGTGCAGGTGCTGGTCCGGGGCCGCGTGGATATCTACGAACTGCGGAGTGAATACCAGTTCGTGGTGGAGGCGATTGAACCGCAGGGCTTCGGCGCTTTGCAACTGGCGTTCGATCAACTGAAGCAGAAACTGGCACGCGAAGGCTTGTTTGAGGCATCCCGCAAGCGTCAGTTACCACGCTATCCGCAGCGGATCGGGATCGTGACATCGCCGAAAGGCGCGGTGATTCGGGATTTCGTGGAGATTCTGTCGCGACGGTTCCCAGGGGTCCACATCCGCCTCTTCCCTGCCCGTGTGCAGGGTCTGGGCGCGGTCGATGATGTCTGTCGGGGGCTGGCGTACTTCGGGTCGAACGACTGGGCTGAGCTAATTGTTTTGGCCCGAGGTGGAGGTTCGCTCGAAGACCTCTGGACGTTTAATGAAGAGGGCGTCGCCCGCGCCATTGCCCAGAGCCCCATTCCGGTGGTTTCGGCGATCGGCCACGAGACGGATGTCACGATCTCCGATTTTGTAGCCGACCTTCGCGCCCCAACGCCGTCGGCTGCTGCCGAGATGATTATCTGTTCCCGCCGCGAATTGCTGGACCGCATTGATGCGCAGCGGAACCGTGCGGCGCAACTGGTTCGCTATCGTCTTTCGACGCTGGCCAGGCGTCTGCAGGATCAGGCGATGGGGCGTGCGACGCCGTTAGTGCAGAGGTTGCTCGCACGCCGTCTGCAGCGCGTGGATGATGCCCAGGAACGCCTGCGCGCCGCCATGCGCCGGAAGCTGGCCGAGGAGGCGCGGCGGCTCCAGTTGCTGACGGATAAGGTCCGGTGGTATGACATTCGGCCCCGGATGGCCCGGAGCCGGCAACGGCTGAATGACGCGAGTTTCCGGCTGGATACGGCAATTCGGCGACTGTTGACTCAGCGTCGTCGACGCGTGGATAACCTGACTTCGAGCCTGGAGCCCCTAAACCCGAGGGCGGTGTTGTCGCGGGGGTATTCGATTGTTTTGAACGGGGATGGCGAGGTGGTGAAGCATGCAGCCCAGGCTCCGGAAGGGAGCCTGGTGCGGATGCTGTTTGAGCGGGATTCAGTGAAGGCCAGAGTGGAGGAGTCACCCGAAAAATGACGCCCCCAACCGGAACCTTTATGGCGCAGGTACGACAGGGAATGGTGCAATTGCCCCCCCCGATTGCCCGGTTTTGTGCGGATGAAGCGTGGAACTTTTTTCGGATTTCGTGCCTGGATGAAGAGCGGCTGGAATTCTCGCCCGTGTTACCGGATGACGACCTGGACGATGTGGATATTGGGTTTCATTCCAGCCTCTCCGGGGATGGCAAACTCTGGATTCCTGCGGAGTTGCGGCAAGCGGTGACGCTTGGCGAGCAGTCTGTGATGATCCGCGTAGAAGAGGGGACCCTGCGCATGTATATGAGGAAGGTCTTCAAGACGCTGGGCTTTGGGCCGTAGCGCCCGGTTCCCGCTTCCGTCCAGTCCTGTCCGGAACCCGCAGCGTTTCGACGCAAATATCGAAAGTAATCACAAATAGCCGACCAGTTTCCCCCTCTCACCGGGGAAACTCATCGGCTGTTTGCTTCCTTGCAGGAACTATGCTGAATTCTGTTTCCTGAACCCGGCGAGGCCGCTCCATCATGCGGAGTCGGACCTCGCCGGGACTTATGCGCAGCGGCAAGAACTACTTTGCCGAAGGCGCAGCGGCAGCAGCCGTCGGCTTGCCGGCTTCCGCTTTCTTTGCGTGCTTCTTCACGTGCTTCTTTACTTCGGTTTTGGCCGGAGCCGCGGCCTTTTCCGGAGCGGCGGGTGCCTGAGCGAAAGCAACGGCCATTGCGGCGAAGGTAAGAATGATAGTTTTCATTGTGGTTTCCAATCCTTTTCTGCGAGGCGTGTCTTGTTCGTTTCGCTTCTGCATACACATACGCGGTGGATTATTAACCCGGCCTGAACGGACCGTTAATTGTCGTTCATGCTTATTTTCTGAGGAACTCTGTAGCGGATGGCACCACGCGGACAAATTCTTTGGCAGCCAGTAGCCCCACTTCGCGGCGACCCACCGCCCCGAGATGCGTGGTATCGGGCTTGCCATCTTTGGTAACGGCGTTCAGTTCAGCCGTCTTCTCCCGGCCAAAGGCCTCGCATTGTCCCTTCGTCTCCGCGTACATGTCCATCAAGGGCACTTGCATGTCCGCCGCGACCAGGCGGGCTTCTTCGACAAAGGGAACCAGGGAATCGGACCTGATATGGCCATCCTCCGTGAAGACCCGCCGGACAATCGACGTCACCAACACGGGCTTTGCACCTGCACTACGAGCCTCTTTGATATAGCGAATCAGATTGGCGCGGTAGGTGGTCTTCGGATCTGTCTCGCGCTCAGGGCCCTTGCCCGGGCCGTCATTGTGTCCGAATTGGATCAGGATATAGTCGGGCCTGAAGGTCAATGCGGGAGCCCAGGCACCTTCGTCGCGAAAGCTCTTTGAACTGCGACCGTTCAACGCCAAATTCACGACCGCCACGTCGGCCCCAAATTGCGCCCGAAAACCGGTTCCCCAGCCGCCTTCATCATTGACGGTGGAATCCCCGGTGAGTACGATTTCCATTCCGGCAAGACAGTTCATGGTGAGCAAGAAAGCCAACAGCAACCGCATCTGTAGATGTTATCGCGAACCTAAGCTGGAGGGATGGGCTGCCACCTTCTGGCAGCAGCCGCGTTACTATTTGCGGGCAATATCCTGTTTCGACACTTTGACCCGCACCTGTCGCTGGGGCGAAGGCTGCTGAAAAGCGGTGTTGCACTGGGCATCACCGCTCTGGTGTCGTACTACTTCGGGACCTCGGGCGTGCTGGTGCCGGGCGGGTTGGCGTTCATACCGCTGGTGTACGTCCATGGCTATTGGCTGCCGAAACAGGGGATCAATGGTTGGACCGCCGAACTTCGGGACAAGTATTATGCCCTTCGGCGGATTCAGCCGCCTGATCCGCCTACTGGCGAACCGTCGGGAGAATAATCACGAAGCCGTCTTCCACGCCCAGGACGGGTGGCACCACGTGGCGCAACTGCCAGCGGTCGGGTCGTAGCACGCGCATGACGGCAGTCTCATCGCAGGACTGGAATTTGGGGCAGCGCAGGCAGTCTTTCCAGGCCTTCAGTGGCAGTTCGCCGCGTTCCACTTCGTTGAACCCGACCTTGGCGAAGAAATCCTTTACATAGGTGAACGCAAAGACCGCGTCCAGACCGTAGGTCTTGGCTTCCGAGACCAGAGACTGGACGATGAGACGCCCGACGCCATGTTTTTTGTGCGTTTCCGCCGTAGCCAGAGATCGGACTTCGCCCACCGTGGGCGAGTAGAAGTGCAGGGCACCGCAACCGGCAAGACGCCGCCCATCCCAGGCGACCGTGAAATCGCGCATATTCTCAGACAGTTCAAACTCGGTCCGGGGCAGCATAATGCCCTTTCCTGCGTAGCCGTTGATCAGTTCCAGCAGCGCCGGAATGTCCTGCATGTTGGCCTTACGGACGTCGATCTTCGAGTTCGAGACCGTCGCGGGCTGTACCTGCTCATCTGTCAAAGCACTGATCATGACTGCATCACCTTACTGAACCACCTTACTGAACTACCTTCGTTCCAACCTGTTCGTTCGCAAAGACACGCGCCACAATATCAGCGTCTGAGCCCCGAACGATTCGCACCTCACCCACACCAGCGCGAACGGCGTCGCATGCCGCAGTCAGCTTCGCCTGCATGCCGCCTGTGGCCACACCCTCGGCAATCAGCTGAAGGCAATCGGCCACGGTCAATAACGGCAGAATCTGTTTATCCGCATTCATGACGCCCGGAACATCGGTGAGAAAAACCAGCCGATCTACTTTCCAGCCCGAAGCCACCGCAACTGCCATGGAATCGCCATTTACGTTGTAGACTTCACCGGATTTGCCTCCGGCAACACAGGCCACCACCGGAACGTACCCGGCACCGGTCAGAGTCCGGAGAAGGCTCGGATCAGAAGACTCGACCTTTCCCACAAAGCCCAGCTCGGGATCCAGCTGCACTGCGGTAGCGACTCCGGAATCAAGTCCGGTGAGACCGACTGCGCGGAGACCGACGGCACCCAGCGCGGCTACCAGTTGCGTATTCACGGTACCGGCCAGAACCTTCAGGACGGCATCCACGGTCTCATCAGTGGTCACGCGGAGGCCTCGCACAAATGAGCTCTTTACGCCCCGTTCTTCAAGGAATCGGGTCATCTGCTTACCGCCACCGTGGACCACAGTCAACTGAGCCCCCGAAGCGGAAATCTGGGCCAACTGCCGGGCAATATCCGCCCGCGACCCCAGGTCATCCAGCAGGCTGCCGCCAATCTTTACCAGCGCTTTCATCTACAGCAGCCCTGCCGTTTCGTCGAAGCCCATGATGATGTTCAGATTCTGGATTGCCTGACCCGCGGCACCCTTGCCCAGGTTGTCGATGGCGCTGACCACCACCGCCCGACCGGTCGGGGCATCGAGTATAACGCCGATGTCGCAGAAGTTGGTGTGGGCCACGGCATGGAGGTCCGGCACGTTCCCTGCCTCATAGATCCGGACAAAAGGCTCCTCAGCGTACTGCGCCTGATAAACGGAAACAATGTCAGCGGAGGTGGTGCCCTTCGGGGCACGGAAATAAATTGTCTCCAGAATACCCCGATCAATCGGGATCAACTGTGCCGTGAAGCTGAGCTCTGCCTCGAACAGATTACTGGTCAAGAGGATTTCCGGCACATGCCGGTGGCGCAGGATGGAATACGCCGAGAAGTTTTCGGTCACTTCGCAGAAGCTGTTTTTGAGGGTCGCCTTGCGGCCCGCACCACTCACGCCACTCTTGGCGTCGCAGATTACGCCCACTGCCCGATCCACCAGGCCAGCTGTCACCAGAGGCCGAAGTGCCAGATTCGCTGCCGTGGGATAACAGCCGGGGTTCGAAATCAGGCGTGCGCCTTTGGCCTGGCCGCGGTTGTATTCGGGCAGACCGTAGACGGCCTCGGCCAACAGGTCCGGAGCGGTATGTTCTTCCTTGTACCAGTGTTTGTAGGTTGCGGCAGTCCGGAGGCGGAAGGCACCACTTAGATCCACCACTTTGATGCCCGCTTCCAGAAAGCCCCGGGTGACATCCATGGAGACTTCGGGAGGTGTGGCCAGCAGGACGGCCTCGATACCGGCGGCGCGTGCGGCGTCCGGTGAGGCGGTAATACGCCGCGGGCCGCCCTTGCGGACCAGTTTCAGATCGTCGCCGGCGTCCTGCCTGTGTTCCAGCAGGACGGACTCAAAGGCAGGATGGCGCCCGAGAATGCCAACAGCCTCGACGCCGGAATAGCCACGGAAACCAACTACACCAATAGGGATCGACATGGATGATTAATTATTCAAAGAAATGAATAATTATTCTACAACGCTGGCGCGAGTCGTCGCAACTCTGGTACACTGCGAAAACCTTCTTCTTGTCTCGCGGCGCGTACAGGAACTGTGGCTTGCAACCACGTTCCCTGCGTACACAGTTTATCCCTATTCCAGATTTCACCCCAGAAAACCGGGAGCCACATTTTGCAACAGACCACCTCACAAACACAGCGCAGTAGTGTCTTTAGTATCTTCCGCGAAGCCGTGGGGGGCTCGCATCAGGATTTCACGGAGGGTGACCTCCGTCGTGCCATCATTCTGCTCTCGATTCCGATGATTCTGGAGATGCTGATGGAGTCTCTTTTCGGCGTCGTGGACATGTTCTTCGTCGCGAAACTGGGGGTGGATTCGCTCGCAACCGTCGCCCTGACCGAATCGCTGATCATCCTCATTTTTGGGATCGCGATCGGCCTAAGTATGGCGACAACGGCCTATGTGTCCCGCCGGATTGGCGAGAAGGACAACGAGGGAGCTGCCGTTGGGGCGGTCCAGGCAATTGCGGTCGGCATCCTGATCTCGGTGGTCGTCAGCCTTGCCGGTATGTTCTTCGCAGCGGACCTGCTGCGCCTGATGGGTGCCAGCGACTCCGTGATTCGGGTGGGAACGCACTATACACAGGTTCTGCTGGGCGGCTCCGCTACCATTTTCCTGCTTTTCCTGCTGAATGCAATTTTTCGGGGGTCCGGTGACCCCGCCCTGGCGATGCGGGTGCTCTGGGTATCGAACGGCATCAACATTTTACTGGACCCCTGCCTGATCAACGGCTGGGGGCCATTCCCGAAACTGAATGTGCTGGGCGCGGCGGTGGCGACGACCACCGGGCGCGGGATCGGAGTGGCCTTCCAGCTCTATTTACTGATGAGCGGATCGAGCCGTGTGCGCGTCCATATCCACCAGATCCGGCTGAACGGGGATGTGATGTGGCGGTTGCTGCAGGTCTCGTTCACGGGCATCCTGCAGTTCGTGATTTCCACGGCCAGCTGGGCCGGCCTGGTTCGCCTCTGTGCCAGTTTCGGGAGCGTACCGGTGGCCGGCTACAACGTGGCGATCAAGATTTTCATGTTCGTGATTCTGCCCTGCTGGGGGATGTCGAACGCCGCCGCGACCCTGGTGGGCCAAAGCCTGGGCGCGAAGAAGCCGGACCGGGCCGAAGCCGCCGTTTACCAGACCGGGCGCTTCACCATGGTGTATATGGGGACGCTGGCGATCATTTTTCTGATATTCGCGCCGCAACTGACGGGCTTCTTTACCCAGGACCCTGCGGTTCGTGATGTGGCGTCCGACTGCCTGCGGTTTATCAGTGTCGGCAACATCTGTTACGCCTGGGGCATGGTTCTGGTGCAGGCGTTCAACGGCGCCGGGGATACGCGTACACCGTCCCTGATTAACTTCTTCTGCTATTGGTGTTTCCAGATCCCGCTGGCCTGGGCCCTCGCCATCCCGCTCGGATGGCATGCAAGGGGGGTCTTCACGGCCATCCCGGCTGCCGAGACTGCCATGACCCTGGCGTCGCTCTGGCTGTTCCGGCGGGGTTCGTGGAAGAAGAAACTCATCTGACGCGTTCCCGGAACCCACATACGGTGTGCGCACGTTATCATAGAGAGCTACCTATGCGTAACGCGCGCATTACCCTCGCAACCTTTCTGTTGGCACTCCCCCTGGGAGCAGCAACGTTTGGTACTGTCTTCAGCCCGCCCGGCGGTATCTCCTATTCAGATATCGTTCT
>Ga0114970_10003318_pt1 | contig 11875 bp, 8 predicted proteins | sample M_140205_XF_Meta_FD_87030 | JGI IMG/M metagenome (GOLD analysis project Ga0114970, IMG submission 87030) | Freshwater microbial communities from Lake Montjoie, Canada to study carbon cycling - M_140205_XF_MetaG | ecosystem: Environmental > Aquatic > Freshwater > Lake | place: Lake Montjoie... | reverse complement strand
GATGGAAAAAGACATTTCCTCGTCACATTGATAACCAAATGTCATCGTGCCAAGACATAAACGAGAAACTTTGAGGCCGGTGCGGCCAAATCGAACATGCTCCATCCCCGTACCTTAGGTGAGCCCCGCCTAGAACGATGAGTCAGTGAGTTTTCTTCCATGTGGTGATCTCTTCTTTGACCACATCAAGAATGTTCAGCGACGCGATTTCCCAGTCCACTGCGTGCGTTCCCCACTCTGGTGACAAGTCACCCTTGAATGAATCAGCGCGAGCATCTGTGGGATCGGCGTTGGTGTGCACTTCGAGATACGAGAAACCGTTTGCATATACACATTCGGCCTCAAGTAGGTCGGGGAATCCCATAAATGGGGTAGTGATTGAAGCAGCAAGTGCAGAGTCGGTAAATGCCCAGTCGGCGGTGACAAAAGCCGACTTCAACACGCCCGTGCCCCCACTTAATGCGGCGGGGTTGGTGCAACCAGCCATTTCGCCCTCGGGCGATGTTTCTCCCATTCCGCCAGGCTTACCGAAATAAGCGTTGGCGGGCGGGGGTGCTGTATCGCGGAAAGATGCGTAGGTGATGATGCATCCAGTTTGTTCGTTCGAACGACACAGCGGAATATTTTGCATCGCAGCACCAATATCTTTGCCTTCAGGAACGGCTACCGCGCCTCCCAACATGATCGCTGAAATCAATACTGATCGCTGCGCTTCGCTTGGATCAATCACGTCCTTCAAGAGGCGAATGATATGACCAGTTCCTTGCGAGTGACCCAACAAAATGACGCCCCGACCTTGGTTGTCATTGGCGAGATAATGGTTCCATGCATCTTTAACGTCTTCAAAGGGAATCATCCACGCGCTTGCGCGGTCAACTCCCGCTGGAGGATTGAATAATCCAGCCAGAGTGACGCTGCGGTATGTCGGTGCGAACATACGACACACCGAGGACAATCGGGCAGCTTGTTGATAGGCGACTTCCTTCTCACGTCCAGCCATGAGGTCGGAGTTCATAGTGAGATCCTCGCTAGCGGTCGGATACGCGTAAAAACAATCGACGGGGGCATCGGGATCTGGAGTGAAGGTTGCAACTTCGGTGGTGCCATCTGCATTGATCATGGTGACGCTGGTGTCGTCATCACAGGTATCGGTCATGTCGGGGCGACAGGTCCAGTGAGCGGGGTCGCTATAGATCTCGCTCGTGTATGGGGCAACGATTGAAGTCCGCGTGGCCAGAGTTGTCGTTGTTTCAGCCGGAGCTTCACTCGACCCCACATCTGTTGTAGGAGTCTCTGATGTCGTGCCCGATGATCCACCCCCGCAGGCGGTGAGAGATAGGAGGGACACGAGGGCGATGATGGAACGACGCATGCACCAAAAGTAACCAAGTCATTGCTGACAGGTGTAGTCGTGCTAATCATGAGGCGTGGAGATTTTGCTTGCTGCTGCAGCGGCCCTTGTTTATGGGGTTGGTGACTATTGCGGTGGGAGAGCATCACGAAAGATTGACAGTTTGGTCGTGACATGCGCTGGACAAATTTTTAGTTTGATGCTGTTAGGAATTTTTCTTGTCATTTTGGGTGATCCTGCACCAGGAATGCATGACTGGTTGTGGGGCGCAGCTGGTGGTCTTGGTGGATTTGTTGGACTGACACTTTTTTATTACGCGCTAGCGAAGGGTTCGATGACGGTCGTTGCTCCGCTCGCGGCCGTTATTAGTGCAGCCCTTCCCATTGGAACGGGTCTTTTTCTTGGTGATCGACCATCGCTGATTGCTTATGTCGGAATAGTGGTCGCAATCGTCGGCATTGCTTTAGTGACTGGTGCGGTAGGAACTGCGCACGCACCAACGAAGTTGGCAATCGTTGGCGTGGCGACTTTGGCGGGTTGCGGATTTGGATGGATGTTTGTGTGTCTTGATCGCACGTCATCTGACTCGGGAATGTGGCCGTTGCTAGCGGCGCGAATTGCGTCGATATCGATTGCGGCAACGATCATCGCTTTCCGTGGCCGTTCGAGGCTTGGTCAAGGTCGCATCCCAGCGATTGCTTTGTGGGCCGGTTTTTTTGATATGGGTGCCAATGTGTTGTTTGTCTTCGCTAACCGCCACGGAATGTTGTCATTGGTTTCGGTCATCACGGCTTTGTACCCCGTCAGCACGATCGTCTTGGCCTTGCGTCTCGATCATGAGAAGGCGAATCGCTCCCAATTCGTCGGGATGGCGTGTGCGGCGTTGGCCTTGGTATTTGTGAGCCTTGGGCGTTAATTCGGACGAGCACCTTGGCGGAGCGACTAGTTGCCCCGTGGGTGGCGTATCGGGCTAAGGTTGACAAGTACAATACAAGTGACATAACCCGTGGTCGCTCAGCGGCCACCACACTCGGAGGCGCCCCATGGCCAAGATCAAGGTTGAAAATACTGTTGTCGAACTCGACGGCGATGAAATGACGCGCATCATTTGGCAGTTCATCAAAGATCGCCTCATCCTGCCGTACCTCGATATCAACCTTGAGTATTACGACCTGGGTATGGAGCGTCGCGATGCAACCGATGACCAAGTCACGATCGATTCGGCTAATGCCATCTTGAAGCATGGTGTGGGTGTCAAGTGCGCCACGATCACCCCTGATGAGGCTCGCGTTGAAGAATTTGGCTTAAAGAAAATGTGGAAGTCGCCAAATGGAACGATCCGTAACATTCTTGGTGGAGTCGTTTTCCGCGAGCCGATTATCTGTAGCAACATTCCCCGACTCGTACCCGGTTGGACAAAGCCAATTGTGATCGGACGTCACGCACATGGCGATCAGTACAAGGCCACGGACTTCAAGGTGCCAGGTGCGGGAACAGTGACGATGACGTTCACTCCTGAAGATGGCAGTAAGCCAATGGAATTTCAGGTTGCGAACTACGGCGCTGACGGTGGCGTAGCGATGGGCATGTACAACTACAACGAGAGCATTCGTGACTTTGCTCGGGCCTCGATGCGTTATGGCTTGAGCCGCAATTACCCGGTGTACCTCAGTACCAAAAACACCATCTTGAAGGCTTATGACGGACAGTTCAAAGACTTGTTCCAAGAAGTGTTCGAGGCTGAATTTAAGGCTGATTTTGATAAGGCTGGTCTGACCTATGAACACCGTTTGATCGACGACATGGTGGCATGTGCCATGAAGTGGGAAGGCGGATATGTGTGGGCTTGCAAGAACTACGACGGCGATGTGCAAAGTGACACCGTCGCTCAGGGTTTTGGCTCGCTCGGTATGATGACATCGGTCTTGATGACGCCAGACGGAAAGACCGTTGAAGCTGAAGCTGCTCACGGAACCGTGACGCGCCACTACCGCGAACATCAAAAGGGCAATAAGACGTCAACAAACCCTGTTGCTTCGGTGTACGCGTGGACTGGTGGCTTGAAGCACCGCGGCAAGTTGGACAACAACGCCAAGCTCATTGAGTTCGCAGAAAATCTTGAGAAGGTGTGCGTTGAAAGCGTTGAAGCTGGAGAGATGACCAAGGACTTGTCAATCTTGGTTTCCAAGGATCAGCCGTGGCTGACCACCGAGGATTACTTAGCCGCTCTTGATCGTCGACTTCAGCAGAAGATGTCCTGAGCTAGACTTTGCTCATGCGAGCTGTTGTCCTGCGGTCGCACGGTGGACCCGAGGTTCTCACCTTTGAGGATGTCGAAGTTCCCGCGCCCGGTCCCGATGAAGTGCAAGTCCAGATAAGGGCAACAGCGTTGAACCGCGCCGACATCTTGCAACGTATGGGTGGATATCCAGACCCACGAGGCGCCGGCTTTCTTGAAATCCCAGGACTTGAATACTCGGGCATTGTCAGTGCAGTGGGCGAGCGCGTGAAAATGTGGAAACTTGGAGATCGCGTCATGGCGATTGAATCTGGTGGCGCTTACGCCGAATACATCTGTACTCACGAGCGCCAACTACTTGCGGTGCCAAGCAATATTGCGTTAGCTGACGCGGCTGCGATTCCTGAAGTGTTTCTCACTGCGTGGGATGCCCTTGTTCTGCAGGGCGGCTTGACCTCTGGACGGTGGGCGCTGGTGCATGCTGGAGCATCCGGAGTCGGAACAGCATCTATTCAAATTGCCAAAGCAATCGGGGCGCGTATCGCAGTTACCTGTTCGTCTGGTAAAGCAAAAGCCTGTCGTGATCTTGGTGCCGATCTTGTTGTCGAGCGTTCGCCACATGATTGGTTGGGCGAACTGCAAACTGCAGTTCCGCAGGGCTTCGACGTCGTCCTTGACGTCATCGGTGGTGATGAAGTTGATCGCAACCTGAAAGTAGTTACCAACAAAGGAACCATCGTTCAAGTTGGCTTAATGGGCGGAGGTTCAACGCAAGTCAACGTCGGCTTGTTGTTGATGAAGCGTGCACGTTGGATAGGTACAACGCTTCGAGCACGACCGCTCGAAGAAAAAGCGGCTTTGACACGTAAGTTCGCCGCTGAGGTCTTGCCATTATTTGAAAGTGGTCGACTGAAGCCGATCATTGACAGTCGCTATCCGTTCCTGCAGATTGCTGATGCGCACATCGCTATGGGCGCCAACGCCAACACCGGCAAAATATTGATCGATATTTCTTCCGCCGGTGACTGAAGAATCTCAACAACAAGTATCACTCGCACATCATCGCGGGTTGGACGGCCTTCGAGGCGTTGCCGTCATCTTGGTGATCATTTTCCATTCAGGTCTTGGCTGGTTGCCGGGTGGCTTTTTGGGAGTGTCAGTATTCTTCACACTTTCGGGATTCTTGATTACATCACTACTGATCAATGAATGCGAAAACACTAGACGAATTGATCTCAAAGCTTTTTGGGGACGCCGACTTCGCCGATTGGCACCGGCTTCGCTGGTTGTCATTGCGGGCGTTGTCGGATTGGCCAGTTGGTTGAGTACAAGCATCGAAGCCAGTCGCATCAAAGGTGATGCAATTTCAGCGACTCTGTATTTCAGTAACTGGCGGTTCATTTATTCGGGTCATTCGTACGGCGAACTCTTTGCATCACCAAGTCCACTGCAACATTTATGGTCGCTGTCGATCGAAGAACAGTTGTATGTCATCGTTCCCGTTGTGATTGCTGGATTGTTTGCATTGGGTTTACGGCGCCGGGCTATTGGCTTTGTATTTCTGATTGCTGTTGCTGGTTCAACGATCGCGACGATGTTCACGAATAGTCACCAACTGATTTACTACGGAACCCACACTCGAGCTGCTGAACTTTTGCTGGGCTCTGCGTTGGCATGTTTGTTCGGACATCGAATAGAAAGATTGGCTGTTCAAAAAGCCAAGCCGTTGTCAACTATGTACATCGTTCCTTTGTTGGGCGTGATTGTTCTTGCGCGCTTTTCTTCGGTGGATTCACCATGGGTCTATTCGGGTTTGCTGACATTATTTGCTGGTTTGTCGGCTATCTGCTTGATTGCGTCAGTGCATGCTGGGCCAGTCCGATCAATTTTGTCGTCGTCGTCGTTGGTGCGAATCGGTGAAGTGAGTTACGGGCTGTACCTCATCCATTCGCCGGTCATCGTTTGGCTGAATTCCGAACGGGTTGATCTACAGCCCACGGCCTTGTTTGGCGTGCAGGTCATTGCCACAGTGATTTTGACTGTTGTGAGTTATTGGCTCATCGAACAACCAATTCGCCGACGCAAGGTATTGCTTTCGGTGCGATGGTCGGCAAGCACTTTTGTTGCGGCAGTCGTGGGCGTATTGATTTTGTCGAGTGCGATTCTGGCGTCAGCATCGACGCAAGTTGATACAGCATCAGAGGTACTAGCTACCGTTACTCCAACGACACCGGTCGTTGGAGCTTCAAACGTAACCTCAACGACAATCGTGAGCAGCTCGGCAAAGCCAGCCCGTGTTGATCGAACGGGACCGCTTTCGGTTTTGGTAATCGGTGATTCAACTGCAGAAAATGTCGCCACAGCTTTAGCGGCAGCCTCGGACGGGAGTCTTGGTGTGATCTCGGCAGGCGTGTTGGGGTGCCCACTGTTGCAGGTGGCAATCGTGCGTGATCGCGAAGAATCCCAACAAGATGTGGCCTATTGTCCAAACAATGGGCAGCTAGTGCGAGATTCCCTAACGTCAATTGACGCAGTTGTCATCGTCGCTGGCGTGGCGAACCAGTGGGCCTATAAAAAGATAGGTTCGGATATGTGGATAGAGCCAGGATCCGAACAATACATCCTTGATCTCAATAGTTTTCTCCTTGAGATTGAACAGAGTGTCTCTCCTCAAGGTTTACCAGTATTAGTTTTTGAAACACCCGCCGTGCGCGATAACCCAGGCATTCTTGGCGATGAAATTGGCTCTTTAGTGAGGTGGGCCCAGGTCATTAAACATTGGGACGCTTCTTGGTATTCGGTGAAAATGATCCCTTACGCCGACTCACTCAGTGATCCAAATACTGCTGAAGGAAAAAAGGAGCGTCCGGACGGCGTGCACCTTGCAGAGGATTTTGGTGAAGAGTTGGCACGCGCAGTGTTGATTCCACGTCTACGAGAAAACTATTTTGACGCCCTTGATGAGATGAACAGCAGTGGTTGTCGGCGCGCACTTGATCAAAGTCTTGCCTTACGGTTGTGCCGCCTCAGCGAATAACTAAGCGACAGTTACCCTGCGGGTATGCCACCCTGTTGCTCCGTCTGGGGCAACACTCGTGACAGTTTCAGTTTGGGTGTAGCCACTTTTGTCCGTTGCGCGAACTTGAATGGTGTGTTTGCCCGCTGTGGCCGGCCAGTCGAATGTCCACAAGCGCCAAGTGTCATCAGAGATGTCGTCACCGAGAACGGCTTCGTTCCACTCTGCGGAATCAACGCGCACTTCCACTTTTTCAATTCCGGTATGTTGCGCCCAAGCGACTCCTGCGACTCGGGTTAGCCCCGCCGCCACCGTTGCGCCAGAGCGGGGTACATCAATGCGTGATTGAGTTTTGATGGGAGCATCGCGCGCCCATCCACGTGGTATCCAATAGCCGTATTCGTCGGACCATTTATTGACTTCAATCTCGCTCAACCATTTAGTTGCGGAAACATATCCGTAGATACCGGGCACAATGAGGCGCGCCGGAAAACCATGAACAAGTGGGAGGGGCTCACTGTTCATGCCGATTGCCAGCAGAGCGTCGCGTCCGTCGAGAGCGAGTTCAATGGGAAACCCGCTCGTCCAACCATCGAGACTGCGACTGAAAAGTTGTTCAGCCTCTGGTTTCACGCCAGCTTGCAGCAGCAGGTCCTTCAGGTAGACCCCCTGCCAAACGGCATTGCCGATATACGGTCCACCGATCTCATTGGAGACACAACAGATAGTGATGGTTTTCTCCACCTGAGGCATTGCAGCGATATCAGCGTAGGAAAGAGTGATCTCTTGATCAACGAGACCGTGAATCCGCAATGTCCAGCTATCAAGATTGACATTCGGAAATGAGAGGGCAGTGTCAATTCGGTAAAAGTCACTATTAGGAGTGATGAAGGAAATATCTTGAGATATTTCGGATGGGGGTAACGAATCAGAAGTGGGGGGCAACGAATCAGGTCGTTGGGATTCGATCGAGCGAACACGCTGTCGTTCCTTGTTGTGGCCTATGAGTCCAACGGTCACTGCGGTCGCCCCGACGGCAGAACTTATACGTACAAAACGGCGGCGGTCCCAACCCAAAGGAACTCGCGAGGGCGACGGAGTACTCGCCGCCAGCCAACGGTTCGTCAGTATGCCCAGCAGCAGCACGGCACTGGCGATTCCAATAATGGCCCCCACGATCGGAGCCAGGATCGAAGCACCGTTGGATCCTTCTCGCTCACTTGCTGACAGGGCACCGAGAAAAGCAAAAATCACAATCGCGCTGACAAGCGGTGCGGGTGACTTAACGCTGCATGCTCCAGCGATGAGGGCGATGGCGGCAAGCACGATCACGATTCCAACGCGTAGAGCAGTCTTGTCATTGGTCCCAAACCAATCAATGGCTAAATTCTTCAACCATTGCGGGGTGCGATCAATAAATGAACTTCCTACGGCATCAATGGGCGAGGCGACTTTGCCGAGAGCGGCCACCAGCATTCCGATCGTGACAGCAAGGCCACCCGTTAACAAGCCAATGATCGCACCAAGGCGTGGCGAGGGTGAAGACAGAAGGGAGGTTTGCTGTTGTGGAGCGAGTGGATCTACTTCAGGACCAGAAGGTGATGAAGTAGTGAAACTCATAATGCAAAGTATCTAGCGAGATTCCTAAGAATGTCGTGTCGAGCAGGAGAAATTTTTAGCGACCAGCCATGGGGGTGTAGTCGCGTGCTTCGACGCCGGTATACCACTGACGTGGACGACTGATCTTTTGATCTTTGTCGGCGAGCAGTTCTTGCCAGTGAGCCAACCAACCAACTGTGCGTGGGATAGCAAACAAAACGGTGAACATCGAGACAGGAAAACCCATGGCCTGATAAATCAGTCCTGAATAGAAGTCCACATTTGGATACAACTTGCGATCAACAAAATAGGGATCGCTGAGGGCGGTCTCCTCAAGCTTGAGAGCGATGTCCAACAGAGGATTTTTCCCAGTGACCTCAAAAACGTCATACGCAGTTTTCTTAATGATCGTGGCTCGTGGGTCATAGTTTTTATAGACCCTGTGGCCAAATCCCATCAGACGGCTTCCCTTGCCACCTTTGACCTCTTCAATAAAGGCCGGCACATTGTCAATATGACCAATATCAGTCAACATCCGAACGACTGCCTCGTTGGCGCCACCATGTAGTGGACCATAGAGAGCCGATGCAGCAGCAGCAGCTGAGGTGTACGGGTCAGCATGACTTGAGCCAACCACTCGCATGGCCGTCGTTCCACAGTTCTGTTCATGGTCGGCGTGAAGAATAAAGAGAACATCCATGGCTCGTTCAAGACGGGGATCGATGTTGTATTCACCAACCTTCCACATCATGTTGAGGAAGTTTCCGGGGAAGGAGAGATCGTTGTCTGGATAGACGAAGGGGAGACCGGCAGAGAATCGATAAGCCATTGAAGCCAACGTCGGGGTCTTGGCAATCAGACGCATAATCTGCTTATCGCGACTTGATTTATCATCAATGTCTTTGGCGTCGTTATAGAAGGTGCCGAGAGCTGCCAAGGAACTGACAAACATGCCCATCGGGTGAGCGTCATAATGGAAACCATCAACGAAACGTTTACGCATATTCTCGTGAATGTAGGTGTGATTCGTTACTTCGTAGGTCCACGTTGCGAGTTGCGCAGCGTCGGGAAGTTCGCCATTGAGAAGCAGGTACGCAACTTCTAAATAGGTGCTCTTGGCCGCGAGTTGCTCAATCGGATAGCCGCGGTACCGCAAGATTCCGTTTTCGCCATCTAGGTAAGTGATGGAACTCTTACATGCGGCGGTTTGCATGTAAGCAGGATCGTATATGTATAACGAAGGATCGAGTTCTCGGACCGCAGATGCGGGGAACACTCCGTCGGTGATGGGAACAGTGATCTGTTTTCCAGTGCGGTCGTCTGTGATCGTGATGGTTTCAGGCACCAGAATCGTCCCCTTAGTTAAAGGACCCGTTGTTCGAGTCGGTCAATGTGTGGAGGCTTGCTCCTCCACAGTCAAGGATAATCAACGACGGGCCTCAAGCCATGGTCTCAGGGACGATTCGACAAAATTGTGACCGCCGATTCCTATAACGGCGAGTTGTCGTGCTTTTTGCCCGTGAAGGACTCGCGTTTGTCAATCAAAGACACCAAAGCTGCGCAAATCTCCGCCCTCGTGTGCGCTGGTTCAACGACGCCGTCCACATAACCTCTTTCGGCGGCGACATAGGGGTTCAGCAGTCGTTCGCTGTAGTCGGTCTCAAAGGCAGCTTTTTCCTCAGCCGTGGCGGCACGTTGAAGAATCGCTGCGGCTTGACCGGCACCCATTACGGCGAGTTCAGCCCATGGCCACGCTAAACATAAATCGTTGCCCATCTTTTTGGAATCCATGACGATGTATGCGCCACCATAACTTTTTCGCAAGATCACACAAATTCTTGGCACCGTGGCGCGTCCGTAGGCGAAAACTAGTTGTGCTCCGTGGCGGATCATGCCGCGCCATTCAAGGTCTTTGCCTGGATAGAAGCCCGGTGTGTCGACGAGCGTCAGGAGGGGAATATTGAAGGCATCACAGAAGGCCACAAAGCGTGCGCCTTTTTGTGACCCTGGAATGTCAAGAGTTCCCGCGAGCGCGAGCGGTTGATTTGCAACTATTCCCACTGGTTGCCCGCCGAAGGTTGCGAACCCAGTGACCAAATTTGCTGCCCAATGTGGTTTCAATTCTAAGAATTCACCATCGTCAGCGAGGACGCGAATCACGGTTCGCACATCGTAACTGCCGGTAGAAGATGGGGGGATGGCATCGCCTGCCTCGGGAGTGAGGCGAGTGACATCGTCGTCGGTTTCCCAGCGCGGTGGTTCTTGATCAAGATGATCGGGGATGTAGGCGAGAATGTTTTCGGCGATTTCAACTGCCTGTTGTCGGTCAGTTGCAACAGCGGTGACTGCCCCAGTGAAGCGCGCATGAGTTGAGGAGCCACCAAGTTCTTCGTTGTCAATAGCGATGCCTGTGAACTCAGCAACCATTGATGGTCCAGAAACAAAGGCATACGCAGACTCAGTCATGATCACGTGATCAGCGATGCCGAGAAATAATGCTGGCCCCGAAACAGTTGGTCCATCCACGATGATGATCGTCGGTACAACGCCTGAACAATTCGTCAGCGCGCGAGCGGCTAATCCCCATCCATGCAGTGCAGAAAATCCTTCGCGCAGATCAGCCCCTGATGAGGCCATCACGGCCACAAGTGGAAGCCGAGAATCCACCGCTGTACGAGCTGCTGTAGCAATCATCGATGAAGCATCAAAAGACAACGCTCCACGGTGAGCGTCCGCAGTCACCTCAAGCCACACGACCTGTCGACCGTTGAGTTGGCGAACCTCCACGTGAGCCACGCCAGGTACTTTTGAGCGCAACGCAACTGGCTTCACAGTGACAGCGTAGGTCTCCGAACTACTTGAGGGGGAATGCTTGGTCTCCCACGTACAAACCGGGTTGGCGAGCACCCCTCTTTTTGATCACAGCGGCAGCGATTTCATGAGCAGCTCGAGTGGGTGGCCCGGAACGCGGTCGTTTACGTTCCACCCAACCCACAACTCGCCGTGGAAGATCGGGAATGGTAATGCGCGCGAAATCACCAGTGAGCCAGCCTGGTATTGCCGTGGCTGGGACTATGGCAGGCCCGAAGCCCTCAAAGGCCAACGATGCCATGAGGCGTACGCCGTCAATCTCGGCTTGAACTTTGAGTGTGGTGCTACTGAGATCGGCAGTGCGGTTGATGATGCGACGCAAAGTCGATGATCGCGGGGGCAGCAATAGGGGATGTTCGCCTAAGGCGGAGAATGGAAGAGTCGTGGCATTACTCCATGGATGACTCCCGTGAACGAGCAACACGAGGTCTTCGGCGAACAAAGGTTCAACGATAAGTTCCGAGTCGTCAACCGGCAAGTGCACGATGGCAGCATCAATATGCCCTGTAATCAGTCGCGGAATCAGCGTGGAAGTACCACCTTCGGAAATAATCGGGTGTACCCCTGGATGACTTTCCTGCAATTTGGTGAGAAATTGTGGCATTAACCAGCGACCGGTCGTGCCAATCACTCCAAGGCGAGTTTCTCCCGTGGCGATGTTGTCTAAGGCAGCGAGATCGGCACCAATGTCCCCGAACTCGCGCAATATGCGCCGCCCTCGTTCGACGACCAATGCTCCCTCGTCCGTGACTGATCCTGAGGTCCGATCAATCAGCGTGACCGCTAGTTCGCGCTCCAG
>Ga0114970_10003315_pt1 | contig 11878 bp, 11 predicted proteins | sample M_140205_XF_Meta_FD_87030 | JGI IMG/M metagenome (GOLD analysis project Ga0114970, IMG submission 87030) | Freshwater microbial communities from Lake Montjoie, Canada to study carbon cycling - M_140205_XF_MetaG | ecosystem: Environmental > Aquatic > Freshwater > Lake | place: Lake Montjoie... | reverse complement strand
GTATGGCATTCCACTTCAACGAAACCGTAAAATTGACACAGAGTGCCCCTCGAATCGAAGATGAAGGGCTCAAAGCTGAGTCCGGGCCGCCTAACAATCCGATCAACCGGACTCAGGCCATTCGGCCTTCGCAGCTCAACTAGGCGTTAGGTGGACCCTTCTGGCCGAGGTGAGGGAGAGATGGTAAGTATACGTGGACATATACTTGCCAAGGTCGCCAGGTCAACCTACACTGAGTGGAGGAGAAAGGATTGCCACAGATTTCCCTGTACATTGATGAATCTACACTTCGAAAGGTTGAGAGCGCCGCAGCACGACAAAATGTTTCGATCTCCAAGTGGGTCGCAGAGCAGATTCGTGCGAAAGTCGAGCCGGTCTTTCCAAAGAACTTCGAGGCGCTTTTCGGTTCTATTTCCGATGAGTCGTTCTATCGACCTGATGACCTCCAGTCGGATACCGACTCTAGACGAGAGGAGTTCTGATGTACTTCCTCGATGCCAACACATGCATTTACTATCTGAAGGGCAAGTTTCCGAAAATCAAGGCCAAACTTTTGGCCTTATCGCCCGATGAAATCAAGATCCCGTCCGTTGTAAAGGCAGAACTCCTGCTCGGAGCCTACAAAAGCAACCAACGCGAGAGCAATCTCGAAAAGGTCGAGGCGTTTTTACAACCATTTGAGATCAAGTCATTTGATGACCAGGTTTCTTATGTCTACGCGGACATCAGATGCCTCGCCGAGTCCTCGGGTAGAGTTGTTGGGCCAAACGATCTCCTTATCACGGCCACAACGAAGTTCTACAATGGAGTCTTGGTGACCAACAATGTCAGAGAGCTCTCAAGGATTGAGGGCCTCCAGTTGGAGAACTGGGCGAACTAGAAAGCGTTTCCTTCTCGAGCCAAATTGTCATCTTCTGCTTGTTCCGTGCGGCGAAGGGGTGGGGCACCGACTTGGGGTTGGGGTCTTGAACTTGTTCGGATTGCACTTGATTATTGGAACAAAGAAGAGGGTGAATCATGTCTAACTTTTGCCTGAAAACAATTTTGCCGCTTCTGGCGTTGGTGCTCGGTGGCACCGGCCTTTGGTCCGAAGGCAAGCTCGTGTTCGATTTGGGCTTTCGGCCGCAGAACAATGGCTTTGGTTTCGCCAACTATGGCGATGAAACTGGCGTGCAGAACCTTACTCCGGTAGAAATGGTCAGAATGTTTGGCGATGCCGTGATCAGCCAGAAGAAGGGCAACAAGATCATCCTGAGTCCTCCCGCCAAGCAGTGGATGGAACAAACCAATGCGGCAATGAGCGCCGGACACTGCGAAGGCATGGCCGTGCTGAGCCTTTTGTTCTACCAGGGGAAACTCGCGCCTAAGTCGTTCGGCGGAAGCAAGGCGGCCGACCTCAAGTTAGCCAATGCCAACCTTCAGCATGAAATCGCCTACTGGTGGGCCACGCAGTGCGTGGATGCCATTCCCGAAAAGACCATCAGCGACACCCCGGCCCAGTTGCTCAACGTCCTCAAAAAGGCCTCCAAGTCGGGCGAGAGCTTTTCCATCGGATTGTACAAGCGCGACCTGACTGGCGGGCATGCCATCACCCCCTATGCCATCGAGGACAGAGGCAGTGGGCAATATTCCATCAAGGTCTACGATAACAACTACCCCGGCGACGAGCGCGATCTGCTCATCGACACCAAGAAGAACACCTGGAGCTACGAGGCCAGCATCAATCCGGAAGTGGAACCCGAAACCTACGATGGCGACGCCGACACGCTGACCTTGGTACTCACGCCGACAAGCGCCCGCTTCGGAGTGATGACGGCCCCGTTCCTTGCCCCCGATGAGGAGCCGACCGACGCTGCGAACCTCAGCGGAGCACTGGCCTCCAAGAAGAGTCAGGCAAAGAATCCGAGGAAGGCTTTCAACGAAATCTTCCTCGAGGGCCAAGGCCACGTGCTCATTACCGACGACGCCAAGCGCCGTTTGGGCTGGGTCAATGGCAAGTTCGTTCACGAGATCCCGGGGGCAGAGTGGAGGTTCTACAAGAACGCAACCTCGCTCGAGAGTCCAGAACCGTCCTACAAGATCCCCGACGGCGTGAAGGTGAAAATCGTCCTCGACGGTTCTGATCTGAAGAAGTCGTCGCCCTCCGATCTGTTCATCATCGGCCCCGGCTATGTGTATGGCGTGGAAGGAATCGAACTCGATCCGAAGCAGAAAGACATCGTCGAGTTTGATCCCTCCGACGACACTTTAACCTATACTACCAGTGGCACGGAGTCCCCCAACCTGACGGTGGGCCTCGACAACCTTGCTGGCGCCGACTACACCTTCGACCTCAAGGGAACCAGCATGAAGAAGGGTGGCTCAATTTCGATTAAGGTCGATGCCAAAAAAGGTGACTTGGTCGTCGATGCCAAAAAACTCGGTGGTGACGGCGAGTTCGACCTCTACTTGGAGCGGGTAACCACCACGGACGAAGACGACTTCTCTGCCGTCGACCTTGCCCTCCCCAAGGGCAGCGCCATGTACATCAACTTTGCCGACTGGAAGGGAAACGGCAAGGGCCTGAGTGTCGGTATCGATTCGACCGGTTCGGGTGAAATCGACACCGAGTACACGGCCGAAGACAGTGAAATCGACACCGAGTACACGGCCGAAGACAGCGAATAAGGCTTGCACGAGAAACTAGCGGGCCGTGGTTTTCAACCAACCGAGGCAGAAACGGTTCCAAGCTGGGATGAACAGAGAAACGGAGCGACCTTTCTGCGGGGTGTCCTAGAACAGCCAGCGCCAGCCCAGACTGGCGTAAACGGAAGAGAGCGAACGGGTTGAAGCCTCACCCAGCGAGGTGTAGCTCGACTGGGCCCAGCCTGTTTCCAGTACAAGGTGTTGGCCCGTCAAGACGACGTAATTTGTCCCCACCCCTAATCTGGTGTGGTGGGCCATGCCACGACCTACCGTTCCGGTCACGAGGGTTTGATCCAGTAGCAGGGAATACGTCAGAAAGGGCGTCCAGGGTCCCAAATCGCCCCAGTTGGGTGACCAGAAGTGCTTGTATTGAACACCATAGCTGATCTGATACACGGGACTGGCCGCCGCTAACCAGGGGCTGAAGCGCACGAGGGTGAGTCCGAGTTCCGAGGTCGGGCCAATGGCGTAGCCATAGGTGAACGCCAGCCCGGGCGCAAGGCCGAGGCCACCAAAATCGTCCTTGTAAGAGAACGACCCGTAGAGGTCGGTTTCGAAGGACCGTTCAAAGGTCTCGGCCGCAAGGGAGACGGCAATAACCAAGGATGCAAGCACTAGGACGAAGTGTTTCATGGGCTTCAAAGTACGCAGGCTCGCGTTGGTCGGCAAGGCAGACCTTCCGCGATCTTGTCAGAAATGTTGCAATCGGGCCCCGATAGAAACTGTGATCCCCGTGCAAAACGTACTTTTTTACCAACCGGGGCAGAAAAGACGGTTCAAACCGAGGCAATAGGCGGCCCAAGGACATCGTGAGAGGCTGATTTTTGCTGATCCATTGCTAGTTGCTCCTGCCCTCATCCGTGATGATTCGCGGCTGGCACTGCTCGCAGACATACATTGCACGGGCGCGTAGCATGTACCGGTTGACCTCGCCGCCACAGCTTCGGCACACCCCTCGCCCGTAGACATGAGTACTTTCGGCACGCGGCACACGCTCCCGCGGCTTCTTGATCGTGAGCCCCCGTGTGGTCACGATCCGCTTCTCCTCAACACCGCGGCGAAGCAGTGCCGCGATGAGCTGCCAAAGAGATTCCAGCTTCTGCGGCGCAATCTCCGACCCCGGTGTATCAGGATGGATCTCCTCTAGGTGTAGCACCTCGGCACGGTACACATTGCCCACGCCACTAATGCGCCTCTGGTCCATCAAGATCGCGCCGATCGCCACCCTGCTTTGCGCAACATAGTGGTAGAAGGCCGTGGGGTCGGCATCCTCGCGCAGCGGGTCGGGACCGAGCCGCGCCAAGATTTCGGCCATCTGTTCCCTCGTGACCACCTCGCAGGCCGTGGGGCCCACGAGGTCAATTGTCCAGTGTGCGCCAGCGAGCCGCATCCGGGTGACGGACCGCGGCGGGGGAGCGGGCGACCGTAGACGCCGAAACTTCCCAAAGAGGCCGAGGTGAACATGAACAATCTGCTCCGGAGCGAAGAAGTAGAACAGGTGTTTCCCCCAAGCCTCCACTCGGAGCAAAGTCGCCTCGCCATCGGGCCCTGCGACAGCCTCGGCCTCGAACCGCCCCTGCGGAGAGGAGAGGCGCAATGGATTGCCGCGGAGGTCCTGCTGATGGTCGCGCGCCGCGCGGTGTATGGTGTGTCCTTCCGGCATATTAGTGTTAGGTCCGGTAATCCCGACGAAAGCGGTTGTTCTCCACCCTTCGGGGCAGAAAGAGCGGCCAGCGACGGAGAAACCGTCACAGGCTAGTCCTGATTTACCGTTCCGACCCTTCAAAATTCAGAAGACTATCCTCACAAACAGCAACAACTGTCAATCCTCAGACCGAATCGGTATTCCAAAAACGACCCATATGACCAAGACCTCGAGAGTTGGCTGTCGTTCTGACGAAGCAAAAAGAACATGACTAGCCGAAATGACGACTCGGAATAGGAACTCAGCCCGGGAATATCGACGTCCCACAAACCTTAGGTAAGGGAGCCTGATTCTCATCTGTTGTTCGCTGACTGCATCATTAGTAAGAATCTGGATTACTGATGATCTCCTGAGCTTTCATCCTTATGTTAAACAGCTCTTCCGATGTCATTTTGTCCAGTAAACTGAAAGCCATCGCCATACGTTGACTGTTTTTGAAAAAAGCCCTTTTTTTGTCTAAAAAATTCCAATACAAACTGTTAAAAGGACAAGCTCTTTCTCCGAATTTTTCCTTAACAGAATAATGGCATTTCACACAACTATTACTCATCTTATTGATGTAGCTACCCGAAGAAACATAAGGTTTTGTAGCAATAATTCCACCATCAGCAAACTGGCTCATTCCCCGTGTGTTGGGCAATTCTACCCACTCTAGTGCATCGATATAAACCCCCAAATACAAAGTATCAACTTCATCGGGGTTAACCTGCGCGAGTAAAGCAAAATTCCCGATCACCATCAAACGCTGAATGTGATGCGCATAAGCTGTGTTTAAACTTTGACCGATCGCCTGTTTGAGACAATTCATCTTTGTGTTCCCGGTCCAGAAAAAATCAGGCAACTTGTTGTGATTTCTGAGCTCGTTCAAGTTTGCGTAATCCGGCATCAGTTTCCAATAGATTCCACGAATATACTCTCGCCAACCCAAAATCTGACGAACAAAGCCTTCTACCTGCGATAGCGAAACTGTTTTTTCATTTTCACGATAAAACTTAATAACGACTGACACCACTTCTCGAGGACCTAACATTTTGGAGTTCATCGAAAAAGACAACCTTGAATGAAACAAAAAATTTTCATCGGTGTGCATCGCATCTTCAAAATCCCCAAAATGTCGCAATAAACATTGACAGAAGTGATCCAAAACCTCTACAGATTCTTGTCGAGAGGTTGGCCAACAAAAGTCATCTTCCTCTATATTTCCAAAAGTCCGAATGCCCGCGCTTTTAATCTCCAACAGAACTTCAGAAACATCTCTATGAAAAAGTTTCTCTTTCGGAACCGGAACCTGATCATCATATTTCTTGCGATTATTACGGTCAAAGTTCCATTGATTGCCCAATGGTTTCGAACCCTCCATCAACACGTGATGCTTTTTTCGCATCATGCGGTAGAAACTTTCCATTAAGTGGAGTTTCTTTCCCTCAAAAAAGTCTCGAAGTTCGTAACGCGAGGTATAGAAATGCTCGGCATCGAAAACCTCAGTTTGTATATTCAACTTCCGACAAATGGATTTAAGCTGCTGGTCTAACCGGTATTCGTCGGGCAATTGGTATTCAAACTTCTGGATTTGAAATTTCAGAACTGTAAGTTGAATTATATCTTCCCAATTTTCGGTGTTCTCCTCATCGGAAATGCTAAAGTACTCAAAACGATGTTTGTGTCGACTGAGTCAAACCAGGAGTGCTGAGAGTTGAGTTGATCGCTGAGAATTAGCCTTAACCGTCTCATTTTTTAAAAATCCTCAGGACTCAGCCAAAGCTTTTGAAAAGTTCCATCAGGGTCACACATCTTCGCCTGTCCTTTGACGTCCAAGTTTTGGTCTCGCGGAAAATTGCCAACACCAGAGGTATAAGTCCAATTACCCCATTTATGGAATGCCTTACGGTCGTTGTTCCATTGATATTTCTTTGTCGAAATTCCAATCACCATAAATATTCTGCGACCAGGTCTTAAAGCAAGATGCAAGCCTGAAACAAGGAATGATCGTCCTGTGTTCGAAAGTCATTTCGAAACCATACTAGACTGCTCATTTTCTTTTCTACGCGGAGGGGTTTCCAAATTATAATGTTTTTCGGGAGGGTTTACTTTATTGTGAACCATCATTGAGAAAGGTTTCGTTTCAACATTCGGCTTAGCGTACTCAAAACGATGGATCAGCTTCGGTAAACAATAGCCATCTTGGCCATTGATAGAAACGACCTTAGCCTTATCTAGTTGTAGCCAGCCATCTTCATGTTGTAAGTTCTCATTAAAAAATAAATTTTCTATGGTTGCGATAATGTGAATTGTATCGTTTTCTTTAATGTGGTATTCATTCAAATATTTGCAATGGATCTGAACTGGGCTCTCCTGTACAAAGGGTGTTGTTATGGCTGGCTTGTACTCTTCTTTTAATTCAGTTTTTGAAAATTCAGAAATATCTGCATCGTAATTTGCGGAAGTATGATGCGCATCGGCAATCATTCTTTCAGTGACATGGTTAACTGTGAAGAATCCCGTTTCTTTTATATTTTTGTAAGTACCCTTGGGAACTGTAGTTGGGCGGAGAATGAATCCTATCATTGCAGGGTTGCTTCCCAAATGAGTTACGCTGCTAAAAATAGCTAAATTGGTTATGCCTTCAACAGATTTCGTGGCAATGAGGTTAGCAGATTTGTAACCTGTACAGGAATTGATGAGATTTAATCTTTTAACTTTTTCCAATTGAGAGATTGAGTCTTTCGAAATATGTCTCATAGAGTATTTTGTCGTTCATAACAAGAGTTTTCCTTGGCGGACTGGCCTAACTGAATAGGATATTTCCCAACGTCTTGAACGTATTTTTCCTTTATGTAATGAGGATTGGAACTGTGAAGCTATTGTGACCGGCGTTTTCGGTTTATCTGAGCTGAACTTGCGCCCGTGTTGGTTTCTATTTCGGCATGCTCGGCAACGCCGAGTTGCTCTTATTATGAAACCGAGCAACACTGTAAGTCAATTCCAATGGCGAATTGTTTTCACTACCCCGGGTAACTTTGGTGTAGACGTTATTCGGGTCTGCTGTAGTCGTGGAGTGCCTAGCCCTTGACGGCTCCGGCGGAGAGTCCCTTCACGAGAAAACGTTGGGCGGCCGTGGCGAAGATGAGCGGCGGCAAAACGGATAAGAAGACAGCAGCCGAAATGTCACCCCAGCGCACCCCATAGCTTGTGACAAAGTTAGCCGCACCCACGGTGACCGGGGTGGCGTTGCTTGATGAAAGCACGACAGCGAACAGGTAGTCCGACCACGAGAACAGGAAGGTCAGGACCCCGACAGCGGCGATGCCTGGGCCAATCAAAGGAAAGGTGATTCGCGCGACAATTCTCCCAATCGAAGCGCCATCGACCCTGGCTGCCTCCTCGATTTCTATGGGGATTTCGCGTATGGCGTCGCAGAACAGCAGAAGTGCCAGAGTCATATTCAAAAAGGTGTTCGACAAAATCAAACTGATTGGCTTGTCGATCATATCGTAGCTAGTGAAGAGCTTATAAAACGGCACCATGAAAAAAATGGCCGGAGTGATTCTGAGGGCGACAGCCAGGCGGGGGAGCCATGGACCCCCAAATCCGAGGCGAACAATGGCGTACGCCGCCGGGAAACTGACGATGACAGTCAGAAATACTGTGAAGCACGAAATCACGAGGCTATTGCGGAAAAAACTCGGAAAGTCATAGCCGGCAGCACCGAGAGCGTTCTTGAAGTGCGTCAGGTCCTTGTCAAACTCCCAGACAAACGGTCCGGAAAGGATGGCATTGTCGGTTCTTAGCGAAGTATAAAGTGCACCGAGCAGCGGAGTAAGGAAAATCAGAATGAAGAAGAAGGCAATGATTGTCACCCAATAAGACCGTTTCTTCATTTCCGCTCTCCCGCGAGGTTAAATTGGCGGAGGATTCCGGGCATAAATGGGACGAGGAAAAGCACAATCAAGATAGCCGCGGCAGAAGCCAGGCCGAAATCACCGTAGGCGAAGGCAGCCTTGAAGATGTAGATGCCCACTGTCTGCGTCGTGGTTCCGGGGCCACCACCGGTCATGATGTAGATAAGGTCAAAGGTCCGAAGCGAATCGAGAAACCTCAGCAGAAAGATGATGAACAGTGATGGCTGGAGGATGGGCAGGGTGACGCGGAACAGGGTCTGCCGAGCGCTCGCTCCATCGATCGCGGCCGATTCGAATAGTTCTTTCGGCATGGATTGCAGCGACGAATAGCTGAGCAGGAAGGTGAAGGCGGTGTATTCGAGCATGTCGAGAGATACAAGGGTAGTGAAAATACTCTTCTGAGCGAAGATCGACACTTCGAGGCCCATGAGCCTGAGCAGCCCCGGAACAAGGCCGATGTTTTCGTTGAGGATGAGCCGGAACATGACCGCCAGCAAAGCCGGGGCAACCATGATAGGCACCAACATCAGCGAGAACAGCAGTTTCTTCGCAGGGAAGGCGCGGTCGAAGAGCAAGGCCAGAGTGAACCCGAGGACAATCTCTAGGGAAGTGACGATAACCGCGTAGCTGAGGGTAAAACCGAGGGAACTCCAAAAATTAGGTGCGTTCAACAGAGTGATGAAGTTGTCCAAGCCCGCGGCGGTTACCTCGAACTCGCTCAGCCTATCGCGGGAGAAGGCCGTCTGAACCCCCAAAACCAAGGGCCAGATCAGAAGGGAGGCCAGCAGCAAAAGCAGGGGGGCAGAGAGGACCCAGCTTGCGATTGTTCGTTCGGTCTTCAGCAACATGGTGAGGCATTCCTTCTGGTCAAAGAGCGCCCCGGGCGCGGTGTACGCCGGACCCGGGGCCACAAACTCAAGAACTTACTTCAGCAGACTGGCGATTGCGGCATCAGCCGCTTTGGCCACTTCCGAGGAAGTCTTTTGACCAGCCCAGACGGGGCTGAGAACTTCGGCAAGAGAGGCGTAAATGTCGAACTCTCGGGGGCCGGCAGACTCTGAGTAGCCATACTTGCCCGCGTACTCAATGATGTTCGCAAACGAAGCGTTGCTAGCCACCATGTCCTTGAGAATCGACGGCATCGAAGGCACGCCACCAGCATTGGCGTAGGCCTGCATGGCCGGCACCGTCGCCAAATACGCCATCCACTTGGCGGCGGCAGCCTGGTTGGAGCTAAACTTGTTCAGACCGACGGCCAGCGCGTGCACATGAGTCCTCTGACCGGTTCCGGGAGGAGTGGTGATCCCCACCACACCCTTCGTCGAGCCCGTGGTGTTGAGCTCTGAGTAGGCTGCGTTCCACTGCAATGCCAGGGCCGCATTGCCCGACTCGAGCGCGGCATTGGTCTCTGCATATTCCCACTGAGACGATTCGGGCGAGGTCAGGCCCTTGGTGAAGATGGTGTAGTAAACGTCCATCGCGGCCTTGCCGCTGGGGCTGTCGAGGTTGGGTTTGCCGTTCTTGAGCCAGTTTCCACCCAGGCCCCATAGAACGTCATTCCAGATCATCGTGTTGTAGAGGAGGTTCTTGGCAGGAAGCGCATAGCCGTATTTCGTCGGCGAATCGGGGTTATACTTCTGAGTGAAGTAAGCAGCGGTCGCCAGAGCATCGTCCCACGTCCAGGTGTCAGGATTGGGGTTGGGCTTGAGTTCCTTGCCCAGCACGGTCTTGGCAATGGAAGAGTACTTGGCCGCATTGGCCGAGATGGTGCTGATCAGATCCTTACGGTAATAGAGGAAGTGCAGGCTGGTATCGAGTGGGAGCGCCATCTGCTTTCCCCCTACGACGAGCGAATCGACCGACGCTTTGAGGTACAAGCTCTTGTCGACGCCTTTCAGTTCGGAGAGGTAGGGGGTGTGCTGGCCCACCAAGTAAGAGGCGGTGTAGTAGATATCGTATTCTTTTGAACTGGCCTTCATCAGTGCCGCTTCTTTGACAAAGGTGTTGTCGCGGCTTAGAAGCACCATTTTGACGTTGACTTTGTCCTTAACGCCCTGGCCCGCATTATAACCATCGACGACCTTCTGCATCGCATCGCCCTCGGGTCCTGGCCACAGGACCATTGTTACCGTGTTTTGGGCCGACAGTTGTCCGCCCACCAAGAGCATGGCCCCCAAGGCCACACTTGTCATCATTCGCATCCGGCGCATGAAGACCTTCATGTTGTGAATGTTCGTCTCTCTACGGGGACGAGCTTAGCCAAAGACCTCCTGTCCGAAGATTCCGTCTGCACCAGTCAGACGTTGAGCCTTTCCAGCGTGTTGCTCACTTGATAGAGAGAACGGGGAATATGAAAACAGCCTTTCCATCGGCCACCCTTCAAGGGAATGAGGACCTCTCCCCTCCGGTTGAGGTAGCCGAACCATTCGCCATACTCCGGGTCGCGGAAATGTTTCCAAGTGTAATCATGGACCTTGGTGAACCACCGCTTGCAGTCGGGATCGCCCCGATAGGCATAGCCCTTGGCAAGGGCAACGAGTGTTTCTACGTGAACCCACCAGAGTTTCTGGTCCCATTCGAGCTGGAGCAGGGGTTTACGCTTGACGTCCATAAAGGAGAAAACACCGCCGTACTCGGGGTCCCAACCCGATTCGAGGGTGCGCAGCATGATCTCGACAGCCTTTTCAACCACGGCAGGGCGACCGAGCCGGATTCCTAGATCCATCAGAAACCACATAGCTTCGATGGTGTGGCCGGGGTTGAGCAGACGACCCTCAAAGGTATCGCTGAACGCTCCGTCCGGCTCCACGTTCTCGAGAACAATTCCCCATTCTTCCTGATAGAACACGTTCAAGATCTCACCGATGAGAGCCTCTGAAGTCTCTTCCAGAGCAGAAGATCCGATGATGTGTTCCAACTCGAGCGAAAGGTTGCACCGGATCATAGGCAGAGTAAGGTTTCTCAGGGTCCGGGTGCCGGGGTAACGCTTGTTGTACTGGCCTTTGGGATCCTCTGCCCGTGCCAAGATCGAGCGGTAGGTCTTTTCGGCCAGTTCTTCGTAGCCTCTGCCGGGGAGGCACTTGGCCAGTTTACCATAGCCCATGGCCGCGAAACAGTCCGAAAAGATGTTGTAGGGCTGCACCAGAGGACGACCCTCGCGGGTGACCGAGAAATAGTAGTTGCCCTTCTCGTCATGGCCGAACTTTTTGAGGAACTCCGCGCCATGCACGGCAAACTCGAGCCACTGTTCTTTTTTTTCCACCTGATCATAGAGCATGGAGAACGTCCACACTTGCCTTCCCTGAAGCCAGATGTGTTTGTCGGTATCGTAAACGTGTCCCTGACGATCGAGGCTTGTCAGGTAACCCCCGTGTTCTTGGTCCTTAGAATGGTTCAACCAAAACGGGATAACGTTGTCGAGAAGCTCATTCTTATAGATCGCACCGAACTCTTTCAACCAGACTCCTGCCTTTCATGGGGCTGTAGCGTTTTCCTGAACCCTACTTTAAGTGGACTCTCAGAAATCTGTCAAACGAAATGCGGTGCGATTCATACCGGCGAGGAGGATTGATGCCCCTAGATTCCCGGT
>Ga0114970_10003310_pt1 | contig 11885 bp, 10 predicted proteins | sample M_140205_XF_Meta_FD_87030 | JGI IMG/M metagenome (GOLD analysis project Ga0114970, IMG submission 87030) | Freshwater microbial communities from Lake Montjoie, Canada to study carbon cycling - M_140205_XF_MetaG | ecosystem: Environmental > Aquatic > Freshwater > Lake | place: Lake Montjoie... | reverse complement strand
TGCATCGATAACTGCCGCTTTTGCAAACTTTGGAGGAACAAACACGACTGAAACATTTGCTTTTGTTGCAGCGATTGCCTCAGAAACAGAATTGAAAACAGGGAGCTGATGTCCATCGATATCAACGCTCTGTCCACCTTTTCCTGGTGTCACTCCACCAACAACTTTAGTACGAGATGCGAGCATGCGACGTGTGTGCTTTGTTCCTTCAGAACCTGTCATACCTTGAACAATGACAGTGCTGGATTCGTTGAGAAAAATAGACATTACTTCGCCGCCAATTCTGCAGCGCGATTTGCTGCTCCATCCATAGTCTCTGCCTGTTCGATTAATGGATGCGCTGCCTTATTGAGAATTGCGCGACCTTCTAAAACATTGTTTCCATCAAGGCGAACCACGATTGGCTTAGTCGCTTGATTACCTAGTAGTTCAAGTGCTTGAACAATTCCAGTTGCAACTGCATCACATGCAGTGATGCCACCGAATACATTTACAAAAACGCTCTTTACATCTTTGTCTCCCAAAATAATTGAAAGTCCATCGGCCATTACTTGTGCAGATGCACCTCCACCAATATCTAGGAAGTTAGCGGGGCGAACACCACCATGTTTTTCGCCGGCATATGCAACGACATCGAGAGTGCTCATTACAAGACCTGCGCCATTACCAATAATTCCAACTTCGCCTTCAAGTTTTACGTAGTTGAGATCTTTCTCTTTGGCGGCAGCCTCAAGTGCGTTAGTTGCTGCGTGATCAATGAGTGCTTCGTGGTCTGGGTGTCGGAATCCAGCATTATCATCAAGAGTTACTTTGCCATCGAGTGCAATAACTTTTCCATCGTTAGTCTTCACAAGTGGATTTACTTCTACAAGGGTTGCATCTTCAGATTGAAAGACTTCCCATAGCTTGAGCAACACCTGTGCCACTTGGTCTGCAACATCGGCTGGGAACTGAGCTGCGCTAACAATTTCTTGAGCTTTCGCGAGAGTAATTCCATCAATTGCAGATACTGGAATCTTTGCCAATTTTTCAGGAGCGGTGTGTGCTACTTCTTCAATATCCATTCCACCAGATACAGATGCCATTACTAAAAACGTGCGGTTTGAACGGTCGAGAAGAATTGCTAAATAATATTCTGATTCAATAGGGGCAGCTGCTGCAATCATGACGGTGCGAACAATGTGGCCTTTAATATCCATTCCAAGGATTGCCCCAGCTTTTGCGCGAGCATCTGCTGGCTCTTCTGCGAGTTTTACTCCGCCAGCTTTTCCACGTCCACCAACTTTTACTTGTGCCTTGACAACAACTTTGCCGCCGATTTTTTTAGCAGCAGCTTCTGCTTCATCAGCAGTGTGCGCAATGGCGGCAGCTAGAACAGGTACGCCATGTTTTTCAAAGAGATCACGGGCTTGGTATTCAAAGAGATCCACGGATCACTCCCATTCAAATAAATGATGTGCGAAGAGGCTAATCCTAGAGCTTTTCAACCGGGGCATAACGCAGGAGTAAACGCTTCTCGCCATACTCTCCAAAATTTATTGTCGCTTCAGCCTTCTCGCCCTCGCCTGCAGTTGCCACAACTGTTCCGAGGCCAAATGTGTCATGTGACACACGCTCCCCCACCGTTAATTGAATTGAATTTATTTTCTTTCCAGTTGCTCTAGGAGGCGCAGTAGTAACTGTTCTCATTTTTTTAACAAGTGATGGTGAGAGCGAAGATGCTGAAGCATTACGCCATTCAATTAGATTTTCGGGAATTTCATCAAGAAAACGAGATGCAGGGTTATATGTTGGTGCTCCCCAAGACGAGCGATACTCTGCGCGAGAAATATAAAGACGCTCACGTGCACGAGTTAGCCCAACATAGGCAAGACGTCGCTCTTCTTCAATTTCATCTTTCTCACCAAGAGTTCGTGAATGCGGAAATATTCCATCTTCCATTCCTGTAAGAAAAACAGTTGGAAATTCCAAACCTTTAGCAGTATGTAGCGTCATAAGAGTTACTACACCACCATGATCTTCGCCTTCAGGAATTTCATCTGCATCAGCTACAAGTGATACTTTCTCCAAGAATCCAGCAAGTGAAATCTCCTCGTCTTCACCTAATTCTTCAATAGGACGTTCTTCATACTCCATACTCACCGCTAAAAGTTCTTTCATATTCTCAACACGGACTTCATCTTGTGGATCTGTGCTACTTGCAAGCTCGGCTAATAATCCAGATTGTTCAAGTACTGCCTCAACGATTACTGATGGCCTTGTCTTTGCCTCTACTAGAACATTGAGGGCAATGAGCATGGAAACAAATTCATTGATGGATTGTGCTGCTCGATTAGGAATTCCTTGCGCCTCACTTGCGCGATTGAGTGATTGCCAAAAAGATAAACCATTGGCATTTCCAAAAAGTTCTACACATTCCACAGCGCGATCACCGATTCCACGCTTAGGTAAATTAATAACTCGTCGAATCGAAATTTCATCTTCAAGATTTGATAGAACACGCAAGTAGGCGAGCAAATCTTTTACTTCTCGGCGCTCATAAAAGCGAAGTCCGCCAACTACTTTGTAAGGCATCGCACTTCTCATGAAGACTTCTTCAAAAACACGTGACTGGGCATTCGTGCGATAGAAAATTGCTGTATCACCTGGCTGAGATATTCCGCCCTTTTGTAAATCTCGAATCTCATCGGTTACAAATTGAGCCTCATCATGTTCACTCTCGGCAATGTAGCCAGTCAGTGGTGCCCCTGCCCCTGCCTCTGACCAAAGATTCTTTTCTTTGCGGCTTTCATTCTGCGTAATAACAGCATTCGCTGCATTGAGAATATTTTGCGTCGATCGATAGTTTTGCTCAAGTAGGACAGTTGTTGCATTTGGATAATCGAGTTCGAATTGCATAATGTTACGAATCGTTGCACCCCGAAAACCATAAATTGATTGGTCAGCATCTCCCACAACACAGAGTTCAGCGGCAGGAATTCCTTCAGATTCATTTCCAACAAGTTCTTTTACAAGTATGTACTGGGCATGGTTTGTGTCCTGATACTCATCCACTAGAACATGGCGGAAACGAGATCTAAAGCGGGCTTTTGCTTCAGGAAATTGCTGTAGAACTTGAACAGTTTTGAGAATCAAATCATCGAAATCCATAGCATTCGCCTGCTGAAGGCGTTTTTGATAGATGCTGTAGACATCGGCGATAACTTCCTCAAATTGATTTGACGTTGCATTCACATAATCATTGGGTCCCATCAACTCATTCTTAGCATTTGAAATCATGGATTGGAATTGACGTGCTGGATAGCGTTTTGAATCTAAGTTGAGCTCTTTGGCAACAATTGTGATCAGGCGCAGAGAGTCAGCTGAGTCATAGATTGAAAATGAATTTGAATATCCAAGGCGATTAGCCTCTTGCCTCAAAAGTCGAACACATGCTGAGTGAAATGTAGATACCCACATTGATTTTGCAACGGGGCCAACGAGATCGCTAACTCGCTCCTTCATCTCCCCCGCAGCCTTATTTGTAAATGTAATAGCTAATATTTGATAAGGGGCAACGTTTCGTCGTGACATGAGATATGCAATACGGCGAGTGAGTACGCGAGTTTTTCCTGAACCAGCACCTGCAACAACTAGTAATGGACCACCTGCATGGGTAACGGCAGCACTTTGCTGCGGATTTAACCCTGCGAGTAGTGGATCGTTAGACTGATTCATAGGAAGGGAAGGCTATCTTTAAATGGCCATCCCGAGATTAGAATCAGCCATTATTGAAGGAGAGACTCATGGAACCGATTGCCGATAACGAAATCAAGAAGGTACTAGTTATCAATGCCCACCCTGATGATTCCGACTTTGGCGCATCAGGAACAATCGCTCAGTGGGTAAAAAAAGGAATTGAAGTCTCCTATGTCTTTTGCACCAACGGTGACCAAGGTGGCGAAGAATCTGGAATTGCTCAAGAAGATATGCCCGCTGTTCGCCAACGTGAACAAAGAGCGGCCGGTGCTGCTGTTGGAGTTACAGATATAACTTTCTTGAATTATGTTGATGGACATTTAGAAGCAACTCTCAAACTTCGCAAAGATATTGTGCGCCAAATTAGAATCTCTCAACCAGATCGAATGGTCTGCCAAAGTCCTGAGCGAAATTGGGATCGAATTGGCGCAAGTCACCCTGATCATTTAGCCGCAGGTGAAGCAGCAATACAAGCGGTTTATCCAGATGCCAGAAACCCATTTGCATTTACAGATTTACTCAAAGATGAGGGTCTAAAACCGTGGAGAGTCAAAGAAGTATGGGTGATGGGCTTTGCGACTCCTGATCACTTTGTAGATATCACAGAGACATTTGATCTAAAGATGAAAGCGCTACATTCCCATGTTTCACAGACTGCACACAACACAGAGCTTGAAAATATGGTCAAAGAATGGGGCCAGAGAAATGCTGGCGTAGCAGGATTTGCAGAAGGAAGAATTGCTGAAGCATTCAAAATAATTAATACAAACTAAATTACTTTGTAGTTACCTTCTCAATAGCTACTAGTTGCACTGGGAATCCATCGCCTGCGTAAACATACTTTCCATTGCCATCGGGTTGAACGGCGCCCAAGCTTGCAATGGAGATAAGTGTGTCTAATCCAGAAGTAATTTTTCCCCACACTGTGTAATTTGGTTGAAGAGTTGAGTCACCAAAGACAAAGAATATTTGGCTTCCATTTGTATTTGGCCCTGAATTTGCCATTGCAACGGTGCCTGCTGGATAAGTTATTACTTTGCCAATTGGTAAATTCTCATCAACATAACCCTTCCATCCGGTTGGGCTACCACTTGCACTAGCCGTAGGGTCTCCACATTGGAGAACAAAAAGTCCTTGCGTTGTGAGGCGATGGCACACGCTTTGATTGAAATATCCTGCTTTAGCAAGAGTTGTTAGTGCAGAAAGTGTTACAGGTGCCTTATTGCCAACAGTTTCAACAACAATGTCTCCACAATTTGTGGAAAAAGTAATCGTGCGTGGAAGCACTTTAAGGCTCTTTGTAGGCTGTACTACTCTCATTGGGTCATGAGGAACGGCCTTTGATTTCGTGCACTTGGGTGGCTTTACTTTTGGATCAGCAGCTAGCGCTGGTGAAGTTATAAAAATAGTTGCCAAAAGCGTAACTATTACCGCTATGCCAATGGTGCGTTTCATTTCATTCCCACTCAATAGTTCCGGGTGGCTTACTCGTGATATCGAGCACCACTCGATTTACTTCACGAACCTCATTAGTGATCCGCGTAGAAATCTTTTCAAGGACATCATACGGAACTCTTGACCAATCTGCAGTCATTGCATCTTCACTAGATACGGGACGTAACACAATTGGGTGTCCATATGTACGTCCATCACCTTGAACTCCCACACTTCTCACATCCGCCAATAAGACAACGGGACACTGCCAGATATCACGATCTAAGCCCGCAGCTTTGAGTTCAGCACGTGCGATGGAATCTGCGTGACGCAATATTTCTAAGCGCTCTTTATTGACCGCACCAATAATGCGAATTCCAAGACCTGGGCCGGGAAATGGTTGGCGCCACACTATTTCCTCAGGAAGTCCTAACTCAATTCCCACCTGACGAACTTCGTCTTTGAATAATGTGCGCAGTGGTTCAACTAAAGTAAATTTCAAATCATCAGGTAGGCCACCAACATTATGGTGTGACTTTATATTTGCAGTACCTGTTCCCCCACCAGATTCAACAACATCGGGATAGAGGGTGCCTTGTACTAAGAATTCAACTTCTCCCCCTGCAGCGATATCGCGTGCAGCCTTTTCGAATGATCTAATAAATTCACGGCCGATAATTTTGCGCTTTTCTTCAGGGTCGATAACTCCTGCAAGTGCGTCAAGGAATTGCGAAACAGCATCAACAACAACTAAATCGACACCTGTTGCTGCAACAAAGTCACGCTGAACTTGCTCAGATTCTCCGCTGCGCAATAAACCATGATCAACAAAGACACAGGTAAGTTGTGAACCAACTGCTCGTTGAATAATTGCTGCTGCAACTGCAGAATCGACGCCACCTGATAAACCACAAATAACTCTTTTACTACCAATAATCTCTTTGGCTTTTGCAATTTCATTCTCTGCAATATTTGCGCTCGTCCATGTTGGTGTACACCCCGCGATATTGAGTAACCAATTCTTCAAAATTGCTTGGCCATGTTCAGAATGTAGAACCTCTGGGTGGAATTGAACGCCAGCTAATTTTCCTGATTCATTTTCAAATGCTGCAATAGGTGTATCAGTAGTAGATGCGCAAACCGTGAAGCCCACTGGTGCTTGTGAGACTGCATCACCGTGTGACATCCATACCTTTTGCTTCTCTGGAATCGATGTAAAGATCTTCGTTGATATTTTTGCAACTAGATCTGTACGACCAAATTCTGATTTTCCAGTCTGGCTAACTACGCCACCGAGTGCTGCAGCCATCTTTTGAAATCCGTAACAAATACCAAAGATAGGAATACCGAGTTCAAATATCCCTGCATCAAAGCTAGGAGCATTTTCTGCATAGACACTCGATGGCCCACCTGATAAAACAATTGCAGCAGGTGATTTTTCTCTGACTTGGGCTGCAGTGATTGTTGAGGGAACTATTTCCGAAAATACATTAGCTTCGCGAACTCGACGAGCGATGAGTTGCGCGTACTGAGCCCCAAAGTCGACGACAAGTACGGCGCCGCTTTCAGGAACTTCTTTAGGCACGATGAATAATTACTTCTACTCGCTGGAAAGATTTCACATCGGAATAACCACATGTAGCCATTGCACGACGTAGTGCGCCAAAAAGATTCATAGAACCATCCGCTGCATGGGAAGGTCCGAGCAGAATCTCTTCAAGAGTTCCTGATGTACCAACAGCTACGCGCTCTCCACGAGGGAGAACTTGGTGATGAGCCTCTGATCCCCAGTGCCAACCAAGGCCTGGTGCTTCAACTGCCTTTGCAAGTGGTGAGCCCATCATTACTGCATCAGCGCCCATTGCAATTGCCTTTGCAATATCTCCACTGCGACCAACTGATCCATCGGCAATAACGTGAACATAGCGTCCACCAGATTCATCGAGGTATTCACGGCGAGCAGATGCAACTTCTGCAACTGCTGATGCCATTGGAACTTCAATTCCTAAAACTTTACGAGTTGTATGAGCAGAACCGCCACCAAATCCAACGAGTACTCCTGCAGCACCTGCGCGCATCAAGTGAAGTGCACCTGTTGCAGTTGCTACTCCACCAACAATGACAGGAACATCGAGTTCGTAAATAAATTTCTTGAGGTTGAGCGCTTCAGTTTCTGATGCAACATGTTCAGCGCTCACTGTTGTTCCGCGGATAACGAAAATATCGACGCCTGCATCAATGACTGCCTTGTGAAGTTGAGCAGTGCGCTGTGGCGAAAGAGAAGCAGCAACAGTTATTCCTGCATCGCGAATCTGCTTGATTCGCTCTTTGATAAGAGTGGGTTGAATCGGTGCACTATAAATTTCTTGCATACGCTTTGTTGCATGCTTATCTGGCATCGATGCGATTTCACCAAGTGGAATACGTGGATCTTCATAACGAGTCCAAAGGCCCTCAAGATTGAGAACACCAAGTCCACCTAATTTTCCAATAGCAATTGCGGTATCGGGTGAGACAACGGAATCCATTGGCGCGGCAAGCATTGGAAGATCAAACTTGTACGCATCTATCTGCCATGCAGTTGAAACATCTTCAGGGTCGCGAGTACGACGACTTGGCACAATGGCAATATCGTCAAAGGAATAAGCAGTACGTGCGCGCTTTCCTGGTGCAATTTCAATATCGCTCATGGCGGGCTCCCCTACTTCTTACCTTGGTAATTTGGTGCATCGGCAACGTGTAAAACATCGTGTGGATGGCTCTCTTGCAAGCCTGCCGCTGTAATTTGAATGAGGCGACCTTCGCGACGAAGTGTTGCAATATCTGGGGCTCCTGCATATCCCATACCTGATCGCAGTCCACCAACTAATTGATGTGTCACTTCTGCAACGCTGCCACTGTAAACAACGCGTCCTTCTATTCCTTCAGGAACTAGTTTGTCTTCAGATAAAACATCGTCTTGCATATAACGATCTTTGGAATACGACTTTTGCTCACCGCGAGATTGCATTGCACCAAGGGAACCCATTCCGCGATATGCCTTGTACCTTTGCCCATCAATTTCAACTAGTTCGCCAGGAGATTCTGCGCATCCTGCAAGAAGTGAACCAAGCATTACAGAGTTAGCACCGGCAACAAGTGCTTTGACAATGTCGCCAGAATATTGAAGTCCACCATCGGCAATGAGTGGAATGCCTGCCTTGCCACATGCTTTACTTGCTTCAAGAATTGCAGTTATCTGTGGAACACCAACACCTGCAACAACACGAGTGGTACAAATTGAACCTGGACCTACGCCAACTTTTACAGCATCCGCTCCTGCATTGATGAGTGCTTGTGCACCGGCGCGAGTTGCAACATTGCCACCAATAATTTCGGTCATTGCTGAAAACTTTTTGATTCGCTCAATCGCATCTAGTACCGCGCGGTGATGTCCATGGGCTGTATCAACGACGACAACATCGACTCCTGCCTCAATGAGTGCTTGTGCGCGAGCAAAACCATCGTCGCCAACACCAACAGCAGCACCTGCTAAACCAACATTTTTTACTAATTTCACATGAGTTACTTGGGCTTCAATCGACAAGTTACGGTGAATGATTCCAATGCCGCCAGCTTTAGCCATTGCAATTGCCATCTCGGATTCAGTAACTGTATCCATCGGGGATGAAACCAATGGAATTGCGAGCGCAATATTGCGAGTTAGATGAGTTGCTGTATTTACTTCAGATGGAACTACCTCAGATGCATCAGGAAGTACCAAGACATCGTCATATGTCAGGCCGAGCATCGCGATTTTCTCGTAATCGCTCATCGGCCCTCCATCTCTTATCTAATGAAGGGGTAAGTCTATCGGGGCTTTAGAGCCCTACTGCACGCTCTATTTCTAGGCAGGCGCTCGGTAAATCATGAACCATGGCAACCTTTGAACAATCTTTTTCGTTCCAGCCGGGCCCACCGAGTACTACTCGAGGAGATGGGCGAACAGATGGAAGATCATTGAAGAATTTTGGTTTTGCATTGATCGGTAATTGAGCCCATAAAAAAATTGCTGGAGGTGCCGACCGCGTCACGACTGCCGATAGTGCCTCAAGTGGAGTTCTGGATCCCAGAAAAAAGCTATCGATTTTTTTCTCAGATAGCGCTGCCGCTAATGCATGCAGGGCAAGTGAGTGCATCTCTTCTCCAACAGAGGCAAGAAGTACAGGCCGAGTATTGACAGGTTGTGAAGTTACATTTGTCTTTTCACGCATCACATTTTTGATAATTTCAGTGAGCAAATGTTCAACTTCAATTCCCTCTCCATTTTTTGCCCAGTCATCGCCCACCATAATTAGTACTGGCACAATTACTTCTTGCCACGTGCGTATGACTCCATTTTTCTTTATATCTTTAGTAAGCGAACTTGCTATAAATTCGCGATCTAAGGCCACAGCAGAGCGATATATCGCATTGACAAGATCGCTTCGCACTTCAAATTTCAATTCAGCCACTCGAAGTGTGGTGCCACCTTTATGTTCTAGCGCTGTCTCAGCGGCATCGGATGCGGATACTCCTGATGCAATGAGTCTGCGCATGACCATGAGTCGCGCAACATCCTGGGGGCCATACTTGCGATGGGCTCCCTCTGCATGATCTGTTGGACCAAGGCCATAACGGCGATCCCACGTACGCAAGGTGGCGGGGGCAATCCCAAGCCTTCTGGCAACGGCTGCGACGGTCAGTAGCTCTTCCACGCCCTAATGGTGTCGCTAAGTGGGCTAACTCACCACTCCAAAACACGCCTATGAACAACTTCTGACCCGTTGCTACTTGAACAACCTATGGCGCGGTTGTAAGGTGGGGGCATGGCTGAAATATCACGTTTACCCCAACCCACTACTGATAATTGGGATTGGCAATACGAGGGCGCCTGCCGCAATTTACCTGCAGAGATGTTTTTTCATCCAGATGGAGAACGTGGCCCACGCCGTCGAAATCGTGAAAATGCAGCAAAGGCAATCTGTGCATCATGCCCGGTACTGCTTGCATGCCGTGCACACGCGCTCGCAGTTCAAGAGCCATACGGAATTTGGGGCGGCTTATCTGAAGATGATCGCTTAGCGATTATTGATTCGCAAATTCCAGCAGCAGTTTCCAGCGCTTCCTAATTATCTGCGAGCAAATTCCATGCTCGAACTCCCCCAATAATTCCTGCTTCATTGGGAACAATTACTACATCATCGCCTAATTTATGAATCACAGAATCTTTGATTCGGCGAGAATTTCCACCACCTAAATACAAACGGTCCCAGTGAAATACTGGACGCAATTCATCGACCATTGCCCTGATGCGACGTGACCAAAAAGAATCTCCGAGTAGTCGGCGCTGATGTTCGCCGATCCAACTATCAAAAGTTTCGTTGCGGCGAATCGTTGCATGTGAGAGTTCAATATGTGGCGCTAGTTTTCCGCCATCAAATACTGCGCAGCCAAGTCCTGTTCCCAAAGTAAGTACAACTTCAAATCCAGAACCTGCAACAACGCCAGCACCGTGCACCTCGGCATCGTTGAGAACAAGAGTTGGTTTTCCAAGTGCATGCGTTAGACCTTCGCGCATATCAAAGCCATCCCAGGCAGCCTTTAATTCAGGATCCATTCGTGTTCGAGGTCCTGCAGTATTTATGTAGTGAGGAGTTGAAACAACAACACCGTGGCGCATCATCCCTGGCATGCCAACACTTACTCGATCGGCTGACGGTAATGATTTCGAAAGATCAACAATTGTTTCAATCAAACGAGTTGGAGAAAGCGGATACGGCGTAGAAATGCGAATGGCCTGGGCTCTCATAGTTCCAGCACTATCTAGTACTGAAGCTTTGATACCCAAGCCACCGCAATCCACTGAGAGTGTTAGCTGCTCCATGGAGGTAAGAATAACTACTTAGTGAGAATGTCCACCAGGTCCGTGTGAGTGTCCATGTCCACCAGCTTCTGGCTCTTGATCTGCAGGACGCTCATATACAACAGCCTCTGTTGTAATAAACATTGCAGCGATAGAGGCAGCATTAGCAAGTGCTGAACGAGTTACCTTCACTGGGTCGATGACGCCATCTTTTGCAAGATCGCCATAGACATCAGTTGCAGCGTTGAAACCTTCATTGGCTTTCATTGCGCGAACCTTTGCAACAACTACATAACCTTCAAGGCCTGCATTTTCTGCAATCCAGCGAAGTGGTTCATCGCACGCTTTGCGAACAAGGCGAACACCGACTGCTTTATCGCCAGTGAATCCAAGATCGCCTTCAAGTGAATCAGCTGCGTGAACAAGTGCTGCTCCTCCACCAATAACGATTCCTTCTTCAACTGCTGCGCGAGTTGCAGAGATTGCATCTTCAAGACGGTGCTTCTTCTCTTTCAACTCAACTTCAGTGTGTGCTCCAACTTTGATAACGCAGACGCCACCAGCGAGTTTTGCAACGCGCTCTTGTAGCTTCTCGCGATCCCAATCAGAATCTGTATTTGCAATCTCGTTACGGATCTCAGAGACACGTGCAGCAACTGCTGTTTTATCTCCTGCTCCATCAACGATGGTTGTTGCATCCTTTGAAATTACGATGCGGCGTGCTTTTCCAAGAGATTCAAGTCCTACTTGGTCTAGCTTCATTCCGATATCGGATGAAATAACCTGACCGCCAGTGAGTACTGCAATATCTTGCAACATTGCCTTACGA
>Ga0114970_10003309_pt1 | contig 11886 bp, 6 predicted proteins | sample M_140205_XF_Meta_FD_87030 | JGI IMG/M metagenome (GOLD analysis project Ga0114970, IMG submission 87030) | Freshwater microbial communities from Lake Montjoie, Canada to study carbon cycling - M_140205_XF_MetaG | ecosystem: Environmental > Aquatic > Freshwater > Lake | place: Lake Montjoie... | reverse complement strand
GTGGGATTTATTTGTGGATATTGGCGGCAAAGGAAATAACTATATATCTGAAGGAAGTATAGTAGATTCTACCTTAACGGGTAGTGCCTTTTTTGGTGTTCTGGTGAAATATTCAGCTTCAAATTATAATAAATATTTTTTCGATGATTTTTATGTAGGACCCATTATTATTGACAATACACCCCCTGTCATCAATACCGTTAATGTAATCACGACAAAGAAAATTGATGTGGTTTTTTCTGAAGATGTTGAAATTTCAACAGCCCAAACCCTTACCAATTATTCTGCTGACAATGGTCTGAATAATCCTAACGCAGCCGTTCGGGACTTGGTTAGTTTTAATGTGGTGCATCTAACTTTTACCAATGCCATGACCCTCAATGTGAACAATACCTTAACCGTTTCAAATGTGTTTGATACTCATGGAAATGTAATTGCTCCGGCATCTACTTCAACATTTATGTATGCAGGGGTTATTATTTCTGCGAAAGATGTAATCATTAATGAAATTTTTGCTGATCCTACTCCGGCAGTTGGCTTGCCCAATGCTGAGTGGGTTGAATTGTATAACAGAAGCAACAGCGTCATTAATTTGAATGGAATGAAATTTTGTTCTTCCTCTACCATTGGTACGCTTGGCTCGTATTTGTTAAATCCAGGATCCTATTTAATTTTATGTAAATCAGCAGATACGAGTTTGTTACAACCTTATGGTAACGTCATGGGAATGGGTACTTGGCCTGTTCTTGTGAATGCGGGTACTACTTTGTATGTGAGGGAAAAGGATAATTCCATTGTAGATTCAGTTCAATATACTTTGCCTTTGTATCATGATGCCGTTAAAGAAGTCGGTGGATGGTCATTGGAGTTGATTAATCCCAATTTTGTTTCACTTTGCTCTGCAGATGCCAATTGGAATGCTTCTATTGATACTTCTGGTGGAACACCGGGTGTTCAAAATAGTATTCTTTCAACGGCTGCTGATGTCACCGGACCACAGGTGATGAATATGAATGTTGTGGATTCCTCAAAAGTGAGTTTCTGCTTTAATGAATATGTAGATCCTGCCATTTTAGGCAATCGATTGAATTATACCATGGATAATGGCCTTGGAAACCCTGATTCAGTAAGTGTTTCCAGCTGGTGTGTGGATATGTATTTTAATGCTGGCATTCCTAAAGATGTGAAATATACCATGAGCTTTTCCAATGTTGTAGACTGCTCAGGCAATGTTGCAAGCGCTGCAGGAACTGATTTTGGATACTATACCCCAGTGGCTTCTTTTGGAAATAGCTCTAATAATTTTGATGCCTTGTTTACAGATAATTCTACCATTGCTATGGGAACGATTACTTCATGGCAATGGTTGTTTGGGGATGGTGATTCTTCAACGGTACAAAATCCTTTGCACACCTACCTAACCACCGGAAATTTTGACGTTTGTTTGCTTGTAACAGCCTCTAATGGATTGCAAGATTCGAGCTGCATCAATTTGCAAATTTTTAATGTGGGTCAAAAGGAAATGCCTAGCCGTAACCTGAATGTATTTCCCAATCCAAGTAAGGGTGAGGTATTCATCAGCAATGAGGGTATTGAATGGGTTTTAATATGTAACCTATTGGGTGAGGTAGTTTATCAAGAAAAAATATCATCATCCGCATCGACTATAAAAATGGATCTTTCTGCATTGGCTCCCGGAACGTATTTGATGAAAACAAAATCTACGAAAGCAGTAAATAGTATGCAAATACAGATCATTCGCTAAGAAGGTTTAATACAGTACCCAAACGGGTTCATTCCTTGATAAAATCAAAGGGATGAACCCGTTTTTATTTGTTTACTATTTGCGTCATACCATTCAGATTCTATTTATTTAAATAGCCCTTTGGGAGATGAAGAAAATTCTTTCTCGCGCATTCCATGTTACTTGAATGACTAGTTCTTTTCTGCAAAGCGTGATTGGTGATTCAAAAAATATATGTGCTTTCAGCCGATAAAATTCATTCCCCCCAAGTGGAATGTAGTATAAAAATTTTTAAAAAAAATTGATCAGCTTAATCGGTTTCTTCAGTTGCTGAAATCTTTTTAAGTTTCACCAATTGCACGGTTCGATGCGATTTTTTTAATATGGTGAACTCATAACCATCAGAGGTTTTTACCTCATTTATTTCGGGTATTTTCCTAAAAAGTACGTTCATAAATCCGGCAACTGTATCATAGTCTTCTCCTTCGGGAATGGGGGAGGGCAGGGATTCATTCACATCGGTAAGCGCAGAATGGGCGTTAACGATATATTCATCATCGCCAATTTTTTCTACCATTGGTTTTTCTTCATCATATTCATCCTGAATTTCGCCTACCAATTCTTCAATGATATCTTCCAGGGTAACTAGTCCAGCAATTCCTCCAAACTCATCCACTACCACAGCAATGTGGGTATGCTGCCCTTGAAATTCGTGCAGCAAATCACTGATTTGTTTGGTTTCCGGAATAAAATAAGGGCGGTGAAGGGTTTTTTGAATTAAAAAATCTTCCTTCTTTTTCACCATAGACAAAAGGTCTTTTGCGAAAATGATGCCGATGATGTTATCCAGATCATTTTCATAAACCGGAAGGCGCGAATACCCTTCTTTGATTACTTTGTCAAGAATTTCATCATTGCTCAATGAGGCGTCAATGGCTATCATTTGTGGCCTGGGCACCATGATTTGTTTTACGATGCGATCATTAAACTGAAACACATTTTTTATCAGTTCATGCTCAGCAGTTTCTATGGCCCCGCTTTGTTTCCCTTGTTCAAGTAACAAAACAATTTCTTCCGCACTGTGGGTTCCTTCTCCTTCTACCAAAGGCAATCCGATGACTTTTAAAATCAAATTGGCCAATCCGTTTAAAGCCCAAATAAAGGGACGGAAGGTATAATAAAAGGCTTTTAAAGGCAGACTGACTAGCATGATGGTGTCTTCTGCCTTTTTAATAGCAAGAGATTTGGGTGCCAATTCTCCAAAAACAATATGAAGTATCGTAATGGTAATAAAGGCAATGGGAAGTGAAATGCTATGCACAAGCACAGGGTTCATGGAAATGTGTGAAAAAGCTATGATTTTTAAGATCAATTGTGCGACAACACTTTCGCCAATCCAACCCAACCCTAGGCTAGAGAGGGTAACGCCTAATTGCGTTGCGGCTAAATAGGCATCTAAATTTCCTATGATACTTTGGGCAGCAGGTGCCATTTTACTGCCTGCCTTGGCCTTGATTTCCAACTGTGAGGCCCTTACCTTCACCATGCTAAATTCTGCGGCTACAAAGAAGCCATTCAGTAAAACCAAAAAAATGGTAAATAGTATTCCGCCAATCATATTTGAGAAAATAAAGTAAAAAAATCACCTAAGTTGCTGCTGTTCAGCAATTTTGCAAAAAATATGTGACTACTGGAAGGGTCCATTTTAGGGGTTACGGTGAATTTGAAGTGCAAATGTACGAAAATTTAAGCAGTTTTGATACAATACCTTAAAGGGGCAAAAGAAGGTTTTTCGTTAAATAGATTGCGGAATGCTTGTATATTTGTAAAAAAATGAATCTTCATACCTCTTAGAAACCTTTTTTTGATTTTTAGGCATTAAAATGCGCTTATTTAATTCGAATTAAGGTTTTGATGTTGAAGGGTCTTACAGTATCTTAAAACGACTATATTGAAGTTTTATCGCCAATTTCTTGCCTTTTTGCATGCCCATTGGAAAGGATTTGTATTCTTTGTCATTTTCTGGGCCTTGTGGTTGGTCAGTACATGCATCCAAAAGGCAGAATTTGATTTAGTGGCCTTTCCTGGCCGTATGATTGGTGAAGCAACGCTAAATGCTTATGATATCAACAAAAGAATCCATTTTTTTTACGAATGTGGGTTCTTGTTTTTGGGTTGCATGCTTTTCATTTCTCTCTTCTTCATGTGGATATCATCATTTTTTAAGGCGTTTTTCAAGTCGGCAGAAATGCAAATACTGAATTATACCGCATTGGCGGGCATTTGTTTTTATTTTTTTCAGCTATTTACCGATTCCTTTGGCGCTTCTGTGGATTTTATATGGGTTTTGCAAGGCACTGCTGCATGGAGCTTTTTAATGAAAAAAGTATTTTTGAAAAAAAATGAAACGGCGAGCCTTTTTCATGTCAATACGTATAGCTTGCTCATTATTTTGTCTATTTCGCTTTCATTTTTGGCGAATGAAATGTTTGTTCTCTATGGTTTGGGCGGGAAAATAACGCTAGGCGCATCAATTTTTATTTTTTATAGTCTATTTTTTACCTGCATCCTTTTCTATCATCGCCATCAAGCGCTTTCCACATCTCAAATTGCTCTTGATAAATTTTTTGTCATTCTTTTGCCATTGCTAGCCTTGCCTTTCCTTTCTGTTTTGAAAGATGAATGCTATTTGATAGGTATGAGGCATCAAATTTATTTTTTCAGTCCCCGAAAATTGTATTTCTTATTGGTTTTCATTTTATGGATAGGGGTAATGTGGCGATATTATAGGCATCGCATCAGGTCAACTCACAATCCTGTAAATCGAGAGAAGCTTTTGGCAAAACAATATTTTCCATTTTTTATTCTCAGTTATACATGTTATGTTTTTTATCAGCCTTTTATTGATTTGTCCGCTGAAATGTTTGAAGCAGGAAATCGCATTTTGCCATTGATGGAATATGCAAAATTTGGGGTGATACCTATCTTGGAGAAATTTAATTCGCATTTGCTTTCAGAATTGTTTTTCGGCGCTATATATAGTTCCTTGAATGGCTTGCATACCCGTGAGATGTATATTTATGATTTTATATACCAAGTTTTCTGGGCCTGCATGGTATATGTTTTTATGTATAAAATCACCCGCAATGCTTTTATCGCTGTTTTTTGGGTGTTATTTTTTCCGCTCACACCAATGTTGTTATCTGACTATAGCATCATTTCGCTTCTTTCTATTTTTGCTATGGATAAGGTTATTCATGAGAAGGCATCGTATCGAAATTATATTGTATTGATGCTATGCATGGTCTTTTTATTTTTATGGAGGATAGATATTGGTTACCCCTCCTTTATTGCCGTATTGGGCTGTTTGCTGGTCTATTTGATCCATAGGGAATCCTTTAAAATCAATTGGAAGATATTGATAAAAAGTAAACTGATTCTTGTATTCTTTGCCGCTTTTACGATATTCATTTTGGGTTGGTATAGAAAGATTTCCATTTTTGAAAATATTTGGAATGCTTTGAACTATCTAGCATCAGCGCAATCATATGGCATGGTGTCTTATGGTGAGGTTTCATCATCTATTTTTAAAATGCAATATTTTGTATTTCCATTACTGATTATTTTGGGTTTTGCTATTTTAATTGTGTTTTTTAAGCGTTTCAATATTTCCCGTAAACAGCGATTTGTATACTTGTCTTTTGTCTTTCTTATTTTATATTACTTTGTTAATTTTCAAAGGGGTTTGGTTCGCCATAGCTTTGCAGAGGGTCATGATGAAGGACTTTCCTCTTTTGCTTTTTTTATTTTTAGTGGCAGTGTGTATTTGTTTTTTTACCAAAAAAATAGCGTATACAAGTTTATCCTGATGATGGGAATCTCTGGTTTTTTATTGATGAATTATAAGTTTCCACAAATCAAAAATTTGGATACTGTTTTTGGAAGGTCGGTGAAGAAAATCGAAAATTTTTCTGCCATTGCTTTACCGAAGGATATGGATAGGTGCTTGGATACCTTGCATTTTGAACAAAAACAGGTAGGTGATTTTAAGAAACTCATTGAAAATAATTTGCAGCCAAATCAAACTTTTATTGACTTTGCAAATATGCCTATGCTGTATTATTTTACCGGTAAGGAGTCACCTTCTTATTTTTATCAGAATCCACTAACCATTCACAATGATTATTTGCAAAAACAATTTTTAAAACAGCTTAAAAAATATGATGCACCTTTTTTAGTTTTTTCTCATTTTCCAAGGAATTGGTGGGATGAGACCGATGGTGTGCCCAATGGGATTAGGCATTATCGATTGGCAGAGTATTTTTATCAAAATTACGCACCTTTTACCATTGTAAACGATCTTTGTATCTGGAAAAGAAATGATTTAAAAATACTTAATCGTCATGAAGAATTATTCTCATTTGTGATGCCTTCAGATTCTGTTTATAAAGGAGATCGAGTTCGCTATCACTTGAATCCGCTTGCAGGTAAAAAGTATCTTGTTCAATTGCATTGGAAGAATCAGGTTCCTGAATTAAAATTGGAGCAGGCAAGCGCTAAAGCATATAAAGCTGATTATTATAGTGATATAGACCATTTGGCCTATTATGTTCTTCAAGATATAGAAAAGCCCGTTGTGGTTTCATTTTCTGGAATCCAAAATATCAGTTCTTTACAAATTGTACAATATGATTACCTCCCTGATTTTTATTCTTCTTATCCTCGCACCGATGATGTCAAGAAATTGCCATTTATTTGGGCTTCCTTTGATACTGCCTTTACACATGAAAAAGTAGTTTTGTCTCTAATTTCATCGCCTACCACTTTAACTGAAAATGCCATTCAATATTTTAATTTTCAACCGGCTATTGATAAACGTTCGGGTACTATTTTGTCAATAGGCCTTTCGGTTGATAATAGTGAAGATTTAGCAGTTGATATGATGTATGGAAGCAGTAAGAATGGCTTTAAAGGCGCCTTTAAATTTGTGATTCCATCGGGAAAGGGCTTGCGCAATCTGGCATTGCGTTTGAGTACACAAAAAAATTGGTTTGATAGTGATGTGGATTATGTGGCCTTGGTTTCCAAAGGGAAAAATACAATTACTTTGCAAAAACTTATTTTATTAAAAGCAGAATCCCATGAATTGTAAGGTTTGCGGCAGTAAGCATCGGAAGCTTCAAAATGAATTGTTTTGTGAAAGAAAAATATTCACTTGTAAGGATTGTGGTTTACAATATTTAGATCCTCAACTGAATGATGAGGAGTTAAAAAAACTGTATGCTGAAAATTACTATCGTGCTTGGGGTGTTTCGGGTACATCGGAAAATCAGATCACCCGGCAGATGAAACGGGCAACGTTTCAATTGCGCCTGGCATCGATCAATCAATTTGTGCGTTCTGGTAAGGTCCTAGATGTGGGATGTGCCACCGGTTATTTTCTTGAAGTGGCAAAAGAAGAAGGTTTTGAGCCCTTCGGTGTCGAATTTTCTGCCTATTCCGCTCAGATAGCGAAAAAAATCTTTGGTGATGATTCTATTTTTTGCGGTACCCTGGAACAATTTGATTTTCCGGATTTGATGTTTGATGTTATTGCCATGTCGGACCTCATTGAACATGTTAAAGATCCGCATGTAACTTTAACAAAAGCTTCACAGCTGTTAAAGAATGATGGGGTAATCATGATTATGACTCCAAATACCAATACCCTTTCACACAAGCTGATGGGTAAACGATGGACACATTATAAACTTGAGCATTTTTATTATTTTAACTTGTCATCTCTTCGAATTTTGGCTGAAAAATGCGGGCTAGAAGTGGTGTATTTTGAAAAATCAAAAAAAGCAATGAATATAGAATATCTATATACCCAATTCAGGGTTTACAAACATTGGCTTTTCACACCATTGTTTTCTTTTTTGCACAAAATTTTGCCTGATAAAATATGCTCCAAAAATTTATATCTTTCATTGGGAGAGATGGTACTTATTTTAAAGAAAAAAGATAGTGAAAAATAAAATTCTTGTAGATCGGATATTGGGTTTGCCTCTTGTATATCTATTGAATGCAATGGCTCGCCTCTTGGGTTTTTTCCTGCGGATTGATCATGATCTTCAAAGACCCTGTAAAACGATAGCCATCTCTAAATTTGTTGGCATGGGAAGCATTGTTCAGTCTGTGGCCTTGCTAAAGACCCTTCGGAAAAATTTTCCCCATGCCAGAATTGTTTTTATTACCAAAGAATCCAATCGTTCTTTATTTGCATTTATTCCGGAAGTTGATGAAGTGTTTGGTATCACGGATTCACATTTTTTGTCCTTGCTGATATCAAATGTCAAGATTTTATTTCGTTTGTGGAAGAATAAACCTGATGTGTATATTGATCTTGAAATTCATTCAAACTATAGCAGCATCCTATCCACATTGAGTATGTCGCGCAATCGGATGGGTTTTTTTAAGGACGATAAAACGTATCGCAAAGGGATTTATACCCATATGTTGTTTTTTAATATGAAAAGTGCCATTTCTGAAACCTATCTACAATTTGCGCGCTTGCTGTCGTGTAAGGAGATTATTTCTGAGATCTATTTACCCCTATCAGATGCAAGGATTTCAGATGCACTTGCCATATTTCGCAAATCGGGTTTACCTGAAATAGTAGGCCCATATATTCTCATCAATGCCAATGCTTCTGACTTGCGTTTGGAGCGCCGATGGCCAGAAGCAAGAGTGGTTGAATTGGTGAAACTTTTGACGGCTGATTTTCCTAATTATTCAATGGTTTTAATGGGTGATAAACAGGAAATGACATATATTCATGGCATATCTAAACAATTGGCTGCATATCCACAAGTTATTGATGCCTCTGGGAAATGGAGTTTGTCTGAATTGATGGTATGTATTCAAAACGCTGCTTTGCTGCTTACAAATGATACAGGTCCCATGCACTTGGCCTTTGCTTTAAAGGCGCCCGTAGTTTCTTTATTTGGTCCTTGTTCGCCTCAGCAGTATGGTGGACGAGAGAAGTCTATCGCTATTTATAAAAATGTTTATTGCAGTCCTTGTGTGCATGACTTTTTAATACCTCCTTGCCAGGGGGACAATCAATGTATGAAAAAAATACAAGTGGAGGAAGTTCGCGAGGCTGTTCACAAAGGGCTTCAGGCTGATTTTAATGTGTATTCTAATGATATGCAATATATAAGTGATTCTAGCCAGGCTTTAGGTGTTATCTCGCGTTCAAAATAAAAAAACTATTTTTCTGCCTTATCGTTTTTGAATTTTTTTCTTTCAACAAGATAGGTGCGAATAACCGGAATTGCGGTAATAATGATGAGTGCAATGACAATATATCCCAAATAGTTTTGCACCCAAGGAATTCTAGAGCCCAAAAAATATCCTGCAAGGGTAAGTCCAAAAACCCATAGCACACAACCTAAAATATTATACCACATAAATCTTTTAAAATTCATTGTGATAACGCCAGCTAATATTGGGGCAAAGGTTCTGATGATGGGTAGAAAACGTCCCATTACCAAGGCCATACCTCCATATTTTTCAAAAAATTTTTCTGCCAAAATCACATACTCTTTTCGAAAGAAAAAAGAGTCTTTTCTGGTAAAAAGCGATTTTCCTACTTTTTTCCCAAAAAGATAGCCAATGATATTGCCCAAAGTAGCGGCAATACTTAATGAAATCAGTAAGGTGGATATGTGGGTATTAAAAGTTTTTGTGCCACATAAAAGACCTGCGGTAACCAGCAGTGAATCACCAGGGAGAAAAAAGCCGAAGAACAAACCTGTTTCAGCAAAAACCACGATGATAAGCAGCATGAGTCCACCATAGGTAATGATACTGGAAGGGTCTGATAATTGTTTTAAAAAATCGAGTATTTCCAATGTTTTATTTTTAGACCACAGCGGTATTGCTGTTTTTTCGGGTTTGATAATTGGTTTCGTACTGATGAATGTAAACAGCGGCGGTAATATCTCCTGTCACATTGAGAACGGTTCTTGACATATCCAGAATACGATCAACGCCATAAATGATGGCAATTCCTTCCGGAGGAACGCCAATGGTCATGAGGATCATCATGATTACCGGCAAGGAGCCTCCCGGTACGCCGGCGGTTCCAATTCCTGCAAGAATGGAAATCAGCACCACAAATATCTGCTTGGTAATGCTCAGTTCTACCCCAAACACTTGTGCCAAAAACAATACGGTAACACCTTCATATAAAGCCGTTCCATTTTGATTGGCAGAGCTGCCTATGGTAAGCACAAAGTTCGCAATGTCTTTAGGGATGTGCAATTTTTCGGTGCTTACCCGGATGGCAGTGGGTAAGCTTGCATTGCTTGAGCTGGTTGAAAAAGCAGTGAGCATGGCTTCCTGCACATTTTTAAAAAAATAGGAGGGTTTCATCTTGCCGAAATATTTCAGCATCAAGGAATAGGTGCCAAATAGATGAATAGCCAATGCCGCCAATACCACCAATACATATTTCAAAACCACCATGAGAATAGATATTCCCATATTGGCAGTAAGGGTAAATAAGAGTGCGGCAACACCATAAGGAGCCAATTTCATGGCAAAGCCAATGGCTTTCATACACAATTCGTAAAGCCCTTCTAGGAAGTGTTTGACGCCGGCAACTTTTTCAGGATCAGCAGCCGAAAGCGCGAGCCCCAAAATCAAGGCAAAAAACATGACCGAAAGAAGGCCTCCACCAGTATAGCTTGAATCAAATGCCCGTACCATATCCTCAAATGGATTTTTGGGTACGATATTGCTGATAATGGACATGGGATTTTTGGATTGCATATTCGCCATATTTTGTTGAATACCCATAGATCCTACATTAAACTTTTCAGTTAAAAACTGCCTGTCTGCTATACTAATACCATCTCCCGGTTTAAATATTTTTACCATTCCAATGCCGATAACCACAGAAATGACTGTTATTATAATGGAATAGAGAAAGGTTCTGAAGCCTATTCTACCAATTTTTTTGACATCCCCCAGATCTGATATTCCCAAGGCAAGGGCGGAGATGATAAGCGGGATGACCATCATAAAAATCATTCTCATGAAAATATCGCCGATGGGCTTCACATATTTGCTAATATTTTCTATTTCCGCAACAGTCAAACCGGTATTTTGAACTAGTATGCCTGCCACAGAGCCGATAAACATGCCTGCAAAAATTTTATGATGTAAGGCTATCCGAGCCATAAAATCTGTTTTAGTATATAAGAATACACAAAAGAAATCTTTTTTTTTGAATCCTTGAGCCTTTTATACCATTCTTAGGTCTAAAATGTGACCATGTTTTTAAAATAAAGATGGATACCAAGGCCCAAGCGCTTTTAAAAGCGTCCAATAATACTTATTCCTCCGGAATTACCCCAAAATGAGGGCAGCATTTGAAAATGATTTCTGAAAGAGTGCAGTGGATTTTCGCTGTTTTTGCGATAATGGATATGCCTATCATGTGCAATAGATATTTTGGCAAAAGCATATCCCATCGCTAAAGACAAAGGATAATCACTCATCCAGTGCACGCCATTGTTGAGCATGGCAAATGACAGGGCAGTTAGAAGGGTATATCCCAAGGGCTTGATAAATCGATACTCAGGATAATTTTCTGATATCACGGTAAAGGTAGCCATAGCTGTTGCTAAATGTCCCGAAGGAAAGGCATCATAATTGGGTACATTTTTAGCATACACATACTGATTGGGAAATAGATGCCAAATACCTCCAGGGTTTTTTTTGGTGTCTTGAACCATATAGGGACTTTGCCTGCCGGTGATATGCTTTAACACCTGAGTGGAGATACCTGATAAAATGATGCTTTCTGCGAGTTCAGAGGCTGTATGTCGTGCTCTGTTGTCGTTCATTATTCTCCCATAACACCAAAAACCCATGGCAATGCTCGTATGGGTCCATCCATCACCGATAAAATACATGGATGTATTGACATCCATGGGCATGTTGAAAGGGATGCGTATTTTTACATTTCCAATTTCCATTTTGGGCTCAAAGATGGTTTTTTGGTGCGGACTTTCGCCATCCAAACCCATTTTATCGCCAAGTTTTTGGGATGCATCAATAATGGGCTGGTCAAAGGCAACAAGCAAGGC
>Ga0114970_10003307_pt1 | contig 11888 bp, 7 predicted proteins | sample M_140205_XF_Meta_FD_87030 | JGI IMG/M metagenome (GOLD analysis project Ga0114970, IMG submission 87030) | Freshwater microbial communities from Lake Montjoie, Canada to study carbon cycling - M_140205_XF_MetaG | ecosystem: Environmental > Aquatic > Freshwater > Lake | place: Lake Montjoie... | reverse complement strand
TGTCGGGAGTTCGATAAGCGAGGCCGACATGGGAAGTGCCAATCATGTTTCCGTCGTGGGAGCAGATGCAAATAATGTCGCCACTTTGGATTTGGGGTTCGATAGTGGCGACGCGATTTTTGGGGATGTAATATAGTGGGGTGCTGGCGATGCGGTTTTCCATGGCGGTGATCCCTTCGCGGATTTCGGGACTATTTCGCATGTAACGATAACTTTTCCAGGCGCGTTGCATTTCTTCGGCGGCGTGGGGAGCCCTTACCCCGCCGAGTCGCCGAGTCAGATCTTGGACGAGGTTCCGGCGTTCGTTGTCCTGAAGCCAGTCTTCGAGGTAGTGAAGGCGGGAGAGATATCCTTGGCAGTGTCCACCGCGGTAGCGGTCGAGCTCGAGGTACTTTAAAAGAGTTTGGGGGGTCCAATCGGCCGATGGTTCATTGAGCATGCGGGCGAAGGCGAGGGAGACCTCGAAGAAAGTCCAGCAATCGAGTCCGAGAAAGTTGACCGAAGGGGCCTCGATGGTGTCATCGATTTCGAGGGTGAAGCCACGGTAAGGGGTGCCGACGAGAGATCGTCCGACGGCGGCGACGCGTTCACCGATGGGGAGATTGACCCATGAAGGGGCTTTGGCGATGAGCTGATCAAAGCGATTTTTCCCGACGAAAACGGTTTTAAATGGAAGGACAGCGGAGGTTCCGGCGGACGGTTGGGGATCTGCGGCGGCTGGAGAGGGAGATTGGGAGGCGAGAAAGAGGGCGAGAAAGGGGAGGGATCGGCGAGAAAACATGAAGGAGACGAAGTTAAAAGCGGATGAAGATGTTGGAAGAGTGGCCTTGCGGGGTTAGGGAACGATGGCTTTGAAGTAAAGGGTGGATGCTTCCGTGTCTTTGTCGAATTGGGGAGAAGCGGCGGCGGACTTCACTCGCGTTTCGTTGCCCATTTGGCGGTAGATTGATTTGATTTTGGGAAGGCGGAATTCCCTGATCAGTCGGGAGACTTTCCAGGAAGGGGTTTCGAGGGTGGTGTAGCGAAGGTCTGAGGCATCGAGAATCGTTCTGCCCTCGCGGACGATGCGGAGGGCGATAGAGGGTGGTTTTCCGCTGGTGTCTTCGACGATCGCGCTGATCACGTCCCCTTTAATGATGGGGAAGAACCCTGATTGAACCGAGTAAGAATCGGCCCCGGTAAGGATCTCCCGACCATTGACATAGAGAGTGTATTGGTCGCTGGCGGAGGCGAAGACTTGAATGGTTTTGGCCGCCGCGGGATTTTGGTTGTCGTCGGGGGAGGCGGGGCGAATTGGGGGGTCATTGACATCCGTCGGTCCGCTGTTGGAGGGTGGACGGGTGATGGGCACAGGGGGTGGGGTGGGGACTGGGACTGGGGGTGGGGTGGCGGCGACGGACTTAGGGATGACGATCTTGTCAGGGAGCCCGAAAAAGTCGATGGCGCCAAGCGCAACAGAAGCGCTCAGCCCGACGGCGAGAACCAAGGAGGATAGCTTTGTCATTGATGAAAAGAAGATGACATTGAAGAGGGATTCAGCCAAGGCATGGATTGGAAATAAATTTGTTTGAGAGGAGATACCGGGTACAGGCGGGTGAAGTGAGGGAGAGATTGGAGATTGGAGAGACTTGGACTTTGCCGATGCGTTCAATGATTGGATGAGAGATGGACGAGAGTTTGAATGATGGTGATGATTGGGGGACTCTATGAACGCCAAACTGGACGGATTGCTTCGATTACTTCGTGATGACGACCCCTCGACTTCTGGGCTGATCAAGGGGCAACTGGCGGAGCGTGGCATAGGGGCACTGGCCGAGATGCGGATGTTGCTTGCTGAGGCGGATGAGGTTGCGGGGCGCCACCTTCGAGAAGTCATTGGATTGATTGAATCGAACCAAGCGCAAGCGATCTTCGGGAGGACCTGTCAGCAATTTTCTCGAGGGGGAGATTTAGAGGAAGCGGCTTGGGAGTTGGGAGCCGTGTTTTGCCCTCAGGCTAATTTTTTGGGGGAGCGGGAGCAGTTAGATCGGTGGGGTGAGGAAGTAGCCCGCCGATTTGGCAAAGCGGTGACCGCGGTTGACCAGATTGAAACCCTTGTGGAATTTCTAGGGGAGGAGTTGGGGTTCCGTGGGAATGTTGAGGATTACAATAAATTAGATAACTCCCTCTTGCCCAAAGTGATCGAGACACGGTGTGGGATTCCGATTACCCTTTCGCTCGTCTATATACTGGTGGCAAAACGGGCAGGCATGACGATTTCTGGAGTGGGAATGCCCGGGCATTTTCTGATTCGGCATGAGCAAAGCTTTTTCGATCCGTTTCATGGTGGAGTACAGATTGGACTCGAGGAGTGTCGGCAACGGATGGCAAAGCAAGGTCTTCGACTGTCCGCCTCGTCTCTGCAACCGGTTTCTGCGGAACAGTTTCTGGTTCGCATTCTTAATAATCTGTGCGGGCTTTCCGAGCAGATCGACCCGCCCCTGATGGCGAAACTGGAAGAATGGATCGAAGTGCTCAACGAGGGCGGGAAGACGGCAGCGGGGGAGTGATGTGGTTTGGGTAAAAGAGGGCGTGATTGTTGGTGGTCACGGGGGGGCGGCTCTTTGGGCGGCGGATCGGCTGGGTTTAGATTCCTTGGCGGGAATTTTCCTTGGTGAGTTTTCAGCGTAGCGAAGCACTGAGGAAAGGGACTGCAGACCCCGGTTTCGTCGCCAGCGTTTGTCGCCCGCTTATGAGGGTTGGGCCGCGGTAAAGGGGCGGAGTTTGTACTCAAAACTATCGACCAAGGCCAGCCAACTGGCCTCAATGATATTGTCTGAGACGCCGACTGTGCCCCAATGGTCTTCGCCGTCCGTCGAGTCGATGAGAACCCGGGTCCGAGCGGCGGTGCCCATTTGCCCGTTACTGATTCGAACCTTAAAGTCGTCGAGTTGGATGGTATCGATTTGGGGATAGAAGGGGCGGAGCGCTTTGCGCAGGGCGGCGTCGAGGGCGTTAACGGGGCCATCGCCATCGGCCACCGTGTAGGCTGGACGATTGTCGACGCTGATTTTGACGGTGGCCTCGCATTTGTTCCAGCGCGGATCGGCGGCCCGGCGAAAGGAGCAGGAATATGCTTCGAGTTGGAAGAGTGGTCGGTGCTGACCGAGATGGCGACGGAGGAGTAATTCGAAGGAGGCTTCAGCGGCCTCGAATTCGTAGCCTTCGCTTTCGAGGCGTTTTACTTCGGTGAGAATCTGGGCGACTTCCACTCCGCCTTTGGCGAGAGAGAGGCCGAGTTTTTCCGCTTTAATGAGGACATTGGTCTGACCAGACATATCCGAAATGGTGATGATCCTTTCGTTGCCGACCAGTGCAGGGTCAATGTGCTCATATGTTCGTGCAAGTTTTTGGACCGCATGAACATGGAGTCCTCCTTTGTGGGTAAAAGCGGCGGCGCCGACATAGGGTGAGCGGATATCGTGGGCGACGTTGGCGAGTTCATCAACAAAGCGGGAGAGATCGCGCAGGCCAACGAGATCGAGACCGAGGTCGAAGCCCATCTTCAGTTGGAGATTGGGCATCACCGTGGTGAGGTTACAATTGCCGACGCGCTCGCCGTAGCCGTTGATCGTTCCTTGAATTTGGCAGGCGCCTCCGCGGATCGCGGCAAGGGCATTGGCGACACCGACACCTCCATCGTTGTGGGTGTGGATTCCCACTGCTTGGCCGAGTTCGGCAATGATCGTTCGGGTGACTTGCTCGACGAAATCGGGGAGGCAGCCGCCGTTAGTTTCGCAGAGAACGATCAGATCCGCGCCGGCGTCGCGGGCCGCTTTGACCGTGCGGAGTGAGTACGCGGGATCTTCTTTGTAGCTGTCGAAAAAGTGTTCGGCGTCGTAGAGAACTTCGCGTCCATGTTTTTTTAAATAGGCGACAGTGTCGCTGATCATCGCGAGATTTTCTTCGAGAGAGACGTTGAAAACCTCCGTGACATGGAGTGGCCAAGTTTTGCCAACCACCGTGACCGCGGGAGTTTTTGCATCGAGGAGCATTTGGACTTGGGGGTCGTCTTCCACGCGGATTTTCCCTCTCCGCGTCATTCCAAAGGCGGTGATCTTGGCATTTTTCCATGAGAGCTTCGCGGCCTCTTCGAAAAAAGCGGCGTCCTTAGGATTAGATCCTGGCCACCCACCTTCAATGTAGTGCACGCCAAAGGCATCGAGCTTTTCGGCGACGCGAATTTTGTCGACCAAAGAGAACGAAATTCCCGTTCCTTGCGTGCCGTCGCGCAGGGTGGTGTCGTAGATGGTCAGTTTTGGCGTGCTCATAAATTAGTGAATGAAAATTGTAGTGGAGGTTGGGGGCGAAGGCAAGGCAGGGGCGAGATTCTCGGCTGAATGATTCCAGCGGAATAGAACGATTTACGATCACGGGCTCTAGCGGACTGCATTAATCTTGGCGGCGCCAATTTGATCACGCTTGTCGTGGGGAGATGATTCCGTTTTGGTCAGAGTGCATTGTTATTATTGCCCGATGGTTTCTATTACGATTGAAAATCTCACGAAGCACTTTGGTCAGGTTGTCGCCTTAGACGGGATCAATTTGCGGATTGAACCGGGGGAAATCTTCTTTCTCCTTGGTCCTAGTGGTTGTGGCAAAACGACTTTGCTCAGGAGTATTGCGGGATTTTGCGCAATCGAGAACGGGCGAATTTTTTTTGGGGAAGAGGATGTCAGTGCCGTTCCCCCGCATCGGCGGAACACGGGGATGATGTTTCAAAGTTACGCGCTTTGGCCCCATTTAACCGTCGCGCAGAATGTGGCATTTGGTCTGGAGGAGCGAAAGGTTTCCGCGCGTGCAACGGCTGAGCGGGTCGCTTTAGCCTTGGCTTCCGTCAAGATGGAAGGGTTAGGTGGGCGGAAGATTCAAGAACTCTCGGGTGGCCAACAGCAGCGGGTGGCACTGGCTAGGGCGTTGGTCATTCGGCCCCAGTGTCTGCTGCTTGACGAACCGCTTTCGAATTTGGACGCCCGTCTTCGCCTGGAGATGCGAGGAGAAATTCGTCGAATTTGTCAGGAGTTTGGCCTCACCGCCATTTATGTCACTCATGATCAGAAGGAAGCGCTTTCGATAGCCGACCGGATGGCGGTTCTTGATGCGGGTCAGATTCGGCAAATTGGGAAGCCTGCGGAAATTTATCGGCGGCCACAGTCGCGATTCGTGGCCGACTTCATGGGGGAGACGAATTTCCTTGTTGGGAAAATCGTCTCGATCGATTGCCAGTCGGTGGAGGCCGAGACGGGACTCGGCACTTTGAGGGGCACTCTCGGTGGGATGGGGTGGGAGCCACAGATCGGAGGGGAATGTCTGCTTTCGATTCGGCCGGAAAGCTGGCGATTGGAGGTCGAATCTGGGCGGGAGAATGAGGTTGCTGGTCGACTGACGGAGCGAGTGTATTTGGGTGAAGTGGGGCAGTACCAATTTGAGACGACATCTGAAACATTGAAAATTTTGGAGTTGAATCCCCGCTTTATCGAGGAGCAACCAGTTGGCGGACTATTTGCGAGCGTTCATCCCGAGGATGTCCTCGCCTTGCCTCTTTGAAATGAAACCTGCTTGGCCGGTTTTTCTTGCGCTGATCATTGTCCTAGTTGTGCCGATACTGCTTCGGCCTCAAGCGCCACGAGTTGAGAAAACAGACATTGCCGTCCTGACCATCATTACCCCGCACAGCGAAGCAATTCGCTCGGAATTTGGTCGGGCTTTTGGGGCGGCACATTGGGAGAAAACGGGACAGCGTGTGCAGATTGACTGGAGGAGTCCTGGTGGGACGAGTGAGATTTCACGAATGATCAGTTCCAGCTATCTTGCTTCGTTTCAATACTATTGGACGGCGAAACTTGGGAGAAAATGGAATCGAGTCGTGGAGACTAGTTTTGACAATCCTCAAGTTCAGATTGGAGGGAATCCGTTGCGGGATGGCTTGGCGGAACAAGCTCGGCGGGAGTTTCTGGGATCGGAGGTTGGATGTAAGATGGACCTTTTTTTTGGCGGGGGAGCGTATGATTTTCAGCAACAAGCAAGGGTGGGGCGGATCGTCGACGCGGGTTTTCTGGGCTCTCATCCTGAGCTTTTTGGATCTGGGGTGGGCGAGATTCCTCCGATGTTGAGTGGCGAGCCGTGCTGGGATGAAAAAGGTCGATGGATTGGGACCGCCTTCTCTGGATTTGGGATTTGCTCGAACCGCGATGCGCTCGCCCGGATCGGAGTTGATGTCGCTCCTGCTCGTTGGTCGGAACTTGGGGATGCGCGCTTTTTTCATGAATTAGCGATTGCGAACCCGATCCAAAGTGGTTCGATTAATAAGGCATTTGAGATGCTCATTCAGGAGCAGATGAGTGAAGCGGTGAGGGAATTTTCAAAGAAGGGTGATGGAGAGGTTGGGCGATTGGATGAATCGATCGGGGTCGCTGAGGGGTGGAAGCGAGCCCAACAACTGCTGATGCGCATTGGGGCGAACGCCCGCTACTTTACTGATGCCTCGACGAAAATCGCCCTCGACGTGGAATCTGGCGAGGCGGCCGCGGGGATGGTCATTGATTTTTATGGGCGGAGTCAGAGTGAATTTGTGCGGAAGCCAGATGGAAGTTCTCGGATGGATTATGTCAATGCGGTCGATGGGACTTCTATTGGGGTGGATCCGATCGCTCTTTTTCGCGGGGCGCCCAATCCTCAGCTGGCCACGGAGTTTATGGCTTTTGTTCTTTCTCCAGCGGGGCAAAAACTTTGGAACTGGAAAGTGGAAACGTCGGATGGTCCAAAGCGTTATGCGCTTCGCCGACTCCCGATTCTTCCATCGCTTTACCGCGAGGAGTATCGTCCGCTCCGCTCGGATCCTGATGTGAATCCCTATTCGACGGCCAGCGGGTTCATCTATCACCCCTCGTGGACGGGGGCGCTCTTTCGGTCGATTGCGTTTACTTTTCGGGTGATGTGTATTGATCCGCACGAAGAGTTAACGGAGGCGTGGCGAGCCCTGATTGCGGCGGGCTTTCCAGCGGAGGCGTTGGCGACATTTTCTGATGTGAGTGCGGTGGATTATGGGATGGCGAGCGGACGGATGCGGGAGGTCTTGGCTGGAGATAAGGTGGGGGAAGTGGAATTGGCTCGAGAATTAGCCGAGCATTTTTCTAAGCAGTACCGTCGGGCTGGGGAGTTGGCGAGAGCTGGTCGTTAGGCGTGGGGCTTTGGGAGGCGAGGCTTGCCAAAGTGCGTGGAAGTGCGGTGACGGAAAAGCAGGGACTTGCCAGTAGGTGGCTGGCGGGTAGGATTTAGATGTTTTGAAAATATTTCTCTCTCCCACCTCTTGGTTTTTTGCGGTCATCTGCTTTGTCTCCCTGTTAATCCAGCCCAATGGGTCGGCGCAAACCGTTGCTGCGTATGTGATTAGCGATTCTACCACGGGAATGATTCTCGAGCAGTCTGGTGGGGCGAAGAAGTTGCAAATCGGGAGTTTGACGAAGATTGCCACGGCCTTGGTGGTGCTGGATTGGTCGACTCAAGCGAAGGCTGACCTTGGACAACTTGCGACCATTCCGAATTCAGCGGCGCAGTTGAGTGCGGCTCAAGGGGTGGGGTGGCAACCTGGTGATCAGTGTCCGCTGCGGGATTTGATTTATGCGGCGCTCGTGCAGTCTGATAATGTGGCAGCGACCACCCTTGCCGCGCATGTTGGGGCACAAATGCGCACTTCTCAGATCTCTGCGGAGGATGCTTTTGTGGCTCAGATGAATGCGTTGGCGCGTCATCTTGGGATGACACGGACGCGGTTTATGAATCCGCACGGGCTGGATCACCTTGAGCGAGCGGTGCCTTATTCGACTGCCGAAGATTTGTCAAAGTTGACGAGTTACGCGATGGCGAATTCCGCCTTTCGATTTTATGTATCCCAGAAGGAGCGGAAGATTACTTTTCTTACGGCGAGTGGCGATTCTTCGTCTTACCTTCTTCGCACGACCAACGAGTTGCTGGGCATGCACTCCATTGATGGGGTGAAGACGGGGTCGACTGCGCTTGCGGGATCTTGTGTGATTATCTCCGCCAGCAAAGCACCAGAAACGCGACAACAAGGGACGCAGCATATCATTACCCCGCGTCGTTTGAATGTGGTGGTTCTTGGCGCAAGCGATCGATTTGCAACGGCGGCGGCTTTACTGGAGCGCGGCTGGGTTCTTTATGATTCGTGGGCCAGCGCTGGTCGTCCACTCAAGGGATGGAAGGCGTCCCGTTAATTGGGCGGACCGATGAAAAGGATTGGAGTTTTGACGAGTGGTGGCGATTGCCCTGGGCTGAACGCCGTTCTTCGGGGGGTGGTCCGAGGTGCGACCAGTCTTGGTTGGGAGGTGATGGGATTTCGGGATGGGTTTGAGGGATTACTTCCCGATGGAGGCGATTGTTTGGTTCTGACCTTGGCAAATACGGAGGGGATTATGCGGCATGGAGGAACGATCCTTGGGACAACGAGTAAGGGGCACTTTATTGCCAAAGTAGGAGAAGGAACGAACCGTCAGCGGGTGTCTCCTGCCATCCTCGAGCAGACTCGGCGGACCCTTGCCACTCTTGGAGTCGAGGCTTTGGTCTGTATTGGAGGCGATGGATCGTTGGCGACCGCTGAGGAGCTGCATCAAGCGGGAATTCCCGTGATTGGAGTGCCGAAGACGATCGATAACGATCTTGATGCGACGGCGACGACCTTTGGATTTGACAGTGCGGTGGCCTGCGTTGCCGATGCCCTTGATCGGCTTCACACCACCGCGAGCAGTCATAAGCGGGTGATGGTCATGGAGGTGATGGGGCGTCATGCGGGCTGGATTGCGCTCCATGGTGGGCTGGCTGGTGGTGCGGATGTCATTTTGATTCCAGAAATTCCTTTTGATCACGAGCGGGTGGCAGAAGCGGTCCGCCAACGGGATGCTGATGGGTGCTTGAGCAGCCTGATTGTGGTCGCGGAGGGGGCGTTTCGGAGGGCTGGGCAAGAGCATGTTAGGTCACTTTCTTCTGGGGAATATCAGATGGGAGGAGTGGGTGCGGTGGTTACGGATGAGGTTGCTCGGCGGACGGGGAAGGAGGTGCGAACTTGTGTTCTTGGGCATCTCCAGCGGGGGGGGGCGCCGACCACCCTTGATCGCATCTTGGGGATGCAATTTGGGCTGCAATCGGTTGAGTTGATTGCGGCGGGAAAGTTTGGAGAGATGGTTAGCTATCAAAACTCCGAAGTGGGGAGCGTTTCGATCGCCTCCGCCGTTCGCCGGATCAAGCTGGTCTCTCCGCAAAGTCAGATCGTGCGGACATGTCGGGCGATGGGGATCAGTTTTGGAGACTGAGCTTGCATTCGCTTCCTGATGGTTTTGGTTTGAGGTGATGGTAATTTAGCCAAGTTTCTCTGAGTTGAATGATTTCATTTTTATGTTTTGTCGCCTGCTTCTGGTCCTTTCTTTTTTCGTTGGTCTTAAAGCCAACGCTGCGGTCACGTCCGAGCATGCGGCGGAGATGACTCGTGGATTGGATATTTTTGAGCGTGATGTGGCGAAGTTGCTCACGGATCATTGTGTGAAATGTCACGGGGGAGAGAAGGGGGTGAAGGGTGAATTGGACTTATCGACGAGGGATTTGCTCATGCACGGTGGTGAGGGGGGGGCGGCCATAGTGCCGGGCAAATCGAGTGAGAGTTTGTTGATGAAGTCGATTCGCCATTTGGACAAGGATTTGAAGATGCCAAAAAAGGGGGAAAAGCTTGCGGATACGGCGATCGCAAAAATTGCGGAGTGGATTGATCTGGGGGCACCTTATGGGAGGGCGTTGATTGAGGGGAAGGTGAAGCGCGACCGATCAAAGGTGACAGCGGTGGATCGGAGTTGGTGGGCATTCCAACCACTCGCAGAGCCAAAACTTCCGCAATCTGCGACTCTGAAGTTTGCGAGTAGCAATCCGATTGACCGATTGATTTTAGCGAAGTTGGAGGCGAAGGGAATCGAGCCTAACCCGATCGCGGAGAAGCGGTTGCTGATTCGGAGAGCCTACTTTGATCTGATCGGGCTCCCTCCCACTCCCGAGGAAGTTGATTTATTTTTAAAGGATTCGGGTCCAAGGGCTTTTGAAAAAGTAGTCGACGGGCTATTGAGCTCGCCACATTACGGAGAGCGTTGGGGGCGTCACTGGTTGGATTTGGCACGATATGGGGAGAGTCACGGCTACGAGCAGGACTATGACCGGCCAAACGCGTGGCATTACCGAGACTATGTTATTCGGGCGTTGAATGCGGATCAACCGTTTGACGAATTTGTGCGGTGGCAGATCGCGGGTGATGAGTTGGCCCCTAAAAATTTAGAGGCGTGGAAAGCCACGGGTTTTCTGGCGGCTGGTACGCATGCGACCCAGATTACGGCTAATCAAGCGGAGAAAGAGCGTTACGACGAACTGGATGACATTGCTTCGACGATCGGGACGTCGATGCTGGGGCTGACGGTTGGTTGTGCCCGTTGCCATGACCATAAGTATGACCCGATTCCAACGCGGGATTATTACCGACTGATCTCCACTTTTACGAAGACGGTGAGGAGTGATTATCCGTTGGGAGATCTTGATGAAAAGTATCAACTTGCTAAAGCTCTGTGGGTGAAGGCGAAAGCCGAGGGGATTGCGGCTCGCAGTCTTTTTGAAAAGGAGCGGTTGCCGGCGCTTCTGGCGGACTGGGAGAGTAAGGGTGGGGGCGATCCGGTGCCTCCAGCGGCGGTCAAGGGAGTGCTTGAGCTAGCGGAGAATCAGCGGACGGAGGCGCAGCGAGCGGTGCTCTTGAAGTGGTTCCGCAGTCAAAATGCCGAGTGGTTAAAGCTGGATGGGGTGGTCAACGGATTGGCGGCTACGGAGCCGAAGTCGGAGAAAATTACCGCGTTGATTGCTTCAGAAGGAGTTCCCGCGGTTCGAAACCACACCCAAGGTCCGGATTTTTTTGAGCAGACATTTTTTCTTTCGCGAGGCGATTTAACGAAGAAGCAAGGGGAAGCGCCCCCGGGATTTCTGGAGGTTTTGACCAATGCCCCGGAGAACCAATGGCTGACCGTTCCGCCAGATGGTGCGCGGACGCTTTGGCGGCGGGCCTCCTTAGCGAAGTGGATAACTGACGAGAAGGCGGGGGCTGGGTTGCTGGTGGCGCGGGTGATTGTCAATCGGCTTTGGCAGCACCACTTTGGTCGTGGGCTAGTGGCGACACCGAGTGATTTTGGATTTCAAGGGGAAAAGCCATCTCATCCAGAACTGCTGGACTGGTTGGCGGGAGAGTTGATTCGGAGTGGATGGAAGTTGAAGACGATCCACCGCTTGATGATGGCGAGTGCCGCCTACCAGCGGGATGGCAAGTTGGATTCGCGATCGGCGTTGATTGACCCGGAGAATTTACTGGTCTGGCGGCATGATCGGACTCGTTTAGAGGGCGAAGTGATTCGTGATTCCTTTCTTGCGGTGACCGGGGTGCTTGATCGGAAGATGTTTGGGGCAGGAACCCTTGACGCAGCGATGAAGCGCCGTTCGATTTATTTTCAGGTGAAGCGGAGCCAGCTCCCGGCGATGATGATTACCTTTGACGCACCCGACACTTTGAGTGGACTGGGTTTGCGCACCAGCACCACAGTTGCGCCTCAGGCGTTGCTCTTGATGAACAATCCGCAGATTCGACAAGCCTCACAGAGTTGGGCGAAGCAATTGCTTGTGGCGTCTCCTCTTGAAGCGATTCAGCGGGCCTATCAAGTCGCCCTTGGGCGAGCTCCGACCGAGGGGGAGTCGGAGAAGTTAATGGAGTTTTTGCGGGATCAGACGGCTTCGTATCTTCGTTCGGGCAAGGGGAACGCGGC